>Ga0209415_10021095_pt1 | contig 10061 bp, 11 predicted proteins | sample PeaSoiSIISIP2007_FD_187696 | JGI IMG/M metagenome (GOLD analysis project Ga0209415, IMG submission 187696) | Peat soil microbial communities from Weissenstadt, Germany - SII-SIP-2007 (SPAdes) (version 2) | ecosystem: Environmental > Terrestrial > Soil > Wetlands > Peat | place: Germany... | reverse complement strand
CGTACGCACTGCGTGCCTGGCTGGCCAGCGAGCACGCGGTCAGCGACCGGACGCGCCGGTTCGCGAAGTGGTCGGCGGTCTGCTCCTTTGCACTCGGGATGGCCGGGCAGGTCTCTTACCACCTGCTGGCCCAGGCCGGGACGGCGCGGGCCCCGTGGGCGATCACCACCCTCGTGTCCTGCCTGCCGGTCCTGGTCCTGGGCATGGGGACCGCACTGGCCCACATGCTGCGGGCCGACGCCGCCACCAGGGATGCGCAGGACATCGAGACCTCAGGACCGGCCATCCTGCGGTCCCCCGCCCGGTCCCCCAGGGACCAGGCCGGACCGGACCGGATCAGGACCAAGCCGGACCAGGCCGGTCCGGGCCAGGACCAGGCCGCAAGGAGCGGGACGCCGGACAGGGCTGGCCGTCCGGCCGGGACCGGAATGCCCCCTCGCTCGGACGTCCCAGCGGGCGCCAGGAACACGGGACGTCCGCCACGGAGCGCGCGGCCGGAGACGGACCAGGCTCGCCTGATCGCCCACCGGCTGGCCGCATCCGGGAATCCGGTATCACGGCGAGCTTTGCGGAGCAGCGGAGCCAGGGGCTCCAACGAGGCCCTGAACGCCCTGGCACGGGAAGTTAATACCGAGTTGACAGGCACAGCAGCCGCGCAGGCCGCCCCGCGGAACGGCGCAGTCGTACCGTTAGGTCAGGCAGAGCCCCGGTGACTGCAGGCTTTGCACGCGGGCCGAGGGCGGCAGACCTTGCTGAAGGGCCAGGGCGGGGAATGCCGCGCAACCGGCCGGGCTTCCTCGCCAGCCGACGCGCGGGTATGGATGCGGGCCTCGTGACCTACGGACCCGCGCTCATCGGCAAGGGCACACCCGCCGGACGGGCGTACCAACTGCTGTCGTGGCGGAAAAGTGATCAGGCCGACGATCGACACTTGCAGCATTCCCTACCGGATGTCCTGCGACCCCGGCCGGCCGGATGGTCAGCTGCGCCGTGCGCCGATAGGGTCCGCAGCCATCAGGGTCAATCCCCCGCTTGGGGTGAACTCAGCGAATGGCGAGAAGCGCGCCGTCGCGGCGAGCTGAAACACGATTCATGGACGTGCTCGCCCAACTCGCGCATGGATCAGCTGCGGAGCCGAGGTGGGGGTAGCGGGGGGGCCCAGGCCAAATTCTGGGCTGCCCCTGAGCACCCCCTGCAGCAGGATTTGCAGTTCTTCCCCTGGTTCTACGCCCAGTTCCCTCAGCAGAACACCGCGCGCATGGCCGAACGCAGCGAGAGCAGATCCCCTCCCCCTGCTCCTGTACAGCGCCTGGATCAACTGCGCCCATGAGCGTTCAGACAGCGGATTCTCGACGACAGCCTGGCGGAGATAGGGCAATATCTCCCGGTCATGGCCGAGGGCTAGTTCGGCGTCGGCCAGGGCGACCTCCGCGGCGTGGCGCTGCTCCAGGAGCCGGGCCACCTCTCCCTCAAATCCCGGCGCGACAGGAAGGTCCGCCAGCGGCGGGTCTTCCCAGCAGCCCAGTGCAGCGGAAAAGCGTTCCTTGGCCTTCCCCGGATCACCCGCCGCCAGCGCCTGCTCCCCCTCGGCGTAGAAATCACGGAACAGGTGCAGGTCAAGCTCTCCATCTCCGGGGTCGATCCGGTATGCATCCGCGAGCGTGACCAGGCGTTCCCGGTCGGGACCAGGCCCGAGGGCCGTGCGGGCCCGGTAGGCGTACGTGCGAAGGGCAGCCTCCGGGCGCTCGGGCAGCCGGCTGCCTTCCCACAGCGCGTCAATCAGCGCCCTCCTGGTGCAGGGACGGCCCGCACGCAGCAGGAGCAGCGACAGTAACGCCCGGACCCTGCGCTGCGCGATATGCACTGGCGCGCCATCACTGGAGACGATCTCCAGGTGGCCCAGAATCCGGAACTTCATGGACGCCTCCGCATCTCGCTACTGACCAGACTGCCCGATCCGCATGTCTCATGCAAGTGCATAAGCATATGCGTGTACTTGCGTCAGCAAGGGTGCACGCGCTCCTCTTGGCCTTCGCTCGCGTGCGCTAGCCACGTCCGCTCTTGCGTGGACGCGAAGGTGGCGTTTGGATGTCCGGCGGGCGACGCATTTTCCAGATGGACCCGCAGGGAGGCAGCGTGGATCAGCGAGGCGACAGGCCCACAGTCGCCCGCAGACGCCTCGGGGCATTCCTGAAGGCCCGGCGCGTGGCAGCCCGCATTACCGGCGAACAGGCGGCCGAGGCGATCCGCTCATCAGGCTCGAAAATCTCCCGCATCGAAGCCGGGCGGCTCCCGGTGCGGCCGCGCGACGTCGCGGACTTGCTGACCCTGTACGGGGTCAACGATCCGGCGGAGCGGGAGAGCCTGCTCGCCCTGGCCGCCGAGTCGGCCCGCCCCGGATGGTGGGACCCGTTCAACCAGGCCCTGCCGGCCCACCTCCTGTACCTCCTCAACGTAGAGGCCGCTGCGACCCGCATCGATCTCTACGACCCCCAGGCGGTGCCGGCGGTGCTGCAGACCCCGGCGTACGCGCAGGCGCTCACCTCAGCCAGCGGCAAGCCGGTGCCGTGGCGCGGCGGACTGCGCGGCGACACCCTCGCCCGGCGCAGGCAGCTCATCCAGCAACCCGAAGGGCGGCGGCCCCGGCTGTGGGCCATGATCGACGAGGCCGTCCTGTACCGGGCGCCTGGCCGCGGCAGTAACCCTGAGTTGATGGCGGAGCAGATCGCCTACCTCAGCGAGGTTGCGGGCCGAGGCCCCCGCAGTGCGGGCGTCACGGTGCAGATCGTGCCCAGCCGCGCCGCCGTCGCGCTGAACGCGGCCGGGCCCTTTGAGCTCCTGCGGTTCGACGGCGACCTGCCCGACGTAGTTCTCCTCGAGCACGTGACCACGCTCAGCATGGTTGAAGCCACCCGGGAGACCGAGCGTTACCGAGCACTCATCAACCGGCTGGCCGTCCGCGCGCATGACCCCAGTGACAGCGCGGACCTGCTGCGGCGGCTCGCGGACACGCCGCCGGACCCGCCTGCGGGCGGTGCGAGGTGAGCGCCTAGCGCGATGGTGACCAAGGGGACATCAGGGACGGCGGGTGGCCGGGTTATCGTAGACGGGCCCTGCCCGGCGCCGCGCTTTTCCACACGCGGCCAGGGCCACGACATGCGGGGGCGAAGGCAGGACGAATGAGCGGGCTAAGTCCGGACAACGTCGCTACCCCGGCGCGGATTTACGATTACCTTATCGGCGGCCGGGACAACTTCGAGGTTGACCGGCGGGCCGGTGACGCGCTGGTCAAAGTCAAGCCTGACATCAGGATTAACATGCAGGAGAGCCGGAAGTTTCTTGTCCGGGTGGTGCGCTACCTGGCGACCGCTGGAAGGGTCATCCAGTTCCTGGATATCGGCGCCGGGATCCCGGTCCAGGACGCCCCGGGGATGGAGAACACCAACGAAGTGGCCCTGGCCGCGAATCCCGCCGCCCGTGTCGTCTACGCCGACAACGACCCGGTGGTCCTGGCCGCTGCCCGGGCCTGGCTCACCAGCCCGACCGCCGAAGGGACAGTGGCCTACGTTGAGGCTGACCTGCGTGACCCCGCGGGTATCCTCCGCCAGGCCCGCGAGACGTTAGATTTCAGCCAGCCGGTCGCCGTCATGCTGGTGGGCATCCTGCATCTTCTGCCGGATGCCGACCGCCCGTATGACATTGTCCGCCACCTGATGGACGCCACGCCGCCGGGCAGCTTCCTCGTCGTTTCCCAGCCGGCCAGCGATGTCCATGGCGCCCAGGCCGCACGTGGCGCGAAACGGTACCAGAGGGCAACCAAGATCGAGCAGACGAACCGCACTCAGGAAGAGGTCGCCCGGTTCTTCTACGGCCTGCAAATGGTGGAACCGGGCATTGTGGCGGCCAACAAATGGCGGCCGGACGCCGGCGCGGACACGGCTGCGCACTTGTCAAACTGGGTCGGCGCAGGCCGTAAACCATGATGGGGCCCGGGACAGCAGGAGGACACAGGCGATGACAGAAGACTGGCTGCCGGGCGACCCGGCGGCTGAAGCCGACGCGGCCGCAATTGACACGACTGTGCCCCACATCGCGCGAATCTATGACTACTGGCTCGGGGGCCGCGACAACTATCAGGTCGACAGGCTGGCGGCCAAGCGGGCGATCAACGCCTACCCCGGTATCGTCCGCGGCGTGCGGGCCCAGCGGGCGTTCCTTCAGCGAGTGGTGACCTACCTGGCTGGCGAGGCAGGCATCCGGCAGTTCCTCGACATCGGTACAGGTATCCCCGCGTCTGACAACACCCACGAAGTCGCCCTGTCCGTGGCACCAGAATGCCGAGTCGTGTATGTCGACAACGATCCGATGGTGCTGGCCCATGCCCGAGCCCTCCTGGATGGCACCGACGGCCGTACGGCCTTCCTCGACGCGGACCTGCGCGATACGGACACGATCCTGGGCGACGCGGCGCAACTGCTCGACTTCGGGCAGCCTGTTGCGATTCTCCTGATCGGGATTCTGCAGCTCATTCCTGATGAGGATGAGCCGTACACGATCACAAGACGGCTCGTTGATGCCGTGCCGTCCGGCAGCTGGCTGGCGATCGCCCACCCGACCCAGGACGTTCAGGCGCCCCAGATCACCCAGATGGCCCGCCGCCTCAACGAACGGGCCTCCACCCCGACGACGCTCCGTACCCTCGCCGGGATATCCCGGTTCTTCGAGGGCACCAGCCTGCTGGATCCTGGAGTCGTGCAGTTGCATCGCTGGCGCCCGGCATCCGGCGCCCCCGACTCCGATGAGGAGATAGCCGCCTATTGCGGGCTAGGACGTAAACCATAACCTGCCGAACGCGCAGACTGCGCCGCAGTGCCCTCCAGCGCTTTCCTGCAGCTCACGCGCTGCCTCATCCGGGTACGCCTGGCGAACGGCCGCCTGCCGTAGGGACCGATCACCGAGATGGCCCCAGCCGCGCGGATGGCCTGATCGGGCATGGCGGCTTCCTCCGATGCTCGACTGTGCCGGGGATCACGCAGTATTCCTCGGCAAAGAGGCGCCGGCTGGGGCCCTCCCGGCGCGGCGGGATCTCGCCCGAGCCGCTCTTCCCTCACGGGCACCAACAGCGGAGGCCACCAGGACCCCGCCGCCCATGACGATGAAAAACGCTGGATAGGCGTACATCAGCGGGGGTGCGCGCCGCAGCGCGGGGAGGTCCAGCAGGGCCGCCGAGACGAATATGTACCACGTCAGGACTGTCTCACGGCCCGGACTGCGATAGGCCCCGAGTATGACCAGGACCATTCCCGCGCCCTCTGTGGCCAGCCCGAGGCACATTGCCAGCACCGGGGAGCGGGTAAGCCACCACAGGCCCATAGCAGCCGCGGCTCCGCCCAAGACAGCCCAGCGGCCGGCGCCGAACCGCCAGCCGCCGCGGAGCACCAGTACCGCAGACACCAGGACAGTGCCAGTCAACTGCAGGACGGCGAAGCTCAGCGCCGCCCACGGGGGGTGCTGAGCGGCCTGGGCCGCGAGGAGGATCCCGTACTCGATCGTCCAGACCAGCCAGGCCGCCGGATCCGGATCGCTCGTCCGCCGCCACGAGTCGCGGAGGTAGGGGATATACCCCGCCAGCCCGGCGAGGCCGGCCAGCAAGCCCCACACCGAAGGCGCCATGATTCGCATCGTCAGTGCGCTAAGCGCGGGGGCGCGGTCGCTGTGGCAATGTAATAACCGGCGACGCCAGGCCTGATTGCCGCTAGGTCCGGGCGAAATGGGCGCTTACCGACTGCGTCCGGGAGCGTCGTGCCATGCATCGCTGCGGCTGGGGGCTCAGTCCAGCCAGAACCGTCCAGGACGATCGGGCCGTGGGAGGCATGGTGGCTGATGCCGAACCCCAGCCCACTGCTCACCATCGCGATCTCGCAGGCAGCGAGCCGGCCCCGGCTGAACTCAGCGCCCCCGCACCAAGCGGGGTAGTGAAATCGACGGTGGGCTCATGCACGGAAATCTCCCGGGAAGTGGTATCAGGACAGCGCCAGCCTTATCTCCCGGGGAACCGACAGGGTTCCGGGTTGCCAGACCAGATCGCCGTCCAGGCGGGCGGCGGGGAACGACTCGAAGAACTCCGCCAGCGCGATCGCCAACCACACATGGGTGATAGCGGCACCGGGACAGAAATGCGGCCCGGCCCCGAACGCGATGTTGCGCGTGGGCTGGCCATCGGGGTCGCGGGCGGCGGCGATCAGTGACGGCAACACCACCGCGCCCTTGCGGACCAGCCGGCCGCCGAGCCAGGTGTCCGCCAGGGCTACGCGCGGCAGAGCGACCGGGAACATCGCCCGGGACGCTAGGAGATGCGCGGCGACCGCGGCCCAGGTCTGCTCGCCGCGCAGACATGCTGCGACGACCCGCGGCTGCTGCACGACCTCGGCGAGTGAGGTGGCAAGGACTGGCAGCATGGCGCCGAAGCCATTGCTGATGGTGGCGATGACATGGGTGATCTGGCTCATGGTGAACCCGTCCAGCGCGCCGGCCAGCTGCGACGCCAGCGCTCCGTCGGGCCGACCGTGTGCCGCGGTCACCAACGGCTCGTAGTAGTCGTACAAGTCTTCCCACGCGGCGGCAACTCCGGCGACGGCAGCCGCGCTCGGGACCACCGCGAACGCCACCCGGGAGAACTCCAGGATTTGTTCCCAGTCCCGCTCCGGGACACCCATGGCGGCGCAGGCCGCGGCTGCGGTGAACGGCTTCGCGAACCCGGCGATGGCGTCCGCCGTGCCGCGGCTGGCCAGGGACGCGGTGAGGTTCGCAGCGAGGACTTGGACGGCCGGCCGGGTCGCCTCAGCGACCCGGCGGGTGAACAAGCCGTTGATGCGCTGCCGGTACTCGCGCAGTTGCGGCGGGTTCATGTTGAGCAGGCCACCGTCCGGCGACTGCATCTCCGCGCCGGTCAGCGGGTACCGGCGCAATTCCCCGGATCCGGTGACTCCGGCCATCCCGAAATTGGTGGTGTCGGCCAGGGCGCGCATCACGTCTGCGCGGTAGCGCAGGACCAGCATCGGCTCACCACCGACCGGCCGACGGGCCAGGTCACCAGCCAGGCTAGTGAGCAGGACGGGCGGCGGGGCTCCGTGCGGTTCGGCCGCAAAGCGCAGGACCGGGGCGGCCACGCTAGGGGCTTGCTCTGCCTGGGGAGACATCACAGCTCAGCCTGATCTGAAGTCCGGGCTGCCGGATTGGCCGCCTTAGATCGAGTATCGCGGCCAAATTTCCCGCATCCGTACATGCTTGCTGTCCTTTCACTTGCCGCTAACCCGGGATGGCGAGCACTCCATTTGTTCTGCAGTAACGACGCGGGTCAGCAAGGCGACGCGGTTGGCACTGGCCCGGCGGATCACGGATGCGGCCGGGACACCGACATCACAGCTGTTAGCGGTCATTGCCTAATCTCCTGGGTGGCATTGCGCCGCAAAGGTATGACGATGGCGTTACTGCTCCGTATCACAAGCGTGAGTGCGCAGGTCATAGAACTTTGGCCACGCCGTGACCGAAGGAGGAAAGGTCAGGGGCATCACCGATAGAATCTGCCGCAATATGGTCAGATTAAATGGCTGGTGATATCTCCCGCCGCAGAGCGGGAGCGATGGCTAACCCGAAGCGGACGTGTAAGAGCCGCTCGGACTGAGTGTGCGTATGCGCCACCGGGCCACCTGCCACCTGCCACCTGAGTCTCGCGGCATTCAGCGCCAGGCTCGGTGTTTGACGCGTGAGACGGGCGCTACATACGGTGCTAGCCGGAGCTTGGGATCGGGGGTGGACAGCAACCCCGGGCTCTGCGGATGATTGGCCGGACCTCGATCTGGCCCACGGGACCTCACCGGGCGTCGTCGAAGCGAGTTGTTCATCGCGAGCGTCGCCGCGCGCCGAAGGGCGGACCGCTCGTCGGCAGGCTGACGGCAAGGATGCGCCGCCGCAGCTCGGCTAACTCCGGCCCTGGCTCCACGCCATAATCCGCAGCTAACGCAGCCTCCGCGGAAGAATACGCGCGCAACGCCCCCGCAGCATCCCCGCACCTGTACAAGGCCAGCATCAGTTGGCACCATACATGCTCTCGAAGGGGATCCTGCCGGGCAAGCACCCAGATCTGGCTGACCACTTCGTGGTGTCGCCCCAGCTCAAGCTGCGCATCCAGCCAAGTCTCCTGCACTGCTGCATACTGCGAGACCAGCCGAGCCTTCTCGGCGGCCATAAGCGGCGTGTCGGGCAAGGCTGCCAACGCGGGCTTGCGCCACAGTCGCAGTGCCTCTCCGAGCAGCGCGGCCGCCCCCGCTGCCTCTCCGCGATCCCAGGCAAGGTGACCACGGGCATCCAGCGAAGAGAACTTTTGAAGGTCAACTTCGCCCGGCGCAGCGTGAACCAGGAAACCTCCTGGAGAGGTCCGCAGTCTGTCGCACAGATCCTCCCCGAGGAACTGGCGCAACCCATACACGCAAGTGCGCAGCGTGCTGGCCGACTTAGCTGGCACCTGAGTGCCCCACACGGCCTCAGCGAGCCAGTCGCGAGGGCATGACTGGCCCGCTCGCAGCAGAAGCGAGGCCAATACTGCCCGGTGCAAGGGCGGGGCAATCGTTATAAACCGGCCTGCGCCCGAGCGAACCTTCAGGGTGCCCAGGATGCAGAATTTCAGGGCTTCGCTGTGGGCCCTTTCCGACGCGGTCATCCCGTCCTCCCGGCGGCAGCGCCCCGGGAGATCCGGTGCGCGGTGCGCGCCCTACCCCCTGCTGCCGAATCTTGCCCCACAAGCGCTGTATCCGCAAACGCCGGTGCCAGTACTCAGAGTCACCATGCTGAGTCGGCGGCCGCCCTCAAAGCGGGGATCAACGGCGGCCGGACAGCCTGGCACACGGCTCGCTGACTCACCGCGTGGACACTCACGCCTGAGGCACTGAGACACAAGTCAATTACCCAATCGCCGTACGGTTCCTCTCCAAGATGTTACGCGGGTGACTTTCAGCCCCACCTGGGAGGGCCATTTCTCCACTTGAAGCCACGCGGCACCAGGACAGAAAGCGGGCCGGGCCAGCCCTGGGGAGCCGATCCGGTGTTACGCAATCCGGCGGTCAGACGAAGTGCATGTTGCGGGGAGGCAGAGAAGGGCCGTCATAATACATGGCCAACTCCACCGCGAGGGGCTTACCAGTGTGGAACATGGCTGGCTCACCGCCGTAGGACATCCCAGGTTTATCGGTGTAAAACATGGTCAGTCGGACTGACGACGACGCGTCATGAACCACGCCCGGCGCGCTGCGGCTGCAGGGCACCGCCGATTGCGCTGACGAGGCCGAGAAGTAGTCTGTCGCCAACTGCGTTGACGGCGCTGGAGCGTGGAACATCGCCAGCTGAGAAATGGGATCCGTGGCGTGAAACATCGCTGAGGGGGCGCAGGCGTAGAACATCACCGGCCGCACTGCCCCGGCTATGGGGTCGTGCATCGCCAGGCCCCCCGACGGGGACGGGACGTGATACATCGCTGAGTGCCTAGCCGGTTGCGAGAGCGTCGTGTGCGAGGCCACGCCCGACGTTGCGCCAGCGAGGCCGATCACGGCCAGCGATGCAGAGACGATTCGTCGCATGAAACGGGGATTCATTACGATTTCCCTTCGGAGACGCTGCGACGCAAGGTATGGCGCGAGTGTTACTGGTCCGTAGCACAGCCGTGAGTGCGCAGATCAGAGGCCATTGGGAACACGGGCTACCAGAACGGTCGCATCACGCATCTCCCTTGCCGCCCCGGCGAAGTACGGTCAGAGCACTCAGAGGAGGCCGCCACGGCGACCCGCCGGGAGACTGGTGATGTCTATTGAGACGAGCAGGGGACACAGCGGGCGTATCCCTCCTCGCCGAGCGCGACGCCGACGGCCGCTACATCATCCTGCCGCCGGGTCGCCCGCCCCTGGCGGGGAGGCTTTAGGCCGGGACGAGCCGACGCGCCGGGTGCGGGTAACCGCGGGGGATGACCTCCTGCTTATAGGCCGCGGTGCCATTCTCATCCGGGTGCCGAC
>Ga0209415_10021094_pt1 | contig 10064 bp, 11 predicted proteins | sample PeaSoiSIISIP2007_FD_187696 | JGI IMG/M metagenome (GOLD analysis project Ga0209415, IMG submission 187696) | Peat soil microbial communities from Weissenstadt, Germany - SII-SIP-2007 (SPAdes) (version 2) | ecosystem: Environmental > Terrestrial > Soil > Wetlands > Peat | place: Germany... | reverse complement strand
TCTTCCGCACGAAGCGGGGATTCACCGACCCGGACGAGGCGCGGCGGTTCGTGAAGGAGACCGGCGTAGACTGGCTCAGCGTGGCCGTCGGCAGCATCCACGGCGCGATCACCGGCGCGGCCAAGGACCAGGCGAAGTTTTCCGCGCGCCTGGACATCGAGCATTTGCGCAGGCTTCTCCAAACCACCGGCGTGCCGCTGGTGCTCCACGGCGGATCGGGCGTGCGGAAGGAATCGGTCCTCGAAGGCATCCGCAACGGCATCGCTAAGATCAATATCGGCACTGAGATACGACAAGCCTACGAGAAGCCGCTGGCCGCCGGCAAGGGCGAAAAAGCCGCGCAGGACGCCGTCGCCGCGAAGGTCGAGGAACTCATCGTCGAGGTTTACGGCATCGGCGGCTCGCGGGCGAAGTTGTGCGGCTGACGTGTGCCGCACGATCGTCCTCGTCCTCGAACTCGTCCTCGTCCTCGAACGACCGTTACGGACGGCCGAGGACGAGGACGACGACGAGGACGAGTACGATGAAGGCCACGACAATGGCGCGCATGGCGTTATAGATGCCTGAGAAACACGACATTCTGCCCGGCATGGTGAAGACGGGGCTGGGGACTTTCGCGAGCCGGGTGCTCGGGCTCGTGCGCGAAGTGCTCACCTCGCGCTTCTTCGGCACCGGCGCGGCGATGGACGTGTTCGTGATCGGGTTCCGCGTGCCCAACCTCTTCCGCGCGCTCTTCGGCGAGGGCGCGTTGAATGCGTCGTTCGTCCCGGTCTTCACGCGCGAGGGGCTCGACCCGGCGGGCGACGCGCGGCGGCTGCTCAACACCGTCATGACCGCGCTCGCCGCGCTGCTGATGGCCATCACCCTTCTGGGCTGGCTGGTCTGCGGCGTCGCGATGCTCACCGGCCGGCTGCCGGCCAACGGCAAGCTCTTCTGCCTGCTGCTGATGATCGTGCTGCCGTACCTTCCGCTGATCTGCCTCACCGCGCTGCAGGGCGCCGCGCTGAACGTCCAGGGGCATTTCCTCCGGCCCGCGTTCGCGCCGACGATCATGAACATCTGCTGGATCGGCGTGATTGTCCTGCTGAGGCTCTGGCGCGTCAAGGACCTGAGCCTGGGCGTGACCGCGCTCGCGGTCGGAGTGGTGATCTCCGGCGTGCTCCAGTTCGCCTATCAGGCGATGATGTTGCGCCGATGCGCGCTGCATTTCCGCATCGTCTGGGACCTGGCGCATCCGGGCCTGCGGCAGATCGTCGCGCTGACGCTCCCGGTGACCGTGGGCGTGGGCGTCATCCAGGTCAACACGTTCGTTGATTCGCTCTTCGCGCAGTTCTGCGTGGCGGACGCAGGCGCCAACAGCGCGCTGTGGTACGGCAACAACCTGATGCAGTTCCCGCTCGGCGTGCTCGGGACCGCGCTGGCGACGGCGGTGCTTCCGGCGCTGGCGCACCACGAGGCCGTGGGCGACCGCAAGTCGTTCTTGGACGCCCTCGGCCTGTCGCTGCGGACGGCGTTCTTCGTCTCGCTACCGTGCGTCGCCGCCACGGTCGCGCTGAGCGCGCCGATCGTGCGGGTGCTCTATCAAGGCGGGCGGTTCACGGCCGATTCCACGGCGCGGACGGCGGCGGTTTTCCTGTGTTTCACGGCCGGCCTGTGGGCGTTCTGCGGCGTGCAGGTGCTCGCGCGCGCGTTCTACGCGCAGCAGGACACGCGCACGCCGCGGCGGATCGCCGTGATGATGGTCGGCGCGAACTTCATCCTGAACGCGATCCTGGTCTGGCCGATGCGCGAGGCGGGCCTGGCGCTGGCGAGCAGCATCTGCGGAGTCGGGAACATGGCGTTGCTGTGGATTCACTTGAGGCGGAAGCTCGGCCCGATCGGCGGGCGCGCCGTGGCGGCCAGCGCGATGAAGTCCGCCATCGCCGCTACGGTCGCCGGGCTCGCCGGGTACGGCGCATTTTACGGAACTCTGCACGCGGTCGGCGGGGCGGCGACGGCATCGCCGCGCGCCTGGCCGCAGATCCTGGCGCTCGCCTGCGGCCTGGCCACCGTGTGCGCAGCCTTCCTGCTCGCGGCCTGGGCGCTGCGCGCAACCGAGCTGCGCGAGTTCGTCCGGTCCTTCCGCCGGAAGTAGGACCGCCCTGTGGAATATGGAGGTCCCTCGGAGTGACCGAGATTCGCGCGAGCCGGCCGCGCGGGGCGCGCCGACACGAAGGGCGCTTGCCGGTTCCTGAACGCGGACTGATTTCGGGAACCGGCGCTCATTCGCGACGGGGTGCGCCATGGACGCTGCGGGATGGCGTCGTTCGAAGGGGAATGCTACTCGACTTCGATCATTGCCGTTTGATCGGGTTCGGGCTCCGTCTCCAGTTCCAGGTCGTTCTCCTCCTGGAAACTCTCCAGCAGTTCCTTCTCGATCTCCTGCCGCTGCTTCAGAATGAGCTTCTGGTAACGCTCCTTCAGAAGCGGCAGGCGGGCGGTCTTCGATCTCCTGTTCAACGTCTGAGCCTTCGCGATCATGCTTGCGCCTTCTCCTTCAATAGGACCGTCGGGTTCAAGCCACCCGATGTACAATTGCAGACATCAAAGGGGCGAATTATACCATCGGAAACCCCCTTGTCAACCCTAATTCGGCAAAATTTCGAAAATATTTAGCGGGCCCTCCGCGCCAGCGCCGGTTGTCCCGGTTTTCGCGCCGTGCTATGATTGCGCTGAACAGGAGATCGCACCATGAAATTGACCGTCGCGGAAGTAAGCCGCCTTGTGGGCGGCCAGTTGATCGGGCCGGGCGAGGCGATGGTGGAGCGCGTGGCCAGCCTGTCGCAGGCCGGGCCGGGCGACGTCACCTTCGCGCGGCGCGAGAACCTCAAGGCGGCGGCCGCCGCGCGCGCGACCGCCGTGCTCGTCCCGGAGCGCATCGCCGACATGGCCGCGGCGCAGATCGTCGTCGCGAACCCGTACTTCGCCTTCCTGACGCTGCTGGCCCTCGCGGAGAAGGAGCAGCGCGCGCACCCGGTCGGCATTCACGCATCGGCGGTGATCGGCGCGGACGTGCGGCTGGGGAAGGACGTCGCGCTGGGCGCCCACGCGGTGCTGGGCGACGGCTGCGTGCTCGGCGACCGGACCGTGATCTATCCGAACAGCACCCTCGGCGCGCATTGCTCCGTCGGGTCGGACTCCCTCATTTACTCCAACGTCGCCCTCCGCGAGCAGGTGAGCGTCGGGAGCCGGACGATCATCCACAGCGGCTGCTCGATCGGCGGCGACGGCTTCGGCTATCTCCAGATCGAGGGCCGCCACGTGAAGGTGCCGCAGGTCGGAACGGTCGAGATCGGCGACGACGTCGAGATCGGATGCAATTGCACCGTGGACCGCGCGACGATGGACAAGACCGTCATCGAGGACGGCGTGAAAATAGACAACCACAGCCATATCGCGCACAATTGCCGGATCGGGGCGAATTCCATGCTGATCGCCTACGCGCGCATGGGCGGCAGCACGGTGCTGGGCCGGAACGTGCTGCTGGCCGAGGACGTGGGACTCACCAACGGGATTACGCTCGGGGACGGCTGCATTGTCGGGGCCGGCTCCAAGGTCACGCGATCCTGGCCCGCCGGCTCGGTGATCCTCGGCGCGCCCGCGCAGCGCATGCAGGACGAGAAGCGCCAGATCGTGATGATCAAGAAGCTCGCGCGGCTCTATGAGATGGTGCGCGAACTGAAACGAGGCGGGAAGACAGAAGACTGAGGAGTGCGGACTGCGGAGTGTAGAGTGCGGAGTGGACGGCCAAAGCTACGCCCTTCCCTCTGCACTCCGTACTCCGCAGTCCGCACTCATTGGTCCGTGTTCTTCATCCCGCGCTGCTTCATCTCGAGCTCCAGCGCGGCGACGAACGGGCGAAAGATCTCCTCGTTGCGCTCGTTGAGCTTCATCAGGTGCTCGTGCGCGGAACGGACGCACGCCAGGCGTTCCTTCTCGCCGCGCTGTTCCTCGAGCCGGATGAAATCCAGAGCGGGCGTCTCGAACGGCTCCGGCTCGATGAAGATCAGCTCCGTGAGGCCCACGTTTTTCAGCAATTGCAGCAGCGGCTCGGAGACGTTGACGGCGGCGACGCCGGGCGTCTTGCCGTTCTGCTCGTAGGTGGCTGCGCCGGCGAGCACGCCCATGAACGTGCTGTCCATCCCCGTGCAATCGGCCAGGTCCACGATGATGAAACTGCGCCCGCCGGCGAGCAGGTTTTCGATGGTGGTGCGCAGGCACAGGCAGTTGATCATCGTCGCGAGCCCGTGCACGCGCACATAGACGGCGCGCGCGCCGGTGGCGACTTCGTAATAACCGCCTTGCATCACGACCAAATCCGCATCTCCGCCAAACGCCGAGCGAAGCCGATCAGGTGCTATGAGACTCGAGAACCGGGCGCCGCCTCGCCGTCCGGCCGGAGCACCAGCACCTTCGGCCCGTCCTGCGCGGCCAGCAGCATGCCCTGGCTCTCGACTCCGCGCAGCACGGCCGGCTCGAGGTTCGCCACGACGACGATGGACGAGCCCTGGAGCTGCTCGGGCGTGTAATTCGCCCGCAGCCCGGCGACGATCTGCCGCTCCGTGCCGCCCAGGTCAATCTTGAGCACGTACAGCTTGTCGGCGTTCGGATGGTTCTCGACGGAAAGGACTTTCGCGACGCGGAGGTCCAGCTTCTGAAATTCGGCGAATGGGATCATCTCATTCCCCTCTGAACGCGCGCGAGGATGCGGAGCCGATTCAGCCTACCAGAAATGCCGCCGCCTTCGCAAGGTTGACGGATCTCAGCGCGGACTCCTTTTCGGGCCGCCGACAAGGAGCAGGTACAAGTCCATGACGTTCGTCCCGGTCGGGCCGGTCATGAGCAGATCGCCGAGCGGCTGGAAGAAATGATAGGAGTCGTTGCGGGCCAGGAAATCCGCCGCGTTGAGGCCGAGTCGGGCGGCGCGGTCGCACGTCGCGCCGTCGGCGAGAGCGCCGGCCGCATCGGTCGGGCCGTCGGTCCCGTCGGTGCCTCCGGCGAGGATGGCGACGCCTTCCAGCCCGCGCGCGGCGATCGCGGCGGCGAGCGCGAACTCCTGATTTCGGCCGCCGAGCCCGTTTCCGCGGAGCGTGACGGTGGTCTCGCCGCCGCTGATGAGGCACGCCGGCGCCGCGACGGGCCGTCCGCGCGCCAGCGACTCGCGCGCGATGGCCACGCACACTCCAGCCACTTCGCGTGCTTCCCCCTCGATCGTGGACGAGAGCACCAGCGGGCGATAGCCGAGAGCGCGCGCCTGGCGGGCACAGGCGGCGATGGAGGCGGCGTTGTTCGCGATGACCAGGTTGCGGACCTTCGCGAAGATCGGATCGCCCGGCTTCGGAGTCTCGGGTTTCGCCCCGGCCGCGCCCGCGCGCAGATGCTCGAGCACGCTCCGCGGCGCGCGCCGCTCGATGCCGTACTTGCTCAGCACGGCCAGCGCATCGGCGAAGGTAGTGCGGTCCGGCGCGGACGGGCCCGACGCGATGGCGTCAAGCGGGTCGCCGACCACGTCGGAGAGGATCAGCGCGACGACCTCGGCCGCCTGCGCCGCCTGTGCGAATCGCCCGCCCTTCAATTGCGACAGATGCTTGCGCACGGTGTTAACCTCGCGGATGTCCGCGCCGCACGCCAGGAGCGCCTGCGTGACCGCCTGCTTGTCCGCCAGCGAGACGCCCTTGACCGGCATCGGCATCAGCGCCGAGCCGCCGCCGCTCAGGCACAGCAGCACCAGGTCGCCTTCGCCGGCGGATTCGAGGATCTTCACGATCTCGCGCGCGCCGCGCAGGCCGGCATCGTCGGGAATCGGATGCCCGGCCTCGTGGACATGAATCCGCCGCAGCGGCTTCTCCGCCGCAGCGCCGCCGCGCTTGACGTTGATCCAGCCGCCGCTAATCCGGTCGCCGAGGATCTCCTCCAGCGCGCCGGCCATGCGCGCCGACGCCTTGCCCGCGCCGACGACGAAGATATTCCGCACCTTCTTCAGGTGGCAGGAATAATTGCCGAGCCGCAGCTTCCCGCCGCGCAGGACCACGTGACGCCGGATCGCCGCGACCGGGTCTGCGGCCGCGAGCCCGGCCTGAAAGATGGCGAGCAGGTCGTTGCGCGCGCGCGGTCTCATCGAAAGCTCCACGAAGCCGCTTGAACCCATGCCGGATTATAGGTGTGGCCCCCGCGCACGGTCAAACGAGGGACGGGGACCCGGGGAATTTCTTCAGGAAGGACGTCGGATGAGCTCCAGGAACTCGGCGGGGCTAATCACTTTGACGCCGGCGGAGGCGCGCCGAGGGTAGTGTCGCGTATTGCCAGTCACCAGCAGCGCACCCGCAGCCGCGGCGACCTCCAGGAAAGGCCGGTCGTCGGGATCGGGAAGCGCCACCGCCAATGGAACAGCGGCTGCAGGGCAGGCGATCCGGCGCACCAATTCCATCTCCCTGTCGCTATCCTCGGGGACGATCCCGAGATGGGAACGGTGAAGCACAGAGTCGTATTCATCCAGAATCCGGTCATCGGTACAAATCTCGAAAATGCCTTCCCCCAGCATGTCAACGATCTGGGCGCAGGTCCCGTGCGTGGTCATGACTCCAGAGACGATCACGTTGGTATCGAGAACCACCCTCATCGGGTCGCTCGCCGGTCGCGACGAGCCTGAGCGATGATGGCACCGATTTCATCCATGGTCATGCGGTCCAGCCCGTCCGCTTTCGCCTTGGCCCGAATGCGGCTCAGCGCGGCCCGGGCGCGAGCGCGACGAATGGCCGAGATTTCATCCTCGATTCTCTCCGGTTCGATGCCAGTCATGACCGCAAATGGCCGACCGTTCGCTGTGACGATGATCTCCCGATCGGTCTGAAGATCCTTGCGAAGCCGGGCCGTATTGCTCCGCAAATCGCGAATGCTGATGAACTTCATGCCTGGGATCCTTGCTAAATGCATTAATGCGACATCAGAAGTGTACGCTATTATGCCTCTATTGTCAACGCTCTTGACAATCGCCAAGCACCGGATGACAATTGCCGGCGACCGAGTTCAAGGAGGTATCGGATGACAGACATCTGGAAGCGTCTTGCGGATTGCCGCGCCGAACTCGAGGCGGCCGGCGGCGCGGCGGGCGGGCGGTGGCGCGAACTGCTGGGGCAACTCGATGCGCTGGCTCGCGAGGGCCGGCGCCGCGAGGAAGAAGGCGTGGCCTTGCTGCGCGAGGCGGCGCTGGTGATCTCGGCGACCAGCGCGCCCCGCGTGCTGGAGCTGGCGCTCGATGCGATGATCCGGCTGAGCGGCGCGCAGCGCGGGTTCATTCTGCTCTCGCACGCGGACGGCGCGCAGGAAGTGGCCGCGGCTCGGAACATGGAGCGCCGGCGAGTCGAGGACGCGGCCGGCGAGATCAGCCGTCGCGTGGTCGGCGCGGTGCTGGCTGACGGGAAGCCGGTGCGGCTGGAGGACGCGCTCCACACCGCGCCGTTCTCGCTGGCGGAGAGTGTCACGCGGCTCAAGCTGCTGTCCGTGCTGTGCGCGCCGATCCGCGCCGGCGGCCGGATCGCGGGCGCGGTGTACCTGGAGAACCGCAAGGCCACCGGCCTCTTCACCGAGGAGACCGAGCGGCTGGTCGCGGAGTTCGCCGAGACCGTCGGCGCCGCGCTGAGCAACGCGGAGGCGTTCGAGGACCTGCGCCTCAGCCGCGACGCGCTCCGGGCGGCGGTGACGCGCGAGCACGGCTTCGAGGGCATCGAGGGCCGCGACCGCGGCTTTTGCGAACTGCTCAAGACCGTGGCGACGGCGGCGAAGGGGGACATCCCGATCCTCATCGAGGGCGAGAGCGGCACGGGCAAGGAACTGATCGCGCGCGCGGTGCACCTCGGCTCGCCGCGGCGCGACCGGGCGTTCGTGAGCGTCAACTGCGCCGCGCTGCCGCACGCGCTGCTCGAGAGCGAGCTTTTCGGCCACACGCGCGGCGCATTCACCGGCGCGGTGCGGGACCGGCGCGGGCTGTTCAGCTCCGCGAACGGAGGCACGATCTTCCTCGACGAGATCGGCGAGATGGCGCCCGAGCTGCAAGGCGCGCTGCTGCGCGTGCTCCAGTCGGGCGAGTATCGCCCCGTCGGCAGCGACGCGGCGGCGCATGCGGACGTGCGCGTCGTGGCCGCGACGCAGCGCAGCCTCGCCGAGGAGGTCCGGGCGGGACGGTTCCGCGACGACCTCTTCTTCCGGCTGAACGGCGTGCACGTCCGCGTTCCGCCGCTGCGCGAGCGGCGCGAGGACATTCCTCTGCTGGTCGGGCGGTTCCTGGAGAAGTTCAAGGTGAGCGGCGAGGAGCCGGCGCTGACCGACGAGGCGCGCGCCTGCCTGATGGCGTACGATTATCCCGGCAATGTCCGCGAGCTTGAGACGATCATCCGCCGGGCCGTGCTCTTCGCCCGGCAGGGGAAGATCGGGATCGAGGCGCTGCCGCCGTCGGTGACGAAGGCCGGCGCCGAGACGCTGCTCGTGCCGGTCCGGGTGCCGGCCACGGGCGCGCAACTGCTCGCGGCGAAACGCGAGTCCTCGCGCGCGGCCGCCTCCGAACTCGAGCGCGCCTTCCTGCTCCAGGCGCTCGCCCTGAGCGGCGACCGCCCCGGCGAAGCCGCCCGCCGCGCCGGAATGAACCGGTCGCAGTTCGAGAAGATGCTCTCGCGGCATGGGCTTTCCGGAAGGCAGAAGGATGACTGATGAAGGATGAACGGAGGACGCCGTGGAAACGGAAACGCAGGCCTCGGACTGACCCGAATGACCATGACTCAGCAGAGGAGATTGCCAGATGACTGAAAGAGAAGAGCCAGGAGCTCGCTACTGGGCGATGGTCGAGCCCGTATGGCTGTCGCTCAACGCCAACTGGGAGGACTGCGACAAGTTCCTCAGCCAGTTTGGAGCCGTCCCGTCGGGAGTGGGGCATCTTTACGCCGCTCATTGGTGCCAGTCGGAGGTATGCAACGGCGGACTGCTCCAGTTCTTCTCCAACACAACAGGCCTGCTGGCTCCGGAGGCGCTCGAGGGATTTCGGGCCATTGGGATTGGGGAGTGGGCCGTAGTCCTTTCCGAGGCCATGCGGTTCTTTGGCGACAAGTATCCGCGAGAGCGGCTCGCTCGCCAAGAACTTCTGCCTGGACATGCGTGGGATCGTCGGGGAGAACTGGACCCCTTCTCCCGGCTGGATGAACGTTTTTTCAAGTGGGTTAACGCGGCGCCTAATCGCTGGGAACATGCGGCTGACGCGTATGCAGAGCAGAGCCAGCGACGGACCAGTGCTTCCAGTTGAGCGTGCAGAATTGGCAGCTTCGCAACATGCCGCGCCCTCCAACTGAAACGTCTCTTTGGGCTTGGAACACATGAAGAACAGATGCGAATGGGCCGGCTCCGATCCGCTGTATGTGAAGTACCACGACCGCGAATGGGGCACGCCGTTGCATGACGATCGCGGGCTTTTCGAGTTCCTGGTTCTCGAGGGCGCGCAGGCGGGCTTGAGCTGGCTGACCATCCTCCGGAAACGCGACAACTATCGCAAGGCGTTCCACCGGTTCGATCCGCGGAAGGTCGCACGCTACTCGGCGGCGGATGTCCGGCGCCTTCTGGCGGACCCGGGAATCGTGCGCAATCGCCTGAAGATCGAATCGGCCATCCGCAACGCGCGCGGCGTGCTCGCGATCGCGGACGAATTCGGCTCCTTCGACTCCTTCCTCTGGCGTTACGTTGACTATCAGCCCCGACAGAATGCCTGGCGATCCCTGGCCGAACTGCCGTCCAGAACCGCCCTCTCCGACCGGATGAGCAAGGATCTGAAGAAGCGCGGATTCAGCTTCGTGGGGACGACGATCTGCTATGCGTTCATGCAGGCGGTCGGAATGGTGAATGACCACGTGGTGGGTTGCTTCCGGCATGAGGAACTGAAGAGGATAGCCCGAAAAGGCGATTTGCCGCAAAGAGGCGCAAGAGGCACGGCCTAAGCCAGGAACTCTTCCTTTGGTTCTTGCGCCTCTTGCGCCTCTTGCGCCTCT
>Ga0209415_10021093_pt1 | contig 10064 bp, 9 predicted proteins | sample PeaSoiSIISIP2007_FD_187696 | JGI IMG/M metagenome (GOLD analysis project Ga0209415, IMG submission 187696) | Peat soil microbial communities from Weissenstadt, Germany - SII-SIP-2007 (SPAdes) (version 2) | ecosystem: Environmental > Terrestrial > Soil > Wetlands > Peat | place: Germany... | reverse complement strand
GATCTGGCTGACGGTCCTGATCTGGCTGACGGTCCTGATCTGGCTGACGGTCCTGATCTGGCTGACGGTCCTGATCTCGGTGGCCGTCCTGATCTCGGTGGCCGCGTGCGACACGAGCCGTGGCTGGTGCCCCGGGTGGACGTAACCGGCCGCCATGGTGACCGGGAGCGTGGCTGTCACCAATAGCACCCGTGCGACCGTTGCGGCCCGGTTCATGCGCATACCTCCGGTTGCTTGTGTCCCTACTGCCACAGGACAGCATTTGCTCGTCAGAAAACTACAGGTTCAAGCCCGCGTAGCAGGAGCAATCAGTGGTGAAATCCTTCCGAGTTTCGCGTCACGGTCGCCAATAAGCACAGTTTGGGGGATCTTGCTCGACTCGGCACGCAGAACTACGGCGAGCGGGGCGAGGCGGTCGGACGCGAGCGACCCGGGTGCCGTGCGGCGGGCCGCCCGCGGATTTCAGCCGCCCGGGAGCAGCTTGCTGTGGTCCCAGGAGATGACCCGGCGCGGCTCGACCGCGTAGCCGACCCGCTTGCGGGCGGCCCGCTCCACGTACTCGTCGAGCTCGGTCGCGTCCTGTCCGGAGAGCATCGCGGTGATCAGGCGGCCGATCTGCATGACGGCGGCGGGGTCGTCGATTTTCCGTGCGACGCCCTGCACCTGAATGCCCCGCAGGTCGAAATACTGCTCGCCGCTCTCCACCAGGCAGCTGATCCGGGGGTCGGCGGCCAGGTTGACCGCCTTCTGCGAGGCCCGGTAGGTCCAGAACGTGATCTGCCCGTCGATCATCACGTAGTACATGGTGACCAGGTGCGGCATCCCGCCCTGGCCGATCGTGGCGAGATGGACCTTGCGGGATTCGGCGAGCAGGGTCGCGATCTCCTCCGGCGTCATGGCGACCTGGTCGCGCTGCTTCACCTCTGGCTCCGGGTCAGCCGGCCGGCGGGCGGTCCGGCGCCCGGCCACCAGGTGCGGCGAAGCCGATGGTCTCGGTGGCAAGAGCCAGGGTGTCCTCGCACGCGAAGCCAGCGGACGGCAGCTCAGCGTCGGCCCCCGCGCCGCCGCGTTCCGTGGGCGCGAACGCGCCGCCGAGCGCGCTGGCGATCGAGTCCAGGGTCCACATCCCGTCGGCCGAGCCGTGATCGGCGGCCAGGAAGGGGGCCCGGATCCTCGGCGGCTCCATCACGGCCGCCACCCCGCCGTGAACCACGAATACCTCGCCGTTGATCCCCCCGGCTGCCGGGCTGGCCAGGTAGACGACGAGCGGTGCGACGTGCTCGGGTGCGAGCGGGTCCACGGCACCGGGCGGCGCCTCGCCCATCAGGCCGGCCGTCATGTCGGTCCTGGCTCGCGGGCAGATCGCGTTGGCGCGGACTCCGTACCTGGCGCAGCTGCGCGCCGTGCTGACGGTCAGCGCGGCGATCCCGGCCTTGGCGGCCGCGTAGTTCGGCTGGCCCGGTGAGCCGAGCAGGAAGGCCTCGGATGAGGTGTTCACGATCCTGGCGTGGACCGGACCGCCGACGGCCTTGCTGCGGTCCCGCCAGTAGGCGGTGGCCAGCCGGGTCGTGACGAAATGACCGCGCAGGTGGACCCGCAGCACGAGATCCCACTCCTGCTCGGACATCGTGAAGATCATCCGGTCCCGCAGCACCCCGGCATTGTTCACCAGCACGTCCAGCCCGCCGAACGTGCCCACCGCCGCGGCCAGCATGGCCTCCCCGGTCGACCACTCGGCGACGTCGCCCTCGCAGACCACGGCCTGGCCGCCCGCCGCGGTGATCTCCGCCGACACCGCGTGCACGGCGGGCCCCGGCAGGTCGTTGAGCACCAGCCTCGCCCCGGCCTCGGCCAGGGCAAGCGCTTCCGCCCGGCCCAGGCCGTTACCGGCCCCGGTGACGATCGCGGTCCTGCCATCCAGAGTCAGCAGGTCGGCCATGTTATGCATGCTCCTTACACACGCCGGGCTGCGCTATGACCAGGGTCGCTGGTCAGTAGCCTGGCCCGGACAGGATGCCGCCATCAGCGACGAACTCGCTCCCGGTCGAGTATGACGAGTCGTCCGACGCCAGGAATGCCACCAGGCGCGAGATCTCGGCCGGCTCGCCGAACCTGGACAGCGGCATCGCCCGGAGGAACCTCTCGCCGCGAGCGGGATCCTCGGTCTCCGCCGACTCAAGCACCATTCTGGTGAGAATGCCGCCCGGATGGACCGAATTGACCCGGATGCCGAACTGGCCGAGTTCCTGCGCGGCGGCCTTGGTCATGCCGCGGACGGCGAACTTGCTGGCACTGTAGGCGGAGAGCCCGGCCGCTCCGGTGAACCCCTCGATCGAGGAGATGTTGACGATCGAGCCCCCGCCGGCCGCGGTCATCGGCGCTATCACGGCCTTCATGCCGAGCCAGCAGCCGACCGCGTTGACGTCGAGCACCTGGCGGAACTCGGCGAGCGGCATCTGCGAGATGAGCGCGAACCTCAGCACGCCGGCGTTGTTCACCAGCACGTCGAGCTTGCCGAACGCCTCGACCGCCAGTCCGACCGCCGCGGCCCAGTCCGCCTCGCTGGTCACGTCGTGGTGCACGTAACGGCAGGTCTCGGGGCCGAGCTTGTCGGCCACCGCCGCGCCGCGGTCGTCGAGGACGTCGCCGAGGACGACCCTTGCCCCTTCGGCGGCGAAATGCCGGACGTGGGACTTGCCCATCCCCCTGGCACCGCCGGTGATCAGCGCGACCTTGCCGTCAAGCCGGCCCATGCTGCTCTCCGGTCTGTAGACCAAACGCTTGCTTGGTCGACAGGGTAACAGGCAGGCAATCCGGATGTCGTCGGCCAGCCCACGGCCCGACCCGAGGATGCGGCGTCCAATCTGGGGGCTATGCGATGAATTCGGCAGTGCGCTGGGAGCGGCCGGCCGGGGCCTGAGAAGATGGGCCCATGACAGCGACGAGCTCCGCGACACCGAGCCGGCCGCCCGGGCCCGGCGGTCAGCCGCCCGCCATCAGCCTGGCCGGTCTGCACAAGTACTTCGGTCACGTCCGGGCCGTCCAGGGAGTCGACCTGGCCGTCGAGTCCGGCGAGATCGTGGCGCTGCTCGGACCGAACGGCGCGGGCAAGACATCGACCATCGACGTGATACTGGGCCTGTCGCAGCCGACCGCCGGGCAGGTCAGCGTCTATGGCATGACCCCAAGGAACGCGATCGACCGCGGCCTGGTCAGCGCCGTGCTCCAGACCGGCGGGCTGCTCAGCGACCTGACCGTGGGCGAGACAGTGGCCTACACGGCGAGCCTGTTCGCCCGCAGCAAGCCGGTGGACGAGGTGCTGAAGGGCGCGGGTATCGCGGCCATAGCCGACCGGCGGGTCGGCAAGTGCTCGGGCGGCGAGAAGCAGCGGCTGCGGTTCGCGATGGCTCTGCTGCCCGACCCCGAGCTGCTCATCCTCGACGAGCCGACCACCGGGATGGACGTCGAGGGCAGGCGCGGCTTCTGGGCATCGATCCGCCAGGACGCCGAGGAGGGGCGGACGGTCCTGTTCGCCACGCACTACCTGGAGGAAGCCGACGCGTACGCGGACCGGATCGTCCTGCTCCGGCACGGCCGGGTAGTCGCTGACGGCACCGCGGCCGAGGTCAAGGCGCTCGCGGCCGGGCGGACCGTGCGGGCGACGCTGCCCGGCGCCGATGAGGCCACGCTGGCCGGACTGCCGGGCGCGGACAGCGTGGAAGTTCGCGGTGACACCGTGCTGATCCAGGCCAGCGACAGCGACGCGGTCGCCCGGCACCTGCTGACCAGCACGCAAGCGCGCGACCTGGAGATCACCGCGCGCGGCATCGAGGAGGCCTTCCTGGCCTTGACCAGCGACGATGAGCAGGACGGCGAGCAGAGCGCCGGGCCTGACGGCACCGGCGGCCGTTCGGCCGGGGTCGCCGCGATCGGAGGATCCCGATGAGTGCGACATCGGCTCAGCTCACAGAGCTGACGGCGCGGCCGGTACCGAGGATGGGCGGCTTCAACCGCACGCTGCTCCGGCTAGAGGTACGCCGGATGCTGCGCAACCGGCGGACGCTCATCTTCACGATGATCGTGCCGTCCTTCTTCTTCCTGATCTTCGGCCTGAACAAGGCCTACGCGTACCAGCGCGCCGGACACGGCAACGTGTCCGCGTCCATCCTGATCAGCATGGCGCTGTACGGCGCGGTGCTGGCGACAACCGCCGGCGGCGCGATGGTCTCGATCGAGCGGGCGGAGGGCTGGAGCCGCCAGCTGCGGATCACCCCGCTGACCCCGGTGGCCTACATCGTCACCAAGATGCTGACCGCGATGGTGCTCGGGCTCGGCTCGGTGGTCGTGGTCTACCTCGTCGGCCTGATCACCGGCAAGCCTTCGATGCCCGGTTACCTCTGGATCGCCACCGGCCTGTCCGTCTGGGTGGGGTCGCTGGTGTTCGCGGCGTTCGGGCTGTTCATGGGCTACCTGCTGCCGACCGTGAACGTGATGCAGGTTCTCTCGCTGGCGCTGATGCTGTTCGCGTTCGGCGGCGGGCTCTTTATCCCGCTGAGGAGCTACCCGCACGTGCTCCAGGTCCTGGCCGAGTTCACTCCGCTGTACGGGCTGAACCAGCTTGTGCATGCTCCGCTGCTCGGCGGGAGCGTGCCTCTGGCCTGGGTGGCTAACGCGGTCGCCTGGCTGGTCATCTTCGGCGCCGGCGCGATCTGGCGGTTCCGCAAGGACACCGCACGGGTATGAGCGGCCCGGCGCCCGGCCAGGACGTGATCGGCACGGCGGGTGACCCGGAGATCCGCGCGCCGGTCGGCGCCTGGTTCGGCCAGTGCTTCGGCCGCCCGGCTGAGGTCGCCTGGCGGGCGCCCGGCCGGGTGAACCTGATCGGCGAGCACACCGACTACAACGACGGGCTGGTGCTGCCGTTCGCGCTCGGCGTGTCGGTCACCGCGGCCGCCGCGGCGCGGGACGACGGGCTGGTCGAGCTTCGCTCCCGGCAGATGCCCGACGAGATCGTGTCGGTCCGGCTGGGCGACCTGAAGCCGGGCTCGGTCACCGGCTGGGCGGCGTATCCGGCGGGTGCCGCCTGGGCGCTGCGAGAAGCCGGGTCGGGGCTGGCCGGTGCCAGCGTCGCGATCGACTCCGACCTGCCGCAGGGCGCCGGGCTGGCCTCATCGGCGGCGCTGGAGTGCGCGGTCGCTGCCTGCCTGGCTGACCTGGCCGGCCTGCATCCGTCCCGGCCGGAACTGGCCGCGCTCGCGAGGCGGGCCGAGAACGATTTCGTCGGGATGCCGTGCGGGATCATGGATCAGTCCGCGGTGATGTTCTGCGTGGCCGGGCACGCGCTGCTGCTCGACTGCCGGACCGGCGACCACGCCGCCGTGCCGCTGGACCCGGCCGCCGCGGGGCTGTCGCTGATGATCATCGACACCGGCGTCAGGCACGAGCTTGTCGGCGGCGAGTACGCCGTCCGGCGCCAGGAGTGCGAGCGCGCCGCCCGCGCGCTCGGCGTTGCCTCGCTGCGCGACGTCGACGACACCGCCGGCCTGGCCGTGCTCGCCGACCCGCTGCTGGCCCGGCGGGCCAGGCACGTGGTCACCGAGAACCGTCGCGTCGAGCAGGTCGCCGGCTTGCTCAGGGAGGTCAGGCTCGCCGGGTGCGGGCCGCTGCTCACCCAGTCGCACCGCTCGCTCCGGGACGACTTCGGGGTCTCCTGGCGTGAGGCGGACGCTGCGGTCGATGCCGCCCTGGCCGCTGGAGCGCTCGGGGCCAGGATGACCGGCGCCGGGTTCGGCGGCTGCGTCCTTGCGCTGCTGCCAGTGGACCGCGCTGCCCAGGTCAAGGCCGGTGTCCTGACGGCGCTCGGTGAGCTGGGCGGGCCGGGGCCAGCGTTCATCGATGCGGTGCCAGGCCAGGGCGCCCGCCGGCTCAGGCTCGGCTAGTCGCCCGCAGCCGGGTTGCCGGCGGTTCCGCTCCGTCGCCCTGGCGCGGGCGGAAGACGAGCTGACAACGTGATCGCGGAGAATCAGCCGTGGATTTCACGGGCGATCCTCCACGATCATGGACCAACATGACCGAGATTCCGGCTGAGGCGACCAGGGTCCCCAGCCCCGCTCCCAGCGCCAGCCCCGGCCCCGCCGCCGAGCCGAGCCAGCGGGTCGGGAAGGGCTGGATCGGGTTCATCGCGCTCGCCAATCTCGGGCTGTATCCCGGTTACCTCGGCCCAGTCGTGCTGCTGCCCAGCGCCGCTGGTCAGCCAGTTCGGCGGGTACACGACGCTCTATCTGTTCGTGGCCGTGACGACCGTGCTTGGCTCCGCGTTCGTGTGGAAGATCCGCTCAGTCCCCTGACCTGGGCGGCTCACCGGACGGTGCGAGTGATGACAGCCTCCAGGCCGGTCGTGCCGCGGCCTACGTCGATGGTCTGACCCATCGCTGGAATACCGGCCCGGCCCCGGTGCTGCCCGGCAGCCGCCACGAGGCTCCGGTGCTGCCCGGCGGCCGCCACGAGGCTCCGGTGCTAGGCGACCGGGATGTAGGTGTTCAGCATCTGGTTGCGGAAGACTCCGGCCGGGTCGTAGCGGCGGAGGAGTCGCTGGAAATCTGGCAGCCGCTGGTACTGCGCGCTGACGAGCTCAGGCCGCAGACCGAAGATCTTGCCCCAGTGCGGTCTGGGCTGGAACGGCGTTAGCGCGGTCTCCACCAGGGCGATGACCGGAGCGACCGCCCGCAGGTCGCTGATCCAGGTGAGGTGGATCGCCACGGTGTCACGACGGTAGCTCGGGCTTAGCCACAGATCGTCGGCCGCAACCGTGCGGATCTCGCACACCTGGAGGACCGCGGCCACGCGATCACGGATGGCAGCTATCGCGTTCAGTGCCGCCGGGGCGTAATGCCGGGGTAGGAGGTATTCGGACTGGAGTTCCTGGCCCGCGCTCGGGATGCAGTCCAGCCGGAAGTGCGGCAGCCGTTCATGCCATGGGCCGGGGACGCCTTGCTGCTGTGTGCAGCTAGCGGCAGGCTGCCCAGGTATCGGGTGGCGCGGGCCGTCCGCGAGTCGGGCGCCGTGCCAGACCGGGGGTGCCTCGGTCTGGCCCGGGTCGCCGACCCGTTGCTTCAGCCAGATCTGGTCAATCCGGGGACTTCGCCAGGTGGTGAACAGGCTCACGCTGTAGGCGCTGGCGAAGATGTCCGCGAGATGCTCGTTCAGCCGCTCCCACGGAAGGTCGGTGTAGACGTACTGCCGGATCTCGAAGGCCGGCCGGATGTCGAGCGACAGGTTGATCACGATGCCCAGCGCTCCCAGCGCGACCACGGCGCCACGGAACTCCCCGTCGCCGCCATCGCTGTCCCGGCTGATGGTTAGGACATCGCCCGCTGCGGTGATCATTTCCAGCGCCGACACCGCGGTCGCGAGGTTGCCGTTGGCGTCACCGGAGCCGTGAGTCGCGGTCGCGCAGGCACCCGCGACGCCGATGTGCGCGAGCGAGCCGAGGTTGCCGAGCGCGTAGCCGGCGTCGTTCAGGAACTGGGCCAGCTCCCCGTACCTGACGCCGGCGCTGACCCACACCCTGGACCGGTCGGTGTCGATCTCGATGATCTTCGGAAGATCCGCCAGTGACACAAGATCACCGGTGGTGTCCGCGATCGGACTGAACGAATGCCCGGTGCCGAGCGCCCGTACCCGGCTGCTCCGGGCGACCAGGCGCTGCAGGTCCTGCACCCGGGTCGGTCTGTGGAACCGCTCGGCGCCGAAGACAACGTTTCCGGCCCAGTTGGCCAGCCCTATGCTCAACCGCGTCGGCTCTGCTGCGCTTGCCGGTGCCCGATCTGCTGCGCTCGCCGGTGCCCGCGCTGCCGCACGGCAGCTCGCCGGTGCCAGCCTGCGGTGTGCTGAAGCCGGTCGGCGGTGTGCTGAAGCCGGTCGGCGGTGTGCCGGTGCCGGCCTGCGGTGTGCTGGTGCCGGTCGGCGACCGCACCGGGCTGACTGGTCATGCCGACAGGTCACCACATCGCTGCCGTCCGCCGCAAACCGCAGCTTTAGGGCAACGCACTTGCTGAGCGACCAGGTGCCCGGGCGGCGGCGCTGCCCAGGCAGCGCGGGTACCTGCCACGGCGCGGGTACCTGCCACGGCGCGGGTACCTGCCACGGCGCGGGTACCTGGGGCGGCGCGGGTACCTGCGGCGACGCTGGCGCATGGGACAATACCCGGCATGGGCGGAGTCGTCGATGAGGCCGCGCCCGGTCAGCCAGCCGCGCCGCTGCGCGCGCTGATCGGCGGTTATAGCGGCTACCGGCAGGCCGCGGTGCCCCCCGCTCGCCATCGCGGCCTTCCCTCGCCCTATCTGACGGTCATCTTCACCCTGGACGAGCCGCTCATCATCGCCGAGCATCCAGATCCTGGTCAGCCAGCGAGCTGCCATCTGACGCTGGCCGGCGGTTTGCACACCTCGCCGGCCGTGATCTCTCACAACGGCTGGCAGTCGGGCATCCAGCTCGCGCTGAGCCCGCTCGCTGCCCGCGCCGTCCTCGGCATTCCGGCCGGGGAGCTGGCCGGAATCGACGTCGAGGGAACCGACGTGCTAGGTCCTGCGGCCAGCCGGATCCAGCGGCGGCTGCAGGAGGAGGCCTGCTGGCCGGAGCGGTTCGCCATTCTCGATGAGTTGCTGCTGGCCCGGATCGGCAACAGTCGGCCAGCGGTCAGCCCGGAGATCAGCTATGCCTGGCGGCGGCTGCTCGCGACCGGCGGGACCGCGCCGGTCGGCGGCCTGGCACAAGAGACCGGATGGAGCGACCGGCACCTGCGGGCGCGTTTCCGGGCCGAGATCGGACTGACCCCGAAAGCGGCGGCCCGAGTGGTGCGGTTCCACCGGGCGAGGCAGCTGCTGCAACGGCGTGCCGCCGCGGGCGGGGCGCTGGACCTGGCAGGCCTGGCGGCCCACTGCGGCTACTACGACCAGGCCCATCTGGACCGGGACTTCAACGCGCTGGCCGGCTGCCCGCCGACCAGGTGGTTGGTGCAGGAGTTCCGGTATTTCCAAGCCAGCTCGTCCGCGCCGGAAGCAGGCTGAGACCATGACTGACAAGACACCGCCACCACAGGTCTGGCCCACTCTGCGGGCCCGCGATGCTCGCGGGCTGATCCGGTTCCTGGTCGACGCGTTCGGCTTCGAGGAGACCGTTGTCTATGGCGAGGGCGACCGGGTCGACCACGCCCAGCTGTCCTGGCCGCCAGGCGGCGGGATCATGCTGGGATCGGTCCGGAAGAATGACCCGAAGGATCACTGGCCGGTCCCGCCCGGCAGCTTCGGCGCCTACGTGGTCACCGACGATCCTGACGCGATCTTCGCCCGCGCGGCGGCGGCCGGCGCCGAGATTCTGACCGGCCCGCACGAGACCGACTACGGCTCCAGGGACTTCGCCGTCCGCGATCCGGAGGGCAACCGCTGGTCCTTCGGCACCTACCGCGGCGAACCCCGCTCGAGCGACTGACCGGACGCAGACCGGCCGATCGCTCGGGTCAACCTCAAGCCGCAAACCGGGGTAAATCCGGCGTGAGCCAGACCGCTGACGGGTCAGCCCCGCCACGGTGAGACCGCTGACGACTCAGTCCCGCCACAATGAGACAGCTGGCGGGTCAGCCCGGCCACGGGCCATCTGAAGCCGGTGCCGCAGCCGCGAGTTTTTACGCTCTGCGACGTTCCCCCGCCGGGACAGAGGCACTTAGCACGGATTTGTGTCGCATATAACATCATAAAACGGGTGTTAACTCGACTGAAATCCGTGCTATGTCGCTGCGACCCGGCCAGGCATCGGCATTGCAGCCCGGATCGGCCACTCATCGTGATCTACCTTGGCCGACCGCGGTGACCGGATCGGCTGCGCGCTGCCGTGACCGGGCTGGGCGCGCTGCCGTGGGCGGGTTGCGCCCTGTCGTGACAGGACCGGGCCCGCTGCCGTGACCGGATCTGCGCCGCACTGCCGTGACCTGGCTGGCCGCGATGGCGTGACCGGACTGCGCCGCGCTGGCCTGACGGTGCCTGGCCCGCTGGCGTGACCGGATCTGC
>Ga0209415_10021091_pt1 | contig 10065 bp, 9 predicted proteins | sample PeaSoiSIISIP2007_FD_187696 | JGI IMG/M metagenome (GOLD analysis project Ga0209415, IMG submission 187696) | Peat soil microbial communities from Weissenstadt, Germany - SII-SIP-2007 (SPAdes) (version 2) | ecosystem: Environmental > Terrestrial > Soil > Wetlands > Peat | place: Germany... | reverse complement strand
CCCGTCTATGCCGCTCCTGACCAGGACGTCTGCGGCGTTGACATGTAGCTGAACAGTGTTCACGCAGTAGCCGCTTAGTTCAAAAAATAGCAACGACAAGGGGATTTGCACCGGGCCCGCGGCGGAGACACTGTTTAGGTAATTCATCCACCACGCAGGAAATGCACACAAAGCACCTGCGGCGGCTAACAGCGAAGACGCCCAAATCCGAGCTTGAGACTACGGCGGGACTGCTACGACAGCCGTACTTCGTGATCTGGGTCCTTGAGCGCGGCGAGGCCGGCCTGGGCCGGTGTCAGTCGCGGTGGCTGACCCACACCGACAGGTGCGCGGGTTCCAGGGCCCGCTCGACCATCGAGGTGGACGCCTGATGGCCGTCGGCGCGCATCATCGCGGCGATCTTGCGGTGGCCCCACGCAGGCCAGTCGGCCGCGTACTTCGCCGCCAGGGCCTCGGCCGCATCAACGGCCGGCGTCGGCCACGGCCCCTTCACCAGCGCGTCGCCGCTTCGGAGCGTGGCCAGGCGGCGGTGGTAGGTGCGCTCCGGAATGCCGGCCAGGGCGGCGAACCTCGCGACCGGCAGCTCGGCTGCCGCTCTCAGGGCCCCGAGGTGGGCGAAGGGACCAGGTCGACGTACTCCGAGCCCTTCTGCCAGATCCGTAGCTGCACTGTCGCCTCGGCCAGCGCGAGCTTCAGCTCCTGGATCTCCGCGCGCTGCCGTCGCTCGACCAGGCTGCCGCGGCTGCCGGCCTTGCCCGGCATGCCGTCTTCCATCGCCGTCTTGCCGGCGTCGACGAACCGGTTGCGCCACCGGTTGATCGACTCTGCCGAGACTCCGTGTCGACGAGCCGCTTCCGTGACGGTCATCTCATGGGCCAGCACCGCGAGCACCAGCTGCAGCCGCGTCTCGACCGGCACCGGGTCGTTGCTCCTGCTCAAGATCGAACTCCCTGTCACGGATCAGCCCCGAAACCCTGCCAGAAAGTCTGACGCACACCATATGAACTGACTACCAAGGCGGCTATCGACGGTCCACACGCTCGCCAGGCAGGAATCGAATAGAGCGCGTCGCGACCCAGGAGTCCTCCGGCGATGACGGCGATCACGATGCCAGCGGGTGCGCCTGGCGGTTTGCGGCTGGACGCGATGACCCCGGCGGCAGCCCTGCGGTCGGCTGCCAGGGGTTGCCCCATGGTGTGCCGCTCGAATATTCGATTGGACGGCTGACCTGCGCCTTCGCCAGCGGCCAGGGCACGGTGATGGTTGGCTGGCGGGGTGCTACTCAAGATCGTCTACCTGGTGGTTCGCCGCCTACTCGGCCTGGCCGTCCTGGTACTCCGTAAGGACCTGGCGAAGGATGCTGAACTGCTGGTGCTCCGGCACGAGAACGCGGTTCTGCTCCGCCACGTCGGCCGGATCCGGTACGAGCCAGGAGACCGGGTGTGGTTCGCCGCGCTGGCACGGCTCATCCCCCGCAGGCGCTGGACCGAAATCTTCCCGATTACGCCCGCGACGCTGCTGGCCTGGCACCGCAAACTGGCGGGGCGAAAGTACGACACAAGCGGGCGGCGAAAGCCCGGCCGTCCGCCAGCAGTCCCGGGCATCGCCCGCCTGGTCGTTCGGCTGGCGAAGGAGAATCCGCTATGGGGACACCGCCGGATCCACGGCGAACTGGCGAAACTCGGCATCACCGTGGCGCCGTCCACCGTGTGGCAGATCCTGCATGCCGCGGGCATCGATCCTGCGCCGCGTCGCGCAGGCCCGACGTGGCGGCAGTTCCTGGCAGCCCAGGCCGCCGGGATCCTCGCGGTCGACTTCCTGCACGTGGATACCGTGCTGCTGAAGCGACTGTATGTCCTGGTGTTCATTGAGCACGGCACCCGCCGGATGCACCTCGGCGGCGTCACCGAACATCCCACCGGGGAGTGGACAGTCCAGCAAGCCCGCAACCTCGCTCTTGCCCTCGGCGAGCGGTTCGGGGACATCAGGTTCCTGCTCCGCGACCGCGGCTCGAACTTCACTGCCTCGTTCGACGCCGTCTTCCAGGCCACTGGCACCAGGATCCTGCGCACAGCGGTCCAAGCTCCCCGTATGAATGCGATCTGCGAACGGCTTGTCGGCACCCTGCGCCGCGAGCTTCTGGACCGCGTGCTGATCCTCAGCGAGCAACATCTGTGCGCCGTCCTGACCGAGTACCAGGCGCACTACAACACGGCCCGGCCGCACCAGGGTATAGCGCAACGTGTCCCCGACGACGAACTTGACGCTGGCCGTACCACGGTGACGGACGTTGATAGCCAGCAGATCCGCCGAAAAGCTGTCCTGGGCGGCCTGATCAACGAATACGCATACGCGGCCTGAGGGACGGAAGGCCTGCAGGTCACCTGCCGAATCCTATTTCCGAGCGGGCCAGCCCGGGAATCCCACCCGGATAGGTCCACCGCCAGCGGACCAGCCGCCGGTGCCAGTGCAGCAGCGTGTCCGGCGTGACCGGGCGGCTCATCCGCAGCTGTCTGGGGAGCAGCCGGGTCAGGGCGGCGAGTACCGCCCGGTCGGCCCAGTCGAGCTTGGGCCTGGGGTGCTGGCGCCGCAGGACCGCGACTTCCTGGCGCAGCGCCGCCAGCTCGGCGTCCTTCGACGCCGCCGAATGCGCCAGCAGCGCCATCCACCCGGTCAGGCGGATGAACATCCGATACAGCATCCGTACCATCACAAGCTCGCGATCCTGCCAGACCAGCAACTCGAGACTCGCATACTCACAGGTCAGCAACGTATGCTCCGCTTTGGAACCCCACAGGGTGTATCTAAGCGGGCGCTGAGCGCTCCGCTAGATGGGGGGACAGCGCGTCCAGGGGATTGATGACATGAGCGACGCCGACAATGCAGTGCACACAGCGGGAAGCGAAGGCGTGGCCGTTTCGCCGCCGACCGCGAGGTGGCGGCTCCGGCGCGGCGAATCGGGCCTGCTGCTTGGTCAGGTCCGCGCTTTCGGGACGGACAGGTTCACGTGGGCAGACCTTTTGCAGGCGCCGCTGACCGCCACGCAGGTGTATGCCCTCTATTTCCCGTCGCGATTCGATCTGCCTGTCGATGCGGCGGCCGCCGCATCGCTGCGGCTGTTCGGGGACCAGACCTCGGCCAAGACGAGCGTCGACTTCTGGGATCCGAAGGATGCGCACTTCAGCGAGGCACTTCGGCTGTTCGGCCTGCGCAACCCGCCTGCCCTGGTGCTAGCGACCGGCCTGGGGCAGCAGGCGGCTGAGGGCGGGGAAGCGGCGAAGCCGGAGGGCTCGCTGTATTGCGTCTGCTTCGCCGACCAGGCAGTCCTGGCCGACCGCGAACGCCTGGCCGCGGCGGTCAACATCACGCACGAGATCCTGATCCGCTGCGACCGCCAGGAACTCGCGGGATACATCCGTAGACGCAAGATCAAAGCCCTGCTGGCCGCGATCGGACACGGCGCGGGAGCGGTTCGCGATGAACTCGTCAAGCTTCATCCCACATTCGGGCTACCGGGCGGCCTGTCCCTGGAACTGGGGTGAGTGCCATGGCGGACGAAGGACTCGGGCCGGGGGTACTGCTGGGCCTGGCCAGCGTGGCGTACGTGACAGGCGAGAGCCTCCGGGCCGTGCAGCTGGTCGACGAGGCGCTCGCCCAGGTGCCGGCCGACGACGCGGAACAGCGAGCCTACCTGCTCGCACACCAGGCGGGCTGGCTGCGGGAGAGCGGCCGCCTCGATGACGGCGCGAAAGCGCTCGAGGACTTGGCCCGCGAGCTGGACCGGCTGCCGCGATCCGGGCACGACCTGGAATGGTGCAGGCTGCGGATGGAACAGGGCGTGGCCGCGCATCATCGTGGTGACTTCAAGGCCGCCGAGGCGTTCCTGGCCGAGGCGGAGACGATCGCCACGCAGAGCCAGGCACACGACCTGCTTCTCACTGACGTGCTCGCCAACCAGGCCGCGCTGTACCTCGACCAGGGACGGCTCGGCGATGCCAAGAACGCGTTGCTCAGGACCCTTGAGATCGACCGCCGGACCGGCAACAAGTATGGGGAATCCAATGACCTGAACATGCTCGGCATGGTCTATGAGAGCCTCGGTGACACAGAGACCTCGCGCCTTTATCTGACGAGGGCCTTCGAGCTAGCCGATCAGTCCGGGCTAACGCGCGAGGCCGCCGACGCCAAGACCAACCTGGCCGCCCTCATGGACAACGTGGGCGACCATCAGGGCGCGGCCGAGATGTTCCGGCAGATCGGCCAGATCCGGGCCGAGGGCGGTGACGAATCGGGCGTGGCCTGCAGTGTGGCGAACCAGGGCGTGGCGGCCTCGCAGGCGGGCGACATCGACAACGCCGTGGCGCTGCTGACCCACGCGCACGAACTGCACCTGGCCGCCGGGAACCAGCTGCACGGCGCCCAGGACCTGCTCAACCTCAGTAGCGCCGAGTCGCGGCGTGGCCGTACGGATCAAGCCCTGCGCTACGCAAGGAGAGCGCTCGCGGCCGCACGGGAATTCGGGCTGATCGAGCTGCTGTGGGCGGCGGAGGCCAGCGTGTCCGGCCTGCTCGAAGATCAGGCAACCGGATCCACCGGCGACCCGGGAGCGATCCAGGCGATTGAGGAAGCACTGGCGGGCTATCGCCGGGCGGCCGACATCGTGGAACTGCTCAGGTCCGGCATCGATCGGCCGGAGGAGCGTGAGTCAATACTGGCCGGAAAGGAAGCGATCTACGATCATGCGATCTTCCTTTGCGGATACTTGCACCGGGTCGGGGAGGCCTTCCAGTTCAGCGAGCGAGCCCGGATGCGGTCGTTCCTCGAAGCCCTCGGGTCCTCCCGCCTGGAGCGGATCGAGGCAGGTGACCAGGCCGCGGCGCGGCGCGGCGAACTGGTGGCGCGCCTGCTCAGCCCGCATACGCCGGCGAGCGAGAAACCGGGCCTGATGGACGATCTGCGGATACTGCGGGCCGAGACCATGGCCCGCCGCCCCGCGCTGGCCGCCATCACCGAGGCCGAGCTGCCCACCGAGGACGACATCCGGGCCGCCATCCCCCCGGACACCTGCGTGCTGGAGTACTACGAGTACGGCACCTCGGTGGCGCTGTTCCTGCTCGACCGAGACGGGCTGAAAGACTGTCACCTGGTGCAGCTCGGACAGCCCCTGGACGCCCTCGTCGGTCGGTTCGGTGACGAGATCGAAAGCGGTGACGAAGAGCTCGCGGCGGGAAACACCCTGTTCGGGATCCTGATACGGCCGGTCATGCCGATGCTGGCCACGACCGTAAACCTCATCGTCGTCCCGCACCGCTCGATCCATTACGTGCCGTTCAGCGCGCTGTGGTTCGAGCCGACTGGCGACGACGCGCCGCCGCGGCAATACCTCAAGAACCGTTTCTGCCTGACGACGATCCCGTCCGCGAGCTATCTGCCCTTCCTGGCCCGTACGGCGAAATCGGTCCATGAGCACGGGCCGCCGGTGGTGCTGGGCAATCCCACCGGCGACCTCGCCGGCGCCGACCTGGAGGCGCGCCAGGTCGCCGGCCTGCTCGGCGTCACCGCCCAGCTAAGAGAAAAGGCCACGCGGGACGCTCTGCTCTGCGCCGGCGCCCCAGTCGTGCTCCATGTGGCGGGTCACGGCGCCTACAACGACACGGACCCGCTGCTGTCCGGCCTGGCGCTGGCCGACGGCGTCGTCACGGTCGAGGACCTGCTCGGCTCGGGGCCTGCGCCGGGGCTGCTGGTGCTCAGCGCCTGTGTCACCGGCAAATCCAAGCGCAGGCCGGGCGACGAGCTGATCGGTCTAGCGCAGGCCGCGCTGCGCTGCGGAACACGGTCGGTTGTCGCGACGCTCTGGGAGACCTCCGACGACTCCAGCCCGGTTTTCTTCGGACATTTCTACGGCGCGCTGGCCGAGGGCAATACCGTGAGCGAGGCCGTGGCCTGGGCGCGACAGGCGCTCGCGACCAGCCCCGGCGGCTATGACCATCCGGTCGAATGGGCGCCGTTCCTGGTGATCGGCGATCCGGAACACCGTCTCGGTGAACCGGGTCGCGGGCCGATGGCCGAATGGCAACACGGCGCGGACCTAGCTGAGCAGGGCGACGTAGCAGGCGCGAAGGCCGCCTTTCAAAAGCTCATCGGCAGCCGCTCCCCGATGGCCGCGGCGGCGGCGGCATGGAGCCTGGGGGCGCTGTTCTACGACGAGGGTGATCTGGAGCGCGCGCTGGCCGCGTGGCAGCAGGGAGCCGACAGCGGCGACCCGCTATCAGCGCCGCTGGCGGCCCACGGTCTCGGGAAGCTCCTAGAAGACAGGGGCGACGTCGATGGCGCACGGGCCGCCTTCCAGCGCGCCATCGACAGCGGCCAAGACGAGGCGGCTCCGCAGGCCGCGAACGACCTCGGCATCCTGCTCGTCCGGCAGGGAGATCCGCTGGCAGCGCGGGCCGCCTTCCAGCGCGCCATCGACAGCGGCCACCGCGACGCGGCCCCCCAGGCCGCGATCAACCTCGGCAACCTGCTCGTCCGGCAGGGACTTCCGCGGGCGGCCCAGGCCGCCTTCCAGCGCGCCATCGACAGCGGCCACCCCGAGGAGATGCCATGGGCCGCCTACTGCCTGGGCGAGATGCTCGCCGCACGTGAAGATCCCGATGGCGCCCTGAAGGCATTCCGGCTCGCGGCCAAGAGCAAGAATGCCGACGCAGCACGCAGGGCTGCCGCCCGGATAGCGGACCTGTAGCCGCAAGGCCGCAAGAGGCGGTTTCGGGCACGACAGTCATAGCCGGGCCACCGGCGGAGGCAAGGATCATGAAGGCGTGAGCACTTCTAGGCGGGGTTGCCTGTCGGCTGGCCAGCTCAATCTCGGTGTCGTCCACACAGGCGAGCTTGGCCGCTGGCGCTCGGGGCCGTGGCCGACGGCCTGCTCGGGCTCTTGCAGGTGCACCAGCGGCTCCCGAAACGCATCGGCCAAACCTCCGTCGACCAGCCCGCCGAGGAAGTGCTGCGCCTACTCGGCGTCCCCGCCTCCGAAGCCGCGCGCCTCGCCGCCCTCCTCCTTCCGGACACTGGCACCTGGTAACAGCGGCGACGCTCCGGGCTGACCAGAGTCAGCCCTTCCGCTTCAGCCGCAGTCTCATTCGTAGTCTCATTCGCCTGAGTTCGGGGGCGGCCGCGGATCCCCGCCAGTTACGGTCATCCCAAGCCCCGGACGGCCTCGGACGGTTCCGTGAACACTGGGGTGCATGCTTGGAAGAGTGTTGGCAGGTGCGAGCCAGCCGCCAGCGGCTGAGTTGCTGGCAGGGCCCGGCGTCACGCGCTGGGCTCGGCGGCCGCTGGTCGGCACGGACGGGATGTGTTCGTCTCCACCAAGCGAGGCCAAGCCGGGGTCAGGTCCTTTGCAACTGGAGGCAGCCGCCCGTCGGGTGGGAACCCGGCGGCTCGACAGCATCGGGCTGGTCGTGTCTAGCTCTGGGAGCGGAATTGGAGCGGCGATCTGCCGCCAGCTGCGGTCAGACGCAGTCCGACGCCGTGATCGTGGCCGTTTCAAACGCTCTGACGTGCAGCAACGTCCCACAAGCAGCGGCCTTGTTGGCCTAAGCGCTCAGTTGTGGTCCTGGATATCTGTCAATGGCCAAGTTACGGTCCCCGCTGGTGGCCAGGAAAAAGTCCCCACCCCTCGGGTTGATTAGGTCTTGGCCAGGGTGGTTCCTCCTTTGGCTCTGGCTTGGCGCATACGGTAGGAATCGCCGTCGGTGACCACGACATTCGCGTGATGCAGTAGCCGGTCCAGCAGGCTGACGGCGGTGGTGTGCTCGGGCAGGAACCGGCCCCACTGGTCGAAGGGCCAGTGGCTGGCGATGCCCAGGGAACGGCGTTCGTAGGCGGCGGAGACGAACCGGAACAGCAGCTGGGCTCCGGTGTCGTCCAGCGGGGCGAACCCGACTTCGTCGACCAGGAGCAGGTCGTTGCGGAGCAGGGTGTCGATCACTTTCCCGACGCTGTTGTCGGCCAGGCCGCGGTAGAGGGTGTCGGCCAGGTCGGCGGCGGTGAAGTAGCGGACCTTGTGCCCGGCCTGGACGGCGGTGACACCGAGGGAGACCAGGACGTGGCTCTTGCCCGTGCCGGGCGGCCCGACCAGGCACAGGTTCTCGGCGGCGGTGATCCATTCCAGGGACGCGAGATAGTCCAGGGTGGGGCCGGGGATGGAGCAGGCGGACCTGTCGAGCTCGGCGAGGGTCTTGATGACGGGAAACGCAGCGCTCTTCATCCGGGTCCGGGCGTTGGAGGCGTCCCGGGCGGCCAGCTCGGCGTCGATCAGAGTGCGCAGCAGTTCCTCCGGCGCCCACCGCTGGGTCTTCGCGGTGATCAGCAACTCGGGGGCGAGCTGGCGGATCGCGGCGAGCTTGAGCCGGCGCAGCCCGGCGGCCAGGTCGGGGGCCAGCGGCGGCGGCGCCGCGGTCATGACAGCCCGCCGATGGCGTAGTCGGCTAGCGGCCGGACCGGGACAACGGGCAGGTCCAGGACGAGCGCGTCCCCGGGTTCTGCGGTGGGCCCGGGGACGCCGGCGCCGGCGCCGAGGATGGACCGCACGTCGGCGGCGCGCCACCGGCTGAACGCGACCGCGCGGTCCAGCGCGGCGGCGAACGCCTGCTCGCCATGGGCGGCGCGCAGCGTGTTCAGCTCGGCCAGCTCCGGTCCCAGCCGGGTATGCCCGGCCGCGGCCGCGCCGGTGATGAACGCCTCGGCGGTCGGGCCGAGCGCGCAGAACTCCTTCTCCGCCGCGGTCCTGGGCCGCACCGCCCGCCGCGGCGAGGCGGGCCGCGGGCCGCCGTAGTGCTCATCGCGCACCGAGGCCCCGCCGGGCGGGACCAGGAAATGTTCGGCAACGACCTGCCCCGTGCCGGTCATGATGGCCAGGAGCCGCCCGTCATCGGTGCGCAGCTTGACAGTCTCGCCGATCAGCCTGACGGGCACGGAGTAGCGGGCCGAGGCGAACCGCACGCACGACAGGCGGTCCACCTTGCGGGTGACCTGCCGCCCGATGCTGGCCCGCAGCGACGGCAGCGGGCCGGGCAGTTCCCGCTCGATGACCAGCCGCTCGGCCGGCACCGCGCAGATCTCGCTGTGGATCACGCCGTTGACCTCCGCGCACCACGCCACGGCGGCGGCGTTCGCGGCTGCCAGGTCCCCGAACGGCGCCTGCGGCACTATCAGGTCGCTCTTGGCATAGCCGACCAGGTTCTCCACGATCCCCTTCGATTCCGGATCGGCCGCCTCGCAGAAGTCCGGCCGGAACCCGTAATGGCCGGCGAACCGGACGTACTCCGCCGTGGGCACCACGACGTTGGCCACGACGCCGCCTTTCAGGCAGCCCATCCGGTCCGCCAGCACCTTGCCGGGCACCCCGCCCAGCACCTCGAAGCACTCCGCCAGCAGTGCCAGCGTGGTCTCGGCCCGCTCATCACGGGCGAACCGCACGAACCGGACCCGGCACCAGGCCAGCACCGCGCAGAACACGTGCAGCCCGCCCTCGCTGCCCCAGTCGATCACCAGGTGCTCACCCGGCGACCACACCGCCGGGCGCCGGCCCCGGTGATGCTCCCGCCGCCAGGCCTGCTTCGCCGCCGCGACCAGGCGCCGGAAGTTACGCGGCGACCCGGCATACCCCGCCGCACGGGCGGCCGGCAGCAGCCGCTTGGCCGAGATCCGCCCCGATGTCTTCTCCACGCGCTCCGCGACCAGGGCGGCCACGCTGTCGTAGTTACGGCCTCGCGGTGCCCGCTCCGGCGCGGCACCCCCCGCCTCATGCCGGGCGATCACCCGCTTGACGGTCTTGTGCGTGGTCCCCGCGATCTCCGCGGCCCCGCGGTACGTGCCTGCCTCACGGTAGGCGGCGATGATGTCCATTCGTTCCCTCGCAGACTTCAATAGAAGCTCCCGGGCGGTGCGGTGAATGGGTGGCACCGCCACCGTCACCGCCCGGGGCCACAACTCCCGGCAGACACGGCGAACGAGGGATGGGGACTTTTAACTGGCCACCAGCGGGGACCTAGACCTGGCCACACA
>Ga0209415_10021089_pt1 | contig 10066 bp, 8 predicted proteins | sample PeaSoiSIISIP2007_FD_187696 | JGI IMG/M metagenome (GOLD analysis project Ga0209415, IMG submission 187696) | Peat soil microbial communities from Weissenstadt, Germany - SII-SIP-2007 (SPAdes) (version 2) | ecosystem: Environmental > Terrestrial > Soil > Wetlands > Peat | place: Germany... | reverse complement strand
CTGCGGGTTCGCTAGCCCTTCAGCGTGGAGCTCTCCCATCTCCTCCTCCGTGCCGGTTTATCCCGGCGCACCGAAAGCCGAGAGGATTCCGAGTCGTCCGGTCCGCCAGAACGCTATGGACGCGCGTTGAAGATCTCATGTCCCTAAATCAGAGGCCTACCACATCATCCTGCCAGCTCAGTCTGGCTCATGACTTCATCAAATATGCGGAAATTAGCGTGGCATGAATTCCTCCAGGCTCCATGGCTCCTCATCCTCATTACCGAGTGATGAGCACATCGAACCCGCCGCTGGCGTACTCATTGATAGTGGTACCCACCCATAGCGAGCCGCCTATGGCATGATTGCACCTGTTCATCAGCCTGAGCCATCAACATTGGAGGCCAACCTGGAGCAATAGACAGAATGCCACTATAGCGCCTTCCGCAACACTATCAACAATCGCCTCGGCATTTTCGAAAATCACAGAAGAACCTTGAGCCCCATTAGCTCTATGTATCCAGGGGACGATGCCTCCGGGCAGCTGGATCCTGCCTGCCGTGTAGACAGCATGCGCCAGTCCGAACAACCGGTATGTGCAGATGTGCGGTCCCAGCACGGTCGGTGGCTACGATTTTGTCGGCAGCAGCTGATAAGGATGGGAAGACATCAGCCGTCAAGTAGCTCAGCGCCGGCGTCAGCAGCTGGATGCCGATGTCGCAGGAGGTTACGGTAGCCGACAGGAGGGTGACGCCGTGTCCGATGATTCGCAAGCTGAGGCGCACCCGGTATTGCGCTGGGTCGACGCATTCCCGTGGATCGAAGCGGCAGCAGCTGACTTGCTCACCGCGGACGAAAGCGCGCAAGCATGGTGGCTGGGGCCTGTAGACGCGTTCGGGACAGCCTTGGAGGCCGAGCGACTGGCCGACCTGTCCGACCTGATGCTGGAACGGCTGACGAGGTGGACTATCGGGCAGATCATCCCGAACCTGCCTGCCGAGATGGACCTGGCAAGCCTCCCCATGACGAATCGGGCGCGGAATGCGCTGGCCCGATTTGGATACAAGACCGCGGGCGATCTCCAGGGACTGGAGCTTGTTGAACTGTTCGACCTGCCGAATGTCGGCATCGGCACAGTCGATTCGATTCTCCAGGCACTGGCCGCCGCGTCAACGTTGAACCCGCCACCGATCCCAGCTCGGCGGGACGGAGAGACCGATGTACCTGTCGTCTCACCCGATCACGGAGATGAGTACGCAGAACGCGCTGGTCCGATCATCGAGGATCTTCGGACGCTGGCGGGCTGGTATTCCTCTTTGGGGATGCCGACACGTCCGTTGCTGGACACTCCGGTACCGCCCGGGAGCCCTCCCGAGGTCCTCAAGGCGCGGCAACGGCTGGAGCTCGTCAGCGCCGGGGACGTGCTCACCGAGGGTCAGGCAGAACTTGACGCGGCAGAACTACTTCAGCGTCTGGTTAGCACACTGGATGACCGGGCTCAGCAGATCCTGGCGAGGCGGTTCTTCGCGGACCGGTCCGACACGCTCGACGAGATTGGCCAGGATCTCGGCGTGACCCGTGAACGTGTCCGGCAGATTGAGTCAAGGGCGCGCGCCGACGTGGTGCAAGCCCTGGACTCCGCCTCACTGGGCGCGATCAGCGCCACGGTCCGGGAGGTTGTGGGCATCGTCTTTCCCCTGGCGGACTTGATAAGGCTGATCCCCGCGCTGGCTCGCCCGGTTCCGGGCGCCGGGCAGCCCGCATGGCGTGTGCTGGACCGGCTCGATGATGCCTACGAGATCAAGGACGGCTGGTGCGCCGCACCGACGATCGTGACCGCCCAGACTGAGACCCTGACCAGGCTGCAAGAGCACGCGAACCGGCATGGCGTCGCCAGCATGAGCGATCTGCCCTCGATGAACCCGAACTTGCCAGCAGAATCAGCTCGTTCCTCCATGCGAGAGTGGCTGAGGTACTGCGGCTTCGCGGTGGACGATGAGTATGTTTTCACCCAGGTCCACTCCGTCGGTGACCGCGCGGCTGCCTTCTTGTCCGTCACCGGCTCGCCGATGTCGTCTCAGGACATCCTGGACCGGCTGGGCATCGAGCGGAACCTGGGATCGCTCAGGAACGCCTTGGCATATGACGATCGGTTCGAGCGGGTCGACCGGGATAAGTGGGCGCTGGCTGAGTGGGGGCTGGATTCCTACAGCGGAATCAGGGCACTGGTGCGCGAGGAGGTCGCGCGCGGTGGTGGCCAGATTCCCATGGACACGCTGATCGAGCGGATCGCCGGCAGGTACAGCGTCTCGGCTAATAGCGTGATCGCCTACGCCAGCGCCCCCCCGTTTGAGGCCAAGGGCGGGATCGTGCGGCTCGCGATCGGCGACCGCGACACGCGCAAAGGACCCGAGCGCACCCGACGGCTGTACCGCGGCGCCGATGCCTGGCTCTACCGGATCATGGTCACCAATGAACACCTGCGCGGTAGCGGATCTCCAGCGCCGATAGCGCTCGCAGCCATCCTCGGCCTTCAGCACGGCCAGGCGCGCCAATTGGAATCGGCGCTGGGCCCACAGACCATTAGCTGGGCCGGCCCTCAGCCGACCTTCGGGACTATCCGGAGATTCCTCGTCGAGGGTGACGTTGAGATTGGGAGTGAAATCTTCCTCGTAATCGGCGACGATGGTTCCTTCCGCATCGAGCCGGTCGACCTAAGCGACGTGGAGCCGCTGGAACGCGCGCTCCGTCTGGCCGGAGCAACCGGCACGGCAGCCCGCGTGCACCCTCGCGTGGCGCTGGCTGCGGCGATCGGGCTGCCAGAGGAATCCTCTCCTGCTAGCGTGATCGGCGGTTACCGGGAACGCGGCGACACTGACATCGCAGAACTGCTGCTGTCGGCCCGCAACCAGCTCGAAGAGTCACCTGTCAACCGTAAGCCGAACCCGTCTGCTGACATTGACGAGATCCTGGATCTGCTATGACCGGCAGCAGAGGAGCGCCTGGGCTTCGGTCGCTCGACCTCGCGGACCGCTACCGGAGCGACCACGAGGACGTGGTCGCAGGCTTTTATGTGCCCGCTCTGTCGGTCTCGGTCAGCTACACCCGGGCGGTCGGTTATTTCACGTCCACCAGCCTGGCGCTGTTTGCCCGGGGCATCCGGGAGTTCGCCGATCGCGGCGGGGCGATGCGGCTGGTAGCCTCCCCCAACCTGAACGAGGACGACATCATCGACATCGAGCGAGGCTATGAAGTCCGGAAGGTGATCGAGCGGGCCGCCCTCCGAGAGCTTGCGGCCGAGAACCGCGATGCGATCCTGGACGGGCTCGGACTGATCGGCCGACTTATCGCCGAGCATCGCCTGGACATCAAGCTGGCGTTCGTCGTCCGGCAGGGGCGGATCGGCATCTACCACGAGAAGCTGGGGATCTTCCGCGACGACGCCGGTGATCTCGTGGCCTTCACCGGCAGCGCCAACGAGACACTCGGCGGCCTGCTGGCGAACTTCGAATCGGTCCAGGTCTACCGCGGCTGGCTGCCGGTCGATGGCCCGCGGGCACTGCGGCTGGAGCAGGACTTCGAAGATCTATGGCACGACCGGACAGCCAGCCTGCGCGTGGAACCGTTCCCCGATGTCGCCCGCGAACGGCTTATCCAGATTGCAACTAGCCGCCCGGCGGCGGACCTACCAGCCCGCGATGACGCTCTGGAACCGCCCGCCGTAGCAGCCGAGCGGCACACCAGGCTGGAAATACCCTCGGACATCGTGGTCCGCGACTATCAGCGCAAGGCTGTCGAAGCCTGGCTCGGCCAGCGCGGCCGGGGCATCTTGAAGATGGCCACGGGCACCGGCAAGACCAAGACCGCGATGTTCGCCGCCTGTCAGCTCGCCCAGGTACTCAGCCGACATGAACAGCCTCTCATCGTGCTGATAGTCGTGCCCTTGCAGCACCTGGTCGACCAGTGGATACCCGAGGTGGAGTCGTTCGGCGTCAGGCCGGTGGCTGTCTACGAATCGAGCCAGCGCTGGCTTCCCGTCGTCGAGGACCAGCTCGCCGAGGCCCGGCTCGGCCAGCGGCCCGTGGTCGCCATGGTCGCCACGAACGCCTCCTTCGCCGGGGACCGGTTCCAGTCGGTGCTGTCCCGGATCGCCCAGCCGCTGCTGGTCATCGCTGACGAGGCGCACAACCTGGGTTCATCTAGATATCGCTCGGCTCTTCCGCAAAACGCCACCTATCGGCTCGCGCTTTCGGCGACGCCGGAACGCTGGTTCGACGATGCGGGCACGGACGCCCTGACCGGTTACTTCGGCCCTGTCGTCTTCGAGCTCGGCCTGGGCCAGGCGATCGAGATGGGCGCCCTGTGCCGGTATCGCTACCTTCCACGCCTTGTCGAGCTGAGCCATGACGAGAACGAACTCTACGTCAGCCTTACCGCGCAGATAGCCCAGCGGCTGGCCACTGGCGAAAGCCTGGACGATGACGCCGCCTCGCCGATGGGCTTCCTGCTCCGGCGTCGGGCCGCGGTCCTCGGTCACGCGGACGGCAAGCTTCCGCAGCTGTACAGCGATATGGAAGCCCGCCGCGGCGCCTGGTACCAGCTTGTCTACGGTGCGGAGGGCAACAAGCCCGCGGGAAACGGCGAGCCGCCAGGGCCGTCCCAGATCGCCCAAGTCATTGACCTGATCGGCAACGACCTTCATCTCGCTGTCCATTCCTATGTGGCCGAGACATCGCGAGCCGAACGACAGGTCCTGCTGCGCCGTTTCGGAGCGGGGGATGACTTGCGTGTGTTGGTCGCCATGCGCTGCCTCGACGAAGGCGTGGACATCCCTGATGCGAGGGTCGCGTACTTGCTTGCTAGCAGTAGCAACCCGCGCCAGTTCATCCAGCGCCGCGGCCGGATCTTGCGCCCTGCTCCTGGCAAAGACCGAGCGGAGATCATCGACTACCTGGCCGTCCCGCAAGCTGGCACCCTGCTCAATTTCGATGTCGAGCGGAGCCTGCTGACACGCGAGCTGGAACGAGCCAACGAATTCGGCAAACTGGCGGAGAACTATGAGGCTACCCTTACCTTGCTTCGCCCCCTGAAAGAGAAATACGAGCTGATGCACCTGTAGGGGAGAACATGGCACAAGCTGACGAAGGAACCGTAAAGGCGCCCCCCAGGCGCACAGAACGTGACGTCCTGCAAGAACTGACTGCTGATCAACAGCGGTTCCTCAAGCGCGTGCTGGAAATCGAGCGCGCCAAGCTGCACGTCAAGGCAGCCGACCTGACCGATGACCTGCTCAGCGCTGTGAAGGCGATCCTGCCGTGAGAATCAACTCCATCACCCTCACCAACTTCCGCCAGTTCAGCGGCACCCAGACGTTCGAGCTGCAGTCGTCCACGCTCGAGCCGGTCACGCTCATCTTTGGAGCGAACGGCGCTGGCAAGACGACACTCCTCAATGCCTTTACCTGGGCGCTTTACGGGACGCTGTCAGAGGACGTCGAAGAACAGCAGCGTATGGTCACCGACAGCGTCTGGCGAGTACTGCCGATGGGAGACGCCGTCGAACTGGCCGTCGAGCTGACATTCGACCACGAAGGGCATGATTTCCGGCTACGCCGCGGTACGCAGGTCCGCAAGGAGTCGGACGAGCAGCAGAAGCCCGCTGCCGATGTCTGGCTATGGCAAACCATGGCCGACGGCTCATCCGAGGAAATCGGCGCCCCCCAAGAGCGCATCTACAGCATTCTCCCCCAGCGGGTCAGCCGGTTCTTCTTCTTCAACGGTGAGCGCATCGAAAAGCTAGTGCAGAAGGGCGCCTACACTGAGGTTCAGCAGGACATCAAGGTGCTGCTGGACCTGGAACAGGTTGAGCGCGCACTTGATCACCTGCCCAAGGTGGACCGCCGTCTGACCGCCGACATCAAGAAGTACGGCGGTGAGCGCGCGAGCGAAATCCAGACTGCGATCGACGACCTGCTTGACCGCGAAGCCAGCAGCCGCGACGAGCTGACGGTGCTCGAAGCTGACCTTGCAACCCTGATAGAGGAGCGCGACAGCGTCATCGAGCTGCTGCGCCAGCATGCCAGCGCGGCACCGATCCAGAAAGAACGCGATAGGGTGGCGGGGGAACTCGCCGACGCGCGGACCCAGCGCGACGCCGCGATCACCGAGCGGGCCTCTCTCGTGGCGACACGCGGTTTCCTGGCCTTCACAGACGAGCTGGCAGCCAAGACTGCCGCGAAGGCAGCGGGGCTTTACCAGAAGGGAGCGCTGCCGGCACCCCTGAAGCGGGAGTTCGTCGATCAGCTGCTAGAGGACGGCCAGTGCATTTGCGGGACCGCGCTAACCCGGGATTCCGCGGCGTGGCACGATGTCACGGGCTGGCGTCAGCGAGCAGGCCTGCAGATGGTCGAGACTGCCTGGCAGCAGCTCAGCGGCCAGATCACGCAACTATCCAGCGCGCGGCAAGAACTGCATGAGTCCCTGCAGTCGGCCGTCAAACGCATTACTGCCGAGCGCGACCGGGTAGCACGGCTTGAGGAAGCCATGTCCGAGCTTGACGGGCAGCTGAACGACCCTCGCCGAGAGGACGTCCAGCAGCTGGAGAGCAAACGCCGCGACCTCGAAGCCCGCATCGGCAAGAAGCAAGCCCGCATCGGCGTGCTCCGCAGCGCCATCGAACAGATACGGCGAGAGATCGAGCAGAAGAACACAGAACGAAGCAAGGCGGAAGTGACCGATGAGCTGGCCGCCAAGGCACGGGCCCGCTCCGATCTGGTCCAGGCAGTTCGACATGCGCTCGACAAGATCCTGACCATCCGCAAGGAAGACATGCGTAGCCGACTCGACTCCAAGCTAAAGGACGTGTTCGCCAAGATCACCATCAAGCCGTACGTGCCCCGCCTGAGCTCGGACTTCGAGCTGGCCCTGTACCAGGACGTTAACGGTGTCGAGCTGCCCGTTCCCAAGTCCACCGGCGAGAATCAGATACTCAGTGTGTCATTCGTCGCCGCCGTGTCGGAGCTAGCCCGCGAGATCCGCGCCGAACGCCGGGCGGAAGGCGAACTGCCAGCCGATGCGGGCACCTATCCGATCGTTATGGATGCTGCCTTCGGCTCACTTGATCAGAACTACCAGCGCGAGGTCTCCCGGGCACTCGCTCAGATGGCGCCGCAGTTGGTGGTTCTGGTGTCTAAGAGCCAAGGGCTCGGTCAGGTCGTTGGCGAGCTGAAACCCTACGTCAGCCATCTCGGCGTCATAGTCATCCACACGACCGGCATCAGCAAAGCAGAAGACATCGAGCTTGACGGTGTCGCCTACCCTTACGTCCGGCCATCATCAGATGCCGACTACGCAGAATTGAGGGCAATCAAGTGACGATGCCAGCCGGGGACATCCGGGTCCGCCGCCCTCAGCAGTACGAAGCCCTCATGCTTGAACTCAGGGACGAGGCAGCCTTCTCCACGTACCGCGACGTCCTGCTGTTCGCCGCGGCCGTTGGCTCGTACACCCAGCGACGGGCCCCGTTCACCAGCACCGGCGAACCGATCCGTTACGAGACATTGAAAGAGCCGATGTTCTCCGAGACCCTCATTAACATGATCGCGGCCAACGAGGTCGACGACCCAGAGATCATGGACAGCACCAGAGCAAATGAGCGTGTGCGGATCTTCGAGGAGTACGCGAATGGGGGACTTGAATACATCCAGGAGCAGATCAATATCCGCCATGAGCCTGTCAACCTGGTCGTCATCAGCCTGGTCACCGAGGCCTTGGCCCGCAGCGGAGCCGCCGAGGCGGTTTCTGTAGAGGAACTGTTGAGCAGTGTGAGCTGGTTACGGTGCCGATGCCGGTCGAGGCGGACTATGCCTTGAGTTTGTAGCGCCCGGTGCCCGCGGAGGTAAAACGCGTCGCTTCGCCTTGAAACCGCCTGCGCCGATTGTCTTTGCGGATGGCAGCTGCTATGTAGACCCATGGCTTGTCACTGCGCGGTGCGATGAGGCCATCAGCAATTGCCTGGTCAGCGATCTCCTTAGACGAAAGATCGCGGCCACTGCGTCGGAGGACATGTTCGGCGGCATCAGCCATATTCATCTTGTAGCTCCTCCGCGTCAGGCGGTGCGTTGATCGGCGCAAGGTTGGACGCAGCTACTCTAGTTCGCCCTGTGGAACCCAAGTGACGTGGGCCGTCCGCAAAGCCCAGAGGGACTCTGTGCACGCGGGAGGCGACTGGCGCGTCCTATGGAGCGGGCGGAGCGCGGAGGGGCGATGAAGTTCATTGAGGTCGGCTGCGGGTGTCGGTTAGTGATGTCGCCAACTTCCTGGCCTGCCAGCAGCTGACGCAGCTGGACCTGCGGGCGGCGCGGGAGGAGCTGCGGCCGCCGCAGGCGGTCGACCTCGGGTTTGAGGACCTAGTGCGGCGCGGCGAGGAGCACGAGCGAGCGGTTTCGGGCGGACGGGCACGAGGTGGCGGACCTCAATGGATCGGAGGACCCCGCCGAAGCGACCGCGGCGGCAATCCGGGGCGGGGCCGTGATCATCTACCGGGGGACGCTGACCGGGGTCGGGGGCGGGGTGGCGCTGCTGGTGCGGTCAGCCGGTTACCCGCGTGCTGGACCAGGCCGGGTACCAGGCAGAGCTGCGGGCGAAGCTGGTGGAGGAGGCCGAGGAAGCGCGGTCGGCGCCGGACAGGCAGTTGCGGTCGGAACTGGCGGACGTGCTGGAAGTTCTGCAAGCGCTGGCCGCTGCTCACGGCATGAGCTGGGAGGATGTCGTGACGGAAGCGGTCCGCAAGAGGGACGAGCGCGGCGGCTTCGACCAGCGGATCTTCCTCGAATACGTCGACCACCTGGGCTGAATGCCGCGCGAGGCGTTGCCCGAGTCCACAGCGGCTAGGACCACGGCCCGTTCGGCGAAAAAAGAACCTCAGTATCCCGAACAGGTGGTGGCTCTACGGCCCGAGCCAAGCCTTCCTGGCCGCCACGGTGGCGCACCGGTCACCCGCGACCCGGTAGGCGCGCAGGATCTCCTCAGTTATGCGGCCGATCATGCCTGGGTAGCGGGCGCCGAGCTCGCTGCTTGCATCTGGGTCACAATCTGGGCGGCCTGATCGAACCAGCCGGTGAGTTCGGCCGCGGTGGGGGCCAGTTCGTAGGGGTGATAGTGGCAGGCGCGGCTGAGCGCGGCAAAGAGGTAAGGGACCCGGCTGGCCGTGCCGGGGTCCAGGTAGGCGGTAAGGCACACCAGCTGCGATCGCATGGTGCATCTGGACATTTCGGCTGCCTGTCGCTTGGAGGCCCACAGTTCGGCCATGGCCGCTTCGAGGGCCTGTCTGGCGAGCAGCGCGGCGGCGCGCGGCCAGATCCCGGTGATGAGGGTATCGGGCCGCTGCATGAGGCCTTTGGCGGCGGCGAGCAGTTCGTCCGGAGTCATGACAGCATGGCACGGATCTTGGTGACGAGGTTACCGGCATCACCAGTAAGCAGGCGGAGGTCACCGTCGTGGACGACGTGGGCACCCTTGTTCAGGGTCTGATAGGTATCCGCGTAGCGGTGACCCCAGGCATTGAGCCGCGGCAATACCTCGCCGCCCTTGGACGCATCGCCGGTCAGCGCCAGCGCGGCAAGAAGATTCAGGCGTACGCGGGCGGCCTCCAGGTCGTCCTCGATCTCCTCGTGCCGTCGGCCGGCGCGTAGCTGCTGACGCCAGATCGCCTCGGTGAAGGCGGCTTCCACGGCGGTGCGGCACAGTCCCGGAACGACGCGGGCGGCTACCTCCGGCGGCACCGAAGCATCGGCGGCCAGCGCTCTGGCGTCCTGCAAGGCCTGCTCCATCGGATCCAGGCAGGTCCGTATCTGGACGGCGGAGCCGGGCCGGCGGGTCACTTCCAGGATGGAGGCCGGGATGCTCAGCTGGCGGACGGCCTGCGCGAGGCGGTTGTCGTGGGTGAAGACGATCACCTGCCGGCCGGACGCGGTGCTTTCCAGGACGCGGGCGAGGCCGTCGACCTTGGCCGGGTCCATCGCCTGCACCGGGTCGTCGATGACCAGGAAACGGAACGGGCTGGCGGGCAGGGTCGCGCGGGGCAGGAA
>Ga0209415_10021088_pt1 | contig 10066 bp, 11 predicted proteins | sample PeaSoiSIISIP2007_FD_187696 | JGI IMG/M metagenome (GOLD analysis project Ga0209415, IMG submission 187696) | Peat soil microbial communities from Weissenstadt, Germany - SII-SIP-2007 (SPAdes) (version 2) | ecosystem: Environmental > Terrestrial > Soil > Wetlands > Peat | place: Germany... | reverse complement strand
CGCTAGAGCATGTGGCGCTATGTTGGAATCAGAACATGTCTGTCTCAAGCGCACGGAGCCGACAAGAATTATTGCCGGTGCCACTTGACCGATTTGTCGTTGTTCTCTATTTGTTCCTTGCATTTCTATGAGAAATCTGGCGGGAGATGCACGGCAGATTTCCACAATACCGCGCAGATTTTTGGCGTTGGGAAACGCTGCTGGAGGGCAGTGCGCAGCGGTGCCATCGGCTCAGAGGGGGCGTATGTGTTTATTCTGGCGCGTCCGGGTTTCAGGCTGACAAAGGGCTTCTACGTCTTCGCCATCATCGTTTTCATGCTGACCGGATCGCCCGCTGTGCTCTGGACGATCTTGACGATGCATATTCATATCAATCCAAATGCGCCCGCTCCGTCGCGCAACAATAATCGCAAACCCGCACCCCCCCGCGGATATCCCGGAATGCGATCTGCCGCCCTTGCCGAATCGAGAAGGGCCGTACGACTACAAAGGTCATCCCTATTATTTGTATCCGAACGGTGAAGTCGACGGTTTCGCGGGACGCCAATGGTGGCGGGTCTCGCTCGACGAGTTCAAGCGCCACGTCGACCGGGTCAGATCAGACGATTCGTAGGGCTGCGGAGAGGCGCGGAGACCTCTAATCGAGGCTGAGGGGGCGTCACAGGCCCCCTCGTGCCGCCTCAAAATCCCTTCACCACCTCATGGACGTGCTCGACGTCGGGCGGCGAGGCGAAGCAGTGGCCGACGAGCTTGCGCCACTCGGCGAAATCCGGCGATCCGCGAAAATCGACCGTGTGGTTCTCCACGGTCTCCCATTTGACGAACAGGCGGTAGCGCGCCGGTTTCTCGACCGAGCGCTGCAGCGCCATGCCGGTGCAGCCCTTGGCGCGGCGGAACACCGGCGCGGCCTTCGTCACGCCGGCCTCGAACTCCGCTTCCATGCCGGGTTTCACGTCGATCTGGGCGATTTCGAGAATCATGGGGCTCCCTTTCCGCCGGACACGTTGCGGCGAAACCGATAGCGGTTCGCCGGAACGTGGTCCAGATGGAAGGCCCTTTAAGGTTCGGCGTCGCCGGCGCGGAACGCCTTGGCGAAATTCTCGAGCTCGGGAGCCGCGAGATCGGAGACCGCCCAATAGGCGAGCTCCCCGTCGGTCCACTCCACCACATTGTAGCCGTCGACCGGACGGATCGTCCCGCCGGCGCGCTGCGCTGCCGGCAGCGCCGTCAGGCTGATGACATGCTGGCGGGCCCGGTAGACGAGGGTCGGCGCCGGCGTCAGGCCGATGACGTCGATCCGCCCGCCCACCAGGGGAAATCCTTGCGAGGCGAGATCGACCACCCGCGGCGACTGCGGCAGCTTGCCGTTGAACCACGGCTTGACGGTATGGCGGTCGGACGACACCACGTCGATCGGCTGGCTCGCCATCAGGCCGCGCATGTGGCTCGCCACCAGGAGCTCCGGCACCGGCTCGCGCGCCCCCGGGCCGACCGCCACGAAGGTGGCGACGCTGCCGGCCACGAAGGCGACCGCGATCGACGCCGCCATTGAGCCCCAATTGGAACCCCAGCCGGAGCCCCAGCGGGCGACGGAGGGCCGCGGCCGTGCCAGCGCGGTGACGCGGCGGCGCAATTCGGAGCTCGCGGTTTCGCGCGGCAGCCGCTCCCGCATGGCACCGCGCAAAGCCTCGATGCGCGCGCGTTCGGCCGCAAGCGCGGGGCTCTCGCCAAGCCGCCGCTCGAATTCCAGCGCGTGGGCGGGATCGAGCTCGCCATCGATATAGGCGTTGAGCAGCAACCGGTCGTTATCTGTCGTCACGTCTCGGCTCCTAGCGTCGCAATCACCCGGCCGCGGGCGCGGGCCAGCCGCGACATTACGGTTCCGATCGGCACGCCGGTGATCGTTGCAATCTCCCGATAGTCCAAACCCTGCACGTCGCGCAGCACCAGCGTCTCGCGAAACACCGTCGGCAACCCGGCGATCGCGGCCTCGAGCCGCGCTTCGTCGGCCCGCGCGATCAGCGCCGCCTCCGGGGTTTCGACCGCGGATGTGGCGTCTTCCGGCGTCTGCATGTGCTCGATCGCTTCGAGATCGTCGACATGGACGACCGTCGGGGCGCGGTTCCGGCGCATCCAGTCGTAGGCGGCGTTGCGCACGATGGCGAGCACCCAGGCCCGTGCGTTGCCGCCGGAAAATCCCGCAATGCCGCGGAAGGCGCGCATGCAGGCTTCCTGCACCACGTCCTCGGCATCGGCGCGATTTCCCGTGACCCAGCGCGCCAGCCCGTAGGCATCATCGAGATGGGGCATCACCACGTTGGTAAACCGTGTTCTGCTGTCCTCCCGGTCCACGGCGTCTCCTGATCCGCATCTGTCCCAACCCGGGTTACCACGGGAACGTGAATTTATCCCGCATGTATCGCCGGCGCTGGCGCCGCCGCAACGTGGTTGACAGGCATATCGGAAACGATCCGCGCCCGGGAATGACCCGTACAAGGCCAGACCGGGCCGGCCGGGTGTTTATTCCCGTGGCAGGGATTATTTTCTACTCCGCGGTCTCTTGCATCACTCCGCCGCCGCAATCTTCGCCGGCTCCGGCGCTGCATCGATGAAGCCGCCGGACTGGCGCCGCCACAGCGTGGCGTAATGGCCGCCGGCGCGCAGCAGCTCGTCGTGGGTGCCCTGCTCGACGATGTGGCCGTGGTCGAGGATGACCAGACGGTCCATCCGGGCGATGGTCGAGAGCCGGTGCGCGATGGCGATCACGGTCTTGCCCGCCATCAGGGTGTCGAGGCTCGCCTGGATGGCGCCCTCGACCTCGCTGTCGAGCGCCGAGGTCGCCTCGTCCAGCACCAGGATCGGGGCGTTCTTGAGGATGACGCGCGCAATGGCGACGCGCTGGCGCTGGCCGCCGGACAGCTTCACGCCGCGCTCGCCCACCTGGGAGTCGTAGCCGCGCCGGCCGCGCCAGTCCTCCAGGTCCGCGATGAACTCATCCGCGTGGGCAAGCCGCGCCGCTTCGAGGATCTCGGCCTCGCTCGCCTCCGGTCGTCCATAGCGGATGTTCTCCCGGATCGAGCGGTGCAGCAGCGAGGTGTCCTGCGTCACCACCGAGATCTGTCCGCGCAGGCTCTCCTGGGTGGCGACCGCGATGTCCTCCCCGTCGATCAGGATGCGGCCGTCCTCCAGGTCGAAGAACCGCAGTAGCAGGTTGACGAGCGTCGACTTGCCGGCGCCGGAGCGGCCGACGAGGCCGATCCGCTCGCCGGGCTTGACCGTCAGGGTGAGCCCGTCGATCAGGCCGTTCTCGCGGCCGTAACCGAACCGAACGTCCTCGAACTTGATCTCGCCGCGCGTCACCGTCAGCGGCTTGGCGTCGGGGCGATCCGTGAGCCCGATCGGCCGCGCGATCGTCATCATGCCTTCCTGCACGACGCCGATGTTCTCGAAGATTTCCGTGATGCGCATAGCGACCCAGCCGGAGATGCTGATGATCTGCCACGACAGCGGCAGCGCCATCGCGACGGTGCCGACCTCGACCTTGCCGTGGACCCACAAGGTGATCGCGGTCGTCGCCGTGCCGGTGACCAGCGTGGCGTTGAGGGTGGAGAGGCAGAAGCTGAACAGGGTGTTGAGCCGCAGCGAGTTGTAGAACAGGCCGGTGTGCTCCTCGATGGCGTCGCGCACATAGGCATCCTCGTGGCGTGCGCGGGCGAACAGCTTCACGGTCAGGATGTTGGTGTAGGTGTCGACGATGCGGCCGGTCAGCATCGAGCGCGCCTCGGAGACCTCCTTGGAGCGGTCGCGCATGCGCGGCACGAATACGCGCAGCAGCACCAGGTAGGCGGCGAACCACAGCGAGATCGGCAGCGCCAGCCAAGCATCCGCCGAGGCGAGCATGACGAGCGCGCTCGTCCCGTAGACCAGGATGTACCAGACGCCGGTGATGAGGGCGACCAGCGACTCGCGCACCGCGGGCCCGGTCTGGATCACCCGCGAGGCGATGCGGCCGGCAAAATCGTTCTGAAAGAATGCCCAGGACTGGCGCGCCACGTACCAGTGGTTCTGCCACCGGATCATGTTGGAGACGTTGGCGGAGATCGCCTGGTTGGCGACGAGATTCTGCCCCGTCAGCGCCAACGGGCGCAGCAGCAGCAGCACCATCGCCATGCCGAGCAGCATCGGCCACGACTGATCCCACAGCCGGGCCGGATCGCTGGTCGTCACCAGGGTCACGACCCGGCCCATGAACAGCGGGATCATGGAATCGAGCAGGGCGACCAGCAATCCGGTGGCAAACAAGGCCGCAAACAAGCCCCTGGCCTGGCGGGCGAAATGCCAATAGAACGCCACCAGCCGGGCGGGCGGCTCGGGCCGCGCCGGCTGGTGGGTGGGGTCGAGGGCCGTCTCGAACAGGCGGAACATGGTGCTCACGGCAAAACGCGCCCCGGCGGGCCGAAGGCCGCCTTGGCGCGGGTCATTTCAGGGATGGCGGAATCTACACGGGCATCGTGACGAGAGCAAGGCGACGCCGCGCTTCAGGGCGCTTCCCGGCTCGCCGGGACACTCCGGGCCCTTGGTATCAGTCCTGCACACGGCTGTCATAATGTGTTGAGCGAATCGGCTCTATTGCGTTTCCATGAACACCTTGCTCGTCGATACCATCGGCATGACCGGCGCCGTGCTGACCACGGTGTGCTGGCTGCCCCAGGCGATCAAAATCATCCGTTCGCGGGAAACCCGGGCGATCTCGCTCGCCGGAACGCTCGCCTTCACCATCGGGATCGTGTTCTGGCTGATCTACGGCCTCGCCCTGATGGACTGGCCGCTGATCACCTCCGACGTGGTCACGCTCGCCCTGATGTCGGTGATCGTGGCGCTCAAGCTGCGGCACGGGTGATGCGAGGGCGCGCCGATGCCCGCGTTCGCATATGATCCGCCTTGTGAGACGGCCGCCTCAGGCGTGTCAGATCAGTCGCACACCTGGACGCGCGGTCGCACCCACATGCCGCGGAAGCTGTCCCACACGGGCGCGCCGGGCGTAAAGTAGCACGACGGCGGCGGCACCACGTAAGCCGGCGGTGGCACCGCGTAGGCCGGTGCCGGGTAATAATAGGCGGGCGGCGGCGGTGCGGGCCGCACCGCGGAGCCGATCAGGGCGCCGGCCGCAAGGCCGCCCAGGATGCCGGCTGCGACCTGGCCGTTTTCTGCCTGGGCCTCGATCGGCGCGCCGATCAGCGCCAGCCCCAATGCGAGTGCGACGATGGTCCTCATGAAACCCTCGAATTGACGGAATGATCGTAACGATACGTCAAACGTGGTGTACGAACCGTAAATACCGTGACGTGGGGTGCGTGCGCGTCACCGCAGGAAAGGATTGCTGGCGCGCTCCTGCCCGATCGTGCTGGTCGGTCCGTGGCCGCATATGAACGCTACGTCGTCGCCGAGCGGCAGCAGCTTGTTCTTGATCGACGTCATCAGGGCGGCCGGATCGCTGCCCGGCAGGTCGGTGCGCCCGACCGAGCCGCGAAACAGCACGTCACCCACGACGGCGAAGCGCTCGGCCGCGTTGACGAACGCGACGCTGCCAGGCGAATGGCCGGGGCAATGCAGCACGTCGAACGCCACGTCGCCGATCTTGAGGCGGTCGCCGTCGTCGAGCCAGCGGTCCGGCGTCACCACCCGGACCCCGTACATGCCGAACTTGAGCCCGCTCGCCGGCAGGAGGTCGAGCAGGAACTTGTCGGCCTGATGCGGCCCCTCGACGGCGACGCCGAGATTCTCCTTGAGCTCGGCGGCGCCGCCGGCGTGATCGATGTGCGCGTGGGTCAGCCAGATCTTCTCGACCGTGACCTTCGCCTTGGCGATCGCCTCGCGCACGCGCTCGAGGTCGCCGCCCGGATCGATGACGGCCGCCCGCATGGTCCGCGCGCACCACACGAGCGTGCAGTTCTGCTGGAACGGCGTGACCGGAATGATCCTGGCGCGGATGTTTTCCATGGCTGGCCGCCGTCGTTACGCGCGCGTTGCGCCGTCCGCGGCTTGCGCCCCCGCGTCACGGATGAGCTTCCAGATCCGATAGGACGTCGCCGGCATCTTGACGTCGCGCACGCCGAATTCATGCAGCGCGTCCACGATGGCGCTGACCATGACGGCGGGCGCCGCGGTAGTGCCGCCCTCGCCGCCGGCCTTGATGCCGAGCGGATTGGTCGGCGACAGCACCTCGGCGATGCGGGTCACGAACGACGGCAACAGGTCGGCGCGCGGCATGCCGTAGTCCATCAGCGAGCCCGACAGCGGCTGGCCGGAATCGGGATCGAGATGGACGTGCTCCCACATGGCCTGGCCGACGCCCTGCACGATGGCGCCGTGGGTCTGGCCGTCGACGATGAGCGGATTGATGCAGCGGCCGACATCGTCGACGCAGGCATAACGGGTGATCGCGACATCGCCGGTGTCGGGGTCGACCTCGACCTCGCAGATCGCGCAGCCGTTCGGAAACACCGGATCGTGCATCTCGTTGTCGGTGACGACCGCGAGGCCGCCGGCGAGATCGCCGGTAAGGTCCAGGCGCGCCGCCTCGGCGGCGAGCTCGAACACATCGAAATTGCGGTTGGTGTCGCGCGACACGAAACGCCCGTCCGTGAAGGTGATGCGGTCGGCCGCGGTGTCGAGCACGGCCGCGGCGATGCGCGTGCCTTTCTCGATCAATTCGGCGGTGGCCTTTGAAAACACCGTGGCAGCATGGCGCATCGAGCGGCCCGAATGGGAGCCGCCGCCGACCCGCACCACGTCGGTATCGCCGAGGATGATGTCGACCTTCTCGACCGGCACGCCGAGGAGATCCGATATCACCTGCGCGAAGCTCGTCTCGTGGCCCTGGCCGCTCGGCTGGGTGCCGATCACCACATCGACGCGGCCCTCGGGGTGCACTTTGATCTGCGCCTGTTCCTTGGGAGCGCCGATCGAGGATTCCACATAATTGGCGAGGCCGCGGCCGGCGAGCCTGCCGCGCCGCTTGGCGTCGCGTCGCCGCGCCGGGAATCCCTTCCAGTCGGCGATCTCCATCGCGGTGTTCATGTTCTCTTCGTAGCGGCCGCTGTCGTACACCATGCCGACCGCGTTGCGGTACGGCATCCGGTTCGGCCGGATGAGGTTCTTGCGGCGGAGCGCGACGCGGTCGATGCCGAGCTGTGCCGCCGCGGTGTCGACCAGCCGCTCGATCGCAAACGTCACCTCGGGGCGGCCGGAGCTGCGATAGGCGCTGGTCGGCGTGGTGTTGGTGTAGACCGCGATGGCGCGCAGCGTCGCGGCCGGAATGTCGTAGGAGCCGGTGATCAGACCGGCGCCCTTGGAGAGCGGCGACAGCGACACGCAGCGCGCCCCCACATTGCTGATATTGGTGGCGCGCATGCCTAAAAACTTGCCGTCCCGCCGCAGAGCCAGCTCCACCTTGGTGACGAGGTCGCGGCCCTGGTAGTCGGTCAGGAAACATTCCGAGCGCGTTGCCGTGTATTTCACCGGGCGGCGCAGCTTGCCGGCGGCCCACAGCACCAGGCCGAATTCCACGAACACGCGATTGCGGGTGCCGAAATTGCCGCCGACGTCATAGGACAGCACGCGCAGCTGGTCCGCCGCAATGCCGAGCACATTGACGAGCTCGTTCTTCTGGCGCACCGCGCCGCCACTGCCGGCATGCAGCGTGTAACGGCCGGTCGCGGCGTCGTATTCGGCGAGCGCGGAACGCGGCTCGAGCGGCACGCCGGTGACGCGATCGACGTGGAAGTCCATCGCCACCACGTGGTCGGCGGCCGCGAAGGCGGCGTCGGTCGCTGCCTTGTCGCCGAACCAGGTGTCGACCGGCGTGTTGTGCGGCGCCTCGTCCCACACGAGGGGCGCGCCGGAGTTCATGGCGTCTTCCGAGTGGAGGACGAATGGCAGCACCTCGTAGTCGACCGCGACGGCTTCGGCGGCATCGAGCGCCTGCGCCTGCGTCTCGGCCACCACGATGGCCACCGCCTCGCCGACATGGCGGGCCTTGTCGGCTGGGAGCAGCATGTGGGGGCCGATGAACACCGCGCCGCCGCCGGGGGCATGGAGCTTCATGTCGTACTTGGTCTTGGGCAGCGGATCGTGCGGGATCGGCTTCAGCCCGGCGGCGAGGCAATCGGCGCCGCTATAGGCGCCGAGCACGCCCGGCATGGCGCGCGCCGCCGCGAAATCCACCCCGCGGATACGGGCATGGGGGTGCGGCGAACGCACCGCTGCGAGGTAACACTGGCCCGGCGCGGAGAAATCGTCGCTGAAGCGGCCGGCACCGGTGGTGAGCCGGGCGTCTTCCTTGCGGGGGAGCGGCGTGCCGATGAAGCGGAATTGAGAGGCGAGGGGCTTATGCATGGTCCGGGCGAGGATCGGGTGAGAACCCTCTCGATAGCCCGATCCGGCAGGGCGCAACAGCGAAATATTTGGTCAACCCATGGGGGTGACCAGCCCGGCGTTTTGGCGCTAGGGCTCCTTGGCGATGACGGCGAGCACCTGCTTGCTTGCCGGGTCGACCAGCATCACCTGACCTTCCACCATGGTGGCTTCGAGCCCCTTGGTCTGCGGCATGAGATTGGCAATGGTTGCCGGCACCGGCGCCAGCATGACGGCTTCCGGCATCGGCGCGCCGATCGCGGCGCGGAAGCCCGCCGGTGCGGCGTTGTTCTTCTGGGTCCGGCTGATGCTTTGATAGATGGTCTGCTTCTGCGCCGCAGAGAGCGCGACACGCGGTGCAGCGGCGCCGTCCAGGGCGGGCGTTTGCGCGGCTGCGGCTCCGCATGACAACGACAACGCGATGATGGGAACGAACAGGTAGCTGGAGTTCATCGATACCTCCTCGCGTAAGTGGCACAGAAGGTAACGCGTCAACCGATATTGGAGTTCCGGTGTCTTGGCCGCCCGCGCGGCCCCGCTCACTCCGCCGAGATATGCGCCGCCTTGATGATCGGCCACCACTTCTCGACCTCGGCTTTTTGGAATGCCGCGAGGGCCTCCGGGGTGCGCTGGTCGGCCGGCGGGCCGTCGAGGCCGACTGCGGCGAGCTTTTCGCGCACGGCCGGATCGGCCAGCGCCTTCACGACTGCGCCGTTGAGCTTGTCGACGATCGCGCGCGGCGTTCCGTGCGGCACCCACATGCCGTTCCAGATTTCCATCTGCAATTGCGGCAGGCCCGCTTCCGCGGCGGTCGGAATCTCCGGTGCCGCGGCGAGCCGCGTGGCCGCCGTCACGGCGAGCGCCCTGATGCTGCCCTGGCGGACCTGCGGGAGCGAATTCGCGGCCTGGTCGATCATGAGGTCGATCTGTCCGGAGACGAGGTCCTGCATCGCCGGCGCGGTGCCGCGGTAGGGCACGAACTGCACCGGGGCGCCGACCAGGTTCGCCAGGAATGCGCCGCCGATGTGCGCGCCGGAACCCGCGCCTGCTGTGCCGGCCGCGGCCTTGCCGGGATTGGCCTTCAGCCAAGCGACGAGCTCGTTGAGGTTGGCTGCCGGAAAGTTCTTGCGCGTCACCACCAGCATCGGATTGCTCGGCAGCCGTGCGACCGGATCGAGATCGCGCAGGAGATCGTATTTCAGCGGATAGATCGCCCCATTGGCCACATGGGTGCCGAAATGGCCGGTGCTGATGGTGTAGCCGTCCGGCACCGCCGCCACGACCCGGCCGACCCCGATGGAGCCGCCGGCGCCGGTGACATTCTCGATCAGCACCGGCTGGCCGAGCGCGACGCGGATATGCTCGCCCAGCACGCGGGCCAGCACGTCGGTCGGTCCGCCCGCCGCAAACGGCACCACGATCGTGATGGGGCGCGACGGATAGATTTGCGCCGCAGCGTTTCCCTGTGCAAATGCGCATGTGGCCAACGAGCCGACGGCCCAGACGCCTGCGCCGAAACCGAGAGCCGCTGCCGAAACTGCCCGCCCGATCTTCATCTCGTTCCCCGGAGCTCGTCGCTCGAAAGCTTATCGCAACGCCGCGGCACCCGCGACCCGTCGTCGCGCCGCGCTTTGGAGGGCGGCATTTCGAG
>Ga0209415_10021087_pt1 | contig 10066 bp, 4 predicted proteins | sample PeaSoiSIISIP2007_FD_187696 | JGI IMG/M metagenome (GOLD analysis project Ga0209415, IMG submission 187696) | Peat soil microbial communities from Weissenstadt, Germany - SII-SIP-2007 (SPAdes) (version 2) | ecosystem: Environmental > Terrestrial > Soil > Wetlands > Peat | place: Germany... | reverse complement strand
CGGCGGCGCGAAGGCGGCCGACGGCGGCGGCCGCCGCCCGGACCAGCCGCAGGGTGCGCGACGCGCTCGCGCGCAGCTTGGGGCGGTCCTTCGGGTTCACCGTCCACCAGGGAACGGGCTCGACCAGCTGCCCGAGCGCGAGCTGCTCGCGCTCGCCCAGCGCTTCGACCGCCGAGACGACGCGACCGGGATCGAGCGCGAGGGCGAACTCCAGCTCCGCCTTGGTCGTCGCGCGCGCCGCGTGGAGTCGATCCGAGGAGTCGGGCGACGTGCCGAGGTAGCCGTCCCCGCTCGTGACCCAGCAGGGCGTCAGGCCGGAGAGCTCCAGCGATTCGGCGCCCAGCGCCGGGCACCGCTCGACGCTCATCGCGCGCCCGACGGCGAGCCCCTTGGCGTTGAAGAAGTCGTGGCGGCGGCGCGCATGGGCGTTGCCGCTCCGCCACGTATCCTCGGTCATCACGAGGTGCCCCGCCGCGAACGAGTCCTGGAGAAAGTGCATCGCGAACCCGTGCTCGAGCATGGCCTCGGCCACGCTCCCGCGCGCGGCGAGCGCGAGCGAGCGCAGGTGGTGGGCGAGGAACTGGGCGAGCGAGTTGGCGACGTCGCCCGTGGCCGCCGCCGCCCGCACGACGTCCTCGATGCGCCGCCCGGCGTCGACGAAGTGGGCTTGCGTCGCCTGCGCCCGGAGCTCGTAGCCCGGGTCGATGAAGTAGAAGGCCACGTCCAGCGCGTGAACGAACGACATGCGCTCGAGCGAGGCGTTGGGGAGGCGCGCGAGCGCGTCACGGAACCTGCCCCATTCGTACGCCGCGGCCGACGTGATCTCGATGCCCCTCGCGGTGGTGAGCACGACCCGGAGCTCGGCGGCGCTGCTGGCGTGGTCTCCCGCCAGGGCGGGAAGCGCCGCGTAGGGAACGCAGTCGACGCCGATGTCGGAGTGGATCATCCGCGTCTCGAGCGGCCTTCTCTGCGCGAAGTCCTCGATCGGCAGGTCCATGCGAGGGCAGAGCGGGAGTCCCTCGCCGCGCGCGCGGGCTACGGCGTCCTGCAGGACGTCCCGTATCTCCGGCGGGAGCTGCGTGACCCCGTCGTGCGCGATGACGACGTGCTCCGGGAAGTACCAGGCCTGCGCCTCGCCGGCGGCGAGGAGGCTCGCCGCGGTCAGGGCTGCGGATGCGAGGCGGGCGGCGCGCGACGCGCGTCTCGGACCGGGGGCCATCATCGTCGAACGGGGAAAGGTAGCTCAGGCGCGGCCCGCTCGGACCGGGTCTGCTTTCGCTGGTAAGGTGTGAGCGTGTCCCCGGTCCCCTCGGGTTCGTCCCTGAGCATACAAGGCGTCGACATTCACTGGGTCGAGCTGGGGCGGGGGCGGCCCATGGTCCTTCTGCACGGGCTCTGCGATTCGCATCGAACCTGGTCCGTCGTGGCTCCGATGCTCGCGCGCTCGCGGCGCGTGCTCATGCCGGATCTCGCGGGCCACGGCGAGTCGGGGCGGCCCGACGCGCCGTACACGCTGGCCTGGCAGGCCGGCATCATGGCCGGATGGCTCGAGGCGCTCGGCCTCCACGGGGTGGATCTGGTCGGCCACTCGTACGGCGGCGGCGTGGCGCAATGGATGCTCCTCGAGCATCGCCGGCGGGTTCGCCGGCTTGCGCTGGTCGCGTCCGGAGGGCTCGGTCGGGAGGTCGGCATGGCGCTCAGGCTCGCCTCGTTTCCGCTCGTCGTCGAGCGTTTTGGCCAGCCGTTCATGGCCCGCGGCACGACGATGGCGCTCAACGCCGCGGGCGGGGCGTACTCCGCCGAGGAGATCGCCGCGCTCGCGCGCATGAACGCGACCCCGGGCACCGCGCGGGCGTTCTCGCGCAGCGTGAGGGACGTCATCAACTTCGGGGGACAGCATCGGCACTTCCTCGACCGAGCCCGCGAGGTGAGCGATGTGCCGCCGATCGCGCTCTTCTGGGGCGAAGCCGACACGCTGATTCCCATCCGGCACGCGGTCGAGGCCGCGTCGCTCATGGAGGGGGTCAAGTTGACGCGCTTCCCCGGCTGCGGGCACTTCCCGCACCGGCAGCAGCCGGAGCTCTTCGCGGGCGCGCTCGAGGCCTTCGTCGACGCGCCGGAGCTCCCGGGGGCGCAGCTTCGTCAAGCGTCCGGGCAGTGAGAGCTCGCGCTCTTCCGTTCGTCGCCGTGGCTTCCGGCGTCCTCGCAAGCGAGTTGCAAGGTGGCCACAACAAGGGATGGGGACCGCCGCGCGATCACAAGCGCGGCGGTCCCGGCCCGCAGCTCGAGCTTCACTGGACCTGGAACGTCTGGGCCTGCGCGAAGGCCTGCAAGGACGGCTGGTAGTACAGATGGACCTCGGAGGCCCCGTCGCTGGCGACCACGGGCATCGTCGCCTGCAGGCCGTAACGGAGGGTCACGTCCGCCGAAGGCGCGACCTGGGAGACGTAGAAGACGATCTGCTTGCCGGTGAGCTCGTACTTGGACAGGGTCTGAGCCTGGACGAGGGCGTCCAGATCGGCCGTCGTCACCGAGAAGCCCGGCGGGACGCCCACCGTCGCAAGGATCATGTTCTGATGGGTCGTGGTGTTGTTGTGGATCGTCACGGTCTCCTTTACCGTGTCGTTCACGTAGAGGCTCGTCTTGTCGTAGGCGACGGCGATGGAGAGGGGGCCCGCGGGGGGAGCGGGGACCAGGCTCCAGGGCAGGTTGTACTTCCCTACCGCGTTGAAGGTCGGGCGCCCCGTGCCGGCGAAGCTCAGGCCCACGTCGTGAGTCCCTGCCGATGCCTGGCCCGAAAGGTCGACGGTCGTCATCACGTCGGACTGGTCCGCGGTGAGCGCCACGGTGCGCGCGACCGCCCCGTCGACCAGGATGCTCACCGTCCCCACGGCCCCGTCGGTCCCCTTGCTCGCCGCCAGGAGCAGCGCGCGCAGGGCCCAGATCGTCGCCTGCGTCGATCCGAAGTTGCCGTTCGGGTCCTTCTGGGCCGCGATGTACTTGATCGACCCGTCGACGGACGGCGGGCTCCCGCCGTGCTGAATCAGGGCGTGCGTCACCATCCCGGTGGTGGAGACGTCGCTGTCCCCCCCGGACTGGTAAAAGACGGTCTGCGTGCCGCCGGTGTTCCAGTGCACCAGGTCTCCCGCGACGAGCTTGAGCGTGTCGAGCGTGGTGTAGAGAGCGTCGTTTCCGGCGTCGCCGGGGGCCGACAGCTCGAGGGCGTCGGCCATCAGCGCCAGCGTGTAGGCGTCGTTGCCTGGGTCCCCCGTATGGGCGCGCAAGTAGGCGATGCCCTTGGCGACCTCCGGGCCCGTGTAGCCCGAGCTCGCGAGCGCCGCGATCACGAACGCCGTATTTCGCACCGTGCTCGTGTTGAAGCTGAAAAACTCGGTCCGGTCCCCGTTCCACGATCCGTCGGCCTGCTGCTGCGCCACGAGCCATGCGCGCGTCCGGGCGATCATCGCGTCGTCCACGCTGGCGACCTTGGCCATGTCGCTGAACTCCATCAGCCCGAAGGCCGTCACCGACACGAGCGCGGCGGGGTCCTGGGTTCCGAACCACGAGAAGCCCCCGCCCGGATGCTCGAAGGTCAAGAGCCGCTGGTATCCGGTCGAGATGAGCGACTGGGCCTTGAGCTGGACGTCGGGCGTCAGCATGTTGGTCTGGGCGAGGTAGGCGAGCACCAAGACGTTGGGCCACGTGGTGGACGTGGTCTGCTCGAAGCACCCGGAGGGCTCGCGCAAGATGCTCTGCATGCCGCTCACGCCCTGCGAGAGGAAGGCGGGGTACACCTCGACGTAGAGCTGCTGCGACCCGGGCACCTCGGTGCTCGGGAACTGAAAGCTGTGGTCGAGGGTGGTCCCCGGCGGCAAGACGCCCGAGAACGTGTCCGCGAAGAGCTGGCCGTCGGGCACGACCAGCACCGATCGCGCCACGGCGTCGGATTTGGACGTGCCCACCGCCTTGACGGTCAGCGAGTGAAGCCCGACCGTGTTGACGGTCACCGGGAAGGACGCGCCCGTCACCTCCCCCGGTTGCATCGTGACCGACACGGTCGTGGGGCCCGCGGGCGTGTACCAGGTGTCGGGCGCGAGCGAGAGCGCTACCGTCTGGGCGCTGGACAGGTAATTGTAGATGGCGATGGGGAAGGTGACCTGGTCACCGCGCGTGAGCGTCGCCGGGAAGTTGATGTCCACGAAGAAATCTTGGAACACCGTGAAGCCGCTCTCGCCCCCGCCGAGCTTGCCGTCGGCCGAGTTGGCCATCGTCGAGACGCGCCACTGCGTGATGCTGTCGGCCAGCGGGACGTTCACCGAGGCGATGCCGTCGGGGCCGGTGATGATCGAGGGATTGACGTAGAGCGTCTCGGGGAAGTCCTGGCGAACGCGAGGAGGCGCCGCGGGGCCGGTGGTCGCGTTGGACCCCGTCGCGCCACTGGATGACCCGCCGGATGACCCCCCGGCCCCGGCGTTGGCCAGTACTGCGCCGGCGGCGCCGCCGCCCGGAAACCCCCCTCCACCGAAGCCCCCGGGGACCTGGGGAGGCGCAAAGAACGCGACTCCGCCGTCGGCGCCGCCCGCTCCGAGCGACCCTGACGAGGCCAGGTCGCTCAGATCGACCACGATCGCTTTGTCGTCGGCGGTGCCCGCGATCTCGTCCGGTCCGTTCGTGGTCAGTTGAACCGAGAACCACCCGTTGCCCGAGATCGCATAGGGATTGCCCCAGAAGTCCCACGCGGAGAAAAGAGCCACGATGCGCGCTGTCAGCAAGTCGGTCACCGGCGTCCCCATGCAGGTGTAGCTGCTCGGGTCGCACCCGTTGCTCACCAGGTCGGCGAGGACGCTCTGCGCGAGCGGGTGCAAGGCAGCGCTCACCGTGGAGGTCGCCGCCGCGTAGTCCGGCTGCAGGTTGGTCTGCGCGAGCGGAACGGTGTCGGTCCAGCTGCCGTGCGCGATCCCCGAGATGGAGCTCTCGCCGAGGGCGGCGAAGGCCGCCTTGGTCAGGTTCTGGTTCGCCTCGGCCGCGCCCGGCGCCGGGTTGCCCGCGAAGAGCAGCTGGTTGAAGTCGACGGGCGGCGCCGCGATCTCGTAGGTGGGGGTGGCGTAGATGGATTCGAGATCGAAGAAGCTTTGCAGCAGGCCCGGGTGGGCATCGACGAGCGCGAAGACCGCCTGGTCGACGATCTCGACCCCGAGCGCGGCGACGGCAGGCTGCCCCTGCGAGTCCTGCACGGCGAACGTGAGGTTGGCCGAATCCCCCGGGGCGTAGGTGGGCTTGTCCGGCGTCATCGACACGGTGAGCGAGCCTCCGCTCTTCACATAGACGGTGCGCCCGGCGCGCACGACGTTCCCCGTGGCGTCGACGACGTACGCGTCGATGCGGTTGCTGCCCCCCAGCGACGCGTCGGCGCTCATCGTGAACGTGGCGTGGCCCGCCGTCGCGTCGAGCGTCCGCTGGTCGACGGCCTGTCCGGCGTTGATCCAGTCGACGTACACGAAGGGCGTCGCGTCGCTCGTCGCGATGTCGACGTTCACGGTGTCGCCGATGTTGTAGATGGACGCGTCGGTGCGCACGAGGAGATGTTCGGATCCGGACTGGGCCGTGAAGGACATCGTCTTCGTGACCGGAGCGGCTCCGGCCGGAGCGACGGAGACGCTGAAAGACTCGGAGGTCGCCGCGACGGCGTGCCAGACGAAGGCCGTCTGTCCGTACGCGTCGGTCGTCCCGTGGAACCCCTGGCCGTCGGGGGCCGTGACCGCGACGGCGGCCCCCTGCACCGGGGCGCCGAGCGGATCGGTCACGAACAGATCGAGCTCGTTGTCCAGGCCCGGAGCGATCTGCGTCCCCTCGGGGACGAGCGCGACGTTCAGGCCGTCCGGAGAGACGGTGACGACGGTGTCCTTCTCGACCACTTGCCCCGCGGTGTCGGTCACCGTGACGTCGAGCGCGATCGTGGCGTTGCCCTGGGCGAGCTGTGTCCCTGCGAGCGTGGAAGGTATGGTCGCGGTGAAGGCGAAGTGCCCCGCCGAGTCGAGCGTCCCCATGACGTTCTGGAAGACGGTCTGCCCGACGTCGAGCGAAGCGACCTTGATCGCCACGTCGCCGCCGGCGACGGTCTTTCCGAAGAAGTACTGCGCGTCGACCGTCCCGCTGAGGGTGTCGCCGGCCCGGTACCACGTCTTGTCGGTGTTTACGGTGACGCCGAACTTCGGCAGCGCGTACGTCGACACGGACACGGTCTTCTCGGTCGTGGCGGAGGCGCTGGTCGCCCGCAGGGTGAAGGTCCCCTCGTTGACGAGCGTCCCGAGCGTGAACGCCGTGGACGCGACGCCGTAGGAGTCCGTGGTGACCGATTGCTTGAGGACCTTGTTGCCCTTGCCGTCCAGGACCTCGAAGAGCACGGGGACGGCGCTCACCGGTTTGCTGTCGGGGCTGGTCAAGGTCAGCGTGCGCAGCTGCATCGTTTGCCCGGGCTGGTAGATGGGCTTGTCGGACGTGAGCAGCGTCTTCGCGCCCGGCGTCGACGCGGCGAGGGCGTCCGCTACGCCAGGGGCGATGCCGTCGTGGGACTCGTGCGCCCCGACCTGGTAGTCGCCGGTCAGCGGGAGCGACAAGGGGAAGAACGCCTCGCCCGTCGCTCCGGTCACGCCGGCGAGCGTGACGATGGCCGAGCCATCCTTGGCGGTCACGTCGAGCCCGACGGACGCTCCCACGACCGGTGCTCGCGTCAGGGCGTCCTCCGTCCGGACCCGATAGGTCGCCCCCTTGCCCGTCGTGACCGCGGACGGTCCCTCGAGCCTCACGTCGTGGGCAGGGACGACAAACAGCAAGCTGCGCGTCACCCTCACGGTGTTCTTCGTGTCGTCGTCGACGCGGACGTTCCAGTTGACCAGGTCCGCCTCGCCGGCCGACCCGGCGGCGGCGGCCAGCCCGGCGGGAGCGGGGAGCGAGGTCTGGAAGGTCGCCGCTGCGCCCGGGCCGAGCGTGTACGGCAAGGAGGCTTCGGCTGCCGTCGTCACCCCTTGCACGTCGAGCAGCCGGACGCGCAAGGTCCCCGACGCGCCGCTCGGATCGACAGCGCACACCGGGACGATCACCTTTATCATCCCGCCGTCGAGCGAGCCTACGAGCTTGAGCTTGTCGATCGCGATCTTCCCGTTGTCGGTAACGTCGGAGGTTCCTGAGATCGCGCTGCTCGGAGGGGTGGTGGCCCCCGCGTCGGACACCTCGAACACGCTCCCGCCGGAGCCCGCGCAGTCGAGGCTCATCGTCCCGGCGAGCAGGAGGAAGAGCAGCGGCGCATAGTGAGCCGGTCGGGGCGCCCGGGGCGTGCGAGGTCGTGCCAGCCGTGAAGTCGAGGCCATGTTCTCCTCCTCGCCGGGCGGGTCGTCCGAACCCGACGCCCGTGTGCCCATCAACAATTGTGCCGGTCGACGAAACGCGTGCTTCCGGGCGATTCTGGGGTCGCGGTCAGGCCTCGGGTGACAGGGATGACCCACCTTGGCACAGCGAATCGGCGAGCCACCGTCTTCCACACCGAGGCGGCCCGCCTGAACGGCGCCTCGGAAGCCGAGATCCGCGAGGCAGTGGCCATGGCCTCGCTCACGCGCCACTGGAGCACGTTCCTCAACGGGATGCTCACTGACGAGACGGTTTTTCGCCGGGAGACCGATCAGGCCATCGCCAACGTGCGCCGCAAAGTGCAGATGGCGGCGCGCTGAGGCGAGCTACCGTGGTCCACCGTGCTCGTGGCGATGTTCGAGCGCGCAGGCTTGGGCTGTGTCTCGTGCAGACCTTCGAGATCCAGGAGAGCCCGCCGTCGTCGGGTCGGCGCGCAGCGGCGGGTGGGGCGAGTCTCCGCCGGCCCGTACCGTGACCGAAGATCGCAAAGCCGAGCCGGCGGAACGAGGGGTCCCCACCCGACGCGAGCACCGACCCGACGACGGGGGGCGATTGTCCCCCTTGGTCTGCGGCCTTGCGGCGTGACCCGAAGACGAAGCGACGAGGTTCGTCGGCCCATCTTCGTGACTCGTCGGCGCGTCGACCTCGCTCGCCGGTGCATCCACGTGGCTCGCCGCCGTGTCGGCTTGGCTCGTCGGCGTGCTGACGTGCGTCACGCGGGCGGCCGCGTGGGCGATCGGCGTGTCTTCCGGCGTCGTCGGTCCACTGACGTGTCACGCCGATGCGCCGGCGAGCGAGGTCGGTGCGCCGACGAGCCACGTCGACACGTCGACGAGCGACGTCGATGCGCTGACTGGCTACGTCGACGCGCCGGCGAGCCACGCCGACATGGGCATCGGCGTGGGCGGGCAGAGATTACTCCGCGTGCGCGGGGCTCTCGGCTTCGCGGGCATCCCCGACGGTCACGGTCGAGGGCTCCTGCCTGGCGCCGCCGCCCGACAGCCGCTCGACGGCGACGAAGAGCGCGGGGATGAAGAAGACGCCGAGGAACGTGGCCGCCAGCATCCCGGAGATGACCGCGGTCCCCAGCATCTGACGGGCCGCGGCGCCTGCCCCGGTCGCGAGCCACAGCGGGACGCAGCCGGCGATGAACGCGAACGACGTCATCAAGATGGGCCGGAGGCGCAGCCGCGCGCCCTCGAGCGCCGCCTCGACGATCGGCCGTCCGGCCTCGAGGCGGTACTTCGCGAACTCGACGATGAGGATCGCGTTTTTTGCCGTGAGGCCGACGAGCATCACGAGGCCGATCTGCGCGTACACGTTGTTGTCGAAGTGGCGCGAGACCAGCCCGAGGTACGCGCCGAGGACGGCGACCGGCGTGCTCAGGAGCACGCTGAACGGCAAGGACCAGCTCTCGTAGAGCGCCGCGAGGATGAGAAACACGAAGACGAGCGACAGCCCGAGAACGCGCGCCGTGCCGCCCGCCGAGATCTTCTCCTGGTAGGAGAGCGCGTTGAACGCGTAGCCCATGTCCGGAGGCAGCGTCTTGGCGGCGACGGCCTCGAGCGCGTCGAGCGCCTGTCCCGAGCTGTACCCCGGCCCGGGCACGCCCTGGATCTCCACCGAGCGGTACAGGTTGAAGCGCACCGTGTACTCGGGTCCCGTCGTCGTTTTCACCTTGACGAACGAGGACAGGGGGACCATCTCGCCCTTGCCGTTTCTCACGTAGAACTGGCCGACGTCCTCGGCCTTCGTGCGGTAGGCCGGCTCGGCCTGCAGGAAGACGCGCCACTGACGCCCGAAGCGCGTGAAATCGTTGAGGTAGGCCCCGCCGAGAAACGTCTGCAGGGCGGCGTAGACGTCTCCGACGGCGACGCCCTCCTTCATCGCCTTGTCCTTGTCGACGTCGGCGAAGAGCTGCGGCACCGCCGGCGAGAAGATGGGCCTGAGGCCGGCGAGCTCCGGCCGCGTGCGCGCCTCGGCCATGAAGCGCCCGACGTTCTGCGCGAGGTACTCGTAGGGCGAGCCGCCGCGATCCTGCAGCATCATGCTGAAGCCCCCGGTGGAGCTTATGCCCGGGATCGACGGCGGTCCGACGGCGAAGACGCGCGCCTCGGGGATTGCGGCGAACTTCGCGTTGAGGCTGCTCACGATCGCGCTCGACGCGAGCCCGGGCGCCTTGCGCTCGTCCCACGGCCGTAGCCCGATGAACCCCGTGCCGAGGTAGCTGGCCGCGGTCCTCGTGAAGAAGCTGAAGCCCGCGATGCCGTTGTACGTGCGGATGCCCGGCTGCTTCGCGACGATGTCGGCGACCTTCTCGTAGACGGCCTTGGTGCGCTGCAGGGAGGCGCCGTCCGGGAGCTGCACGCCGATGACGGCGTACCCCTGGTCCTCGTCGGGAACGAAGCCGGCCGGGATCTTGCGGCCGATGACGACCGAAGCGCCCACGACGCCGGCCAGCAGGGCGAGCGGGATGACGAGCTTGCGGACCAGGAGGCGGTTGACCGACACGTACCCGTCCGTCGTCCGGCCGAACCACCGGTTGAAGGACGCCCCGAGGCCCCCGAAGACTCCCCGCGGCGCCTGCCGCGGCCGCAGCAGCATCGCGCTCAGGGCGGGGCTCAGCGTGAGCGCGTTGAACGCCGAGATGAGCACCGACACC
>Ga0209415_10021085_pt1 | contig 10066 bp, 11 predicted proteins | sample PeaSoiSIISIP2007_FD_187696 | JGI IMG/M metagenome (GOLD analysis project Ga0209415, IMG submission 187696) | Peat soil microbial communities from Weissenstadt, Germany - SII-SIP-2007 (SPAdes) (version 2) | ecosystem: Environmental > Terrestrial > Soil > Wetlands > Peat | place: Germany... | reverse complement strand
AGGCTGCGGAAAAAGGTTCCGCAGCCTGCTCCCTCTCTCTTATCTCCCCCTGGTCGGGGGGAGAAGATTGAGGAAGGCAGCCAGTTTTCATGCAGGGTGCGGGTGCCATCAATGAAGCGAGTCTGGTCTGGAAGCCCTTTTTCCGCACCCTGCTAGACCAGCCCCGTGGTGACGCTTTGCCGCACGGTCGGCGCACGCGTTAATCTGTGAGCATGCGCCTGCTCTATCACCGATACTTCCGGCGGCGATGGTTAGCCTCGATGCTGACGCTCGCGGTGGCCGCGCTCGGATGCGCGTCGTTCCGCGGGCCATCGCAGACCGGAGAGAAAGTCGCACAGCTTACGCAACCTACCGTGACGCCGACTCCGGCAATGTCGCCGGGCCCGATCGAGAACATCCAGATCAGCTATGCCCATGCGGACGATTACCTCGAGTCGCTGTCGGTGACGAAATTTTGGGGGGCGCGCGTGATTCTGACCAAGGAGAGGAACGGCAAGACCTTCTCGACTGTGCGCTTCCAGGGTGGCGATCCGATTTGGGAAATCCGCAACGAAGCCGGGCGAGGAGGGTCCATACTCGGCCATCTGCCCGGCGCCGGCAAAGCGCCATCGGACGCATTGAAATCGGTCAGTTACGGCCGCACTCCTGCCAGCTTCGTTCAGGAAGCCCCCGATTACGGATCTCCTGAACCGTTGGAGACGAATAAATATTACGTCTTTTCGGTAGTACGTGGCTCCGGCGCGATCAGCTTTCAGGCGATCAAAGTCCAGCCCGACGGTTCCATAGAGGCCTACGACGCGGAGCCGCGCGCGGGCACTAGCTACGAGCTTTGCTGCGATCTGCCCGCGGACTTCATCTCGGCGTCCGACTCGCAGGAGGAGGAACCATCGCAGCCGCCGCCCTGAATCGTATCCAGCTAGATTCTGAGAAAAATTTCGCGCGTGCCTTCGGCGCTGAGTTTCTTGATCGAAGTCACCCGATCGCTGAGTTGGGCAAGCGTCGATAGCTCGCTCGAACCGACGTCGATCAGCACCGAGTAGATCGAGAACTGAAGCTCGCGCTTGCGCTCTTGCAGGCGCTTGAGCCACTCGGGGCTTACTCGCGACTCGCCGTCGGTGATCATCACGATATCGCCGCGTTTGAGCTGCTTCTGTTCAAGCAGCGCGACCGCCGCGTCCAGCGGCGCCTCGAAGTCGGTGCCGCCTCCGGGGAAATACTCGGCCATCTCCATGACCTTGGCCAGTTCGGGCTGATAGCGCCTTTCGCGATTGAGGTCGAAGATCTTGAGGCTGCCCTCACCCGACGAGAACAAGACCGCTCGGAACAGCCGGCGCTGGCGGCGCGCGATATCCATCAGCGTCAGCGTCACCGCCTTGGCCCACAGTTCCTTTTCACCCTCCATCGAGGAGCTTACGTCCAGGCAGGTCACCATCGGGCCCTTGCCCTTCTGTTCGTCCTGGCGAAGCTGGTACTGAAGCACCGCGCCTTCGAGCAGGCGGCGTTTGAAATCACGATAAAGCCCGGGATGATGCAGCGCGAGCAGTTCCGCCGGAATCAACCGGCCGAGCTCCGAGCCGCGCTCGATGTCATAGACCTCGGCTTCGCCGCGTTCCACGGTCTTGCGCCTGAGCGCCCGCGCGTCCTGCTTGAAGCGGCCCACCAGCCGGGCCAGCTCGGCGATTTTTTTATTGCGCGCCAGGCGCCGCCCGAGCTCGATCCGCTCGCCGGCCGAGAGCCGGCCGGCCTGGCCGAACTCGAGGCTGAAGTCGTGACTATCCTGGGCGGCGCGGTCGACTTCGCCGGCGAGTTTCGCGCTCGTCACCTGAAGCCGTTTGAACTCGGCGCGCTTGAGTCGATCAAGCGTGTCGTCGAAGGCGCGGGCCTTCTGGTTCAGGCGCGCTTGCGAAACCCGCGCCGCGCGCTCGGCGGCCTCTTTGAGCTGTTCGAGTTTCTCTTGTAGCCCCGCGTCAGTAACTTCCGACGGCTCGGCGCCCGGCATCTCGTCCGCGGTCTTGAGCGCCGCCGCACGCTCCTCAAGATCCTGCTCCTGATGCTGAAGATCCCACAGGTCGAGCATCTCGCGGCGGTTGACCAGGCGCTCGCTACGGACCATCTCGAGCAGCTCTTCGCCCAGCACCATCGCGGCGATTGCGGCCTTGTCCTCCTCGAGCAGAGTGCGATTCTTGAGCGCCTCGAAAGCCGCCGACGGCAGCAGGCTCTGGAGAATCCTGCGGTTGAGCGCCGCGCTCGCCCTCACCGTGTCGGGCTTGCGCCATACGACGTTGTACTTGAACAGCGCGAAGAACAGGTCTTGCAGCAAAGCCGCGAAGTGCGGCACCAGCCGTTCGCCGCTGTCCTGCAATTCCGCGAGCGTCTTGGCGTCGGCGGAGATGTCCGACCACGCCCGTCGATCGTAACTGTCGCTCTCCAGCCAGGAACTCTCGGCCGGAACTGCCGGCACGTAGAGCCGCCTCGGCTTGATTATCTTTGACTTGCGCGCCATCGAGAAACGCGAGCGACAACTCAGTTCGTGCCCTCATCGTTTATATCATCGTTTATATCATCCGGCGCGGCCGCGGTCGTCGGGGCGGATCGGGTGCGGGATGATTCGGTCGGGCTGGCACTCGTGTCCCATGGGCGTGCGCCCGCATCTGGCAACGCGGCTGGCGATTCGGTAAGGGGTTGGCCCCCCCTACCGAATCGCCAGCCGCCTCGTCGGCGCGTCGACCAAGATTTATCTTACGGTCACGCTCCTGGGGCGGGCTTGAACCGGCCTCAGCAGTTCCGCCCTCATCAGTGAGACGCGATGGGACGACTTGAGGCCGACCAGCAATTCAGAGATCGAGGCGTTGAGTTGCGGGTGAATGAATGCGGGCGCCAGTTCGCTCAGCGGAGTCAGCACGAAGCGCCGCTCGTGGAGCAGCGGATGAGGCACCTTGAGCTCACGGGTGTTGATCACTTCCTTGTTGAACAACAGCAGGTCGAGGTCGATGATGCGAGGTTTGTATTTGCCGCGACTCGCCGCCTTGCGCCCGGGTACCCGCTTGCGCCCCATCGTCCGTTCGATCGCCAGCAGCCGGCGCATCAAAGCCTCGGCATTAAGTTCGGTCTCGACCTCGACCGCTCCGTTGAGGAACGGCACTTTGGGGCCGTCGCCGACGGGCTCGGTCTCGTAGATTGACGACTGGCGCAGCAGCCGAGTTTGGGGCAACTGGGCGATGCGTTCGAGCGCCTCGCGATAATTGGCCGTTCGATCGCCCAGATTGGTCCCGATTCCGATGAAGGCCCTGTTGGGCATCCCTTGTGCTACAGCCGAAGCGCCTCTAGTCTGGCTGCCGCCTCTTTAAGCCTTTCGCTCCCCACCGTTAGCGAGAAGCGGACAAACCCCTCACCGTTCTTGCCAAAACCCGAGCCCGGCGTGATCACCACCCCCGCTTCCTTGAGCACGCGCTCCGCGAACGAAGCCGAACTGTATCCTTTGGGCACTTCGGCCCACAGGTAGAAAGTTGCGCGCGGCACCTCGCACGCCAATCCCAACCGACGCAATGCTCCGACCATCAGGTCTCGCCGTTGCTTGTAGATAGCGCAGTACTCCTTGATCTGGTCGTCGCTGCCGGTCAGGGCGGTGATTGCCGCTTCCTGCACCGCCTGGAAAACCCCCGAGTCAAGATTGGTCTTGACGGCACCTAACCCGCGCACCAGCGTCGGATTGCCGACTGCGAAGCCTACGCGCCAGCCGGTCATCGAAAAGGTTTTCGAGAGCGAATGGAACTCCACCGCGCATTCGCGGGCGCCGTCCACCTCCAGGACACTTGGAGCTCGATAACCGTCAAAAGCGATTTCGGAGTAGGCCAGATCGTGGCCCAGAACGATGTCGTGCTTGAGGCAAAAGTCGACCGCTTCCTTGAAGAAAGCGCGGTCGGCAGTCGCCGCAGTCGGATTATTGGGGTAGTTGAGCCACAGCAGTTTTGCCCGCCGGGCAACCTCCGCCGGTATCGAGCCGAAATCCGGCATGAAGCGATTCTGTTTTGTCAGCGGCACGAAATATGGTTCGCCACCATTGAAAACACATCCCGAGTAGTAGACCGGATAGCCGGGGTCGGGGATGAGAACGATATCGCCCGGATCAACGACCGCAGCGGGGAAGTTCGCGATACCCTCTTTCGAACCAATCAGGGCGCAGACCTCTGATTGCGGATCGAGGGAAACTCCGAAACGCTGTTTGTACCATCCTGCGGCGGCTTCCCGGAAACCAACCAATCCTTGATAGTCAGGATAACGATAGTTCTCTTTCCTTTCGGCTGCGCGCTGGAGGCTTTCGACTATATGCCGCGGCGTGGGCAAATCGGGGTCGCCGATACCCAGGCTAATCACATCGACCCCTTTTTCTTGAATCTCCCTCTTCAATCGATCGAGCTCAGCAAAGAGATACGGGGGCAACAGGCTCAATCGCGAAGCTAACTTGATACGCACAAAAATCCTCTTCAGAGGTCTGTCTTGTTCAGTCAATAACAGAATTCTGTTACAGACGGAAAGGGTCCGCTTCACAGAGTTCTAGAATTGTGGGGTCTGAGAACGCGTCTTCAGAGCGCCGAATAGTCGCCCGTCCAAAAGAAATCTAAAAAAAGACGACGTTTTGAATTAGTCGACCGGTTCGTTCGGAGAGGTTTGAGCTGGCTTGGCTGGAAACATTCCAATGTTTGCTTTTCGGCCTTTTTCGGCCTTATTTCTACTGCTATCAGCTTTAGTGGTCAGAACCACTATGGTCGGCTTTTTCCTCAGCCGGCACCGGGCGCTGCGCGGACGGATGGTCGAGCGATGGGCGAATCAGAGCTAACGGCGTCCGCGGCCGGCTGACGCTTACAAGCCGAGCACGTCGCGCATCGTGTACAAGCCCGGCTTTTGTCCTACCAGCCAGGCTGCGGCTCGTAGCGCGCCGCGAGCGAGCGATTCGCGGCTTTGCGTGCGATGGATCAGTTCGAGGCGCTCGCCCTGCCCACCGAAGACCACGGTATGATCGCCGACCGCGTCGCCCGCTCGCATCGCCAGCACCGCGATCTTTTCGGGCGGCCGGACGCCGGTCATGCCTTCGCGGCCGAAGATCGCGTTAGCGGTAAAATCCTGCCGGCGCGCCGCGGCGATCGCGCGTCCCAAAGCCAGCGCGGTGCCGCTGGGCGCATCAACCTTGGTACGATGATGGATCTCGACCACCTCGGCGTCAAAGTCGCTCAAGATAGCGGCCACCTCGGCCACAATCTTCAGCAACACGTTCACACCCACGCTCATGTTGGGTGCGATTACGGTTCGGGTTTTGACCGCTATTAGCCGCGCGCGCGTCTCCATTTCGGGCGTGAATCCGGTCGAGCCGACCACGATAGCGGCGCCCGCCGCGGCGGCAATCGTAAGATGGTCCAATGATGCGGCCGGGGTGGTGAAATCGAGCGTCACGGTATCGGGCCGTGCAACCGCCGTGTAGTTATCGGTGATTTTGACGCCGAGCGGGCCAAGGCCGGCTACCTCACCGGCGTCCTTCCCCAACGCCGGGGCCCCGGATGCCTCCACCGCGGCCACTAGCTTGTAAGCCGGGTCGCGTGCGATTAGTCCGGTCAGGATTCGACCCATCCGCCCGGCGGCGCCGGCCACGATCAGATTAGTCATCGCGTATCACCTCGCCGGCCACAAAGTTGCGGGACGGATGCCGCTCGCCCTTATGTGCGAGCGGCATCCGTCCCGCAGTCTGAACCCGTCAGGCGGAAGCAGCCGGTGCCGCCGGTGCGGCTTGCGCAGCGGCGGCAGCGGGCTCAGCCTTCCCCTTGCCGTGTGCGATGCTGTAGTGCTGCTCGCAGAGACTTCCGCGAAAACGCCGCTTATGGCATTTCTCAGTGGTGCACGTCTTGTAGCGCGGCTTCGGCATCTCACCCTGCGTCCACAGCCGATAATGCTTGCGGCAGTAATGCTTGGCGTAGGCCTCGCGAGCGCAATCCTTGGCTTTGCAATTCTCTTTCTCTGCCATCTACCTTTCGTGATCCTTCCGTCTGTTGGCTCGTTGATAAAGCGCTCGGTTTCGAAACCGCCGCACGAAGCGTGTGGCGGCGGACGATACCGTCAGAACTCGGCCTTGAGTTCCCGGCTCAGCAACTCCTCGACCATAGCCGTCGGTGAGCTTCCTTCATAGAGGCATCGGTAGACCGCTGAAACGATCGGCATTTCGACCGCCTCGCGCTCCGCCAGCCGCTTGATCGAACGGGCGTTAGCGATCCCTTCGGCGACCGGCTTTCCTTCTTCACCCTCGGCCAGCATATTCCACCGGCCCCATGCGAGGCTTAGGCCAAGCGTGTAATTGCGTGAGATCTCCCCGGTGCAGGTCAGCACCAAATCGCCCAGTCCCGCCAGCCCCGCCATCGTTTCCCGTTGCGCCCCGAGCGCCATGGCCAAACGGGTCATCTCCGCCACCCCTCGGGTTATCAACGCGGCCCGCGCGCTTAGGCCGAGCTCGAGTCCATCGCCGACACCGGCTGCGATTCCGATCACGTTCTTGATCGCGCCGCCCAGTTCCACTCCGGCGACGTCGCTGCTGCGATAAATCCGCAAGGAGCGCCCGGACAGAAGCTGCTGGACCCGGCGCGTCACCGTTTCATCGCGCGCCGCGACGACCAGCGCCGCCGGTTTGCCGCGTGCGATCTCGGACGCAAAGCCCGGACCGGATAGGACGGCCAAGCCGGCCGGGGCCGGGGCGAACTCGGCCAGCATCGCGGTCATGGTCTTTAGCGAGTCCTCTTCGATACCCTTGGTTGCGCTGACGATCGTAACTCCCGGGCGCAGCGCGGACACGATTCTGCTTGCCGCCTGGCGCGCGAATCGCGACGGCGTGACCATCAGGACGTAATCCGCGGCCGATACCGCCGGCTCCCATCGATCGGTCAAACGCAGCGCCGTGGGCAGTTTGATGCCGGGCAGATAGGCCGAATTTTCGCGAGTCTCGGTCAGCGCCGCCAGATGCGTCGCGCGCCGCACGCACAGCGTGGTGCGTCGCCCGCTCTGCGCGAGCATCGCAGCGAGCGCGGTTCCCCAGGCTCCCGCGCCGATCACGGCCACCGCGGTTTCAGCCATTAGTCACACTCGGCCTAGCAGGCCTAAGAGACCGATCGACAGACCCGATAGAGCGGCTCGAGCTCGCGATAGGCGTCGAGCAACTCGGCACGGTCGAGCCTAAGCGCAGCCTTCACCTTCCATCCGAAGCCGACATCCACTCCGCCGGTCTTCTTGCCAAGCGCGTCGGCGAGTTCGGACCATAGCTCCTGATTGCCGGCAAGCGATTGGGGCAGGTCACGGAAATTCCACTTATCGTAGCGGCCCAGCCCGACGCCTTTAAAGCTTCGCACCAGTTCGGGCGTTTTACGCCTCAAGCCCTCCGCGATCTGCGGGCGATGGTTGGCTTCCGGCTTGACTATCAGACGGGCATGCAGACCGACTGCGGATACGCAGAGCGCGAGATAGCCGTAGCGCTTGTAGCCCTTTGGCGAGGGGCCGAAAGCGCACCAGGTCTCGGCCGGAGGGTTTACCGTCCGCCGGGCATGCTTGGCGACGTGCGGGAAGAATTCGAGATGAAGCTTGCGGGCCAGCTCCGGCGCTAGCTCGTCCCCGAGTCTGAGCAGCTTGGGACGCACATGCTCGTAGATCTGCTCCATCCGATGGTTGAAGCCTTCGACCTGGAACACTTCGAAGTCTGCCGGGGTGAAGCCGAGAGTCGCCAAAGCCGTTTCAATCCTTATCGTACTGAAGTCATCCGGCGGTCAATCCTGACCCGCATGAAACCGCGTGTGAGCCCGGCCCAGATGCGCTTCTTCCCAGTTGTGGCCGTCGAAGAAGTAAACCTCAAGTTTCGAAACATCCACGCCGTCGAGGCATCGGACATTTATATCGATCTTATCCGGATCCGAACGAGGTACATAGAAAGACGCTACCCCGCAAACCGGGCAGAAGTAATGCTTGGCGGTCTTGGTGTTGAAGTTATAGACGGCGAGATTCGCCTCCGGCGTCAGCAAGCGGAAGCGGTCGCGCTCGACGATCCAGTGAAGGTAGGCCTTCTTGGAGCAGATCGAGCAATTGCATTGGCCCGCCGCGGTGAGTTCGCCGTCGACTTCGAAAGCGACCTTGCCACAGTGACATCCGCCCCGGTAGGTCATCCGCTAGCAGCTTACCGCAACTTCGCGACGCCTGGAAACACGATGCCTTTTGCCGCAGGCGTGAAAAGCCGGCGGTGGCCACGCTGGCTGGCATTTTCAATTGGCTGTATTGTACATTGCGGAGCAGAAGTTACTGAGATCGCTGGCTTTATGGCACGCCCGGACCGAGTCGGTCGCTCCCACTACCGAGTTTGCCATACAACAAAATTCTAGACCGGGAGGAAGACTCGATGGCCGAGGCATGGATTATTGATGCGGTACGGACCCCGCGCGGACTGGGTAAGAAGGGCAAAGGCGCGCTTTCCGAAATTCACCCGCAGGAATTGCTCGCGCAGTGCCTGAATGCGCTTAAAGATCGCAACCGCTTTGACCCCGTCGAGGTCGACGACGTGGTGATGGGATGCGTGTCGCAGGCGGGTGAGCAGGGCGCCTGTCCGGCGCGGATGGCGGTGCTGGCCGCAGGATGGCCTCATCAACCGACCGGGGTCACGCTCAACCGCTTCTGCGGATCGGGTCAGCAGGCGGTCAACTTTGCCGCGATGGGCGTGATGGCGGGCCAGCTCGACCTGGTGATCGGCGGCGGCGTCGAGAGCATGTCGCGATGCCCGATGTTCAGCGACGGCGGCGGCCTGGGCGGCGAGAATCCCCATCTGTACCAACTCCATCCGCTGGTACCGCAAGGTATCTCGGCCGACCTGATCGCGACGCTCGACAAGTTCAGCCGCGAGGATGTTGACCGCTTCGCGCTGGAGAGCCAGCGCAAGTGCAAGCAGGCGGTCGCCGAGGGCCGTTTCAAGAAGAGCCTGGTGCCGATCCGCGACCTCGACGGCAACTTGGTGCTCGATCACGACGAGCATCCGCGCCCTAACACTACGCTCGAGACGTTAGCCAAGCTCGAGCCCGCGTTCGTAAAGGTTGGGACCAGCCGCGAGGGCGGCGACCTGACAATCGACGAGATGGCGCTACGGCGTTATCCCCAGGCAGGACAGATCAACCACGTCCACACGCCGGGCAACTCGAGCGGGATCGTCGACGGAGCCTCGGCGCTGCTGCTGGCTTCGCCGGAGTTCGCACGCGCTCACGGAATGAAACCCAGGGCCCGCGTTCGTGCCACCGCTACGATCGGGGCCGAGCCGGTTATCATGTTGACCGGGCCGATTCCCGCCACTGAGAAATGCCTCAAGCGCGCGGGGATGAAGATTGGCGACATCGACTTGGTCGAAATCAACGAGGCGTTCGCCAGTGTGCCGCTCAAGGTGATGCGCGATTGCCATATCGATCCCGAGCGGGTCAACGTGAACGGTGGCGCGATCGCGCTAGGCCATCCGCTGGGCGCAACCGGCGGTATGCTGTTAGGGACGCTGCTCGACGAACTGGAGCGCAGGAATAAGACCACGGGCCTGGTCACGATGTGCATCGGCGGCGGCATGGGCATCGCCACGATAATCGAGCGCATCTAGCGGAGCGTCTAACCGATGGATCTTAGCGACACCCGCGAGCAGGCGGAGTTTCGTCAAAAAGCCCGAGATTGGCTCGCGCAAAACCTGCCGCAAGGGATAGTCGAGCGCGGCTTTTCGCTGCCCACCGACAGGCGCACGCTCGAACTGCTCAGGGATTGGCAGCGGCGGCTGCACGAGGCCGGTTTTCTGGGTATCAATTGGCCGGTCGAATACGGCGGCCACGGCAAGACCGTGGTCGACGCCGCGATCTTCAACGATGAGCTGGCGCGGGTCAGGGCGCCGGGGCCGCTCAATCTGCTGGGTCTGTGGATGGCGGGGCCGACCATCCTCGAGCACGGCACCGAGGCGCAGAAGAAGCGTTTTGTGCGCAAGATCCTCTCCTGCGAGGAGATCTGGTGCCAGGGTTTTTCAGAGTCCGAC
>Ga0209415_10021084_pt1 | contig 10068 bp, 11 predicted proteins | sample PeaSoiSIISIP2007_FD_187696 | JGI IMG/M metagenome (GOLD analysis project Ga0209415, IMG submission 187696) | Peat soil microbial communities from Weissenstadt, Germany - SII-SIP-2007 (SPAdes) (version 2) | ecosystem: Environmental > Terrestrial > Soil > Wetlands > Peat | place: Germany... | reverse complement strand
CTCGCTGAAATCGCCCAGCGGAATCGAGTTCTCCGACTTCAGGGGATACGAGGACTGGGCGGTGGTGTCTTCAGCCCGGACCGACGAAGTGCTCAAGGTGATCGTCGCCAATCCGACGATGATCAAGGCGTACAAGGCCGGCATTCCGGGCAACGGCCAGCCTTTCCCGGATGGCTCCATGATCGTGAAGCTGCAGTGGAAGCCGAAGAAGAGCACGGAGGCGCCCTTCGTCGTGGATGTGCCCGACGTCTTTAAGCAGGCGTTCGTCATCGAGAAGGACAGCAAGAGATTTCCGAAGAGTGCCGGGTGGGGATACGCGGTGTTCAATTACGAAGCCGCGTCGGACAAGTTCACGGCCGATGCCACAAGTCTCTCCGATTGCGGACACGCGTGCCACACGGCCGTGAAGGCGAAGGACTACATCTTCCACCCATACCAGAAGCGTTGAACCGCCCGCTCTGATTTGACCCCAATACCACGAAGGACACGAAGTTACACGAAGGAAAACCTGTACGAGTGAAATCCGTCGCGTTGAGACGACCTTCACTTTTCAGATGGTTTGAAGATCTTTAACCACAGAGGACACAGGGTCACACGGAAGAACCCTGTGCGCCTGAAATCCGTCGCGGTTGAGGCACCTTCACTTTCAGGCGACCTTCGCTGAATCCCAGGCGTGCTTCATGGCTTTGGCGAATTTCTGGGCGGGCAGGGTGTTGAGGACGTCGTCTTTGGTGAGCCAGGCGCGGCGGGCCTGCAGGATGCCGTAGTGAATTTTTTCCATGTGCGAGGTGTGGTGCGAGTCGGTGTTGATGACGATCTTCACGCCTTGTTGTTTGGCCTGGCGGAGATGGACATCGTTGAGGTCGAGGCGGTCGGGATAGGAATTTAATTCCATGGCGACTTTGTGTTTCGCGGCCGCGGTCAGGATGGCATGCATGTCGAAAGCGTAGGCGTCGCGGCGGAGCTGGATGCGTCCGGTGGGATGCCCGATGATCGAAGTGTTGGGATTCGCGATGGCCTTGAGCAGGCGCTCGGTCATCTTCGCGGGCTCCTGATTGAAGACCGAGTGCACGCTGGCGATGACGAGGTCCATTTGGGCGAGGACGTCGTCGGAGAGATCGAGATCGCCGTCGGCGAGGATGTCGACTTCGATGCCAGCGAAAATCGTGATGCCTTCGATCTGCTTGCCGGCAGCGCGAATGCGGGCGATGTGGGCGACGGCGCGCGGGTCGTCGAGTCCGTTGGCGAAGGCCAGATTCTTGGAGTGGTCGGTGATTGCCATGTATTGATAGCCGCGTGCCTTGGCGGCCTCGGCCATTTCTTCGATCGTATTCTTGCCGTCGGTTTCGACGGTGTGCATGTGGACGTCGCCCTTGAGATCGGTCTGGGTGATCAGCTGGGGCAGAGCGTGCTTTTCGGCGAGATCGATTTCGCCGAGATTCTCGCGCATCTCGGGCGGAATGTAGTCGAGCTTGAGCTTGGCGTAAATTTCTTCTTCGGTTTTTCCGGCGACTGGCTTTTGGGTTTCTAAGAATGACAGGGAGTATTCGTTGAGTGTGTAGCCCATCTTGAGGGCGCGCTGGCGCAGGGCCACGTTGTGGGCTTTCGATCCGGTGAAGTATTGCATGGCCGCGCCGAAGGATTCGGGCGGCAGCAGGCGAACGTCGACCTGCATGCCGCTGCGCAGGTGGAAGCTGATCTTGTTGTCGCCGCTGGCGATGACGTCCATGAGCGGGGGATATTGCGCGACGTAGGCGATGGCCTGCTGGCGGCCTTCTTCGGTGGTGCAGGCTTTTCCGGTGACGAGGATGTCGAGGTCGCCAACGGTTTCGCGGCCGCGGCGCAGCGATCCGGCGGGCGTGATCTTGTCGATGCCGGGGAATTTCTGGAGATATTCGGTGAGTTTTTCGGCTTCGGTTTCGGCGGCATCGATGAGGAAGCGGCCGCTGATGCGGCGGTAGTCGGCGATGGCCTTGAGCAGCTTGGCTTCGTGCTTCTCGCCCATGCGGGGGAGTTCGCGGATTTTTCCTTCGCGGGCGAGTTTCTCGACGCCGTCGACGTCACAGACTTTGTAGGCGCTCCAGATGAGGGCGATGGTCTTGGGGCCGAGGCCTTGGATTTTCAGCAACTGCAGCATCGACGGGTTGTATTTCGCGAGTAGCTCGGTTTGCACGGAGAGTTTGCCGTCCTGGAAAAGTTCCTGCAGGTTGCGGAGCATGCTCTTGCCGACGCCGGGGATGGCGAGGACCTGCTTGGGGTCGGCCATGAGTTGCTTGATCTGCTCCGAATGATTCTCGATGGCCTGGGCGGCGTTGCGGTAGGAGCGGATGCGGAACGAATCCTGCCCATCGATTTCGAGCAGGTCGGCGGTTTCGTAGAGGATGTTGGCGATGGTTTTGTTGTCCATGGCAGGGTTAAGAGTAAACAAAGTTGGAGAAGAGGGCCAGAGGGGGAAGGGCGCTATGTCTTGGCTTGGGAGAGATCGCTCAGGTTTCGTCCGGCGAATCGCCCGCGTCGGAACTGGACGGCCATCCAGATGAAGATGACCGGGAACGAGCAGTCCGAAACGACGCGGGCCGCAGTCCCGGCGAGAAAGCGAGCATTCAACAATATTCCCGCGACCACCAGGGCTCCAGCCAGCGCTGTCTCCCAGCGGCGAAGGCTGCGGTCGGACGGGAACAGCATGAGGAGGAACACTGGGTACAGGAACCCCCAAGACGAGTCGACCCGCCTGGCGCCCCCAAACCAGGCAAGCAACGCAATGCCCGTGATCGAAAATGATAGGAGCGCATTGGACCAAAAGCGCTTCCTCAAATATCCAACGCCGGATGCGATCGAGAACAGACAAAGGAGGGCTGAGAACCAGAAGTACTCTGGTACACCCGGAAGAAAACTCTTCGCCGCTAGACTGAGGCCGTAGAACGCTAACCCAATTGCGCCGAGCAGCGCCGTAACCGGAATCACAAATGCCAAAAGGAGGAGCAATCCGATCAGCGTATTGACCGCGAGCTCCTTGGCATTCACACGCGGATCATACTCCTGCAAAGGGCGGCGGGTACACTGAAAACTGGCCGCATCCGGCTGCCTGGAGCGGCCACCTTACGAAGCCTTGGTTACGTTCGCGGCCTGCGGACCCTTCTGACCCTCGGTGATTTCGAACTCCACCTGGTCGCCTTCCTGCAGGCTTTTGTATCCCTCGGAGGTGATCGCGCTGTAGTGAACGAATACGTCGGGCCCATCCGCGCGGCCGATGAAGCCGTATCCCTTGGCGTTATTGAACCACTTGACGGTTCCTTTCAGACGTTCCACGTACCCCCCGCTTTCCGCACGTCCTTTAATGGGGGCCCCAAGACGTGCCCACACCTACATAGGATGCATTTTGAAACGCGGAGGGTGGGCTGTCAAGCAAGTTCGGGAATCGTTCTCGGTGCGCTTACTTCCTGACGCTGGCCTTCTTTGCCGTCGAGGTGCGGGTGATGTGGTCAAGCCACAACACGGAGGAGATGGTTTTGGCGTCGCGGATGGTTCCGCGGAGGACCATGCGGACGGCGGTGGGCAGGGGGACCATCTTCTTGAAGATGACTTCGTCGTCCTCGGGCTGGGCTTGGCCGGCGCGGAGGCCGGTGGCCAGAAATACTGACATGGTTTCGGCAACGAAGCCGGGGCTGGCGTAGAACTTCAGAATGCGGCGCCAGCGGGCGGCGGTGTAGCCGGTTTCTTCCAGCAGTTCGCGCTGGGCGGCCTTGAGTTCGTGCTCGCCGGGATCGATGCGTCCGGCGGGAATTTCCCAGAGATAATCCGTGGCGGCATGGCGGTACTGGCGCTCCAGAAGGACGCGAGGAGGCGCGGTGGAATCGTCCACGGCGAGGACCACGACGGAGCCGGAGTGATGGATGACGTCGCGGCGGGCGCGGACGCCGTTGGGCTCCTCGACGTCGTCGGTGGTGACGGTGAAAACCGGGCCACGATAGGCGGTGCGGGAGGAGACGATGCGCTCTTGCTTTCGCTTGCTGGCGGGCTTTTGGGAAGGTTTTGGCATGGGAACAATATAACGGCTTCCGGGTGTCGGCGTGCGGGCGGGAAAAAGCGTCAACCACGAAGGACACGAAGTATCACGAAGGACTTCTATCTGTGAGTCTCTTTTGGTGGGACTTCGTGATTTAGAGATCGCCGTCTGGGCTCAGTACCGGGTCCGAGAGCCGGATTGCGGAAGGCGGAAGGCGGTTCTGCTATGCTGCGCGCATGGTGAAGAAGCCGCGAGTCGCGATTGTGGGAGCGGGGAATTTTGGGTCGGCGCTGGCGCTGGCGCTGAGCGAGGCGGGATATACGATCGAGGCGGTGCTCGCGCGTTCTCGTGGGGAATCGCTGAAGAGGGCGCAGAGGTTGGCGCAGCAGGTGGGCGGGCGAGCGGCAGCAGATCCGTCAGATGTGTGGGCGGAGTTGATATGGTTCTGCGTGCCGGACGCCGAAATCGCGCGGGCGGCAAAGTCGCTGGCCGAAAAAATCGAGTGGAAGGGAAGAGTTGCGTTGCATTCCAGCGGGGCGCTGGCGAGCGATGAACTGGCCGCGCTGCGCAGGCGGGGAGCGGCGGTTGCGTCGGTGCATCCGCTGATGACGTTTGTGCGCGGATCTCGTCCTTCGCTTCGTGGAGTTTCCTTTGCGATTGAGGGTGATGCGGCTGCAGTGCGTGTGGCGCGGCGTGTGGTGGAGGACGTGGGAGGACACGCCTATACGATTCGCAAGGAAGATAAGGCTGCGTATCACGCCTGGGGAACCTTTGCGTCGCCGCTGTTCACGGCGCTGCTGGCCACGACCGAGCAGGTTGCGGGCCTGGCGGGAGTGAAAAGGAAGGCGGCGCGGCGGCGGATGATTCCGATTCTGCTGCAGACGCTGGCGAACTATGCGGCGTTCGGCTCGGCGGGCGGGTTCAGTGGACCGATCGTCCGCGGCGACGTGGATACGGTGAAGCGGCATCTGCGTGTGTTGCGCGGCACGCCTGCCGCGGAAGTTTACTCAGCCTTGGCGCGCGCGGCGCTGCAGTATCTGCCAGTCAAACACAAAAACTCACTCAAGCGGATTCTGGATTCGTCACGGGGTTGACGCGCAGGGTCCAGGCGAGCAGCGCGAGCAGCGCGAACGGAAGTGATGCAGCCGTGCGGATGGGCAGCGAAAAAATCGCTGTGGAATTGAAATTCGCGGGGGAAAGCAGAGGACGCAGGACGATCAGCGCGAGGGCGGCGATCCACGGCCAGAAAAGAACGAAGGTGGTGATCGACAGCAGAGTGCGAGGCCCGCGTCCAGCGCTGCGGAGTTGGCCGCTGTAGCGCGCCAGCAGCAGGATTCCGGGGAGAAGAATCAGGTGGTCGTACACCGCCTGGCCGGGAAGGATGACGACAGACGTGATGGAGAGTAAGAGAGTAAGAGTGATCCAAAAGGCGAATGAACCGTAGGCGGCGGCGCGATTGCGCCAGGCCAGAACGATCGCGATGAGGAGTGCGGCCACGGTTAGGACAAAGGTTGCCGGAGCGGCGAAACGCGGGCCTAGAGGCGAGGTGAGAACTTCCGTGACCAGCGGGGGCGTGGTGTAGTGACGGTAGGCGAGGATGTTGTGCGTCCAGGACTGGATCCAGTGAGGGAGTACGGCGAGCGATGTGGCGATCAATGCAGTTAGAGTCGAGACGAATCCGATGCAGAAACGGCGGCGCTGACGCCAGTCATGTGCGCTCCAGAGCAGAAGATAGAAGATTGCGAGCGCCGTCATTTGCGGCTTGATGGTGGTGAGCGCCATCAGGATTCCGGCGAGGAGAAAACGGTGGCGCTGCAACGCGAAGAGCGAAGCGGCCAGCAGGGACGCGACGAGCAGCCCTAGCTGAGCGGCGAACAAGCCTTCGAGCGCGGGATAACTGGACAGCGTGAGAAGAAGAACGACGGCGATCCAGTTCCAACTCAGGCGCCAGTCGAGTGCGCGCAGCCACAACGGTACGCTGAAAAATGTTAGGGTGGCCAGCATGCAGACCGCCGCGACCCGCACAATGGGAAACGGAAATTCGGCCGCGGGCCAGAATAACAAGTTCGTGAATGCGGGGTAAGGGAATGCTCTCTGGTCGACGGGATCACCCGGGCGATTTGGATCCAGCGGGCGGCCGTAGAGGCCGGTCTGGATTTCGCGGGTCATTTCGGGGCTGTAGGGATCGCTCCGCTGGCGCAGCATCTGCCGCGAAGTGAACCATACCTGGTAGAAGTCGTTGCCGAACGAATAGCCGTTTCCCAGACCGTTCGCGGTGCGCGCGGCTGCCGCGCGCGGGATGAAAAGCGCCTCGTGATAATAGAGCATGGAGGCTGCGCCGATCGTCGTTCCTATCAGCGCGAGCCACAAAGCGCGGGAAGGGAAGAGGCGAGTTCCGGAATCAGGGGCGGCCATGGGCGGGTAATTCAGCGGATTAGAGCATGGTGAGAGAATCCGCGCAATGAATCTTAAACCGAATCTCTACCACGAAGGACACGAAGTCTCACGAAGGAACTTCAAAGCGTTTGGCAGTCGCGGTATCAAGGCCTCGCGTCTAGCTCGACGTGAACAGATGCCCGAGCTTTTCTTTCTTGGTTTTGAGGTACTCTTCGGCGTGCGGGCTGGGCGTGACTTCGCAGGGGACGCGCTCGACCACGCGAACTCCGGCGCGCTCGAGGGCATCAACTTTTTCGGGATTGTTGGAGAGCAGACGCACGCGGGTGACGCCCAGCGCCTTGAGAATCTCGGCGGGGAGAGTGTAGTCGCGGTAGTCGTTCTTGAAGCCGAGGCGTTCGTTGGCCTGGACGGTGTCGAGTCCGGCGTCCTGCAGTTCGTAGGCTTGCAGTTTGGCCATCAGGCCGATGCCGCGGCCTTCCTGTTGTTCGTAGATGAGGATGCCGGCGCCTTCGTCGGCGATGAGCGAGAGGGAAAGTTCGAGCTGCTGGCGGCAATCGCAGCGGAGAGAATGAAACACATCACCGGTCAGGCACTGCGAATGAATGCGTACCAGCGGCGGCGTGGATTTTACGTCGCCCATGACCAGGGCCACAGCTTCTTCGATCCGGCGGTCGCCATCGGAACCGAAGTGGCCGCGAAAGCCGTAGATGCGAAACTGGCCCCAGCGGGTGGGGAAATCGGCGGACGCGACCTGCTGGATTTCATTTGCACTCACGTTTTTATTATAGCGGGCGGGGTGACGCGAACGACGCGCTAAGAATGGAAGTTCATGAAAAAGGGCCGCCGCCCCCAACGGCCCATCCGATTAAATCCGGGACACTATCCGGAACCATATTCGGAGCCCTAGACCACATCCCTCAGGATTCTGTTCTCAAGCATCACCGTAGTGTTGCTGGCTTGCCCGACGGCATAGAGCAGGTTTGCCGATTGAGAAAACAGGTTGAGAGGGGTGGAAGCGACCAACGTGGTTGTGCCCTGGTTGACTTCAACCGTGTAAGCGCCCGCGGGAAGAATGACGTCCAGCAAAGCGCCGGGGTTGACCGCGTAGGTGTATACCTTGTGCGTAGCGGTGTTTTCCAGGATGAGCTGCAGCGCCGGAGAGTTGGCGGCTTGCGCAAACAGCAGACGAGCCGTGTTTGCCGCCACCGGCGTGAGGTTATTGGTGAAGGTCAACAGAGTGGGAGCGCCGTCGGCGTTGAGCGTGAGAACCGCCGAGTAGTCGCTTTTGGCTTCGATGGTGACGGTGTGGTCGATCAACGGAGAATTGCTGCAGGGCGCGAGGGAGTCGGCGATGCTGACCTTCACGTTATAGCTTCCGGGAAGAAACGTGAGCGGGCCGGTGATCGATCCGAAGGCCAAGCCATGGACGTAGCAAACTTCGTCGTTCAACAGAATGTCCACTGGAAATGCGGGGTCGGTGGAAGTTGCGTAGTTCCGTCCCGCAATTCCCTGGACAAGGTAGAGGGAAGAGGCGTGGGCGCCCGTGGTCAAGGCAGCGCAAAGAAGGGCCAGCGCGAAGGCGTAGCGAATGTGATTCGTCATAATTTATCTCCACAGATCAGGTGGGGTGGCTATTGGCCCAATAGCCAGCATTGACGGTGATGAGCGCCGCTCATGGATTGCTTGCCTGCGAAATGTCGAGAGTGTTTTCTGCTCTCGTTGCGTGTGAACCCGGCAGTGTTGCGTAAGTTCTTGCGCGAGGTAAAAATTCGCAGAACGGCCTATGCCCCGCCAACACAAGTCAGGTTTGTCGGGCCATCAGGCTGGGGCAACGCACGCGGGCGCCAGAATTTGCGAATCATCCAGGTTCCGAAGCGGAAGGTGAGGAGCAAGAGGGCCGTGCCTAGAAGCAGTCCGATGGGCAGCACCCACCAGCCGAGAATTTCCTGGCCTGGGGGCGGAGTCCCATTGGAAAACGACAGACTGAGTCCCCAGGAGCGGTCTGGTTGGACGTTCTTCCACAATCCGGTGGCTCGTGGGAAGGCGGCTTTGAGGGCGGCGAAAATGACCAGCGCCCCGCCCACGGCATAGCCGAACACGGAGACAACGAAGACCACGATTCCGGTGAAGCTGAGAGTGGCCCAGTGCAGCAGACTGCGCAGGCTGACGAGCGGCGAGCGTGTGAGTTGCGCGCGCCTGAGTAACTCTTCGGTGCGATAGCGGGCGGCGAGTTCCTCGGGAGTGCCCAAGGCCGCGAGGGTGGCGGAGACTTGCTCTGGGGAGCTTCCGCCGGAAGTTTTGTCGAGGATATGTCCGCGGATTTCTTCCACGATGTCTCTGGCATCCTCCTCCATGAGTTCGCGGAGTTGTTTGCGTAAGGCTGCAAGATAAGAGTCGATCGTCTTTTGAATTTCGGGGTCGGTCATGGATTCTCCTTTCTCAATTCTTTTTTCAAGGGCGCGAGCAGGCTCGCCATGCTGGCGGAGAACTGCGCCCAGACACGAGCCATCTCGAGGGCGCGCTGGCGTCCTGCTGGGGTGAGACGGTAATACTTGCGCGGGTGTCCGGAATCGGATTCGACCCACTCGGAGGCGACCAGGCCCAGCGTGCGCAGCCGGTTGAGCAGGGGATACACCGTGCCTTCGACCACGACCAGGTCGGAACTGCTCTCGAGATGGCGAAGGATTTCGAGGCCGTAGAGCGTGCCATCCCACAGAGAAGCCAGAATGGCGAGTTCGAGCGAACCTTTCCGGAGCTGGATCTCCCATTTTTCCGCGCTGTCTGCTACGACCACGGCTCTGGTTTCCTTCACAACATCATACTATGCAGTGCATAGTATGATGTCAACAAGAAATATCGGCACCGGCGCCGAACAAGCCGCCTAGCGCAGTTGGATTCTAGCCGCGGGCCTTGAAGGGGAAAATGGCGTCCTGCTTGGAAGGGATGGGGGCGCCGTTGCGCGTGGCGGGCTGGAAGCGCCAGTTTTCCAGGGCGGCCAGGCATTTGTTATCGATGTCGGAGCCGAGGCTCTGCAGCACCGTCTTGCGGACGATTTCGCCGCGTTCATCGATGGTGATTTCGATGACCTCATTGCCGGCGTAGTCGGGCAATTGCCACGGGTACACAACGGGATCGGAAGTGGCGATCGGCAAAGCGGGCCGAACTTCGTCGCCGAATAGCGAGCCACGGTTCAGCGTCCCATAGGTGGGGCCGGCCTGCGCGCCGTGACCGAGGGCAGAAAGGGTTTGAGTTTTTGAGTTGTCCTCGGCATTGGTGCGGGCCAGCGGATTCAGCGGCGCGACGGCCTTCGCGGTTTGCATGGGAGAGTTCAACGTCAGCTTGTTGTGGCTCAAACGTTGATGACGGTAACGCTGGGTGGCGCTGTCGGAGGAACTCTGGCTGCTGTCGTCGGGAGACTTGGCGGGCCAGTAAAGCCGCGTGATCGATTTGCCATTCTGCCCGGATGCGACTGAGACGGCGGTGAGCAGTTGAGGGTCGGGGGTATGCAGCAGCCACATCAGCAGCAGAGCATGGCATGCCAGGGAAGTCAGCAATAGCCAGCGCTGGCGGCGTGCGGTCGCGGGATGCAGCAGGGCAAACATTTCTTGTTCTGCAACTGAAGGAATAGCTGCGACAGGGGCCTTTTCCCGTCGCCGTTCATGTTA
>Ga0209415_10021083_pt1 | contig 10068 bp, 8 predicted proteins | sample PeaSoiSIISIP2007_FD_187696 | JGI IMG/M metagenome (GOLD analysis project Ga0209415, IMG submission 187696) | Peat soil microbial communities from Weissenstadt, Germany - SII-SIP-2007 (SPAdes) (version 2) | ecosystem: Environmental > Terrestrial > Soil > Wetlands > Peat | place: Germany... | reverse complement strand
TTCGTAATCAGCAGGTCGCCGGTTCGATCCCGGCGGGTGGCTCCATAAATTCAAGCACTTAACATTTCGCCGACACGCCAAGCTCCGGTTTTGACGACAGTCTTGACGACAAACTTGAACCCGAAGCCACAGGACTGGAGAGGCCAGGTATTGGGAAACCCGTGTGAAACTCAGTGCTTCCATGCGGGTGCTTGAGAAGTGGGCCTGCCTGCTTTGGGTGCGGATAGTGCCCTCTCCATCGCCTCCGCCGTCTCACTCATGACTTCGGCAACGGCATGAGTGTAACGATCAACCATGCGGGAATCTTTCCAGCCCATGAAGTGCTGAACCGCTTTCGGATTCACGCCTGCTGCAATCAGCATGGTAGCGGCTGTGTGACGAAGGTCGTGGAAGCGGTGGCGCTTTACTCCTGCCAGAGCGAGTAGAGCGCGAAGGCGTCTTCGCAGATTCGTGTCGAAGTGCGGCGTCCCGATCGTCGTCGTGAATAGGAACTCGACTTGTCGCCCGTCCATGACTTTGATCGGGCCGCGCCATGCGGATGCGGCGAGCTTGCGGGTCTCCTCACGCAATTGAACGTGTTCCTTGAGAACGTCCCGAACGGTGAGGGGTAGTTTGACGGTTCGCTTTGCCCGCTGCTTGGTTTCTTCGAGCGCGAGCTTATTCTTGCCGTAACGCTGAAGCTGCTTGTCAATGCGAAGCGTACCCGCTTCAAGGTCAAGGTCATCCAACAGGAGGCCAAGCACCTCGCCCATGCGGAGCCCGAGGCATAGGCCGGTGACGATGGGACCAGCCCACTGGCCGTCACCCTTCGCCAGTTCGAGCAACGCGCGGGCTTGGTCGGGTGTGAGTGGCTGGACCTCAACATCGACAGCGCGGGGCGGCTCGATGCGTGCTATGTGGTTGTGCTCGATGCGCGAATCACGCCAGGCCTGATTTAGGGCCGACCGGAGCACGGCGAACACGTTGCGCTTGGTCGCGGCGGCCAGCGGCTGGCGTTCGAGCTCCACCACGAAGGCGCGGAGCACTTCAGGCTTGAGATCCGGGAGCGGCATCGCCTTCAATCGCGCCGGGATGTGGGCGATCATCTGAGAGTAGTTGCGGACGGTCTTCGGCTTGCGGCGTGGTGTGATGATCGTTTCCATCCAATATTGGAGATATTCGCCTAAGGGAACGCGCTCGGAGAGCGGGTCGATCCCCTGGGCGATCTTCTTGCGCATTTTCTCCGCTTCCTGGTCAGCTAGCGCGGCCGTCTCGGCGTACACGGAGACGCGCTTGCCATTGGCGACGGTGACCTTGCGTTCGTATCGCCCGTCAGGCCGCTTGGATCTTCGTGCCACAGTTTGCCGCCCTTTCTTCGAGGTATGCGTATGGGATTCGCAAGCAACGCCCGAACTTCTCGGATGGAATCTCGCCCTTGGCGCACATCAACTGCACCATGCGCCGGCTTAGGCGAAGCAGGTCCGCCGTCTCCGCGACCGTCACGAACAACGGTTTGGTATTGACGGACTGATCTATCTGATTGCCGATCATACCTCGATTCCTCCTTCCGTTCCAGTCCGCAGTTCGGTCTTTCCAGGCCGGATGCGTTGGTCAATCCAGGCTGGCTATGGGCACCTCCTGGACCGACGGAAGGCGCACTGTTAGTTCTTCCCAGTGGTTCCACGTAGCTGGGCACCCGGCTGAACCGGTTCATAGGGTGCTTCAAAGAGGATGTCGCGGTTGACACGCACCGTGAATTTGTACCCTGCCGGGACCTTGATCGTGGGTTGCACATTCAGGTTGCGTCTTGTAATCTGAGCGCCGGTTTGACTGAGCTCTTGGCCGACTGCGCTTCCGGCGGTCTGGGCTGGCGTAGGGTATGTGAGAGCGCTTTGGCTGCTTCGCTGGGAGATTTCGAACGCGGCGGTGAACATGCTCGTGAGAACTGAGAATCCAATTATTCGGAGATAGTGGCGATCTACCTTGTCGCGCAGCCCGGCGTTGCCGTGGGAATCGAGGCCCATCATGCCGTCGAGATCGACTGAGGAAGCGTCCGGGTAGATGATGCGGCTCCAGGCGACTTGCACGCCGTCCTGGCCGTAGGAAACGTGGGAATCATACTTTCCTATCAGACGGGAACCCTGGGGGATGAGGAGATACAGGCCGGTGGCGGTGTCGTAGACGCTCGACGTTACCAGTGCTTTTAACTCGCCGGGGAGGTCCGAGTTGAGGGACTGTTCGAGAACCGCTGGGATCTCCCAGCCCGCCTTGATTTCGTAGCGCGACAGCGGCGCTTCGCGAGTGGATCGGAGATAGTCGTCCGCCTGGCGGTTGCGACCTGCGGCGAGGAACGCTTCCTTGCGGGATTGCATGTTCTGGCTGTCGTAGTCGTTTTCGACGGCCTGTCCGTTCGGTAACGCGACGGAATGACCGCCCTGCCGCGCGCCCGGAGCACGGCTCAGGGCTTCGGCCTGAGAGAGGTCATTCGACGCGGGCTGCCCTGCGATTGTCGAGAGCGATGATGTGGCGGAATTGCGGATGCTGGTGGGCGCCTGAATTGCCTCCTGCTCTCGCTGGTAGGCGGCGGCAAGCCGGCGGTCTTCCGGCGTCTCTTCGTGGACCGGCGTCGTAGAGACCGTCTGCGTCCGCATCGCGTTTGGTTGCCGCACGACGACTCGTTCCTGCGGAAGGCCGTCGCAGGGTTGGCCAGTTTGTGGATTGAACCGGTAGGGCTGGCCTGTCTTCGGATCAGCGCCGCACGGAGCCATCATGGTCTGCGGCGACGCATCGGGAGGACGAAGCGCCATCGGTACAGTGCCTGCCGGAGTCGCCTGCATGAACTCCGTGCCCGCCTGAGTTGCCGGAGTGACGTTTCTTGGAAGACCGGCGTCGCGAGCAGCCGCTTGATTGCTGACCGTTCGGCGGTATCCGCCGTAAGCGAATGCGAGCAACAGAAGCACGATCACAGAGACGATGGCCATGCCTGCGCGCCTACTGATGCGGACAGCTTTCTGCGGCTGGGGATGCAGATCGAGACCGCTTGGCGCTTCGATCGGTTGGTGATCGGAACTATTGTTTGTGTCCACGGCTGATCTCCACTTTCTGGGCCTTCTTGCCCGAACCGAGTACAAGGTTTGCGCGATCGAACAGGCGGTCCACGATGTAGGTCTGATCCTTCACGCGGTAGTTCGTCATTTCGCCCTTGCCGTCTTTGCCCACTACGAGCAACACGGGCGCTTCGCGGTGCTCAAGCTCAGCAGGCATCTGAATGTAGGTCTTTGCGCCGTCGTCGAAGACGCGCACAGGCCTGATGTGCTCATCGCCGCCGCGGATGGTGTAGTCGAAGTTGACCTTTTCGACCGTGACCATCGCGGGCGGCACTTCCGCCGCGTGTTTCTCCTGCTTAGCGAGAGCCTGTTCCGCTGCCAGTTGCTGTTGGAACCTGCGGGTGTCGTCCTCGGGATACGCGAACGCGACGCGTGCCACGTAGTCTTCCGGCTTTGAAATCAATCGAAGATAGTAAGCGCGGCGATCCGTGGTAATCAGAAGATTCGTGTCGAGACCGGGTGTCTGTGGCTTGAGGATGATTACCGCCGTGGCCTGATCTCCGGTCCCATACATCGCTGGCGAGATGTTCCACCGGACGGAGTCGCCGATGTGCGGCTCGCCGACGATCTTCTCACCCGCCTGCAGCTCGATCATGCACACTCGTAGCGGTGCGCAGACGACTGTGGGGAGTCCGGCTCCGAAGGAGTACATCACGCGGCCATCGGGACCCGGCGATGGCGCGTTCTTCTCTCCTTGCCAACGCTCGCTCACGCGCACGGCTTCGAGCGCTGTGGCCGTCAGCGGCACGTCTGCTTTGGGGCGGAAGTCTTTCGGCACGGCTCCGCTTGGACCGCCAGGCGTGAGAAGCTCAGGCTTCACATCCGCGGGCAAACCGGAACCTTCCAGGGTCCGCAGTTGACCGCCGAAGTCGTACTGCTGCAAAAGCGGTGGGACGCTTTTTGGCGGTGTTTGCCCCTGTGCGGCCGGTGGGACACGTTTCACCCCGACCGGCGGCTGCGCTGGAGATTGAGATTGCGCGGACAGCATCCACGCAGAACTTAGAGTGACGGTGATGACGATTCTAGATGACAGCATTTTTCGTTCCTCCTTTCGGAACTTGTTTTCAGAGAACCTTTGCCCAACTCGCGTTGGTGATGTAAACGCCAAGCGGATTGATGCGCGCCTGGCGCTCATCCGTTGGCGGATTGAGCACGATCGAGAGGTAGCCCTTCCACCGATCTGTCGCTTTGATCGTTCCGTAGAGATCGCGCGTTGTTTCCACCCATTCGACTTCGTAGGTTCGGTCGCTCGTGGGCAGAACGGATTTCACTTCGATAGATACCGTCTCGGCTTCCGCGCGCTTGAAGGGCGGATCTCCCCGGTAATATTCGCTGACGAACGTCTGGGCTGCGCTACCGCTAGCGATCTGCGCATACACGCGATCAATCGCTTTTCGTTGTGAAACACCGTCAGTTGTGACCGTCCGCAGGTTTTCGACCCAGTTAAAGATGTTCGATCGCTTGAGCCGGTCATCGTTCAAAGACGTTTGGTCCGCGACGCCAGAGGCGACGGACCGACCGAGGTTATCCACAAGAACGACGAACGGAACAACGTGCGAGCGCGCGGACAGCCACACCATGCCAGCCGTTGCCACCAGCGCAACGAGCGAACACAGGGCCGCCATGGTGCGCCAGTTCCTGCCGCGCGAAATGAGATCGCCGTAGCGCTCGTCCCATTCGCGGCGGGCGGCCAGGTAGGGGTTGCGCGCATCGGAAACTTCGGGGCTGCGTGCTTCGCGTTTGCGGAAAAGATTCATGATGACCTCCCGTTTACTCCTCGTGCTCGATTGGAATTCGTGGTGGCGTGGCGTGAGGAGCGGCGTCCGAGGGTAACGATCCGAGCCGACGCCGAAAGCCCCTCACCTGATCGGCAGCGCGAGTGAGCACGTCCTTTCCTTTCGCTGCCGCGGGCGGTTGCGGACTTGCGGGACCGGCGCTGCCCACGGATGCGACATCCGACACAACCCCAGAACTGCCTGGATTGGTTGAGCTTGACAGAGCGGCCCCTTCCACGGAACTGCTGGCAACAACGTCACCGCTCGTTCCGCTGCGCGCGGTCGAGGGGGATGACGGACCCGGTCCTGGTGTAGTAGCTCTGTCGCTCGCGCTGACCGATGCAGGCGCGAAGCCGCGCTGAACCGGTTGGGTCTCGAACCCGGAACCCGCCAGCGGCTCGCCCCCCATCGACGACAATGCAGACGAAACCGATGGAGGCGCCGGCGCCGCTGTGCTTCCGCTCGACACATTCTCTCCGCGCGCCGTATTGCCACGCGGCTGTGATCGGGCGATTGGCGGATCGACCGTAGCGCCACCATCGCCTGAACCATTTGACGGCGGGTCCGGCTGTCTGCGTGCGCCTCCGCCGTTCGCGGTAGAGCCGGGCGATGGCGACGAAGGTGGAGACACCGAACCTCCTCCGCCAGACGAACCCGCTCCGACCGATCCGACGCTCGCAACCGCAGTCGTGGTGCTGGAGCCCGCGCCTCCCGCGCTTGCCGCAGATCCGGTACCCGCTGCTGCACTGCCTCCCCCAGCCAATGCGCTTACTCCGGCGACTGCGGCGCCACCCACGGCAAATGCGGCGCTTCCGACAACGGCAGCAGTCGCGACAAGATCGCCTCCGGTCAAAGCGGGAGATCCGCCAAGCACGGCTGCAAACAGTTTGGGAATCTGCCAGCAGCACATCATGAAGATGAGAGATCCACCCATCACATCGAAAGCTGTCATCACAGGGCGCGCTGACGCCGAGATTGCTTGTGCCTCATCGAGCCAACCGAGGCTCAAGCCGAATCCCGCCGAGATCAGGCAGTACAGCAGGACGATCTTGATGCCGATCGAAACGGCAAGACCGATGTACCGTTCCGTGTATGGAGCCGTCCACCGGCTGCCACCGAAGCCGAGAAAGATGAAGCCGACCGACACCACGAGATAGCTTTCGACTAGCGTGACGATGAAGTTGATCGCGATCAGTGTGTACGAAACGACGATCAGGAGAGCCGCAAACGCAAGGGCAAGTGATGTGCCGGGGTTCGTGAAGAAAGCCGACGTACTCGCGCCGTCCATCAGCGCTCCGGCGATGCCGAGGCCCTGCATGAAGATATCGCTCGGGGACAATGCGCCCAGTCCGGCTGCATTTTGACCGATCTGCGTAAAACTGTCGATGATCGCGGGAATCCAGATGCGGCCATTCAGAAGCAGTGCGTAGAAGGCGCCGATCCACATTAGCTTTCGGATCAGCGCTGATGTCCAGCTCTGAAGGTCGCTCTTCTCCAGGAGCATGACCGCCGCGCTCCACGCGAACTCGATGACGGCGAGAATCCCGAAGAGCGTATTCGCATATACCCAGACGTTGGTGGTCCATAGAGTCCGCTGGTTGCGGAATTGATCCATGATCTGGCTTGGAACGGTGGTGTTGAACGGAGACCCCGCCTGCGCAAATACCGCTTGCACAAACAGACTGGCGATGGCTATGACGGGTAGCCAGTATCTCAACGACTTGTGGATTCGCTCGCGCACAACGCACCTCACTGGAGACCCGGCAGGTAAGTCTTGCCGTCGCTGGTCACCGGTCCGCCGGTGAAGAACCACTGCGCCGCGGCCTCATTGGCGGCCTGCTGTTGGATGATGGCGGCCTGATACGCCTGCTTGCTCGACATGTCCGCCATCATCAGTTCCCGGAGCTTCATGAGTTGTTGCACCTGCTGGTCGCTGATCTGCCCGAGCACATTCAGCGCCTGCATCTGGCCATCCGCCGTCTGCGACATGCTTTCAAGCGATTTGATCACCGTTTGTTCACTCTGCATTTGCTGGCTTTGCAATCCGGCGGCACGAAGCGCTCCGAGGGTTGTGTCGAGCGTCGTCTGGGACCATTTCTGATAGTTCATGTAGTAGACGGTCGGATTCGTGCCGTAGCCGGGATACGTTGACCGGAATAACTGATCGAGATTGCCGAGCGAGTACGCCAATGCCTGTCCACCTTGCACGATCTGACCCAGTGCGTTGATGTCCGCCTGGATCTGGCCGAACGTCTGGGGCGAGAGATTTTTCGTGTTGCGAAGCATGTTGGCCAACATCGCGATCTCGGTCTCTAACTGGAGACCCTGCCGGATGTAGGCGAGCACGAGTTGAGCATGGTTCAATATTTGGGTGACTTCGGTCGCGAACGCACCGGCTTCCGCTTTTTGCGGAGCGTCGGCCGAGACCGCGAACAACACCAACAGGGCGATTACATGTTTGCGCATATGTACTCCTCTTCTCCACGTTCTTCAAGTGAGCGGAGATAATCCGCCCACTTTTGCAATCCGCGCAAGCGGAGCCACTCGGCCCGCCAAGCGGTGCCAAACTGTTCCATGACGCTCTCGACAATCTGCCGCTCTTCGCGGCCATTGACGCCGACCCATGCGAGCGCCACCTTTCCGACGCCGAGATCGACCAGACGCCGGCCCAGTTTGCTGACCACGTAGTAGTGCTGCTTCGGCACGCTGACTTGCAGGATGTCCAGCTCTCGCTCGTTGAGGCCGACCCGCTCGTAGAAGGCACGCGAGCCGGGGTTCTTCGATTCGGCGTTGGGCAGCAGAATCTTCGTTGGACAGTTTTCGAGAACCACATCGGCGATGTCCGAGTTCGCAATGTCGCTGATTTGCTGCGTAGCCATCACAACGACGGCGTTCTTGCGCCGCATGGTCTTCAGCCAATCCCGCAGGCGATTGCGAAACAGTGCGTGCTGCAGGTAGGACCATGCTTCGTCGAGCAGAACCAACGTGGGAGATCCGTCGAGCCGCTGCTCGATACGCCGGAACAGATACAGCAAGACGGGGATGACGGCCTTGTCGTCGAGCTGCATCAGGTTCTCGGTCTCGAAGCTCAGGAACCTGCCATTACCGAGCATGTCGTGATCGGCATCGAGCAGTGATCCCATCGGACCCATGACGGTGAAGTGTTGCAGGGCATCCCGGATGTCGGTATCCTGTACGTTTGCCGACAGTTCCGTGAGCGTTCGAGTAGGCGAAAGCTGCAATCGCATCACGGCTTCCGCGACCGCATTGCGATGCTTGGGGCCGAACTTCAGGCCATTCAGCTCGCAAAGAACCTCGATCCATCCGACGGCCCACTGAACGTCCGACTCGCCGTCGATATCCTTGAGCGGGCAGAAGGCGAGATCGGTCTTCGGACCTGCCAAGTCGTAAAACGCGCCGCCCGCGGCTTCGGTGAGCATCCAGATGGAGTAGCCGCGATCAAACGCGAAGACTTGAGCGCGCGGATAGCGGAACCATTGCGCCGCGATGAGACCCAACGCCGTTGACTTGCCCGCACCGGACGGCCCGACGATCAGCGTATGCCCCAAATCGGACACGTGCAGATTGACGCGGAACGGCGTGGCTCCGCTGGTCGCAGCGAAAAGCAATGGCGGGCTGTGCTTCGGCATCATGGCCGACGGATTCTCACGAAGGCCGGCCCAAACCGAAGTGATCGGAAGCATATCGGCCAGATTCAGAGTGTGCAGCATGATCCGGCGGACGTTCGAGTAACCGTCGCCGGGAAGCGATCCGCGCCACGCCTCTACCGCATTGATCGTTTCGATCCGGCAGGAGAACCCAAGATTCTGGATCGTCTTCATGACCCCACGCGTATTCTCATAGAGCCGGTTCGGATCTTCGTCCAAACAGATGACGTTGGCGGAATACTGAGCAAACTGAACATCACCGGATGCCGCGACACCCATCGCCTCTTCCGCGTCCGTGGCCATCTGCTGCGCGTGAATGTCGATTGCGCCCGACTGCGTCTTGAACATTTGATCCTTCCATCCGCGAATCTTCGAGCGCCACTTCTTCCGATGCATGTCGAGCAGGCCTCGCGCTTCCTCGGGATCAATGAGCACCGCGCGTGTGTTCCAGCGGTATTCAATGGGCAGGTTGTCCAACTCACGCAGGATGCCCGGAGAGCTCATCTTCGGAAACCCATCAATAGCGATGACGCGCATATGCTTCCGTCCGATCCGCGGTTCAATTCCTCCGTAGAAGTCCTCACAGGCCAGGAGTTCATTCAAATAGCACGGAATGTCGGGTAAGGCGAAGGGATGGTCTTCGCCACTCACGCAACGCCTGAGATAGCGCAAGAGGCGATCATGCACTTGCGAGAAGCCGTAGTCGTCAGTGACCGTCAGCCGCTTCAGGCGTTCGGTTTGGAACAACTGACCAAACACGTTTTCGAACACGTCTACGCGGTTCGAGAAGCGGTCGAGGACCTGCTCCGCTGTTCGGTTGGCGGTGTGCGGTCCGCCGCCTTCGAACATCCAACCCTTCATCCGTTCTTCGGCTTCAAGCGGCGGCAGGTAGGTCAGAGCCAGGAAGTACTCGGACTCATAGTGGGCGCCCTCCTGCATGAACTGTTGGCGTCGCTCATCGTCAATGACGCGAGTCACGCCGTCGGGAAACGCGCCTTGCTCCGGATAGCCAGGCGCTCGCGATCGAATGGCGTCACACTGGAGCATCCACCCGCTTCCGAGGCGCAGCACCGAATTCAATCGTGCGCTCAGCGCATCCATCTCGGCAGGGGCCGCGGACATCATGTCGGGACCGCGATAGGTCCAGCCGGTCAGCAAGGAACCATCCTGTTGGAGGAGAATCCCGTCGTCGATGAGTGCGTGCGGCAGCAACAGATCCGCAAGCCCGCGAGGATTGGCGCGATGTTCATTCCGTTGCACGTATCACCTCCAGTTGCGGGGAATCGGCACGCAGCGCGAAAGCAGGCCGCTCTTAGCTGGATAAAACGCCTTCGACCGGATGTGCCGGACATAAATCTGCCGGAGCAGTGGATCGGCCTTCCCCATGCCTTGAAGCACAGCCACTGCTCCGACCCAGAACGCGACGCTCAGGCCGATTCCCCACCAGCTCCCTAGACTGAATGCGAGGCTGATAGCGGTGAGCATCGCGATGAGCACCAGTTCACGATCTCCGCCGAGGATTTGGTTCGGTCGGTTTGC
>Ga0209415_10021082_pt1 | contig 10068 bp, 8 predicted proteins | sample PeaSoiSIISIP2007_FD_187696 | JGI IMG/M metagenome (GOLD analysis project Ga0209415, IMG submission 187696) | Peat soil microbial communities from Weissenstadt, Germany - SII-SIP-2007 (SPAdes) (version 2) | ecosystem: Environmental > Terrestrial > Soil > Wetlands > Peat | place: Germany... | reverse complement strand
CGAACCGCTTGCGCGGCGGCGACGTGGTGCGGTCGGTGCCGCCCTTGGTGACCACCACGACGTCGCGCCGGTCGGCGAGCACGCGCCCGATCAGCTGCTCCATGCGCCCGCCGCCGTACGCGTCGGCGGTGTCGACGAGGGAGATGCCCATCTCGACGGCGCGCTCGAGCACCTTCTGCTGGGTCGCCTCGCTGACGGGACCGTATCCGTCACCTGACAAACCCCAGGTCCCGAGCCCGAGCTCCAGCACGTGGAGCCCTGTCTTCCCGAGCGATCGCGCGTGCATGGGCCCTGGCCCTGTCTACCGCAAACCGCGAGGTACTTCACGGTAGAGCCCAAACAGGCTAAAGGGCGCCTGCCGAGTCCGACTCGGGAGGAGAACTGCGATGCGATCGACCATCCTGGCTGCGCTCACCGTGATCACCCTGGCCGTATCGGCATGCGGAGGCGAAGCCCCGCCGCCCGAGGCGCCGCCGCCCCCGCCGCCCCCGCCGCCGGCCACCGCCGTCGCGCCGCCGCCCCCGCCGCCGCCGGCCCCGCCGCCCAAGCCAGCGCTGGCCGACGTCATCCCGGTCGCGCTCAAGGCCATGGGCGACGCGTTCAACGCGCACGACGCGACGAAGATGTCGCAGCCGTTCACCGACGACGCGGCGGTCTACACCTACGGCGGCGGCGAGACGCACAGCAAGGGCGACCTCGCGACGGGCCTCACGCAGTTGTTCACCGCGTTCCCCGACGCGAAGTCAGCGGCGACGCGCGTCTGGATCAAGGGCAACGTCGCGATCAGCGAGATCGTCTGGTCGGGCACGATGACCGGCGACATGGGTCCCTTCAAGGCGACCGGCAAGGCGGTCGGCGCGCCGCGCGTCCACGTCATGTTCTTCAACGACGATGGCCTCGTCAAAGAGATGCACGAGTACGGCGACGACCTGACCACCATGATGCAGGCGCAGGGTCAGAAGGGCGCGGCCCCGGTCCCGACCATCCCGACCAACCCGCCCGAGGTGCACATCGGCAAGGGCACGCCCGACGAGGACACGCTCGCGACCTGGGGCAAGGGCCTCGACGACGTCTGGAGCAAGGCGGACCCCAAGGCCGTGGTCGCCCTGTTCGCGGACGACGGCGACATGTCCAACATGGGCGCCCCGGCGGCCAAGGGCAGCAAGGCGCTGCTCAAGGAGGTCGTGCCCTACCTCAAGGCGTTCCCGGACTCGAAGTTCACGCCGACCAACGCGTGGGGCATCGACGGCTTCGCGATCGTGGAGCACATGTTCTCGGGCACCCACAAGGGCGCCCTGGGACCCTTCCCGGCGTCGAAGAAGTCCGTCAACGTGCACGTCCTCGACATCTGGCAGCCCTCGGCCGACAAGAAGGTCCAGCACGACTGGGGCTACTTCAACATGGTCGAGATGCTCGCGCAGACCGGCCAGCTCCCCAAGCCCCCGGCTGCTCCGGCGCCCAAGCCCGCGGCTCCGGCTCCCAAGCACTAGCCTCCCCGCGCACACCCCCGCGTAGCCCGTTCCGGTGACGTCCGAACGGGCGACGCGGTCCGCGGAACCTCCGCCGATCTCCTGCTGTCAGTGCAGGGGAACGACGCGCGAGCAGGCCGGCCCATGGGGGGCCGCGAGGCTCGCGTGGCGAGAGGTTCCGACGAGGCGCGCCATGCGCCTCCACGGGGAGAGTGTGCGATGAACACGGCAAAGGGCATCTGGGCGGCTGAGGACACGTCAATCGAGACCCACGCGGCAACCGGCGAGGGCGCAGAGGTCGTCGAGGCGGTCCTGTCGTGGCGCGATGCGCGCGGCGACAACGCGCTCGGCCGCAAGGAGGCCCCTGCCGGCGGCGCCATCGTGCTGGGCGAGCAGGGCGACCTGATGGTGCCCGCCGAGGTGCTCGGCGACGACCGGTTCGAGGTCGTGCGCTTCGACGGCGAGAGCGCCGTCGCGATGGTGCCCCCGGGCGGCAAGCTGCGGGTCGACGGCTGGGCGCGCGAGGAGCGCACCATCGAGATCGCGCGCGGTCACGTCGTCGAGGTGCTCGTGGGATCGTTCGTGGTGCGGCTGTCGCGCGTGCGCGCAGGCACCAAGCTCGCGGGCGCCCCGCTCGAGGGGCTCAAGCGCAGCGGCGCGGGCATCCTGCTCGGGTCGGCGCTGGCGCACGTCGCGGCCTTCGCGGTGATCGCGTACGTCTCGCCCGCCCTGGGCGCGACCGAGGCCGACGCGTACGACCGGGACAACATCGAGCTGATGCAGAAGCTGCTCAACGCGAGCGCGCAGAAGGATACCGAGCAGCAGCCGACGGACGCGACGTCGACCGAGGGCGGGACCACCTCGACCTCGCAGCCCGCGCAGGGCACCGAGGGGCAGGCGGGCAAGGACACGCCGAAGCTCGACGGCAAGTGGGCCGCTCGCGGCACCGCGACGCCGGAGACCGCGACCCTGGCGCGCGAGCGCGAGCTCACCGCGGCGGCCAACTGGGGCATCCTCGGGATGCTAGCGACGCAGAACCCGAGCGATCCGAACGCGCCCACCGTGCCCTGGGGCACGACGCTCAACGGCGCCGACGACGTCAGCAAGACCGGTCACCTGTTCGGCGGCACGCTGGACGACGCGATGGGCGTCGGCGGGCTGGGCCTGTCGGGCACGGGCCTCGGCGGGGGCGGCACGGCGGGGACCTTCGGCATCGGCGACCGCTTCGGCGACATGGGCGGCCTCGGCAAGTGCGCCACCGGCGGCAACTGCGGGGGCATCGGCAACGGCAGCGACCGTCTCGGGCGCGGGCACGTCCCCCGGCCCATCAAGCCGCTGCGCTACGGCGAGCCCCAGACCAACGGCCACCTGCCGGCGGAGGTCATCCAGCGCATCGTGCGCCAGAACGACGGCCGCTACCGCTTCTGCTACCAGCGCGCCCTGCAGACCAACCCGAACCTCGAGGGCCGCGTGACCGTGAAGTTCCTGATCTCGCGCGACGGCTCGGTGGGCTTCGCCGGCGACGGCGGCAGCGACATCCCGGACTCGGGCGTGCGCCAGTGCGTCGTGTCGGCCTTCATGGGTCTGTCGTTCCCCGCTCCCGACAGCGGCCTGGTGACCGTGATCTACCCGATCTCGTTCAGCCCGGGGGGCTGACCGGCACGAACCAGTAGTGGAACGTGGTGACGACGCCGCCGGAGACGCGCAGCTCGATGCGAGTGCGCTCTCCGGCGACGCTCGCCGGGACCTGGAAGTCGCGCTCGGTCCAGTCGGGCTCGTAGTCGAGGTCGAAGGAGCCGACCGGCTCGTCGTTGGCCAGGACGTGCACGCTGGCGGTGGGTGACCCCTCGAGGCGCACGATGCAGCGCGCGGCCACGCCCGGGCGCAGGTGGGCGACGAACCGCTCCATCACGCGCCGCGTGCGGCCGCCGTCGACGATGATGTCGCCCTCCGGAGTCCCCGCTTCGCGGGCGACCTGCTCGTACTGGCGGGCGCCGAGCAGGGCGTACTCGTGCTCGGCTTCGCTCTCGAGGTCGGCGACGTCGAGCACGTCCACCGGCTCGCCCGCTTCCGGGGTCCACGGTCTCTCGCCGCTGCCGAGCTTGGACCAGTCGGCCGTATAGGCGACCATGGTCTCGCCCCCGAGGATCGATCGCCCGGCGTCGCTCACGGTCGCCTCCTTCAGCTGGTCGCCGAGGAGCATCGGCAGACCCATCCAGTCGGGGTAGACCACGAAGTGCGTCGGGAGCCTGGGCGTGCCGCGCAGGCGCTCGTAATGCTCGAAGCGGGAGCCGGCTCCGGCGACGTAGTAGCGCGCCTCGTCGTTGGTCGTGAGCCCGACGATGTCGAACGTGCGATGGCCGCCGAAGTAGGCGATCGCGCCGGTGTCGTTGACGCCGACGAGGGCGTCGGCAGGCAGCGCCCCGGCGACCCAGTGCCCGAGCGCGACCTGCTGGCGGTCGATGCCGCTCGCGGACCAGGCGACGTCGTCCATGGCCCCCTCGACCTTCGTCGCGAGCATCCCCACGAACAGGCCGCACAGGAGCGGCGTCGCGATGCGCCAGCGGGGACGGACCGAGGCGAGCAGATCCCCCACGACGCGAGCCAGGCAGGCCAGCCCGACGATCCAGCCCGTGGCGAACGGCCAGAGGTACCGCAGGCGGTTCCACAGGAAGCTGTCGTAGAAGCAAGGCGCGAACATGGCGAGGGCCAGCAGAAGCACTCCGGCAGCGCGCCATCGCATTGTGGGCAGTGGTGGATTCTCGGGCTTCTTCGGGTCGGGCCGAGTGGCGCGCCTCCAGGCAAGGACGCCCGGCAGGCCAGCCGCGGCAAGCGAGAGTGCGCCTCCGTACTGCATGCGCCATCCAAGGATCCCGACGGCGCCCAGCCCGGCCATCCAGATGGGCGCCCCGCCGTGCGGCAGGAACTCGGCCGACCACGCTTCGCCGTTGAGCAGGATGCCGACGAGCTGGCGCATCTGGAACAGCACGCGTTCGACGAGCAGGCCGCCGACGAAGTACGGGTTGCCGGGGAGCAGCTTCGCCACCGCCGTGTTGCTCCGCGCCGATCCGGTCAGGGCCCAGAGCAGCAGAGGCAGCGCCACGATCGCGGCGAGCGCTGCCATCGAGCAGGTGCGCTCGCGCCAGGCAGGCTTGCGAGGGAAGAGGGCGAGCGTGGCCGCGACGTAGAGGGCCTGCAGGGCTCCCTCGGGCCTGAAGAAGGTGGCGATCCACGCGAGCGCGACCAGCTCGCGCAGGCGGCCCGACGTGCGCGCCTCGGCCGGGCTCTCCGACCACTCGCTGGCCCGGCGCGTGGCGCGCGCAATGGCCCACGCGAACGGGACGACCTCCATGCCGCTCGCGGCGCACCAGATGAACGCGCCGAAGCACAGGACCATGGCCCCGGCGCCGACCGCCGCCGCCCGCCCCGCGAGCCGCTCGGTCAGCTTGCCCGCTTCCCACGCCAGGCCGCCGAGGGCGAGAAACGACAGCCCCCAAGCGGGCCACAAGATGGCTTCGCCCCGGAATCCGACCGCGTAGAACGGCGCCAGCAGGGCGGGCCAGAGCAGGCTCGTGGCGCCGCTCGTGAAGGGCTCGCCCGCCTCGAAGCGCAGGGGGTGACCCTCGGCGATCGCGCGCGCGTACTGGAAGTGGATGTACGCGTCGTCGAGCGCCGCCCCGGGGTGGCCCACGCGCGCGAGCACGGTGACGATCGACCGCTGCGCGAGGATCGCCACCACGATCGCGAGGGGACCCCACGCGAGGGCGCGTCGCTTCCAGGCGAGGGCGCGATCGGCATCCGGCGTCGTCACCGGCGCGAACCTACACCGGGCTTGAGCCGGATGCCTCTGGTCAGCTATCGAGCTTCGCCCCATGCCTCGCCCGTACGACGACGCACCGCGCCTGCCCGACGGGGAACGGGTCGACGTGCGCGCCCTGGCGATGGGCGAGTGGGTGGAGCTCGAGATCGGGCCGGGTCGGGGATGGTTCCTGGTCGAACGGGCCGAAGCCGAGCCGGCCGCCGCGCTCGTGGGCCTGGAGATCCGTCGCAAGTGGGCTGCCGTCGTCGACGCCCGCCTGGCCAAGCGGGGGGTGGGCGGTCGGGCGCGGGTCTTCGCGGAAGACGCGGCTCACGCCCTGCCGCGGCTCGGCCCCGACCGGTCGCTGCGACGCGTGTACCTGCACTTCCCCGACCCCTGGTGGAAGAAGCGCCACCAGAAGCGTCTGGTGATGAAGGACGGGTTCCTCGAACAGGTCGCGCGTCTGCTCGAGCCGGCGGGGGAGCTCTTCGTGCAGACCGACGTGCAGGAGCGGGCCGCCGAGTACGAGCACCTCGTCGAGCTCGATCCCCGGTTCGTGCCGGCGGGCGACGCGCCCGGCTCGGCGCGCCTGATCGACCACCCGTACGTCGCCCGCAGCCCGCGCGAGCGACGCGCCATCGCGGACGGGCTTCCCGTGCATCGCATGAGGTGGCGGCGTGCGTGACTCCCGCGGTCGGGCTACAACCTTCACGGGGCACGCATGACGCGGGGCGGACGACTCTCATTCGCCCTTCTGCCCGTGCTGGCGGCCCTGTTCGTCGCACCTCGGGAGGCTGCCGGCGCCCCGGGGCCGTCGCGTCTGGTGAAGGGGCCCTACGTGACGAGCTTCTCGGACACGACGGCCGACGTGCGCTTCGAGCTCGACGCCGCAGGCCCAGCGACGCTCGAGATCGGGCCCGAGCACTCCCCGACCCCCGCCCGCAAGATCGTCGACGGCAGCGCTTCGGCGATGCACGTGCTCCACGTCACCGGCCTCGAGCCGGGCAAGACGTACGCGTACGGGATCACGGTCGGCGGGCCAATCGTCGGGCGCGGCGACGTCACCACTGCGCCGAAGCTCGACGCGGGGGCGCCGGTCCATTTCCTGATCTACGGCGACAACCGGAGCGACCCGTCCGCCCACGCAGCCATCACCCGCGCCATGGTGGAGACCCCGTCGGACTTCCTCCTCAACACGGGGGACATCGTCGAGGACGGCGGCAGCGCTTCGGACTGGCAGACCTTCTTCCAGGTCGAGGCGCCGCTGCTGCGCGAGCGACCCCTCTTCCTCTGCATCGGCAATCACGAGCTCTACGACGACGAGGCCGGTGCCAACTTCGCTCGCTACTTCGGCTTCCCTGACGCGTCAGGCAGCTTCGCGAACCCCAAGCCGTACGGCACGGCGCGCGTCGGGATGGTGCGTCTGTTCTTCCTCAACGCGATGCACGACTGGGACTCGGGCGAGGAGCGCGACTGGCTCGACCGCGAGCTGCGCAAGTCCGACACCGAGCTCGGGCTCGCGTGGCGCATCGCGGTCGTCCACCACGGCCCCTGGTCCTCGGGACCGCATGGTCCCAACCCGCGCCTGGTGTCGGCGCACCTGCCCGAGCTCCTTGCAGCGCACAAGGTCGACCTGCTCGTGTCGGGGCACGATCACATCTACGAGCGGGGCGACTCCGGGTCGATCAAGTACTTGATCTCGGGCGGCGGCGGCGCGCCCCTCTACAGGATCACCCACCCGTCGGCGACGACCCGCAAGGCCGAGGCCGCGTACCACTTCATCGAGGTGACCGCGACGTCCGGCGACCTGCGCATCGTGGCACGCCGCCTCGACGGCAGCGTGCTCGACAAGTGCGGCTTCGCGAAGAACCAGGGGTGGGACTGCGACACGCCGCCCATGCCGGTAGCGGCCCCGCCGGCAGGGCCCCCGTCGGCGCCCGTGGCTCCCGCCACACCACCGTCCCCCCCAGCAACCTCGTCGCGGTGCGCTCTCGCCGTGCCTGGCGAGGCGACGAACGTCGCGTCGTGGGTCGCCGTGTGCGTCGTCGCGGGCGCGGCCGCCCTCGGCCGAAGACGTCGGGGTTGATCCGCGGCCACGGCGACCGGTACGATCCCCTCGATGCGCCCTGTCGCGGTCGCCCTCCTCTTCGCGTCGCTGCTCGCCCCGGTCGCGTGCGCGACATACTCGGACGACTTGGTCCGCGCTCAGCGCGCGTACGAGGGCAGCGAGGACGAGCGAGCGCTCGCCATCTTCCGCATCCTCGAGGGGGACACGTCGCGCCTCACCGACAGCGAGCGTGCTCACTACGCGTACCTGCGCGGGATGACCGACTTCCGGCTCGGCTACAAGTCCGAGGCGCGCCACTGGCTGTCCCTCGCGGCCGCCATGGAGCAGGGCACCCCCGGCAGCCTGCCTCCCGAGTGGGCCAAGAAGATGGCCGACTCGATCAAGGAGCTGAACGAAGAGGTCTTCACCGCCGGGATCGAGGCGCTGACGAATACTCCCGCCAAGACCAAGTCGGCCGACGACGAGCCGGCCACTGACAACAGCAGCGCCCCGAGCGACTCGGACTCGGCGAAGAAGCCCAAGAAGAAGTCGTCGTCGGACGACAACTAGGCCAAAGGCGTAGGCCGGGGCGTCAGCGACTGCGCATCGCGTAGAGCTGGTCCTTGGTCGCCAGCCGTTGCTTCTTGAGCTCGAGGGCCCGCATGCGGTCCTCCTCGCTCAGGTGGCTCCCGCGCCGATCCAGCTCGTGGATCTGCGCGTCGAGGTGATGGTGGCGAAGCTCGAGCTCACGCGGGTCGATTCGCTTCATCGGCAGTGGACCTCCGCAGTCGGATGACGACGGGAGGCTAGAAGGCCGCCCCCCGGCTTCTCGAGATTGACGCTACCGCCGGGCGATCCAGCGTCAACGGACGCGCACGTTCATGTGGGTCGAGGCGCGCCCTTGCCCGAGAAGCGCACAGTCACGTCCGAGCATTCCCGGAACCTGCGGGGGTCGGGGGTACTCTATTCGTGCGATGAGGTGCCGCTCGGTCGCCCTGATTGCCCTGTTCGGGCTGCTTGGCTCGGCGTGCGCGGGCGCACCCGCGCTGGCACCGACCGCCGCCGCGGCCCCGCCTACCCACATCGACGTGCATCCGGTCATCGTCACGCCCTCGGACGCGGACACCGAGCCCCAGCTGGCCGCTCGCGGCGAGCGGGCGCTGATGGAGCAGCGCTGGGAGGATGCCGTCGCGGCCTACCGCATGCTCGTGAATGCCGAGGCGACGCCGGCGCACGCGCCCGAGTACCTGTTCGATCTAGGGCTCGCCCTCGAGGGGGCGCAGTCGCGGCTGGAGGCTCGCGACACGTTCCTCGCCCTCGCGCGCCGCTTCCCGGACGGGCCCAAGGCGCGGTCGGCCTTGGTTCGCGCGGCGAGCCTCGATGCGTACCTCGAGGACTGGCCGGCCTTGGCGAGCATCGGCGACAGCATGCTCGCCCGGACGGACCTGGAAGATCTCGACCGGATCGTGGCGCTCGGCTCGCGCGGCCTGGCTCGCGTCGAGTCCGGCGACGACGCCGGCGCCTCCAAGGACATCTTCGACGGCCTCGAGCTGGCCGACCAGCTCCACTACGGACCGCGCGAGGTGCTGCCCGTGGCCGTCGCGCAGCTGCGGTTTGCGCTGGGCGAGCTGCGGCGCACGCGATCGGAGAAGATCTCGTTCGACCCGCTGCCGCCCGACTTCGTGGACAAGCTCGAGGAGCGATGCGGCGGCCTGCTCGAGGCGCAGGCGGCATACGCGATGGCCGTGCGCTCGGTCGACCCTCACTGGGCCGCGATGGCCGGCTACCGGGTGGGCCTGATGTACCGGGTCCTGCACCGCGACCTGATGCAGATCCCGCCGCCTGCCACCTCGAAGACCGAGAAGCAGAAGGAGATCTTCTACGCGTTCATGCACGTGCGCTACCGCGTGTTCCTCGAGAAGGGCATCAAGGAGATCGTGCAGACGATCGCCCTCGGCGAGCGCACCAGCGATTCGTCGCCGTGGATCCAGCGGGCGCGCGAGGCCAAGGACGAGATGGAGACCGTGCTCGCCGACGAGAAGGCGCAGATCGCGCGGATGCCCTTCACCGAAGCCGAGGTGAACGCGGCGCTCGACTTGCTGCAGAAGAAGACCCTGGCGCAGGGCCGCCACTGAGGGCGCCTGGTGCCGCGAGGGCCCTCGCTTGACAGACCTACCGCGTCAAGCTAGCCAAGCGCCCCCTTAACTTCCCGCACAGCGAAAGTGTGTGCCGCGCTTGGCGGCACTTGGCTTGTAACTAATCGTTCTTCCTTGAGATATACCTGCTACGCCACACGAGCCTAGTCCTTGCTTGCGCAGGGCGAGGCCGGGAAGTACTCTTCGCGCCCCCTTGTCCCAAGGGGGCAGCGGTAGCCGCTACCGCCCGCACCCAAAAAGCGCTGGCGTAGCTCAATGGTAGAGCACCTGTTTTGTAAGCAGGTGGTTAGGGGTTCAAGTCCCCTCGTCAGCTCGTAACGAATCAAGAACAGAAGCAAGGCAGCAAAGCAGCAGGTCAGGTACTAAACCGAATCAATCCGGAGGGTTGCCCGAGCGGCCAAAGGGAGCAGACTGTAAATCTGCCGGCTATGCCTTCGATGGTTCGAATCCATCACCCTCCACTCTCAGGTTGTTGTTTCGGGGCCCCTGCCCCGAAACGTTTGGAGAGGAAGGACACGAGGTCGCGGGAGTAGCTCAGTTGGTAGAGCGTCAGCCTTCCAAGCTGAACGTCGCCGGTTCGAACCCGGTCTCCCGCTC
>Ga0209415_10021081_pt1 | contig 10068 bp, 9 predicted proteins | sample PeaSoiSIISIP2007_FD_187696 | JGI IMG/M metagenome (GOLD analysis project Ga0209415, IMG submission 187696) | Peat soil microbial communities from Weissenstadt, Germany - SII-SIP-2007 (SPAdes) (version 2) | ecosystem: Environmental > Terrestrial > Soil > Wetlands > Peat | place: Germany... | reverse complement strand
CGCCTGCCGAGCGGGCGACAAAGCGCTTCGTCGACGGCGACGTGCTGGCGATCTGGCCGCCGATCGCCGGAGGCTGAACCCCCGGTGCCGGACCAAGGCGACGCGGTCCCGACACGGCGGTGATGCGCTTCCATTACGAGACGGGCTGCACGGGAAGCGAGCTCTTCGCGCTGCTGCCTGCGGCCGTGGGCGGGGCGGATATGCGCATCGACGGCTGTCCATGCCAATCAAGTGTGTATCGCACCGGCTACCGCCGGATGCCGCGATAGCCCATCGCGCGGGAGACGTCTCGCGCCGCCTGCGTGACGCGGCGGATGCAGAGCTTCTGTCGCGCCCCCGTGAACCGGTCGGACGGACCGCTGACGTTCACCGCCGCGATGATCGAGCCGTCGGGGCCGAGCACCGGCGCAGCGATGGCGGACGCGCCCGCGAAGCGCTCTCCCACGCTCGTCGCATATCCCTGCTGCAGGATCATCGCGCACTCGCGCTCGAGGCGCGCGGAGCTCGCGATCGTCTTGCTCGTGAACCGCGTGAACGTGATCCGCGCCAGCATCGCGCGCTGGAGCTCGGCGGGCAGGAAGGCGAGAAGCACCTTCCCGCCTGCCCCCGCGTAGCACGGCATGCGCTGGCCCAGCCTCACGACGGCGCGGATGTTCTGCGGCCCCTCCAGCCGCTCGACGCACACGCGCTCGTCGCCGTCCAGCACGTAGAGCGTGACCGTCTCGCCCGTGGCGCGTCGAAGGCGCTCGAGGATCGGCACCGCCCTGGCGCGCACGTCGAGGGCGTCCGTGTAGAGCTCGGCCCAGGCGAGGACGCGCGGACCGAGCATGTACTTGCGCATCGCGGCGTTCTTCGTCAGCACCCCCGCGCGGGTCAGCGTGGCCAGGAGCCGCCCCGCGGTGCTGCTCGGGAGGCCGACCCGGCGCGCGACCTCACGCACGCCGAGTGCGGGAAACTCCTCGGAGAAGCAGTCAATGACGCCAATGGCGCGCAGCACCGTCTGGCTCTCTCCGTCGCCCAGGGCGTCTCTCCCTTTGTGCCACGTAATGGGACAATGTCCTGAATATAGCCCATGCGGGTCGAATTTCCTATTGCTTTCTCCGCCGCCGCCACCGTAATCTGGACCATGCTGGATCGCATCCGCATCCTCGATCTCACCTGGGTCCTCGGCGGTCCCTACGCGACGATGCTGCTCGCGCAGCTCGGCGCGGACATCATCAAGGTGGAGACGGGGTCGGGCGACATGTCGCGGAAGGTCCCGCCCCACTACATCGACGGTGAGTCGACGTTCTTCTTGTCCGTGAACCGCGGCAAGCGGAGCGTCGTCCTCGATCTCAAGCACGAGCAGGGTGCCGCCACGTTCCGCGACCTCGTGCGGCACGCCGACGCCGTCATCTACAACATGACGCCGAGCGCTCCCCGTCGCCTCGGCATCGACCACGCGACGCTCGTCGCGGTCAATCCGAGGATCTGCGTCGGCGAGATGATCGGCCTGCACGACGAGGGCGCGTACGCCACGTTCCCCGCGCTCGACCTCGCCATCCAGGCGCTGGGCGGGATCATGAGCATCACCGGGGAGCCCGGCGGCAAGCCGGTGCGCGTGGGCAACCAGATCGCCGACCTCGCCGGCGGCCTCTACCTCGCGCTGGGTGCGGTCGCGGCACTCCTGCGCGCGTTCCGCACCGGGCAGGGGCAGCACGTGCAGATCTCGCTCCTCGACTGCCAGATCGCGTTGCTGACGTGGCAGGCGCAGAACTATCTGGTGTCGGGGAAGGTGCCCGAGCGGCTCGGCTCGCGTCATCCGATGATCGCGCCGAGCGAGGCCTTCCACGGCTCGGACGGCGGACACTTCGTCGTCAGCCCCGCCGAGATTTTCTGGAAGCCGTTCTGTCACAACATCGGACGCATCGACCTCATCGACGATCCCCGGTTCGCGACGGCGGGCGCCAGAATCGGGCACGTCGAGGCGCTCGCCGATGAGCTGCAGCGCACCTTCGACACCAAGCCTGCGAAGGAATGGATCGCGACGATGATGCGCGACCGGATCCCGGCGGCGATGGTGAACTCGGTGGCCGACGCGCTTGCCGAGCCGGTGGTCGGCCTGCGCCACATGGTCGAGACCGTCGTCGATCCCGCGAGCGGCGCGGCGATCGAGTTCCTCGGCAACGCGTTCAAGTACGGCGGGGCCCGGCCGCTTGCATATCCGCCCCGCCTCGGCGAGCACACGCGCGAGGTCCTGCGCGACGTGTGCGGGTACGAGCCGGCGCGGATCGACGCGCTCGCCCGTGCGGGCGCGATCGGTGTGCGCGATCGATGACGGACGGCATCCGCGGATCCGGAAGAGGAGCCTTTCGATGAAATTCGTCGATCAGAGAGAGTGGATCGCGGCGCTCGACGAGCACGGCGAGCTGGCGCGGGTGAAGGTCCCGGTCGAGTGGACCGGCGAGATCGGCGCGATCTGCCGGCGGGTACTGAACGAGCAGGGGCCGGCCCTTCTGTTGGAGAACGTCGTCGGCCACGAGCGCAGCTGGTGCACCAAGCTCTTCACGGGCAGCCTGGGCACGGCCGCGCGCGTCTCCCTCGCGATGACGGGCCGGAAGGACGTACCGCGGCGCGAGCTCTCCGAGATCTTCCTGCGCGCGCTCCGCTCCGGCATCCCGCCGACGGTGGTACCGACTGGACCCGTGAAGGAGAACATCCGGCGCGGCGATCAGGTCGACCTCTCCGAGATCCCGGTCCCCCTCTGGCATCCCGGCGACGGCGGTCGCTACATCAACACGATGTGCGCCGTGGTCACGCGCGATCCGGAGACCGGCTTCCTCAACGTCGGCACGTACCGCGGCGTGATCGCCGGCCCGCGGCAGATCGCGACGCTCCTGCTCCTCGGCGCCGGCTGGGGCGAACACTTCGTGAAGTACGCGGAGCGCGGGCAGGAGATGCCGGTGGCCGTCGTCTACGGCTGGGACCCGGTCATGGACATGTGCGGGGGCAGCCAGATCCCGCACGACGTGTCCGAGTACGACGTCATGGGCGCGCTGCGCGGCGAACCGGCGCGGCTCGTGAAGTGCCATCTCTCGGACATCCTCGTGCCGGCGAGCGCGGAGATCGTGATCGAGGGCTTCGTGTCCTCGGATCCCGCCACGTTCCTGCCCGAGGGCCCCTTCGGCGAGTACCCGGGGACGTACGGCGAGGCGCGGCCGCGTCCGGTCATCCGTGTCGAGTGCATCACGCATCGCGACGATCCCGTGTACCGCGGCAGCCTCGAGGGCGTGCCCGTCGGCGCGATGAACGAGGACGCCGCGATCTACACGATCACCTCGAAGGCGGCCGTGTTCAACACGCTGCAGCGCGCGGGTGTGCGGGGCGTCCTCGACGTCCGGCCGGGCCCCGTGACGTTCGTGCGGATCCGGCAGAGCTACAACGGCCAGGCCAAGCAGGTGGCGGCCGCGCTGTGGGGGAGCGCGGCAGCAGAGCACTTCTGGAAGGTCATCATGGTGGTCGATGACGACGTCGACATCTACAACGACCGCGCGATCCAGTGGGCGCTGTGCTACCGAGTCAACCCCGCGATCGACCTGCTCGTGTTCCCCGCGACGCGCGGCGGCGTCCTCGACCAGACGATCCCGCTGGCGGAGCGCAACGACACGGTGCTCGGCACGGGGCGATGGAACCGGCTGCTGATCGACGCCACGCGCGACCTGCGCACGGCCAGCCACGACCATTTCGGGCGGCCGACGTGGCCGTCGATGTCCACGGAGCCCGACCCGAGGGACGTCACGCGCGTTGAGGAGCGCTGGCGCGACTACGGGATCGCGTCGCCGGAGCGACGAAGCAAGAAGGCGTGACGAAATAGGAAGGCGAATCGATGCGCAGACCATCCCACCCTATCGCGACATTTGCGCTCGCGTCGGCGCTCGTGCTCGGCCTCGCGGCACCGGTCCTGGCGCAAGCGCCGCTGAAGGTCGGCGTGGTCCTCCCGCTCTCGGGCCGGAACGCGGCGGCCGGGCAGTCGAACCTCTTTGGCATGCGACTCGTCGCGGGCACGGTCGACGCCGCGGGCGGCATCAAGTCGCTCGGCGGGGCGAAGATCGAGCTCGTGGTCGCCGACAACGCATCGGTGCCCGTGTCGTCGGCGGTCGCGGCGCGCCGGCTCATCGAGAGCGAGCGCGCCGTCTTCATCCTCGGGCCGTACTCGACGCCGGAAGCCGAGGCGACCGTGCCGGTCACCGAGCGGGCGGGCGTGGGGATGATCTCGACACAGGCGTCCTACGACGGCCTTTTCGAGCGCAACTACAAGGGCCTCATGACGGTCTCGATGACGGCGAGCCAGTTCGGGACGAGCTACGCGGACTTCCTCCGCTGGCTCATGAAGACTCACGGCGCCACGATCAAGACGCTCGCGATCACCTATCCCGACAACGACTACGGGCAGACGGCGGCGAAGTCGGCGGAGAAGGAGCTGGTCGCGGCCGGCATCTCCGTCGTCGGCGTGTTCGGCTTCCCGCCGACGGCGCAGGACCTCACGCCGATCGTGCTCAGGCTGAAGCAGCTCAATCCCGACGCCGTCGTCTCCATCGGCTACTTCGAGGACGGCGTGCTGCTGCACAATGCGCGTGTCGCGCAGTCCTACGCCGAGCAGCCGATCTGGGTCGGCGGCTCGGCCAGCTTCACCGACGACCGGATGTGGTCGACGCTCGGCGACAAGATCGCGCGCCCGGCGCTCGGCCCGCGGACGTTCGGGCTTGCGCAGTTCGACAACGGCGCGCGGACGCCCGGGGTGAAGTGGCTCAATGTCGCCGCGCGGAAAGAGAAGGCCGACGTCGTCGTCGACCAGTCGATGGCGGCCGGCGCGCAGGCGGCGTGGATCCTCGTGGAGGCGCTGGAGCGCTCGGGCGCGACCGCGCCCGAGGAGATCGCCCAGGCGGTGAAGAAGGTGCGCATCCCCGCCACCTCGGAGCGCGTGACCATGCCGCAGTTCACCGATGGCATCACGTTCGAGCCGAGCGGCAAGCCCAAGGATCCGGTCGCGCTGTTCGTGCAGTGGAAGGACGGCGCCAAGGAGATCGTGTATCCCGAAGCGCTGAAGACCGTCGACATCAAGCTCGAATAGCGAGCCGTGTCCGTGGTCGTCGAGGCGCGGGGTGTGGTCAAGGCGTACGGCGGCGTACGCGCGCTCGACGGCCTCGACGTCGTCCTCGGTGGCGGGCGGATCGACGGGATCATCGGCCCGAACGGCGGGGGGAAGACCACGCTCTTCAATGTGCTCACGGGCTTCGTGCGCCCCGACGCGGGGCGCATCACTTTCGACGGTCGCGCGATCGACCGCCTGTCGCCGCACCGCCGCGTGCACGCCGGCCTCGTGCGCAGCTTCCAGATCCTCGAGCTGTTGCCAGCACTCACGGTCGGCGAGGTCCTCACCGCAGCCGCGCTCGCCCGGGAGTCGCTCCGCGAGGCGAAGCGGCAGGCCAAGGCGCTCTCGGCGGAGCTCGATCTGCCGTGGGGGCTGACCTCCGCGGACCTAACACCCGGCGAGGCGCGCCGGCTCGAGCTCGGCCGCTGCATGGCGGCTCGGCCGCGGATGCTGCTCCTCGACGAGATCATGGCCGGTCTAACCTTGCCCGAGGCCGAGTTCATGATGGACCGCATCACCGCGCTCAACCGCCGCGGGATCGCGATCGTCGTAGTCGAGCACGTGATGGACGTGATCAAGCGCCTGTGCGAGCACCTGCACGTGCTCGCTGCCGGCAGGATCATCGCCTCCGGCACGTTCGATGAGGTGGCGTCGGATCCCGTCGTGATCCAGGCGTACTTCGGCACGCGGAGCAAGCTCGATGTTGCTTGAGCTCGACGCCGTGAGCGCAGGCTACGGCAAGATCGTCGTCCTCCACGGCGTCAGCCTCGCCGTGGACGGGGGCGAGTGCGTCGCCGTCCTCGGCTCGAACAACGCCGGGAAGAGCACGCTCTTGCGTGTAATCTCCGGGCTCGTCGCGGGCCGCGGCGGGCGCGTCAGCTTCGACGGCGACGACATCGGCCCCGACTCACCGGGACGGCGGGTGAGCCGTGGACTGGTGCAGGTCCCCGAGGGCCGCCACGTGTTCGCCGACTTGACCGTTGAGGAGAACCTGCTCCTCGGCGGCCTCCGGCTGCGGAGCGGCGCGCGACGGCGCGCCAGGCTGGCGGAGATGTACGACACGTTCCCGCTCGTCGCCCGCCTCCGGCACCGTCAGGCGGGGACGCTGTCCGGCGGCGAGCAGCAGCTCGTAGTCATCGCCCGCGGGCTGATGGCCGAGCCGAAGATCCTGATGCTGGACGAGCCGACGCTCGGCCTGAGCCCCGTCGCCGTCGATGGCGTGCTCGACGTGCTTCTCGGCATCCGAAAGGCGGGAACGACCATGGTCGTCGTCGAGCAGAACGTGCAGCTGTGCTTCGACCTCTGCAGCCGTGGCTACGTGCTGAGGCAGGGCCGCGTCGTCATGGCCGAGAGCATGGACCGGCTCTCGGCGGACGGCCTGAAGCGGGCGTACTTCGCATGAGCTCGCCCATGCTCTTCGTCGCCGGCGTCGTGCAGGGGATCGTGCTCGGGATCATCCTCGCCCTCGTCACGAGCGGGATGACGCTCATCTACCGTGTCACCGGCATCATCAACTTCGCGCACGGGGCGTTGATGGCGGTCGCGATGTATCTCGCGTTCGACCTCCAGCGCTCCTGGGGCGTCGACCCGTTGCTCTCCTCGCTCGCGATCGGTCCGCTCATGGCCATCGTCGGGTGGACGCTGTTCCAGGTCCTCATCCGGCCGATCCGGCGCCGGCACCACCTGCTCGCCATACAGGTCCTGTTGGGCCTGGCGCTCGTCATCGAGGCGCTCTTGCTCATGCGCTACGGCGCCGACATGCGGACGGCCGAGAACGTCTTCTCCGGGCGGTTCACGACGGTGCTCGGCGTGGGCATCGAGCTCACCCGCATTGTCGCGTTCATCGTCTCGGTGCTCGGCCTCACGGCGCTCGGGATCGCGCTCCGGCGCAGCGACTGGGGCCGTCGTCTCCGCGCCACCGCCGCGGACGAGATGGCCGCGCACCTCGTCGGCATCTCGGTCACGCGCGTGGAGGCGTGGACGTGGGGCATCGGGGTGGCGATCCTCGGCTTCGTCGGCCCCGTGCTCGCCGACGTCTTCAAGATGACGCCCGACATGGGCCTCCGCTACACGATCGTCGCCCTCATGATCGTCATCATCGGCGGCGGACGGACGATGCTCGGGACGATCGTCGGCGGCCTCGTCGTCGGCCTGTCCGAGACGCTCGGGCTGCTCTACCTGCCCGGCTCGTACGGCGGCCTCATGCCGTACGCGCTCCTCGTCCTGGTCCTCGTCGTCAATCCGCGCGCGACGCTCGCGATGGTGCGCGGCCGATGACGCGCGTCGAGTACGGCGCGTGCCTCGTCGTGCTGCTCGGCACGCTCGCGCCGTTCTGGCTGGGCAGCTACTGGCTCGACATCGCATTCCTCACGGCCATGTACGCAGGCATCGCGTCGGCGTGGAACGTGGCGGGCGGCTTCTCGGGTACGGCCTCGTTCGGGCACGGGCTCTTCTTCGGCATCGGCGCGTACACGTCCGGGGCGCTCTTCTACCACTTCGGCACGTCGCCCTGGCTCGGCCTCGTCCTCGGCGCGCTTCTCGCCGCGCTGGCCGGCGTGCTCATCGCGTGGTGCGGCGTGCGCTACAGTATCCGCGGCCTCTCCTTCGCGGTGCTCACGCTCGCGTTCGCGGAGATCGCGTGGATGTTCGTCTCGACGTTCGAGCCCCTCGGCGCGAGCCGCGGCATCAGCCTGCCTCCCGGCGCCCCGGGCCTCGCGAGCCTGCAATTCCCGTCGGCACGAACGTCGTTCCTCGCGGGCCTCGCGTTCCTGGCGCTGTGCCAGGCGGTCGCGTGGACGGTGCACGTCACGCCGCTCGGCTTCCGGTTCCGCGCCGTGCGCGAGAACGAGAAGGCCGCGCAGGCGATGGGTATCAACCCCGTCCTCGTCCGCGTCACCGCGATGGCGCTCAGCGGGGCGCTCACCGCGATCGCCGGGACGATCTACGCGCAGTACCTGCTCTTCCTCGACCCGCGCACGTTCTTCGGCCCCGACGTGACGATCAAGGTCATCCTGTTCACGCTCGTGGGCGGCATAGGATCGGTCTGGGGCCCCGTGATCGGCGCCGCGCTGCTCTATCCGGCCGGCGAGTGGCTGCGCGCCGCCTTCGGCGGTCAGGTCCCGGGGCTCGACATCCTGTTCTATGGCTCGCTCGTCATGGTCTGCTGTCTGACCTTTCCCTCCGGCATCGTGGGCACGATCGGCCGGCTGGTCGGGCATGCGAAGCGTTCACCCACACCCGGCGCGCCCGCCGCCTGACGGAGGAGAGAGATGAGATCCGAGACGCTGCTTCCCATCGGCAAGGTCGATCCCGGGCTGCGCGACGCGTCGCTGCGGCTCGACCTCCTGCAGGTCCCCGCGATGGCGCGCGAGGCCGAGGAGATCGGCTACGACGGCATCGCCAGCGGCGAGACGAAGAACGATCCGTGCGCGCCGCTGCTGCTCGCGGCCACGAGCACCGAGCGGGCGCGGCTCACGACCGCGGTCTTGATCGCGTTTCCGCGTAGCCCGACGGCGACGGCGATGATCGCGTGGGACCTGCAGGCGATGTCGAAGGGACGCTTCGTGCTCGGCCTTGGGCCGCAGGTGAAGGGCCACATCGAGCGGCGTTACGGCATGCCCTGGGCGGCGCCGCTGCCGCGCATGCGCGACTACATCCTCGCCGTGCGCGCGGTGTGGAACTCGTGGCAGAATCGCGTGCCGCTCGACTTTCACAGCGAGCACTACAACCTGTCGCTAATGGTGCCGCTGTTCGATCCCGGACCGATCGACTACCCGGACATCCCGATGCAGATCGCAGCGGTGAACAAGGGCATGTGCCGCCTGGCCGGCGAGCTGTGCCAGGGGCTGCGCCCGCACCCGATCTGCACGACGAAGTACATCTCCGAGGTCATGCTCCCCGCGATTCGCGAGGGCGCGGCGAAGGCCGGGCGCGACCTCACCGGGTTCGACGTCGTCCCGAGCCCGCTCATCGCGACCGGGCCGACAAGGGCGGCCGTCGAGGAGCGGATCCGCGACGTCCGCGCGCGCGTCGCCTTCTACGCCTCGACGCGCACCTACGCCGAGGTGTTCCGCCACCACGGGTGGGGCGGGCTCGTGGACGAGCTCCACGAGTGCTCGGTGCAGAAGCGCTGGGAGGAGATGCCGAAGCGGATCAGCGACGAGATGCTCCACACGATCGCGGTGGTCGGCACGCACGACGAGATTCCCGGCAAGCTGCGCGAGCGCTACGGCGGCGTCGCCACCGCGCTCGAGTGGGGGATGCCGATCCGCACGCCGGGCGACCGCGAGACGCTCAAGGCGGCGATCCAGGAGCTGCATCGCTGACGGACCGACCTGGAATGGGTTGCCCCGCCCGCGCGGCTTACGGAAATCATGCGCGATTCCGCATAAGCGTTTCATTCTTGTACGGCGCAAAATACTTGAACAAAAATGAAAATGGATGAACAATAACTTCAGAAAAATTTCAATGGAGAGAGTGACCGCCTAGGGAATTGGGTGGTGCGCTGTTAGAAGCCGCACTTTGTCGCTGGAAGCGCGGGGGCGAATACCGGGGGGTGCAAGCGTTGTCGATACGCGATGTCAAGACGTTCCTGGCGATTGCCGAGACGGGATCGTTTGCCGCCGCGGCCAGGGCGGTCCAGCGGACCCAATCAGCGGTGACCATGCAAATGAAGGCGCTCGAAGGCCGCCTCGGCCTGACGTTGTTCGACCGCTCGAAGCGCCCTCCGCTTCTCAATGACGCGGGTCGAGCCTTCGTCCCGAAAGCCGCGGAAGTCGTTTTGGCTTACGATCGCCTGTTTCAAGAGGCCGGAGAGGAAGCCATCGGGGGTCATCTGCGCCTCGGTGTCGTGCCCAGTGTGATCACCGGCATCATGCCCAAGGCGCTGATAGCACTCAGAGCCAAGTATCCTCGGCTGCATATCGAGCTTGCCATGG
>Ga0209415_10021080_pt1 | contig 10069 bp, 8 predicted proteins | sample PeaSoiSIISIP2007_FD_187696 | JGI IMG/M metagenome (GOLD analysis project Ga0209415, IMG submission 187696) | Peat soil microbial communities from Weissenstadt, Germany - SII-SIP-2007 (SPAdes) (version 2) | ecosystem: Environmental > Terrestrial > Soil > Wetlands > Peat | place: Germany... | reverse complement strand
ACGGGCCCGACCCCGTCGCAGGATGCCTCAAGGGCGACCCGGCGGAACGATGGCCACAGCGCCAGAACTGGCTGCGGCAGCGTGGTGAGGTTGGTCGTGTAGGTAAGGTCGACGTGCTCCGCCCGGCCCTGCTCGATGAAGAGCTCCAGCACCCGCTGGTGCGCGCGCAGCATCAGCGGCTCGCCGCCCGCGAAGTACAGTGACTCGATCGAGGCCAGGTTGTCCTTGAGCGACTGCCAGAACTGCTCGTCCGCGGTGTAGGGATCCAGGGACCGCCGCAGCCAGGTGTCGTCGCTCCGCTGGACGATCGAGGAACTCGTCGGGACACCGCACATGACGCAGCGCAGGTTGCAGTGGTTGCCCATGCGCAGATCGAGGAAGCTGGGGAAGCCGTCCACCCGTCCGTCGGCGTCCGTCCGGGCCCGGCAGGTGTCCACGCTCGGTGCCGGGCGCTCCTGCCGGGTCATCTGCAACCGGTAGGAATCTCCGGCCAGCCGCTCGCGCTCATAGCAGTCGCGGCACGCGGCAACCGGCTCGCCGGCGAGCATGGCCTGCCGGGTCCGGCGCATCGCGGGACTGTTGAACGCCTCCTCCAGCGACATCACCCGGTCGGGGTTATCCGGTGCGAAGACCGACCGTGGTGAGCAGCCCACCGCATCGTCGGCGAGGACCATGCGGCCGGGCCTGCGGGTGCCGTGATACTGCTCGTTATTCTGGCCGGTGGAATCCACGCAGCACCTCGCATAGACGCCATCCATGTGCGCGCACAGACTGATCCAGGGCAGATGGCAGAAGACCTTGTCAACGCCGTGCGGATCCGCGATCTCCGACACCGTCTTTCTCCCTTCGGGCAGTTGCCGACTGCACCTGGTGCATGATCCGCATGAGGCGCTGCGCGTCGGCCGGGCCCCAGGGCGCGGGCGCGCCCGCGCGGAACCGGTCCGCGATCTCGCGGAAGCTCGCCGCATAACCGGATTTGAGCTCCTCGCTCCAGCCCGGCACCCGGATCACCTCGGATGCGCCCTCGGCGTCGAGGTAGATCTGATCAGGCTCGGACCAGTAGTCGTACCGGACCGCCGCCGTGGTTCCCCAGATCTCCGCTGAGGCCCGGCTCCAGCCAGGGAAGCTCCACGCCCCGGTGGCTTGGGTCATGGCCCCGTTGCGGTGCCTGGCCAGGACGATGGCAGTGTCACCGGCCGGGTAGGGGTGCACCAGCGCGGCCTGATCACCGGTCGCGTGGACCAGCGGGCTGCCGAGCAACTGCTCGGCGAGGTACAGCGCATGGTAAAGGTTGTCCTGCAGTGGGCCGCCGCCATATTCCGCATACTCCCGCCAGGAGCTCCCCGTCGCGCCGACCGACCGCCAGTGGTCGCGGGAGAGCTCCTCGAAACGGGCCAGCCGCGGCTCGCCGATGCGGCCCTCGCGGATCAGCGCGATCAGCTGCCGCCAGCCCGGCTTGGCCAGATAGTTATGCAGAACCGCCACGAAGCCCCCGGCACCCCGGGCTGCCGCGCGGTCCGCCTCGGCCCGGACCGACGCGAGCCCGGCCTGATCGACGCACAGCGGCTTCTCGCAGATCACCCCGACCCCGCGGCCGAGGGCGGCCACGACAGCGCCGTGATGGGTGTGCGACGGGCTGGCGACGACCACCAAGTCGAGCCCGGGCTCGTCGAGCAGCTCTGCGTGCCCTGGGTACTGATGCCCGGCGGGTATGCCGAGCGGGCCGGCCACCTCGGCGGCCCGGCTGGCGTCCGGGTCGGCCACCGCGACCACGTTCAGGAAGCTGGTGCTGGCCAGGTAGGCGGGCAGATGACCCTCGCGGACGATCCGTCCCGCGCCGACCAGCCCGACCCGCAGGGGCGCGCTCATCCGAGCGCCCTGGCCACACGCTGGTGCAGCGCGGCCACGATGGTCTCGCCCGGCCGCAGCGGGTACCGCACCAGCACGCACCTGCGCAGGATGTCCTGGCTGCGGCCGCACCCGGTGCTGACCTGCTCCCACACGGTGTCGAGCAGCGGATTGCGCTGCGGATGGTAGCCGCCCCGGCGCCCGTGCAGCAGCTCCCATTCCGGGTAGGAGTGCCCGTAGCCGACGCCCTGGAATGGCTCGATCTCCTCGCTGTCCACGGCGGACAGAAACAGTCCGGCCTCCTCTTCGCTCTCGAAGAGATAGGCCAGGTTGGTGCCGCAGGAGCCGGCTAGGTCGTGGATCGCGATGGGCTTGAGCGGGGCGGCGGAGGCGAGCGCGGCGCCGACCCGGTCGCGGGTCTCGCGCAGGCCGACGAGGATCTCGTCCAGCCGCGCGAGCTGGGCGCTGAGAATCGCGGCGGAAATCTCGCTCATCCGGAACGCGAGCCCAGCGAAGTCGGGCACCCGGAACTGATGGCGGCTGAACATGCTGGATCCGTCGTGCGTGAGGAAAGCGCGGTCGCGCAACTCGGCGTCGCTGGTGACCAGCGCGCCGCCCTCCCCCGCGGTGATGATCTTGTGCTGGTTGAAGCTGAAGGCCCCGGCGCTGCCGATCGTGCCCAGGTGCTGCCCGTGGTAAGTGCCGCCGATGGCCTGGCAGGCGTCCTCCAGCACGGCCAGACCGTGCTGGGCCGCCACGGTGCAGATCGCGTCGAGGTCCGCGGCCAGGCCGTGCACGTGCACCGGGATCACGGCCCGGGTCCGGGCGGTTATCTTGCTGCGCAGGTCGGCCGGGTCAAGCGTCAGGCTCTCGTCGATCTCGGCCACGACCGGCACCGCTCCGACCGCCAGCGGGGCCAGGACGCCAGCCACGAAGCCGTAGGCCGGCACGATCACCTCGTCACCCGGGCCGATGCCCAGCGCGGTCAGCCCGCAGATGAGCGCGGCCGTTCCGCTGTTCACCGCGACGGCGTGCCGGGCGCCCAGCCGGCGTGCTAGCGCCTCCTCGAACTGGTCAGCCTCCCGGGCGTCCGGCAGGTACCGGAACAGCTGGCCGCTGCTGAGCACCCGGACAGCGGCGTCGATCTCCGCGGCCCCGAATTTGTACACGTCATCTCCCTGTTGCGCCGAGCAGCGTGGTCCTCAGGCCGAGCTCGGCGAAGCCGGCCAGCAGGTGATTGAGCAGAACCAGGGAAAACAGCTCGGCCAGCGGCAGCCGCGCGCCGAACGCGTTGTCGTGCATCAAGATGATGGAGCCAGGCAGGTCCGGGGTGCTGAGCACCCGGTCCGCGGCAGCGCGCGCCTCCCGGTTCACGTCCGCCGTGCTACGGCAGCGCGGCCAGTACTTGTAGTCATCACAGTCCACGCTCCACTGCACGAGCTCGGCGGACGGCCGCCAGCGGCGGACGGCTTCGTGCACGTAAGGATCACCGGCACCAGCCCCGAACGGCAGCCGTACTCGCGACCGGCCCGGCCGGGCGTGCTCGTCGATCAGCCGCGCGGTGCCCGCCAGCTCCGCGCCGATCTCGTCCTGGCTCAACCCGTCCAGCGGCCTGTGCGTCAGGGAATGGTTGTGCACCCCCTGACCCTCGCCGGCGATGTCGGCGGTCAGCCCCGGATGCCGGGCCGCCTGCTGCCCGATGACGAAGAAGTCCGCGTGCGCGCCGTAGCGGCGCAGGATGCGGAGCACGTCCGGGGTGTTGGGGCTCGGGCCGTCGTCGATCGTGAGGTGCACGTCATAGGGGGCGCTTCCCCGGGCCTGCACCGGCAGCAGCCGCGCTGGCGGCCGGGCCTGGCTGAGCTGGTGCGTCAGCTCCCCGGCCCGGGCCGCCAGAGCGCCTGCCCGGCTGCCGGGGAAGCGCTCGATCCGGTCATCGCGCAGCTCGCCCGACTGTCGCAGGTCCGCCAGCCAGTAGCCGGACCGGCGGTTGAGGCCACGCGGTCCGCGGGGCAGGGTCACATCGACGGCAGCGCGCGGGGCCTGCCCTACCGCGCAGCCGTATCCCCGCAGGCGGGCGGTGATGTAGAGGTCGTCCCAGTACCGCACCAACGGGCTGAACGTGCCGACTTCACGGAGCAGCCGCCGCCGGAACAGGCCGCTGCTGCCGACCGGCGATACCCAGGGGCCAGGGACCGCGCCCCGGCCGGTCAGGGGCGCCAGCCGGACCGTGCCTGCTCCGCCGCGGGCCGGCGCGGCCAGCACACCGGCCTGGTCGCCGATGCTGTCTTCGAGGGCGCGCAGCCAGCCGGCTCTCGGCTGGCTGCTAGCGTCGGCGAACGCGATCAGCTCAGGCCCGGCCTCGGCCTGAACGGCGGCGGCCTCGGCGGCCGCGAAGCCGATGTTTCGCGCGGCTGCCCGGCTGGGCCGGCCGAGCGGGACGAGCCGGGCTCCGGCCTGGCGGGCGGCCGGTGCTGACTCCGGGCCGCCCGCGATGAAGATCGGGACATGGCCCAGCAGCTCGCGCAGGCCGGGTGCCGCCAGGCAGCGGCCGAGCGACTGGCCCGGCAGGGCGGTGATCACGACGGCGCTGCGGTACGCAGCCCGGCCACGACACGGGCAGCCGAGGGCCGCCGAGCGACTGATCTCAGGCACCCTTGCGCGCGACCTGTGCAACCTCGCGGAAGGTGTTCTCGTACTCATCGATGCCCAAGAACTGAGTATGCCCGCAGAACGTGCGGCAGCCAGCACGCTGACGGCTCCGGTTCTCCCAGTCCATCAGCTCGGCGAAGCTGTCCAGGGCTGGCCCCTGCATTGCGCCGAAGATCTGCGTCAGGTCGGGACAGTGGATGACTGGGACGAACTTGCCGTCGGGGGTGAAGGTGATCTCCATGTACCTGCGGATGCCCGGGCACCGCTGCTCGCCGGTCGCGGGTCGCCGCACCTCCAGGTCACGCCGGTACTCAAAGGTCTCATCCTTGAACCGGTCCACACCGGACAGGTAGATGCCCAGGAAGGTGTCGAAATCGTTGGTCCGGTCCGATCCACGCCGCCGGTAGAAGCTCTCCATCTCGCGGATGTCGTCATCGTCGAGCAGGATCGTGCGGGCTCGCTTGGCGGTCCGCTCTGCGGTGGCGCGCTCGGTCAGCGTGCCGAGCAGCGGATTCTGCGCGAACCGGTCCTGATAGCGCAGCACGCGCGGGTCGATGGGCAGGAACCAGTGCGTGCACCCGTAGTTCTCGGTGATGTCCAGGATGGCATCGAGGGTGTGCATGTTTCCCTTGGATACCGTTGTGTCGACGTGTAGGAGCTGCCCGGACCTGCGCCGCATGCCCTCCTGCGAGTAGCTGAAATCACGCGTGCGCCGGAGCTGGCCGTAGACTTTCTGGCTGGCCGCGTCCAGTGAGCTGAGAAAATAGACGTTGTCCGGCAGGACTACATCGGGGTCTGGCCAGACGAAGTTGGTGTAGATGGTAATGCAGGTGTCGATCTTCTGCTTGGCCAGGAAGCGCACCATGCCTTCGTGAATAAAGGGCTCGCCGCCGATCAGCATCACTTTCTCGAAGCTAGGACACTCGGACGCCGCGTATTCGACTGCCTCGAAGAGCCTTGCCTCAAGCATGCCCGGCTCGAAGTTGGGGGCGCTCTCATTGATCCAGCACTGGCATTGAACGCATCGCAGGTTACAGGCATCGCCGAGGTAGATATCGAGATTGGTCAGGGTTTCCTCTAGCGGTCGCATGCTGCTCCTCCGCGATGCCTTGCGGGCGTTTTCGAGCGACGACCCGGCATGATCCTTTCCGGATCCTATCCATTGTCGCCAGGGCAGGCACTAAGCGCAATGGTGCGGCTGTCGGCCGAAGCGCGCGGCGGCCGGCAGCCCGGGCCGCCGGGAGCCGCCCAAGCCGCCCGCCAGGCAGTCCGGTGCCAGCGGCGCCACGGCGGCCTCCACTCGCCCGCGAACGGCAGGCGCCCGCGAGCGGGACAGCGCATCAGCCCTAGTGGGTCCGCAGCCCAGCAGGGATAAGCTCTGTCGGGTGGAAACGGTCATGATCTCGGCCATGCCGGGTCCGGGAACAACGGATTTGCCGCACACCAGCGCTGCTCTCGAGCAAGTCCTCAGAAAAGGGGCCGCCGAGGCCCCCGCCGTGCTAAGCCTGCCGCAGGACGGCCTCATTCACGCGGTAGCGGGCCGGGCCACGCCGCAGTATCCGTTGCTGCCCGAGACAATTGTTCCCTGGTCCAGCGCGGGCCAGCCCGCGCCCGCCGTCGCCTGTTTGCGCATGGTCGCCGCGGGCACGCTGGCTCTCGATGCCCCGGTGCACGGCGGGCTCCCTGATTTCCGCCGGCAGCATCTGCTCCTGAGACTGCGCCATCTCCTGACGCATACGGCGTCCGTCGACGAGAAAGGCCGCTCACCCCGAGCATCGAGTCGCCACTGCATGAGTGGGAGCCAGAGCCGGACATTCCGCCAGGCTGGCAGTATTCTACTGCGAATGGTGGAATTGGCGGATCATCGCATCCGTCACCGAAGCCGCCGCGGGGAGGCCGGCGCAAACCGTTCATTCAGGAGGAAGTGCTACAGCCTGCCGGGATGTCCCGTTGCACCAGGATGCGCCCCTTGGCCGATCTGGCGCAGTTCCATCAATGGCCGTGGCAGCCTCGGAGATGCCGACGGCAGCTCCAGCGCCGGGAGAATTAGTATAAAGCGGACCTAGCATGCTGAGGAAAAATGGAATTTGACACATTTCATCAGGCGTACACGACCATGCTCCGGTGGGTCGCCGACAATCCTCGCTACCGCAATGCGCCACGAGGATTCCACAGCAGCGAGCATATAGGGGTGCAGTACCGGATCCGGGACGCGACCCAGCGACTTGTCCTGGTACCGAGCCGACGGCTGAATATCATCTTCAACTTCGCCGAGGCACTGTGGTATGCCGCAGGCCGGCATGACCTGGAATTCATAGCGTACTACGCACCCACCATCCGCAAGTACTCGGCCGATGGCGTGGGACTGACCGGCACGGCTTACGGCCGGGCCATTTTTGGTTCTTCCGGACGGCCTGACCAGTGGCGCGCGGTGGCTGAACAGCTGCGCGATGACCCCGACAGCAAGCGCGCCGTGCTGCAGATATTCCGGTGCGAGGAACTGGCCGTCCCGGATAACCCGGACGTCTCCTGCACGCTCGGGCTGCAGTTCCTGCAGCGGTGCGGAGCACTGCACGCGGTCGGGTTCATGCGGGCGAATGACGCCTACCGCGGCATGTCGAGCGACGTATTCTCCTTCACCTTCCTGCAAGAGCTGCTCGCCCGCGAGCTTGGCGTGCGGGTTGGCGAGTACATCCACTCGGTCGGCTCACTGCATATCTACGACACCGACGCGCGCCGGGTCGGCGAGGTGCTGGACGATCCTGCTTCGCTCGACCCCCCGGCTTACGCTTTCCCCGCCATGCCGGACGGCGACAACTGGCCATTCCTGCGGGAGGTGCTGCGGTACGAGGAAGCGCTCCGCACGAACCGGGCCCGGATCGGGCCCGATCTGGACCGCATCGGCCTGCCCGCTTACTGGAACCAAGTGCTGCTGCTGATGGAACTGCACCGCAGGCACCATTACCGGGAGGCCGCTGATGAAGAACTTTTGAACCTGCTCTGGCCGGTCTATCGCTGGCTGTTCGATCACTGGCGAGTGGTGCGTCCGGCGCGATAAATTCCTCGTCGCCTGACGGGGACGTGATGCGCGCCTCGACCGGACGAGCAGGAACCGAAAGTGAGGAGTGGGCTTTGACCGTACGCGGTTCCGGCCGAGTATTTCTTGCTGGCCCGTTCAAGGCGCTTGTCGATGAGCCAGCCCACGGCATGCGGCACAGCGACAGGGTGCGGTTTGAGTCGCTGATCGACAAGCTGGAAGACGACGGCTACACAGTATACAACGCGCATCGCAGGGAAAACTGGGGGAAAGCCTTCCTGGCACCGGAAGAATGCACGCGCCTGGATTTCGAAGAGATCTCAGATAGCGACGTCTTCGTCGCCTTTCCTGGCTCCCCTGCCTCACCAGGCACCCACGTCGAGATCGGCTGGGCGTCTGCGCTGGGCAAGCCGATTGTGCTGCTGCTGGAGGAGCGGGGTGATTACGCCTTTCTCGTCCGCGGCCTGCATACCGTAACAAATGTCAATTACATCACGATATCGGTAGGCGAGGACATCGCTGAACGCGTCGCTGCCGCAGTCCGCGCGGCCCGTCGCCTCCCGGCCAAGACACCGCCGACCGACGGGAGGTCAGGCACCGCGCCGGCGGCTGGCGTGGCCGCCGGCCCGGGCGGTTCCGGCTGAATGAACTGCCGCACGCCTGCGCGGCGGAACGCCCGTCCCCGGGAACGGCGAAGACTCCAGGCCCTAGCCTCGGCCTGCCTGGCCGTCGACGGCGGGGGCGAACCCGGGATCCGGGGCCAGGTTCATGAAGTCGATCAGGCGACCCAGTTGGCCAGAGATCTCCTCGTTACCCTGCTGCTGGCAGCGCTCCGCGGCCGCGCTGAGCGTCCTGGCGTGCCGCTCCTTGTCGGCCGGGGGCAGATTGCGCAGGGAGAACTCATGCGGGAAATGCACGAAGTTCTCCAGCCGGATGGGCACGCCCTCGGCAGCGGCGAAGCCGATCAGCTCTGGCAGGTTGGCTACGTTCTCCCGCTGCGGCGAGGCGTCCAGCACGACTGAGACGTGCCGCCGGGCCTCCCGCAGGTTGCTGACGAACTTCTCCCAGCCTGCGCCGAGCCGGATACGTTCGAACGCCTCGCCGGTGCCGTCGCACGACGCGGCGATGATCACCTGGCGGAACTGGCCGAGCAGATCGAAGATGCCGTCGGGCAGCACGGTCAGGTTCGAGTTGTACCGCAGGGATACCTGCGGCGCCACCTGCTGGTCGATGATCAGGCGCAGCATCCGGGCGTGCTGCGGCTGGAGAAACGGCTCGCCGCCCGCGAAGTAGATGAACCGCAGGTCCGGGGCGATCTCCCGGAATTCCGCCCACAAGTCCTCGTCCCGGTAAGGGTCGATATTCGCTGTGGTCCACCTGGGGGCCGCGCCGGCGCCTAGCTTGGATGTGGTCGGGAATGAGCACATGATGCACTCGAGGTTGCAGGTATTCCCGAACCGCAGATCGAGAAAGATGGGAACCGCGTCGATGCCGCCGTCGTCGGCGGTCCGGCCGATAAGCTCAGGCCCGTCAAGATAGCGGATCATCTCCCTATTCATGGCAAGCCGGTGCGAGTCGCCGCCGTCATCCTCGCATGAATAGCAGAATCCGCAGGCAGCAGGCCGCTCGCCGGCCAGCATCTGCAGCCTGGTACGCCGTAGCTGCGGGCTGTTGAAGGCATCCTTGAGACCGAACACGCGATCGTGGTTGGCCTCGGCGTAACGCGAGTTCTTCACGCAGCCGATCGCATCATCGGCCAACCGGAATTCCGGCTCTTCGGCGTGTTCGTAGTAGTGACTGTAATCGATGGTCGCATCAAAGCAGCACCGTCCCCAGACACCATCGACGGTGGTCGAGAGATGCATCCACGGCAGAATGCACAGGGTTGGCGTCAGCATGGGCGTGGAAGCCGGCTGCGGGCGGGCAACAGTCACAAAACATGCCTCCCGTGGGGTGCGCGGGAAGGCGGCGCATCCCTGACGGAATCCCCTGCAAGGACAATCTCACGCCGTGTGCGCGGGCACAATGGCCGCTGCTTGAGGACCTGCGCGACTCGGCGGTACCCAGTCTGCTGCCACTGGATGTCCAGATGTGAGACCCAGGCCAGGCACCATGACCAGGTCCGGGGGACCTGTGCCTGAGACCTGATATGCGATCTTCGCCCCGCCCGACTGCGCGTAGCGCGTTTCCGGCAGACGTCGAGCCATGAGGCAATGATCCACCCCCCAGCCCAAGGCCTGCCGGGCCGCCCGCCTGGGGCAGCCCGAACGTGACCGGTCCCGCAAAACGGGTCGGCCGGGCCGGGCTGGTCGCCCAGCCGGTCGGTATAAGCGGTCTGTCAGGTGGGGCGGCGGCGGGTCACGGCGTACACGGTCGCGGCGATGAGAACGGCTGCGACGGCGATGAAGATCGCGCTTTCGATCGTCTGGATGAGCCAGAAGTGTGACGGCGGGGCGGTGATCTACCCGGCCGGGAGCTACAGAGTGCACTCCCGAAGCGCCCACAGGTCCCCGTAGCGGCAGCCCGCGCCCACCG
>Ga0209415_10021079_pt1 | contig 10069 bp, 9 predicted proteins | sample PeaSoiSIISIP2007_FD_187696 | JGI IMG/M metagenome (GOLD analysis project Ga0209415, IMG submission 187696) | Peat soil microbial communities from Weissenstadt, Germany - SII-SIP-2007 (SPAdes) (version 2) | ecosystem: Environmental > Terrestrial > Soil > Wetlands > Peat | place: Germany... | reverse complement strand
CCGACGCCGGGAACGGCGCCGGCGTCACCACGATGCTGCGCGTCGTTCCGAGCCGGCGCTGGAGCAGGCGGTAATCCGGCACGCGTGCATCGGCGAGCATCCGCGCTTCCGGCCGGGCGAACGGGAAGCGGGCGTCGTAGATGTGGTGATGGCAGTCGCAGGCGCCCGGCGGCGCCTTGAGCTTCGGCAATTCCGTGCCGGCGGAATTCGGGACCGCCTCTTGGAATGCCTGCTGGACCGCCCCCTGGGCGAAACTTGCATTGATGCGCACGGCAGCCGCCGCGCTCAGGGCTGCCGCTCCGGCCCCGGCCAAAAAGGTGCGCCGACCGATTATTTGTTCATTCATGGAGCATTCCCTCCTGCTTTTGGAAATCCGATTGGCGCAGGGAACCCCGCGCGCCGCCAATGTAGTTCGATATCCGTATCGGTGGAAACCGGCGGGGGCGTCGAAAAGCGCGACCGCCCTCTGCGCCATCCGGCGTCGCCTTTCGCCGAACTGTGCTAAGTTGCCGCCGCAACGAAATCCGGGAGGGCGCCGAATGTCCACGACCGTCGAAGTGCTCGCAACCGCATTCAAGGATGCCGGCACGCCCTTCATCGTCGGGCATCCCGGCGGCGAGTCGGTCGAGCTGATGGAGGCGGCGCGCCAGCGCCAGATGCGGTTCCTGCTGATGAAGCAGGAAGTCGCCGGCGCCATGCTGGCCTCGACCTGGGGCGACCTCACCGGCAGCCCCGGCATCTGCATGTCGACCCGCGGGCCGGGCGCCACCAACATGGTGAACGGCGTTGCCCACGCGTTCCTCGACCGCTCGCCGCTGATCGCCATCACCGACTCCTATTCGCGGCCGACCTTCGAGATCGGCCTGCGCCAGCGCCTCAACCAGCTTGCGATCTATCAGCCAATCGTCAAATGGGGCACCACCGTCGACGCCAAGGTGGTGCGCCAGCAGGTCCGCCGCGCCATGCGCACTGCGACCGGGGCGCCGCCCGGGCCGGTGCATTTCGAGATGCCGCAGAGCGAAACCATGCGCGAGGCCGGCGACTATCTGGCCGAACCGCCGCTGATCGCAAACCTGGTCGTGCCGGGGCCGGACCGCGCCGATCTCAAGCCGGCGCTCGACGTGCTCAAGCGCGCGCGCCGTCCGGTGCTGCTGGTCGGCCTCGGCGTGTATTGGTGCAAGGCCTCGGCCGAGTTCGTCAGGTTTGCCGAAAAGCTCGGCGCGCCGGTGCTCACCACCACGAAATGCAAGGGCGCGATTCCCGAAGACCATCCGCTGCGCGCCGGCTGCATCATCGGCGGCCTGATCGAGCGCGAGCTGGTGAACGAGTCCGATCTCATCGTCACGGTCGGCCTCGATGCGGTCGAGCTGCAGCCAAAGCCGTGGCCCTACCGGATCCCGGTGATGTCGCTCGCCTCGATCCCGAGCGTCGACGCCTTCGTGCCGGCGGACCCGGAAATCATCGGCGATCTCAAGCCGCTGCTCGCCAGGCTCGCCGAGCTCGCGCCCGAGGGCGCCGGCTGGGGCGACAAGGTCGCGAAAAATTTCCGCGAGCAGGTGGCGAACGCCCTCAACACGCCGGCGACCGGCCTGTCGCCGCAGCGCGCCGTCGAGGTCGCCCGCGCCGTGATGCCGCGCAACACGGTCGCGACCTGCGATGCCGGCGCGAACCGGCTCCTGGTGGTGCAGAAATGGGAATCCTACGGGCCGCGCGAATTCCTCACCTCCAACGGCCTTGCCTCCATGGGCTACGCGGTGCCCGGCGCCATGGGGGCGCGGCTCGCCTTCCCGGACCGGCCGATCCTCGCCTTCACGGGCGACGGCGGGCTGTTGATGGCGGTCGCCGATCTGCAGACCGCGTGGCGGGAGAACCTGCCCATCATCGTGCTGGTGTTCGACGACCAGGAGATCGGTCTCATAAGGGTCAAGCAGGAGATCAAGGGCGTGCCGCCCCACGGCGTTCACATCGGCGGCGTCGACTGGGAGAAGCTCGGCCAGGCGTTCGGCGCCGATGCGGTCGTGGTCGAGACCGAGCAGGCTTTGACCAACGCGCTCAACGCCGCGCTCAAGTCGGACCGCACCACCATCGTGGCGGCGCGCATCGACGCGTCCGGCTATGTGGCGCAGTTCAACGCGCTGCGCGAATTGTGAGCCAGCAGGGCGGATTAGCGAAGCGTAATCCGCCGTTTCGCTCGTCAAGACGGCGGGTTAAAGAGAACCCGCCCTACGAAACACGAACGACGGAACGACCAATGGAAATCAAGCTCACCGGCAGAACAGCCCTCGTCACCGGCGGCAGCAAGGGCCTCGGCCTTGCGATCGCCCGCACGTTCGCGGAAGCGGGCGCCGACGTCGCCATCATGGCGCGCCGGCAGGGGCCATTGGACGAGGCCGCCGCCGCCATCGGGGCGCGGCCGGGCCGGAAAGTCCTCGCCGTCGCCTGCGACGTGCGGCGCGCCGACGACATCGAGACCGGCTTCGCCAAGGTGGCGCAGGCGTTCGGCCGGCTCGATATCCTCGTCAACAATGCCGGCACCTCGAACGCGCATCCATTCGAGAGCGTCACCGACGCGCAATGGCAGGAGGACATCGACCTCAAACTGTTCGCCGCCATCCGCCTGACGCGGCTCGCGTGGCCGCAGATGAAGCAGCGCAAGTGGGGCCGCATCATCAACGTGCTCAACGTCGGCGCCAAGGCGCCGCGGCCCGCCAGCGCGCCGACCTCGGTGACCCGCGCCGCCGGCATGGCGCTGACCAAGGTGCTGGCCGGCGAGGGCGCGCCCCACGGCATCCTGGTCAACGCGCTCCTGGTCGGCTTCATCGAAAGCGATCAGTGGGTGCAGCGCGCCGCCAAGGCGGGCGTGCCGCTGAAGGATTTCCTCGCCAATTTGGGCCGGGAAATTCCCATGGGCCGCGTCGGCACGGCGCAGGAATTCGCCAACGCGGCGTGCTTCCTCGCCTCGGACGCCGCGTCATACGTCACCGGCACCGCCATCAACATCGACGGCGGCCGCTCGCCGGTGGTGTAGCGCATGATCCCGAAAAGTTGCAGACTTTTCGGACAAGATGATGCGCCAACGCGCCAACGCGCCGGCGGCGCTACCGCGGCGGCGGCGCGGTGGGGTCGACCGGGGCGGGGACGCGGTTGCGCAGTTCCGGGATGTTGATCTTCATGCCGCCGGGCATGATCACGTCGCCGGGATTCTGGTCCTTGGCGCAAGGGCCGAGCCATTTGGCGACGATGGTCAAGTTCACGGCGCCGCCCGGCATGGCTTCGCTCTGCGACGTGACCGTCATGGTGTAGGCGCTGTCGAAACTGCCGGTGATGACGGCGCGCGAAGTCGCGGTCTTGCCGCCGACCGTGCAGGTCGAATCGACCGTCAGCTTGTCGCTGGACCGCTGGATGTCGCGCTTGGCGCACACGTCCTGAGAGAACGGCCCGGCGGTCGACTGCATCATCTGGTCGGTTGCGGCGTCGATGCATTGCTGGAGGGTCTGGCTGATGCTGCGGTTCTCGAAGGTCATCTTCACTTCCCACAGGCCGGGCTTGCGGGACGGCAGCTCGGCCGCCGCGGCCGGCAACACACCCGCCAACAGGCAAGCCGCCCCGATACGCCCTCCGATGCGACTCATGGAATCCTCCGGCCTTCCCGCTGCGCCGTTGCGGCCGGGCCAGCTTACAGGTGCGGATGGCGGTGACAAGCTCGGCCGGGCGATCCGTGTAGGATGGGTAGAGCGCAGCGAAACCCATCAACGGCTACGCCAAAGCAAGGGTCCATGATGGGTTTCGCAACAACTCAACCCGTCCGGATCTGTGGAATCGTCGTGCCGGCCTCAGCCGTCGTCTCGCGCCGCCATGATCAGCGCCCAGAACACCTTGTATTTCGACTGCGGCGCGTAGACCGCCGCGATGCCGATGCGGCTGACGCCGGCCTTGAGCATGTTGGCGCGATGCGGCGGGGAATCCCGCCAGCCGGAAAATGCCTCGGCAAGCGTGTGATAGCCGGCGCCGACGTTTTCCACCGCGATCCGGGCGTCGAAGCCGGAACTCGCGAGCCGGCTGTTGAAGTCGCGGCCGGCGCCGTGGTCGAGCTTGTCGCGCGCCGCCATGGTGCGCGCCTGCTCCAGCGCCATGCGCATCAGGTCGGGATCGACCTCGACGGCGCCGAGGCCGTTGTTGTGGCGGTAGCCCGAGATCATCGATGCCGCCGCGTCGGCATCGACCACCGCGGAGGCGTTCGCCATGCTGGCATAGAAGCTCGGCTGCCCCGACGGCTGGTCGCCGGCGCAGGCCGACACCGCGGCGGCCGCGAGCGCCAACGGCGCAACCTGGCGCAGGAACCGGCGGAACCCCATGGAACTCTTCCCGAATCGAAGGCAGCGACCATAATGGCCGGCGCACTATGAAGAAAGTGTGCAATCGGCAGGTGCGGGCCGGTGCGACGCCTGCGCTTCACTCCAATCGCAGCAGCCGGGCGGCATTGTTGAAGCAGATGTCGGCGCGCACGGTCTCGGCGAGCGGCGCGCGGTCGATGAATGCGCTCGCCTCGTCCGGCGGCTCGAACGGATAGTCGGTGGCGAACATGATCCGTCCGTGGCCGACCGCGGCGATCGCGCAGGCGAGCGGCTCGGGCGAGAACATGCCGGAGATCGTCATCACGATGTTGTCGCGGATGTAGTCCGACGGCCGCCGGGCGAGCTTGACGCCATAGAATTTCGCCCGGCTGTCGAAGCGCCACAGCAGATAGGGCATCGTCTCGCCGAGGTGGCCGAGCGCGAGCGTGGCGCGCGGAAAGCGGTCGAAATGGCCGCCGAACACGAGGCGCAGCGCGTGCGAGCCGGTCTCGACGCCCCATTCCCAAGTGGCGCGCTTGAGCCCGTAGGTGCCTTCGAGCACCGGCATCGCGGCAGGCGGATCGGCGGGATGCAGGTAGATCACGGCGCCGAGCGCTTCGGCGCGCTCCCAGAACGGATGGAGCGAGGGGTGGTCGAGATACCGGCCGTTGGTGTGGCCGTTGATCATGGCGCCGACGAAACCGAGTTGGCGGATCGCGCGCTCGAGCTCGTCGGCCGCCGCCTTGGCATCCTGCATGGCGAGATGGGCGAAACCCGAATAGCGGTCCGGACGCTTTTGGACTTCGCGGGCGAGGAAATCGTTCGATTCCCGCGCGCGGCGGATCGCGGTCGCGGTGTCGCGCTCGATCTGCACGCCGGGGCCGGCAATCGCCAGCACGGCGCGCGCGATGCCGCCGCGATCCATCACGGCGAGGCGCTGCTCGCCGAATTCGGCGAGCCGCACCACGGCCTGCCGGTAGATTTCCCGATCGATCTCGCCGGTGGTGGTCTTCCAATAGTCCTCGAAACCGGGGGACAGGAAATGTTCTTCCAGAGCTATCTTCTTGATCATGTCTTTTCTCTACGCCGCCGGGGACCGGCTGCTTTTATCACCGCTTCATCCCACGACGCGAGGCGAGTTTCCCGCTTTCCCGGCTTGCCGGCAGGGGTGAAAGGGAGCCAAGCTGCCCGCATCGGGCCTTGCGAGCCGACGTTCAACAAGGCTATTGGTCTTGTGACCCTCATAACGCTGCCCTGACCGCCCGTCGCCGGCGCGGGGCGCACCGGGAGGCACCATTGGCGAAGACGATTCGTGGCGTGAGGTTCGAGGAGAACCTCAATAACGGGATGGGGCTCGAGTTCTACAACCTGTCCCACCGGTTCGGCTACCAGTCGCCGAACTGGCCCTATTTCGAGGACGTCAAGATCGAGCGCATCCATTACATGGCGAAGTCGGGCGTGCTGTCTCAGCGCATCACCACCAGCATGCACAACACCACCCATATCGACGCGCCCGCCCATGTGATCCAGGGCACCCCGTTCATCGACGAGGTGCCGCTGCCGCATTTCTTCGGTTCCGGCATCGTGGTGTCGATCCCCAAGAGCAAATGGGAGCCGATCACCTATGACGATCTCGAAAAGGCGGCCGGCAAGACCGTGCGGCCGCGCGACGTCGTCATCGTCAACACCGGCTGGCACAAGCTCTACGAGGACAGCGAGGATTATTTCTGCCGCGCGCCCGGCTTCGTTCCGTCGGCCGGCAAGTGGTTCGTGGAGAAGAAGGTCAAGGTCGTCGGCCACGACACCCAGGCGAACGATCATCCGCTCGCGACCGCCATCGGGCCGCAGCGCAACGGACCGCTGCATCCGCATCTCGCCGAGGAATACCGGGAATGGTCGGGCGGGCGCGACTGGAAGGACGACTTTCCCGATTGGGAGCCGGTGCACCGCATCCTGTTCAAGAACGGCATTCTCGGCATCGAGAATGTCGGCGGCGACATCGACAAGGTGACCGGGCGGCGCTGCACCTTCGCGTTCTTTCCGTGGAACTGGGACCGCGGCGACGGCTGCATCATCCGCCTCGTCGCGATCGTCGATCCGAAGGGCTCGTACCGCATTGAGAGGGGGAGGAAGGTCTGATGGAGGTCAAGCGCTTTGCCGAGGCGAAAGCCTATGAGGCTGCCAACCATCGCGGCTATTGCTCGCTGCGCCTGTTCGGGCTCGATGCCGGCGGGCCGAAGCAGCTCGTGGTCGGCGTGTCGCATTTCCTGCCGGGCGGCGGTGCCGGGCCGGATGCGTCGCCGACCGAGAAGGTCTATTTCGTGCTGTCGGGCGAGCTCACGGTCGTCGTTGGCGGTAAGGAGACCGTGCTGCACCGAAACGACAGCTGCTTCATCGGCCCCAACGAATCCCGCGAGATCGTCAACCGCGGCAAAGACGTGGTGACGATCCTGGTGGCCGTGTCGGTGCCGCCGAAGTGAACATCTCGTAGCCCGGATGGAGCGCAGCGTAATCCGGGGACGACCGCCCCGGATTGCGCTGCGCTCCATCCGGGCTACGATTCTGCGACTCCGAGGCCCACCATGTCCGAAGATTTCCTGAAAAACCCCGCCGCCCTGTTCGACGTTCGCGGCAAGACCGCGGTCGTGACGGGCGCGTCCGGCGCGTTCGGGGCATTGGCGGCGAAGACGCTGGCCGCGGCCGGCGCCAATGTGGTGCTGGCGGCCAGCAAGGAGGAGGAGCTCAGGAAGGTCGCGGCCGAATGCGAGGGACTCGGCGGCCGCACCGCGATCGTCGCCAAGCGGCCGAGCTCGGAGGCCAATTGCGCCGCCATCGTCGCCGCGGCGGTTGAAAAATTCGGCCGCCTCGACATTCTGGTGGTGGCCTCCGGCCTCAACAAGGTGTCGAAGATCGTCGACCAGAGACCTGAGGACTTCCTCGACGTCATGGACGCTAACGTCACCCAGTCGTGGCTGATGGCGCGCGCCGCCACGCGGCAGATGCTCAAGCAGGGGCGCGACGGCCAAGGTTCTGGTGGAAAGGTGATCCTCACCTCCTCGGCGCGCGGGCTGTTGGGCCATCCGGCCGGCTACACCGCCTATTGCGCCTCGAAGTCGGCGGTAGACGGCATCACCAAGGCGCTGGGCTGCGAGCTCGGCGACAGCGGCATTACCGTCAATGCCCTCGGGCCGACCGTATTCCGCTCCCCGCTCACCGCCTGGATGTACGAGGACACCGATCGGGCGCGCGACGTGCGCAAGGGGTTCCTGACCCGCGTGCCCAAGGGCCGGCTCGGCGAGCCGGCGGACCTCGCCGGCCCGCTCCTGTTCCTCGCCTCGCGGGCGTCGGACTTCTACACCGGGCACGTCCTCTACGCCGACGGCGGCTATACGGCGGGGTAGATTTTGACCAAGCCGCGCATCGCCGTCATCGGCGCCGGGCTGATGGGCCACGGCATCGCCCAGGTATTCGCGCTCGCCGGCCACGAGGTCGTGCTCACCGACGCCGACGCGCCGACGCTTGCGAGCGCCCGTGACCGCATCCTCGCCAACCTGCGCGATCTCGGCGACGACGCGACGGCGCTGGCGCGCGTGCGGGTCTCGCCCGATCTCGGCGAAGCCGTGCGCGATGCGGACTTCATCGTCGAGGCGGTGCGCGAGGACCTCGCCGTCAAGCAGAAGCTGTTCGCCGAGATCGAGCGCGCGGCGCGACCCGACGCCATCCTTGCCAGCAACACCTCGGTGATTCCGATCACCGCCATCATGGGCGGCCTCGCCGGCCGCGCCCGCGCGCTCGGCACCCATTGGTGGAACCCGCCCTATCTCGTCCCGCTGGTCGAGGTGATCGCGACGCAGTGGACGGCGGCTTCGGCGCTCGACTTCACCATGAAGCTCCATGCCGAGATCGGCAAGACGCCGGTGCGTGTGAAAAAGGACGTGCCGGGCTTCGTCGGCAACCGGCTCCAGCACGCGCTGTGGCGGGAGGCGATCTCGCTGGTCGAGAACGATATCTGCGACGCCGAGACGGTCGATACCGTCATCAAGGCCGCGTTCGGCCGGCGGCTTGCGGTGCTCGGTCCGTTGGAGAACGCCGACCTCGTCGGCACCGACCTCACCCTTGCGATCCACCGGACCGTGCTGCCGGCGATCGACTCGAGGCCCGGTCCGTCGCCCTACCTTGAGAAGCTCGTCGCCCAAGGCAAGCTCGGCATGAAGTCGGGCGAGGGCTTTCGCACCTGGACGCCGGAACAGCAGGCCGCGCTGCGCGCCCGCGTGCTCAAGCACCTCAAGGCCGCGCGAGCAAGCGATTGAATGCGCCAGATGCGGGGCGTCGTAGGGCGGATTAGGCAGCGTAATCCGCCGATCATCCGACGGAATTGGCGGATCACGCTTCGCTATTGCGCCCTACGGCTGGTGCGTGTTTCGATAACATCGACGCGCTCCGCGCCATTGCCGGTCGAAGACGGGCGTAAACGCCATCGCGCTACACCGGCACCCGCACCGATGCCCGCAGACCGCCCATCGGGCTGTCGCCCAGCATGATGTCGCCTCCGTGGGAGCGGGCGATGTCGCGCGCGATGGCGAGGCCGAGGCCGCTGCCGCCCTCGTCCTGGTTGCGGGCGTCGTCGAGGCGCAGGAACGGCTTGAACACGTCCTCGCGCAGGTTGGCCGGAATGCCCGGACCGTCGTCGTCGACCGTGATCGTCATGTAGCGATGATCGCGATGTCCCGTAATCGCGCTCGCGGCGGCGAAGCGGGCGGCGTTGGAAACCAGGTTGGCGAGGCAGCGCTTGAACGCGTTCGGCCGCACCGTGACCACCGGATAGCCGTGGAACTCGACCGTCGTGGTGTGGCCGTGGCGCTCGGCATCCGCCTTCAATTCCTCCAGGAACGCCGACATGTCGGTGGGCTCAGGCGATTCGCCGGCATCGCCGCGGGCGAACGCGAGATAGGCCTCGAGCATGCGGCTCATCTCGTCGATGTCCTTCTTCATCGCCTCGACCTCGGGGCTGTCGCCGATCAGGGCGAGCTCGAGCTTGAAGCGGGTCAGCACGGTGCGCAGGTCGTGGGACACCCCGGCCAGCATGGTGGTGCGCTGTTCGATGGTGCGCTCGACCCGCGCCTTCATCTCGATGAAGGCGGAGGCGGCGCGGCGCACCTCCTGGGCGCCGCGGGGGCGGAAGTTCGGTACCTCGCGGCCCTTGCCGAAGCTCTCCACCGCCTCGGCGAGCCGCAGGATGGGGCGGATCTGGTTGCGCAGGAACAGGATCGCGACAGTGATCAGCACCAGCGAGGTGCCGACCATCCACAACAGGAAGATTTCCGAATTCGACGCATAGGCGGCGCTGCGGCGCGCGAACACCCGCATCACCGCGTCGTCGAGCCCGATGCGGATTTCCACGAGATTGGAGCGCCCGACCGTGTCGATCCAGAACGGCCGGCCGATCTGCTTCCTCACCTCCTCCGACAGCGCCTGGTCGAGCAGCGAAAAGAACGGCTTCTGCCCGATCGGCGGCAATTCGTTGACGGGGAGGAAATCGACCACGAGGCCGAGGCGGTCCTGGGCGATGCGGCGCAGCTCGGCATTGTCGCGGTCCTGCGGATAGGCCTTGCGGATGTCGATCACGGCGGCGATGTCCTGGGTCACGGCCGCCGACAACCGCCGCGTCACCGTGTTCCAGTGCCGCTCCATGAACACGAAGGCGACGACCGATTGCAGGATCACCATCGGGGTGA
>Ga0209415_10021078_pt1 | contig 10069 bp, 9 predicted proteins | sample PeaSoiSIISIP2007_FD_187696 | JGI IMG/M metagenome (GOLD analysis project Ga0209415, IMG submission 187696) | Peat soil microbial communities from Weissenstadt, Germany - SII-SIP-2007 (SPAdes) (version 2) | ecosystem: Environmental > Terrestrial > Soil > Wetlands > Peat | place: Germany... | reverse complement strand
CGTTGATTCTATTGGGCCTCCTTTTTGCGTTGATGACGTTTTGCGACGTTTTGCGACCCGATTTTGACGAAGTTTTGTTGATTCGGAATGAGTTAAGTGCGAAATGCACCGGAAACGGGGCAGGATTTTTCCGACTTATTTAATTTCCGGATTTCGAGGCGCATCGGAGGATGAGTCCGTCTCTCGCCGCCGGTGGGGATGCTTGCCAACATGGAATGAGTATGCGGCAGATCGGCGAAATTCTCGGCAAAGCCGGGCGGGAATTCTAAGGCAGCGATTTCAGGGGTTTGGGGGCAGGTAGCGGGGCGGGCGGGCTTGACAAGAATTGGGATGGCGCCTGGGGGGCCGGCCATCCTGGCCTTGGCGGCGTGCCTGTTGCGCCCGTCAACCTGCCGCCAAAAAAGACGCGCCAAGGATGGGGCACTAAGCGTCCGTCACGTGCGACCAGCGGTACGTGGGGTCTATTTGTATTGCTGCGCCGACTGGTAGTAGCCGTCCTTGGCAGTGATCACGACGTTGGGCCGGTCGACCCGCACTTCGATCTTGCGGAATTTTTCGTCGAAAATCGGCGCATGGCTGAGGTAAACCAGCGTGTACTGGTTGCGCGCCTCGGCGGAGATCTTGGCGTAGCTCCTCTCCATGCTGTTGATGCCGCGCCCGGCCAGCATGTCGCCGCCGGTGAGCGCTGTGTACTTGTAGAGGATGTTGTCGTACATCTCGAAGGGCAGATGGAAACGGTCAAGCCACCCCTCACCCCAGCGCGCCGAGTCACCCACTAGCGTGCCAAAGACCGCAATGTTATTGGTCTGCAGGTATCTCCTCACTTCATTGAAGGTGGCCTTGCTGCCATATTCTTTGCCGTCGGAGACAACGTAGATCACGCGCCGCCGTTCTTTGGGGCGGCTGGAGAGATCCTTGGCCGCAGCCAGGATGGCATCGTTGAGGGCGTGTACTTCTTTGGGCAGGATAGGAACCACTCCTCCGGCCGAACCGCCTTGGTTGAGAACGGGATCCACGCACCCGCCGTTTTTTGTAATGCTGCAGTCGGAGAAGGGATTGCCGCCGACGATGGGAACGGTGGGATCGGTGCCGGTGGCCTGCGCCAGCGCAAGAACCGCGGGCAAGCGCGAACTTTGGCCGCCGGTAAAGCCAGTCCACTCCTTGGTGAAGTGGGTGTAGCTGAAGACCGCGGCCTCGTCATAGGGAGTTAGCGCGGCCTGGATGGCGCCCATGGACTGGTTGACCTCTGCCATGATGTTTTCCGGAAGGGTCTGATCGATGACGAAGGCGATGGAGAGTTCGGCGGGATCGACGCTGAAAACCCTGAGATCTTCTCGCCGGTTATTTTCGAAGACGGTGAAATCGCGCCAAGTCAGGCCGGCGACGGGATTCCCCTTGGAGTCCTTGACCGTGACCGGAACCACAACTTCGTTCACGTACGCGTGAATGAGGGGCACCATGGCGGCGTTCCCTATTTCGGGAGGCGTGGTCTGCTGGTCAGGCGGCGGGACGGCAGGCGGTTGGTCTGGCGCAGGTTGGGGCGGGGCAGTGCCGGGTGCGGCAGGAGGCTGGGCTGGCGTGGAGGGAGACGCAGTGGAACTCGAAGCCTCGCCGGCACCAATTCCCGGTGTTATCGGCCCTCCGGGCAAGGCAGTGGGCGCCTGCGGGGTGGGCGCATCGGGCACGGGCTGCTGGGTCCGAGCCGGATCGCTCGCGGCCAGGGCCAGCGCGGCGAGAAAAATCGTCGCCCGCGTGGCAGCCTTTGATCCCAAATTCACCTCGGTTAGCTCCTTCGCCCTAGATCTGATTGCATAAATACCTGGAATCAATTGGGCAGCATCCCCAGGGGCTAAAGCCCGATGACGTTTATGCGGCCTTTGCGGCACGACTAAAGTCGTGCCCTGATACAAACCGTTTATGCAGCCATTTCTAGTTGCATTCGAGGGTTCCGCGCAGGAGACGCAACGCAGGCACCGGAGCCGCACCCCACAGAGTATCAGACGCGGCAGCAGCGGGCTGGTTGCTTGCGCCAGCGGAATCGCGCATCCATTGGTGATGGCCGCGAGCGGGCCCGCGCCTCCGAGGTCGCGTATGCTTTCAATGGGGTCGGCTTCCCGTCTAACCCGCTAGGATGCGTCTGCGAACGAGTGTAGCTGCCGTTTTGGTTGGCCTGGCCGCGGTGCCCGCGGCGGGAGGTGCGCAGCTCGCGCCGTCGCCAGACGCACCGCCGGTAAGCTCGGCGCCCGCGGCGCCGCCCGAGGACGCGTCGGTTGCCACCTTCAAGCAGACAGTGAACCTGGTGGACCTGTTCTTCACCGTAAGGGACAAGAACGGCAACCTGGTCCCGCACCTGAGCAAGGACATGTGCACGGTGTTGGAAGATAAGGTTCCGCAGACACTCAACAGCTTTGTGGCCGAGACCAACCAGCCGCTGACGCTGGGGATCATGCTCGATACATCCGGCAGCCAGCAGCGCGTGCTGCCGCTTGAGCAGGAGGCGGGCGGCGAGTTTCTGCAACAGGTGCTGCGCGCCAAGGATGAGGCCTTCCTGATCTCATTCGATGTGAATATCGACCTGCTGCAGGACTACACCAACAGCGCGCGGCAATTGGCCCACGCCATGGACAAGGCGCAGATCAACACTGCGGGCGGAAATGGCGGGGCGGGCATTCCCGGCGCCGGCGGCGGGACGATCCCCACGCCCGGCGGTCCCAAGGGCACGGTGCTGTACGACGCGATTTACGAGGCCGCCCACCAGAAGATGCATCAGGAGACTGGGCGCAAGGCGATGATTATCCTGACCGACGGCGAGGACGAGGGCAGCGACCACAAGATCGGCGACGCCATTGCGGCTGCCGAGCGAAACAACGTGATCGTGTACGTGATTCTGATTGCCGACCGCGAGATGTACGGGTACCAGGGCATGGGCTACTACGGCTACTCGGCGGCAAAGCAAATTGCCGATGAGACGGGCGGGCGTGTGATTGACGTGGGCAACAACGGCGACAAGCTACGCGCGGCCTTTCAGCAGATTCAGGATGAGTTGCGCACGCAGTATCTGGCCACCTACACCCCGAGCAACACCAAGACCGATGGCACCTTCCGGCATATCGCCGTGGAATGCAAGGGAGACGTAGGCGAGGTGGTGAAGGTGCGGGCGCGCAAGGGCTACTACGCTCCAGCGCCCGAGAACTAGCGGCTTCGACTCCGCGATCGGCAACAAAAACCTTGCCCTTGCTCCCCTTGCGGCGGCATGATGGTAGCCGCGCGAGCACGGCTCGGGAGGCGGGCTGCAGGATTGACCGAGTAGCGACTCGCGAAGTGTGCAGCGGAGGTGATTCGGATGAAATCCCTTACAGTTCTTGCGGCGGCAGTTGCCTTCGCGGGCATTTCATTGCCGGCGCAGCAAACGACCGTGGGCGCCACGGCGACTGGCCAGCCGGCAGCGGCGAACGCACCGCAAGCGGCGGCGAACCCACAAGCGGCGGCGACCCCGCAAGCGGCACAGGGGTTCGGCGATGAGGCGGCGGCGCGCTGGCACGACATGGCTTCGATGAGCTGCGAATTGCAAGGGCATCTCGATTCGAAAGCGGCCAAGGTGGGCGATCGCGTGGTGGTCAAGACCACGGAAAAAACGCAGACCTCCGATGGAACCGCGATTCCCAGAGGCTCGCGGCTGGTTGGCCACGTGACAGAGGTGCAGGCGCACAGCCGCGAGCACGCCGACGCACAGATCGGGATTGCTTTCGACCACTTCGAGTTGAAGAGCGGCGCGAGCGTTCCCGTGCATACGCTGATCCGCAGGGTACGCCCCCCGGTAAGCCTGCCGAGCATGAACGCGATGGATAACGGGGGCATGATGGGCCCTGGAGGCATGGGCGGCGGTCCCAGCGGAGCAATGGGCAACGGCTCATCGGCGACCGCTCCAGGCGGCCAAGCGGTTTCAGAAGCAGCGGGGGGAACCATCACCCGATCGGGCGAAGTGGCCTCGACGGGGACGCCCCGGAATGTAGGGCCGGATCCGCCCCTTGGGCCGGGCGGGAATGAAAGTGCGCACGCCGATAGCGCACCGCCGCCTCCTGCGCGCGGCAGTGCGCCGCGCCCCAGCGGCATTCCGGGCATCCTGCTGGCGGGCAGCAGCACGGCATCCGGTCTGTTCTTCGATGCGGCGCACCGGGACGTCGAGCTCTACGACGGCACGCAGTTTGATTTGGGCGTTGCGGTGGACCGATAGAACCGCACGTGCGCCTAAGATCGATGCACTCTCGCCCCGGCCAGGGCGCAGTCAATCAACGAGGGTAGCGGATTGAGTTGCATTCGGCGAACGATGGTCACAGTGGCGAACTGTGCATACCTGGGCTTTTTGCTCGCGGCGCCGGCCGCGTGCGCGCAGGCAAGCGATCCCAGCTCCGCGAAGGTGACCTACGCGCCAACTCCGGGAGCCTGGGGCGACGATGCCGCATCGCACGCGTGGGAGATGAGTACGATTGCCGGCCGGTTGGAAAACAGGCTCGATTCCAAGTCCGCTAAGGTAGGCGATCGAGTGGTGCTGAAGACGACGGAGAAGGTGCAGACCTCCGACGGTACCGTGATTCCCGCCGGTTCGCGCCTGGTGGGACGTGTGACCGAGGTGCAGGCGCACGGCGAGGTTCACGACCAGACGCACGCCGCATCGCGAATCGGCATTGCCTTTGACCATGTGGAGGTGAAGGGCGGAGCGAGTATTGCGATCTACACGATGATTCGCGGGTTGACGCCGCCTCCGGACCTCGCGGGCGACGAGCCGGTGAGCGCCGGCCGGAGCGGCAGCAGAATGGGTGCGAGTGGAGGCTCGAGCGGAGGATTGACAGGCAGTACGCCGGACGCCGCGGGCAGCGCAATGCAGGGCGCCGAGGGAATGGCTGGGGGAGTTGCGGACCGTACGGCCGCAACCGCGGATTCTGCCGCTGCGGGCATCGTTGATTCGGCGGCGAGTTCGGCGGTGCAGCGGGCCGGACACGGTGACCCGAATGTGAGCACTGGCGCGCATGCATTGGCGGCCGCTCGCGCCAAGCCTCGCCCAACCGGGATTCCCGGCGTGATGCTCGCCGGCAGCAGCGCTGCCTCGGGGTTGTTGTCAGCCGTGGGCGGGAACGTCGAGCTCGAAAGCGGGACGCAGGTGCAATTGGGCATCGTGGCAGACCGGTAGGACGAGTGCTCAGTGATCAGTGGTCAGCGATCGGGGGATCGGTGATCAGAAGGAGCAAAGAGAGGCTCGCTGTGCGAAAACGGTGCACACGAGAGACATCGCTGAGGGAAAACTTAAGTGTCTGTCGAAATAGTGTCGCATTTTCGCACAGGAGATTACCTAAGTCAGGCTACGCGTTATCTAGCGAAGGTTCTAGGTATTCGTTAATATCGGCAGCGATCGACAAAACTTTAGGCCGGCAACCGCAAATTTCTTGGCCTGGGGTTTATCTTGCTCTCAGAGGTGTTGGCATGGCCATCCAATCCGCTGTCCAGGAAGGGTTCGAAATCAGTCCGAAGTTCCGCCAGACAGTGGAGGAGCGGATCGCGCGCCTGGAAAGGGGCGCTGAGTATGACGAGGCGCAGATTGAAAGGCTCGATGACATCGATCACATCCGCAGACAGATGCGGCTGGTAACGGCGCAGCGGGCCGAGGCGTTGCGCATGCGGATCTTCCTCGATCGAGCGCGCACGCGCCCAGTGCGCGCCTAGCGCCCGGCGCTTCCGGTATTCAAACATCGACATTGCAAAGATGGGAACGGCTCCGCCGTCCGTACTGAATTTCCATGCTGCAGACTCAGCAACGGGCGCTACCGGTGCAGGGGGTCTTTGCCGGGAGGTACTTCAGCAATCCCCTGGGAATTTCACGGCAGGCGCAATTTCTCTGGTGACGCAGATGCCAGGCGATCCGCTCTTTCAGGGTAGCTTTTTGCGGCATCTTGTTTCGTGAGTGCCAAGTCTTGTTCATGATCCCCGATTGCCGAAGGAATTCTTGGCGAATGCAAAGAATTCCGCCCGGGCTACGGATAATCTTAGAGCAGCAGGCGTGCAGCCGGCAGCGTGTCAGATGCCAACGGAAATTGAATACTTCGTAGTCGATGTCTTTACCGAGACGGCGCTCGCGGGCAATCCCCTTGCTGTGGCGATGAGCACGTGTGGGCTCGACACGGCGCGGATGCAGGCGATCGCGCGCGAGTTCAACCTGTCGGAGACGACATTCGTGGAGCGCAGGCCGCTCGATGTGGAGCGGTTAGAAGGCGTGCGCGTGCGAATCTTCACCACGCAGGAGGAGCTGCCGTTCGCGGGGCATCCCACGCTGGGCACGGCCAGCGTGCTGAAGATGAGCGCGCCGGAGACCCTTGTAAACGGCACGGTGACGCTAGCGCTGAACGTGGGGCGAATTCCGGTGCGCTTCGAAGAGGGCCGCGGCGGCGTGTTCGGCGAAATGACGCAACGCGATCCGGAGTTTGGCGCGCAGTTGAATGCGGCCGAGGTTGCTCCGCTTCTCGGCTTGGCGCCTGGGGATATGGAGCCCTCGCTGACGCCGCAGGTGGTGTCGACGGGCAATCCCTTCGCCATTGTGGTGTTGCGATCATTGGAAGCTTTAACACGGCTTAAGGTGGACGGCGAGAAAGCCACCGCCTGGCTGCGGGAACGTGGAGCGCGGTGGTTCTATGTCCTTGCCCTCGATCTCGACCAAAACGAGAACCGTACGAAGTACCGGGCAAGAATGCAGTTTTATGGCGGGGAGGATCCGGCCACGGGCTCGGCAGCGGGATGTGCTATCGGCTATCTGGTTGCCCACGGCGCAGCGACCTCCGGCGTTCGAATTCACCTGCGGCAGGGGTTGGAAATCGGCAGGCCAAGCGATCTATTTCTGACCGCGACTAAAGATTCGGCGAGGGTGATCGATGTGCGCGTCGCGGGTAGCACCGTTCTCGTGGCAAAAGGGAGGCTTTTCCTGCCGTGATGCACATGGTTTCAACAGAAATTCATCAGCGCAAGTAGTGGCGCGTGTTCGATTAATCGATTTTCCACCGGTTACCGACGGATTTTCCGAGAGACTTTCGCTATCTTATCCCTCTTTTCAGGCGACGCCGCTCGCCGTAGGCTTCACCCTCATTGAGCCAAATCAGCGGAGCGCTTGCAAGGGATCATCGCAGCGCGCCAAACCCTGAGTATTTCGATCCGCGAAGGAAGCTGGCCGGCGTCTGACAGAACGCTGGTTGCCGAGTCGAGTGCGTAGCCATGCTCCAACGAGCACGGGCGCATGCGGCAGGCGGCCGGATGGTTGCGTTCCCAGACGGCGCACGGCGGCTTCCTAGCGGATGCGGGCCTAAGACAATGAGCACCTGCACCGCCGCGAGCGGCCGGTGATGTGTGCCTAGAAGCTGGCCCGGAAAAATTGAATGAAGGAGCAATCCCGGAGCCATGCGTCCTAAGAAAGTGATTCTTTGCGTCGATGACAACGAACAGGAGCTGTCTGTATTGAAGTTCATGCTGCAGACCAACGGCTACAAAGTGCTGACGGCCCGGAACGGCCAGGAGGCGGTTGCGGTCTTCGTTTCCGTTCCGCAGGTCGATTTGGCGCTGATCGACAGCCAGATGCCCCAGATGAGTGGAACCCAGCTCGTGGAGCGGCTCAAGCGGATCGCCGGCCACGTTCCGGCGATCTTGCTGGGAGAGATGCCCGCCGGCAGCCCGGAACTTCACACGGCCGATGCGCTGACGGTGCGCAAGAACTGCTCCGTGCAGGATTTGCTGGAGCGCGTAAAGCAGATGAGCGCCCGCAAGCGCGGCCCGCGCAAGGGCGCGCAGCGCATGGTGCATATGGCGGAAGAGGAACTCGCCGTAGCGTCGTAGAGGCAGGGACTAGGGAATAGGGACCAGGGAATAGAAAACCTGCCCCCCCTACTACTGGTTTCCGGTTGTCGGCTGTCCGCTCATGCCCAGCGGCTACTGGCTGCTCTTATCTCTACGCCCTACTCCCTATTCTCTATTCCTTGCCGTGTGCTCTTGACGACGGTATGCGCGACTGCTCATACTCACGCCATCGGTGCCCCCGCACGAGATTGGCGCGCTTGTCGCCAGCGAAAGTTGGGCCTTATGGACCTGGTTGTTATCCGCCTTCTTTTTGTCATTCTGCTTGCCACGGTTTGTTACTTCCTTCGACCTTTTGGTTTACAGACGGGTTGGGAAGGCGCCTTGGCCGGAGCGACGGCTGCCTGCGCCGTGATTGTGTTCGAGTTGCGTGTGCGAGCGCTCACTCTGCGCCGGCTGATCGGCGCCGTGGCGGGCAGCGTGCTTGGCATCTTCGGCGCCGCACTATTTTGCCTGGTGGTGCGTTCGGCTCCTCTGGCCGGCTCGACATCGGCGGCCGTGCAGATCTTCGTGCTGTTGCTAATGACCTACGTCGGCCTGCTGGTGGGCGCGAGCAAAGGCGATTTGCTGAATCCCGCGGCGTTGGGCACGGTGTTTTCGGCCGACAAACCGCTACGCCGCAGCGCCAAGGTGCTGGACACCAGCGTCATCATCGACGGCCGCATCGCGGATATCGCCGAGGCCGGCTTCATCGACGGCACGCTGGTGGTGCCGGAGTTCGTGCTGCGCGAACTGCAGGTGGTGGCCGACTCCACCGACGGCTCAAAGCGGCAGCGCGGACGCCGCGGCCTGGATATGCTGCAGCGCATGCAGCAGAGCGAGAGAGTCCAGGTGCAGATTGTTCCCGACGATTTCCCGTCGATCCGCGAAGTGGATTTGAAGCTGCTGGAACTGGCCAAGAAATGGGAGGCCAAGGTGGTGACCAACGACTTCAACCTGAACAAGGTGGCCCACCTGCACCACGTGGAAGTGCTCAACATCAATGATCTGGCCAACGCGCTGAAGCCGGTGGTGCTGCCCGGCGAGCGCATGACCCTGACCATCCTGAAGGAAGGCAAGGAGTTCAACCAGGGCGTGGGCTACCTGGACGACGGGACGATGGTGGTGGTGGATCACGCGCGCAAGCTGATCGGGCGAAGCGTAGCTATTTCGGTGACCAGCGTATTGCAGACGGCGAGCGGCAAGATGATCTTCGGCAAGATGGACGAGAACGGGAAGACGGCGGCGAGCGATGCGGCGGAAAACGCCCGGTAGCTGCGGCCGCTGCTAAGAGGTCAGTGCGATGGCGGTGCTGAGTTCGACCCTGCAGGTCATCGATTGTCCGTGCACGAAGCGTAACTGCCCGAGGCACGGCTATTGCGAAGCCTGCAGGGCATACCATTGCAGCGCACGCCCACCGCGCGCTCCCTATTGCGAAAGAAAGCGAAATTGGCTACAGAGGCTCTTCGGCAGACGACCCCACGCGCCGCGTTGACGGGCGTTTGCGCGCAGAGCTGGTTGAATAGATGACCCGAGGCCATCTGGAAGCATCCCTCGGGGGCTAAACAGGCTGCGGAAAAACTCCGTAATCTGGCTAGTGTGGTGTCTCGGAAGTTCGTTGCATAAGCCGGGATCTCGAGATGCGGGTCCTTCGACTCCGTCCGCCGCGGCGGACTTCGCTCAGGATGACCGCAGCATTTATGCTGCGAACTTCTGAGACGGGACACTAGCGAGCTTTTAGGCGCGCCAGCAGCTTCTGCTTGGCCTCGGGCCATTCCGCCGCGACGATCGAGTAGCGGTACGATTCGCGGGGGATCCGGTCGGCGGCCATGCGGTGGGCGCGGAGCACGCCTTCAAATTTCCCGCCGATGCGCTCGATAGCCGCTTGCGAGCGCTTGTTGCGCGCGTCGGTGTGCAGGCAGACGCGCAACACGTCCCACACCTCGAACGCATGCGTCAACATCAGCAGCTTGGCCTCGGTGTTGATCGCCGTGCGCTGGGCGTCGGCTGCCAACCAGGTCCAGCCGATCTCCACCGCATCGGGAAGGCCGTCACGGTGCTGCTTCGAGGCCAGCGGAACTGGCCAGCGCCAGCGCTCGATGTTGCCGAAGCGCGTGCTGCCAACGACGCGGTCGCCTCGTCGGTCGATGGTCGCAAACGGCAGGGCCTCGCCCTTGGCGTGCAGCTCCAAGGCCGTCTCAAC
>Ga0209415_10021077_pt1 | contig 10070 bp, 9 predicted proteins | sample PeaSoiSIISIP2007_FD_187696 | JGI IMG/M metagenome (GOLD analysis project Ga0209415, IMG submission 187696) | Peat soil microbial communities from Weissenstadt, Germany - SII-SIP-2007 (SPAdes) (version 2) | ecosystem: Environmental > Terrestrial > Soil > Wetlands > Peat | place: Germany... | reverse complement strand
TTGAAAGGCTCGTCAACGCCTATGAGCGGAATCCTCTAGCTCGGCAGCAATGCATCAAGAAATATGGGACCAACTGTTATGTCTGTGGATTCTCGTTCGGTGCTATCTACGGAGAGACTATGGATGGATTTATTCATGTCCATCATTTGCGCCAGCTTTCCGCAGTCGGAAAAGATTACAAAGTTGACCCTGTCGCCGACCTTCGTCCTGTGTGCCCGAATTGTCACGCAGTGATACATCATCGTCCTAAGCAGCCTTACAGTATTGAGGAGGTACAGGCGTTCTTGCGTAGATAGATCCTGATTTAGATTTAGATTTAGATTTAGATTTAGATTTGGATTTGGATTTGGATTTATCGATTAGCATTTTGTGGAAGACAATTGGAGTTATCAATCCCCACGGGCAACGCAAACTGTTTCCATGATCACTAAACCTAGAGGATCGAACTTCATCCGGCAGTTTGGCGGGCCGGGCGAGAATACGCAGATCTACTGCTACAAGTTCTGGCAGCTCGTCGTGGCGGGCGGGTGCCCCTACCGGTGCGCTTATTGCTTCTTGCAGACGGTGCCGTGGTTCCGCTTCCGTCCGGACGAACTTTACGGGCTCGTCTACACCAATGTGGACGACATGGTTGATGAGATCAAAAAGTGGCTCGCGGACCCTATCCCCAAAATGATGATTGCGGGCGAACTGCAGGATGGCCTGGTTTTTGATTCGGCCTACAAAAAGACGAGCGGGAAGGCTCTGACGCATCACATCATCCCCTTATTTGCGGCGCAAAAGCGGCACCGGCTCATCTTCTTGACCAAGTCAACGCAAATCCAGCATGCCCTGGAACTAACGCCGACGCCGCAAGTCGTTTTTTCCTGGTCGGTCAATGCGGAAGAAGTCGGCGCCACATGGGAGCATGGCGCGCCACTGCCTTCAGAACGGTTTGCTGCCGCAAAGAAAATGAAAAAAGCCGGCTGGCCCATACGGTTCCGGCTGGACCCCATGATTCCCTACCCCAATTGGAAGAAGGGCTATGGCGAAGCCATCCGAAGAATCAATGCCCTCTCGCCAGAGATGGTTACCCTGGGTTCTTTGCGCGCCACATCCTACAACGGTTTGCGAAATGCATCGAAGGCGAACGGGCGGGACGAATCCATTTTCGATTATTTAACGGAAGAAAAAGACCCTTCCGGATTCAAGTATCGGCTTCCCTTTGCAAAGCAAGTGGAAATGTTCCGGTTTGCCGTGGGTCAATTGAAAACCAGCATTACGCCTGCATTGTGTAAAGAAGATCGTGCCCTTTGGAAGGCTCTGGGCATGCACTTTGCTGGCTGCCATTGCCTATTGGGCCGCAATGACAACATCGTGAAAGAGCGGCATGCCGAAATGAAGCAGCCGAGAACGGTGGATCGCCCCGTGGGCCTGGGCAAATCGTTACCGATTTTGGTGTAGTTCCTTGGATTCTTTCCTTCCTGCTCGCCCGCAGCAGAAGGGAGGTGGAGCGCCAACACGATACCAAGCATCACCAGCTTGTCTTGACATTGTCGGGCAGACCCGATAGCCTTAACAACGAAGGAGTGGCTATGCCATCCCGTTCTCTTCGCAGTGAAAAACTTGATCTCCGCCTGACTCGCAAGGCTAAAACAGCGTTACGAGCCGCGGCGGCAGCCTCCAACCGTTCCGTAAGCGAGTTCGTTCTGGAAAGCGCACTGGCACGTGCCGATGAAGCCCTGGCGGATCGCCGTACTTTTGGGCTGAATACGACGCAATGGAAAGCATTCCTGGCGGCGCTGGATGCTCCTCCACGTCCCCTGCCCCGCTTGGAACGTCTCTTGAAGGAGCCAGGATTTTTTGACGCGGGCACTCGCCAGTGAGCGAAATCCGGCGCGTCGAAAAACTGCGACGTGATCATCCGGTCGAAGAATTTGATTGTGGCCGCGAAGAACTAAACCGATACCTTTTGCGCTATGCCTGGCAGAACCAGCAAGCAGGCGCCGCTCAAACGTACGTGGGGATCGTAGGCAAAGTCATTGTTGGTTATTACGCGTTGGCCGTGGGCCAGGTGACATTGGAGGATGCTCCCGAACGCCTGAAGAAGGGTCTGGCAAAGCATCCCGTGCCCATCATGCTGCTCGCGCGGCTTGCCATTGATCGCCGCTGGCAGGGTCAAGGCGTTGGCAAGGCGCTGTTGCGAGACGCAATGCAACGCACGTTGCAGGCAGCGGACATAGCTGGTATACGAGCCTTTGCCGTGCACGCAAAAGATGAGGAAGCGAGGCGCTTCTATGAACATTTTGACTTCATCCCCTCCCCTACAGATTCCTTGCACCTCTTCGTCTTGCTTAAGGATGTGCGGCGAATCGTCTCCAATTTTGGTGTAGTTCCTTAGATTTTTTCCCTCCCTGACTCCCTACCGCAGAAGAACGTAAGACCACAGGTCGCCCCATGTTCGTGCATTTGCAGTGTCACAGCCATTATTCCTTTCTGCGGGGAGTGAATCCCCCGGAGGAGATCATTGCCGCCGCGGTGGAGCAAAAAATGCCCGCCGTGGCGCTGACGGATACGAACGGGATGTACGCGGCAATCCCGTTCTATCAGGCGGCGCGCGAAGCGAAGGTGAAACCGATTATTGGAGTTGTGCTCGATGTGGAATGGCGAAACTCGAAAGGCGAAACTCGAAAAACGAAACTCGAAACTCGGAACTCGCCCGTCATCCCGCTGGTGCTGCTGGCTATGGATATGGATGGCTACAGCAATTTGTGCCAATTGACGACGCTGCGGCACCTTGGCGCGTTGCGCCTCGGACAGGAAACTTTCGCCGATGATGCCAGCCGGCCCGTCACGCTGGACGAGATAGCAACCCACAGCGCCGGCGTGCTGGCATTGTGGCCAACTTCCCAGCCATCCACCGTCCCGTCATTCCGAGCGGAGTCTGCGGAGCGAGGAATCCCTCTTTCTCCCTCGCACAACACCGCCATGCCCGTGAAACTGAAGGAAATCTTCCCCGATCGCCTCTACATCGCCGTGCAGCACCTCTCTCCCGGCGATGGCCGCACCCTGCGTGAAGCGGAGCAGCTTGGCCGCTCGTTGAACATCCCCCTCGTCGCCACCAACAATGTCCACTTCCTGCGCCCCGAAGAGCATCTTCACCACCGCGCCGTGAACGCCATCCGCACGGGCAGCTTGCTGACCACCGTCGCCACGCCCGATATCACCACCGGCGAAGCCTGGTTCAAGCCTGCCGTCGAAATGCAGCGCCTGTTTCCCGATCATCCGCAACTTCTGCGCGCCACGCTGGAAATCGCCGACCGCTGCAACCTGCAACTCGAACTGGGCAAGCTTATCTTCCCGGAATTTCCCGTGCCCGCGGGTGAATCGCCCTTCTCCTATTTGTGGAAACTCAGTTTTGAAGGCGCCCGCAAACGCTACCGCCCGCTGCGCCCCGAAGTGCTTTCGCGCCTCACGCACGAACTCGAAGTCATCGACAAACTCAAACTTGCGCCATATTTCCTGCTCGTCTGGGACATTGTCGAAGAGGCCAATCGCCGCGGCATTCCCGCGGTGGCACGTGGTTCGGCGGCCAGTTCGATGGTCACGTATTGCCTCGGCATTTCCTGCGTCTGCCCGCTGCGCTGGGGCCTTTATTTCGAGCGTTTCCTGAACGTGCAGCGCGGCGATTGCCCGGACATTGACATTGATATCTGCGGCGCGCGCCGCGATGAACTCCTCGACTACGTCTACGCGCGCTGGGGCGCTGAGCACGTTGCCATGATCGGCAGCTTCATCACCATGCACGCGCGCCTCGCCGTGCGCGAAATCGCCAAAGTTTTCGGCGTGCCCCCTGGCGAGGTGAATCACTTTACCAAGCGCCTGCCGCACCGCCCCGTGCGCGAAATCCTCGACGCCATCACAAATCTTCCGGAATGCCGCAGCCTGCCCATAAACGACGAACCCTGGAAAACGATTCTGCAAGTAGCTCTGCAGCTGGACGATGCCCCGCGCCATCTGGGCATTCATCCGTGCGGCACGGTGATTTCCGCGCGCCCCCTGACGCATCTTGTCCCGCTGGAACGCGCCGCCAAGGGCATCGTCGTTACGCAATACGACATGAACGCCGTCGAAGCCCTCGGCCTGATCAAGATGGACCTGCTCGGCCAGCGCGGCCTCACCACGATGTCGCTGGCGCTGGACAATATTGAAAAAGGTGGCGAGTGGCCTGCCGAAGGCGGGAGTGGTGAGTCATCGTTGCAGCCACAGTCACCTTCTGTCATCCCGCCTGCCCTGAGCGCAGTCGAAGGGAGCGGAGAGCCGGCTGCTCTTGCCGGCTCGCAGCCGAGGGATCCCTCCTCGATCTCCGATACCACCACCTCCTCCATCGCCCCCGACGGCGTCACTCCCTGCCCCAAGGCCCGCATCATCGATTTCACCGCCATCCCCGAAAATGATCCCGCCACCTGCGCGGTCATCGCCGAAGGCCGCACCATGGGCGTCTTCCAGATTGAATCGCCCGGCATGCGCGGCCTGTTGCGCACCATGAAAGCGCGCACGCTCGAGGAAATGGCCATGGCTCTTGCGCTGATCCGCCCCGGCGCTTCTGAATACGGCTCGAAGGAACTCTTTCTGAAGCGCCTGCGCGGGAAAGAGCCGGTGCTCTATGCGCACGAATCGCTGAAGAGCATTCTGGGCGACACGCTGGGCGTATGCATCTACCAGGAACAAGTGATGCAGATCGCGCAAGCCGTCGGCAGCATGTCCCTGGCGGAGGCGGATATCGTGCGGCGTTCGGCGGCGAAATTCTCCGGTCAGTGTGAACGCGAGCGCCTCCGCGGCAAATTTTGGAAGGCCGCGGAACAAATGGGCTTGCAGGGCGCCGCGCGCGAAGAAACCTGGATGATGGTGGAGAAATTCGCGGGCTTCGGCTTCTGCAAAGCGCACGCGGCCACGTATGCAGACATCTCCTACCGCATGACCTATTTGAAAACGCACCACACCGCGGAATTTCTTGCCGCCATGTGCAGTGCCGGTGCGGGCTTTTATCACGTTTCCGCTTATGTCGAGGAGGCCAAGCGCTGGGGCATCACCGCGCTCCTGCCCTCGGTGAATCATTCGCGCATGGAATACACCGCGGAGTGGAACGCGGATGACGCGCCCGCTGCATCTCCGGGGAAGCGCGCGCTGCGTGTCGGCTTGATGCAAGTAAAAGGCCTGCGTGTGGAAACGATTCTCGCGATCCTGCGCTCCCGCGAAAAGCATGGCGCATTCCGTTCGCTGGAGGATTTTCTGTCGCGCATCCCGGCGGAACGCGACGAAATCGAAGCGCTCATCAAGTGCGGCGCGTTCGACGGCGTTTGTGCCATGACGCGCCCCGCCATGCTGTGGCAGTGGAATCTTCTGCAGGCCAAGGGACTGCATGCGCATGTGCGCCCGCATACTGTTCGCTTGCCCGCATCAATGGAGACGGAAAAAGCAGGTTTGACCAATCACTACCCGGGTGCGAATTTTAGAAGTCATCGCATACTTGGCTCTCGGGAGGGCACGGCTTCAGCCGTGCCGAAAAGTCTCGGAAATTCAGGGGTTTTAACCCCTGAGGTGGGCGCGGCAGGATTGCAGAGCAGTTATGAGATAGGCGCCGGCGCCTCACCCGTGCTTTTCGCGGAGATGGAGCACGACGACTCCATCGCCATGGCCTTGCGTGAAATCCATACCGACGATTACACGCCGGAGCAGAAACTGCGTTACGAACGGGAAATCCTGGAAGTGTGCGTCAGCGGCCACCCGCTCGATTTCCTCCCTCGCAACGGTGAAACCTGGAGCGATGAACTGCCGCAACGCACCGGAAAGCGCGTGACCCTATGCGGTTGGGTGGTCACCTTCCGCCATGTGGGCACAAAAAACTACCGCAACATGATGTTTGTCACGCTGGAAGATCAGCGCGGCATCTATGAGGTCATCCTTTTCCCGGAAGCCTATGAAAAGTACGGCGGGCTGGTCTACGAAACGCGCGCCATGCGCGTAACCGGCCGCGTCGAGGAGGGCGGCCAAATCAACGCGGATTCCTTAGAAAAACTGTAGCTCACCCCTTCAGGGGTGAGGACTTCCCATACCCAGGCAACCACATCCGCAAAAAAGGAAACGTTACGCACCCGCTCAGAGGCCGCAACAAAACAAACCCCATGATCACACCAGCAAACAACGCACCCCCAACTCCCGAGCCGCAGACGGGGCGATCCGTGAAGAGCGCCGAATCCTGGCTCGGCCGCAACCGCAGCAGCAAGCGCCGCCTCTGGGAACGCCTGAATCCCCGCCACCGCAAAGAGCTGCGCGTGCTCGCCGAAGCCCTGGCCCTGCAGCAGAATCATGCCCGTTTGCCAGACCCCGTGCGCGCCCGCCTGGACTCCGCCCTCGCCGAACTCGAACGCCTCATCCGCCGCATCGCCGCCATTCTCGCGGAGGTAACACGCCGGACACCTCCGCCCGGCTAACGGTTGCGGCTCCCATTCGCCCGCCGCATACTTTCCCCATGAGCATTCCCAGCCAATTCCGGGTCCTCGCAGCACTGCTTGCGGTGTTTACATTGGGCATCCTCGCCGCGCCTGGCCGCGCCGACGAAATCCGCCTGAAAGACGGCAAAAAGCTTTACGGCGTGATCGTGGCCTACGAAGACAATATGTTCAAGGTCAAAACCGACTACGGCTATGTCCTCGTCGAAAAGGATAAAATCGCGGAGATTATTCCGAGCACGCCCGCCGATCCTGCTGCGTCCAAAAAGCCCGCCGCAAAACCCGCAGCCGAAGCTTCTCCAAAGGCGGAGCCCGCCGTGACCAAGAGTACCGAGCCGGCCGCCAGCGTCACCAATGCCAACGCGAAATCCGCTACGCCCATCATCAATAATCTGGCCGTGCGCCCCGAACTTCCTGTCTCCTCCAGCAAACCCGATGCTGCGCCGCCCGCGATCAAATCGCCGGTCGCCGCACCGAAGACCGCGCTGGCTGCCACTACCGCTCCCCCACCACCTCCCAAGGAAGAGCCGCCGCCCCTGCGCGAGGAAATTCAGGGCAATCAATACATCAATCACGAATTTGGCTTTCGGATCTTCAAGGCGCCTAGCTGGCAGATTATCGATGGCGCCGGACAAACGCTGCCGAACGCGATTGTGGCCATGGGCACTTCCAACGAATCCACGCTGCTCGTCGTGGCCCGCGAAAAAACCAAAACGCCTCTGGAGACCTCCGCAAAAACCGTCGAGGAACGCCTCCACGATGTATATGAGAATTACCGGCTGATATCAGAGCGCAAGACGGTCGTCAGCGGCTTGCCCGCCTTCGAATACCGTTACCGCGGCATGGCCGATGGACACGACTGGTCTGGAACGCTGGTGGTCGTCGCGCGAAGCGGGGAGACGTTCACGGTCCTCGGAATGACGTTCGCGGACACAGACCTCATCCAGATTCAGGAAAACGTAATCACACGCGCCATCGCCAGCCTCGATTTCACCGCGAAATAAGACACGCAAAACAACTCTGCCACGCATTTCAGCCCACATTCACATCAATCGTGTGATATCCCGTCGCTCCATCAGGCCATTCGCCGCGTTCAAACGAAGTCTGCACCTTCCCACGTCCATCCGTCGCGCGCACTTTCAGCGTGTGCTTCCCTTTCGATGGATTCTTCCACACATATTTCCAGAGCGCCCACACCTGTGATGGCTGCGGGTTGCTGAAAATCTCCACCTCTTCCCAGTGGCCGCCATCGTCCGTCGAAATCTCCACTTTGGAAACGCCGGAAACATCGGCCAGCGCGTACCCGGTCACAACAAATGTCTCCCCACTGATTTTGCCCTCATGCCGCGGATCGTCCACAACCGCGCGCGTCTGCCGGTCGCCAACATTCGACCAGCCCTGCCATTCCCAAAATCCCAGATATTCCTTGTCCACGAATTCGATGCGCGTCAGCCACTTCGGCATCTTCATCCCGTAGCGCCCCGGCATCAGGACCCGCAACGGAAACCCGTGCTGCCGCGTCAGCGGCTCGCCGTTCATCTCGTACGCCAGAAAATTCGTGGGGTCGGCAAAGCGCTCGACGGGATGCCCGGTTGTGTACCCTTCCGCCGCATAAAATACCGCGTACTTCGCCTCCGGAAGAATGCCCGCGCGTTCCACCAACGGTTTCAGCAATGTGCCTTTCCAATTGCAATTCCCGATCAAGCGGCCGCCAATTTCGTTCGAGATACATTCCAGCGTGAGCGTTGTTTCGTACGCAGGCAGCGCGCGAATCTCCTCGTAACTGAATTTCAGCGGTTTCTTCACTAACCCATTAATAGCAAACGACCACGTCTTTATGTCCACCGCCGGCTCGCCTCGCGAAGACATCACATAAAGGTCTTCCGTCGGCGTAATCGCGCGCAAAGCTGCCTGCGGCCCATCATTCAAATACGCCCGAATGTTGGCGTCCCCGGCGTTCACTCCGCGCATCATGTAGCGATACGCAAGCCCCGGAATCAGCAGCCCAAGCCCCAGCCCACCCGCGATCGAGATGAAGTGCCGGCGTTCCATGCCTGATTAGATGTGGTAGAGGCCAAAAGGTATCAAGAGCCGGGGGACGTCCCAGCGAAATCCCTTCTGCCCCGCTTTGGAGTGCGGCGGCTCGCCGCCGCTTTTACGGTCAGCAGTCCAAGCACCGGGATATATTTCATCGCCAGCACAAGGCCCTGGAGAAAATCACGGCTTAGGTTTGGCTATCGCCAGGCTTGCGATTTTCGCGGATCATGCCGATCAGTGCCTGTACGGCCCGTGGCAGGCTGCGGTCTCTGCGATAGACGAGCGCAAGTTCGCGGTACAGGTCGAAGCCCTCCACATTGAGCAGCTTCACTTCCCCGCTCTTTACCTGGTCGCGCGCAAAGCTCTCGCTGATAATCGAAATGCCAACGTCCGCGGCCACAAACGTTTTGATCATGCCGATGCTGGGCAGTTCCATGCTGATGCGCAGCCGCGAGCGATACGGCCGGAAAAGCTTATCCAGTACCTGCCGGGTGAATCCCGTTTTCGGAAAAATCAGCGGCGCGGAAGCAATCTCTTCCAGTGTCACATGGCTGCGCTGCGCCATGGGATTTTTCGCGCTGACCATAAACCGCAGCCGGTCGCGGTTAATCGTATGCATTTTCAGGTTGGGCGATTTCAGCGGCAGCGTCACGATCCCCAGGTCCAGCGACCCTTCTTCTAGCCGCTGCAAAATTTTGTGGCTGAAGTTTCGGTAGATGCTGATCTGCACCAGCGGGTAGCGCCGCTGAAACTCCGCCAGAATGTCCGGCAAAAGGTACAGGCAAGTCGCTTCGTTCGCGCCGAAAGCGACGGGGCCTTGCACAACATTGCCGCGGTCCGCCACCACCTGCATGGATTCGTCGCGCAGTCGCAACAAACGCTCGGCAAACTCGAACAAGACTACACCCGCCGGGGTCAGCTCCACCGATTTCGCGGAGCGGTCCAGCAGCTTCGCGTGATACGCCTGCTCCAGTTGCCGGATCTGAGCGCTGACAGCGGACTGCGAGCGAAACACTTTTTGCCCCGCCTTTGAAAAACTCTTGAGCTTGGCTACCTGAACGAATGTTGTAAGTTGGTCGAAGTCCATAGTTGGAATCTCACGTAGGAGTATAACGAATAATTTGTAAGTTTAAGGTAAAGATTCCGGGGGACTCAAGCATATTGCGGCGCGGCGCTGGGTTGCGCCCCGAAATAATTGGCCGTTGGAGAGGACACCCAATCGCCCACTCGCAGAGAAGCGGCCTTCCAGGCCCCTTCCAGGGTTCCCTGGAAATGAATCGGCTGGATGCGCAGCAATGGCAGGGACGGGAGCGCCAGCAAACGGAACGCCCGCGGACTATCCGTCAGCGACACGTGCTTTTCCAGCAGCGCGCGCAGATAGCGCTCTTCCACATGTTCCAATTCGTGCGCCAGGACAAATTCCGTATTCAGAATATGCTCCGCTTCGGTACGCAACACGTACGCCAGTCCGCCGGTCATGCCCGAACCAAAATTTAACCCTGCTGGTCCCAACACCGCCACGACCCCGCCAGTCATGTAGTC
>Ga0209415_10021076_pt1 | contig 10070 bp, 7 predicted proteins | sample PeaSoiSIISIP2007_FD_187696 | JGI IMG/M metagenome (GOLD analysis project Ga0209415, IMG submission 187696) | Peat soil microbial communities from Weissenstadt, Germany - SII-SIP-2007 (SPAdes) (version 2) | ecosystem: Environmental > Terrestrial > Soil > Wetlands > Peat | place: Germany... | reverse complement strand
CCGATCCGCAACATGTGGACCAAGAGGGATCAGTTCGGCGCCAGTCTCGTCGAGTACGCGCTGCTCCTCGCTCTGATTGCCGTCGTGGCGTTGGTGGCCCTGCACTTCCTGGGTGGCTCGGTCAACAACACCCTGAACAACGTCGCCAACAGCGTCAACAATCCGTAACTGGTCTAGCTCACGGTGGTCGATCGGGTCCGAGAGGACGGCGATCGACTCTCACCGCAGAGCGTGTCCCAGTGACGACAACGGCTCAGCTCGTCTTCACGGGCTGAGCCGTTGTCGCGTCCCGGACCCGACGTAGCGGAAGACGGTGGCCTGGCTGGACCTCCAGACCACGCGCCAGTTGGTGTCCTCCCGCAGATAGAACGACAACGCCGTATCGGTGGGCCACAGGACGTACTCGACGTGATAGGAGTGCAGGATCGGGTCCGGCGCGCTGGTCACATCGTCCACCGCCAGGTACTGCCGGAGCACCGGTCCCGACGTGTACAGCTCGGTTCGCCCGTCGACGAACTCCGGGATCCCGACATAGTCCAGGTAGTCGTTCCAGAGATAGGTGGAGAACACCCGGCCGGGCCGGTGTTCGAGGTAGCGGACGGCCTTGACGGGGACGCTGGCCGCCGGCGTGCCGGCCGGCCACCACGGCCCCTGGAGAAGTGACAGCGCCAGCACGGCCAGGAGGGGCCACGCGAGCAGGGTCGGTCGCACCCGCTCCTGGGGCAGAGGGGAACAGCGTGCCGCCAGGGCGCACCAGGCGATGGCGAAGTAGGGCAGGAAGCGCACCGCCTGCAGGGTGGAGACCAGGAGGAATCCGGCCAGGACCAACTCCAGGGCGGGCACGTCGTCCCGCCTGAGAGCCAGATAGCCCACCGTGACGGCCACCGGCAGGATCACGACGGCCAGGATGGCGACGTTGTGGAAGTCGGGCGACTGCCATTCCTCGATCAGCTGCCTGATGCTCGAGTTGAAGGTCACTCCCAGCGCGCTCTCGTACACGCGGGGCCCGAACGGATTGACGAGCGTGGCGATCACCGCTCCGAGCAGAGTGGCCACTGCCGGCGTGGCTCCCAGGGGATCGGACACCGTCACCCGCCCGATGCGGACGCGGACGACGGCGGCGATGACCTCCAGGACGAGAACTCCGAGACCGAGGAGGAAGCTGCCGTGCATGTTGGCCCAGAGCACGAACAGGACGGGCACGCCGTACAACCAACCACCGTGGCGGCGGGCCAACGACAGCATGAGCAGGAGGAGGGCCAGGAAGAAGTAGCTCACCATCTGCGGGCGGTCGTCCAGTGACAGGGTGACAGCCACTCCTGTCTCCACGCAGAGCAGGCCCGTCCAGGTCCAGCCCGAGCCGAGCAGCCGGCTCCGCATGGCAACGACGATCACCGTGAGCGAGGCCAGCCCGGCTGACAGGAGCCAGAACGCCACGGGTCCGAAGAGGCGCACCGATTCCGCCAGCACGACCCCGTAGCCCCACTCGGGCGTGATCCAGGAGTGGCCGTGGACCGTGTACGAGTAGATGTCGTGGGTGAGGACCCGATGATGGTCGAGCATCCAATTGCCCGTGGCCCAGTGCCAGAAGGTGTCGTCGAACACGCCGTTGTGCAGGGCGGAGCGCCATGCCACGAGACAGCCCGCGGCGACACCGATGATCCCCACGGGCAGTGCCCCCCGCCGTCCCGGTCGCCCCCTACGCGGGGGGCGTGGCGTGACCGCAGCCCGATCGCGGTCGTCGGATGGCTCCACCCGCTCGACCGTCTGCACCCCGTCGCGTGGTTCCACCCTGTCTCCCATCTGAGCGGTCAACCGCTGTGCCCGGGTGTCGTCCTTTAGATGTCGACGTGGCACGAGTTCCTATTCACAACGGCTCCACAATGATCGCGTGCGGGACGCCCGAAGGGCCGGAATTGAACGACACCATGCACAAAGTCATTCCTGCGCCTCATAGTCTGGGTGTGTGGCAATCACCAAGCGCGAACAGGCGAAACGTCCTCTCCTCTCACGAGGAGGTAAGGAAAACACAGCCGTTCACCGCCATCGTCTTCTGGCCGACCGGGCCGACTTCGTCGCCGGAAGCATCTTCCTGTTCGAGAATCGGGACCCCGACGGTGATCTCCTCGATTCCGAGTCCCCGGAGCTCTCGGCGACCGAGCAATCGGCCCGGTTCGTCAACAAGTTCAGCCGGCGGCTGAGAGGCCTGTTCCACGAACTGAAGGACGAGGACCTCGTCGCCGAAGACGACCTCCCCCTTTTCTACTGGCCGCAGACCGCCGACGCGAGGATCCGTCTCGCCCTGCGCCTGCGCCAGATCGCCCGAGACGTTCGCCACGACAGCTGAGCCGTCAGGATCCGCCACCCCGGGTCAGGGCGCCTCCGACCGACGCGGCATCCGGGTCCCGGGGACGACCCCTTCTCGATAGCCCGGTTGACGGTATATCGGTAGCCGATATAGAGTGCGGCCATGGGTCACCCGGCGGTGCCTGAGCGGGACATCCCGGGCCGCTTCACCCGCCGGCGCCTGCTGGCCTGGGGTCTCGGTGCCACCGCCTCCGTCGTCGCTGCCGGGGCGGTGGGAGCGGATCTCGTCTCGCACGGGGTGCTCCCGGGGCGCCAGGTACTCCTCGACCTCGAAGGGGAGTGCACCGTGGCCGTACCGGCGGAGGTCCTCTCGCCCCTCGGTCCGGCCTTCTCCGGCCGGTTCTTCTCGCGGGCGCGCCGATGCACGGTGGGGTACACCATCGCCTACCCGCCCGGGCATGCCCCCGGGAACGTCCTGCCGCTCGTGGTCATGCTGCACGGGTTCGGCGCCAATCACACCGATGCGTTGGCCGGCTTGTCGTTACCGCAGGCCCTCGCCCTTCAGGTGAACCGCCGACCGCTCCCCCCCATGGCCATGGTGGCGGCGGACGGAGGTGGCGGGTACTGGCACGCGCACCGGGGGGACGATCCCATGGGCATGGTGATCGACGAGTTGATTCCCTTGTGCCAGGCGCGGGGCCTCGGTCGGCACCCGGCACCGATTGGGATCATGGGCATCTCGATGGGGGGCTACGGGGCGTTGTTGATGGCCGAGAAGCACCCAGGCCTCTTCGCCGCCGTGGCGGCCATCTCCCCGGCGGTGTGGACGACCTACGCCGAAGCCGAGGGCGCCAACCCGGGGGCGTACGCGTCGGCGTTCGACTTCGCCGCCAACGACGCCGTGACGCATGCCGGCGCCCTGGCGCAGACCCCCGTCCGGGTGGCCTCGGGCCTGAGTGACCCCTTTCATCCCGGCGTCGTGGCCCTGGTGAAGAGGTTGCCGCCCGGCGCCGTGGTCGACATCTCCAAGGGTTGCCACACGGGACCGTTCTTCCGCACCCAGGAACCTCCGTCGCTCGCCTTCCTCGCCGGTCACCTGTCGCGGCTCGTCGCTTGACCTGAGGACGTGCCTCACCGCCTCGCTGCCGTCCTCAGACACCCAGGCTGCCCTTGGCCGCCTTCTCGAAGAGGCGGTACGGAAGCAGCCGCTTGGCCACGATGCCGACGCGTTCATCCATCTTGCCGACGGACACCCGCCGCCGCGGCCGGGACGCCCCCAGAACCCGCTCGACGGCGACGGCGACGGCGAGCGGATCGACGCCGTTCGCTTCGTCCTTCTCCATCAGTCCGACGGCCTTGGCCACCGCGGCCGTGTACGTCTCGTCCCCGTCGGGAGGCTCCACTCGGCGTCGACTGCCGGTGAAGTCGGTGCGGACGTTTCCCGGTTCGACGATCGTCACGTGGATACCGAAGGGTGCCACCTCGTAGGCCAGACCCTCCCCGTAACCCTCGATGGCGAACTTGCTGGCGCTGTAGAAGGTCTGGAACGGGATGCCGATCACACCACCGATCGAGCCGATCAGCACGACTCGCCCGCCCCCCTGACGGCGCATGATGGGGAGGGCTTCCCGGACGACGCGCACCGCTCCCCAGAAGTTCGTCTCCATCTGGTCCTTGGCATCGGAGATCGGGGTCAGTTCCACGGGACCGGCGAGACCCCATCCGGCGCAGGCGACGAGGCCGTCCAGGCGGGCGTGCTCCTCCAGGATCGTCGCCATACCCTCGCTCACCGACTCGTCACCATCGACGTCCATCACCATCGGGGTCCAACCGCCCGACGACGACCCCCGTCGACTCGCCCCCACGACCGTCCAACCGCTCTGGTGGAGCCGGTCGGCGCACGCCTGACCGATACCGGCCGAGGCCCCCGTGATCAGGATCACCTTTCCCATAACGCCTCCCTTGCCTCGATGACCAGACGACCCGATGATCAGACGAGTTGAGATCTTCGCATGTCTCCCGGGAAGATCGACCCAGGACGACGCCGAGTATTCCGCGGCGACCTGACGAGCCGCACATATAGTCGGACGGGTGATTCGCGTCATCTACCGATGGCGGGTCGAAACCGCCCGTCAAGGGGACTTCGCCGCCTGGTGGCACGAGGGGACACTGCGCATCCGCTCCACGCAACCGGGGGCGATGGGGAGCACGCTTCTGCGGACTCCCGACGACGACGACCTTGTCATCGGAATCGCCCGCTGGCAGAGCGAGGAGGAACTCACCGCATTCTGGGAGAGGATGAGTCCGCTCGAGTTCTCCGGCGCCGTCCTGGCATCGATGGAGATCCTCGAGGAGATCGACCACCTGACGCTCGAGGCTGAGTCGTGACGTCGCGGAGGACATCGACGCCGACCTCGTCATCGTCGGGAACCCGGGCATGGCGGGGATGAAACGCTTCGACGAGCTCCACCCACCGCCGTCGTGGTGTCCCCGGTGAGATGATCTACCCTGGCCGAAGCGCACCGGTGCCGGTCACGGCGTCTTCGAAGGGCGAGGGGGAGATCATGCGGAGCCGTCATGGACTCGCGTCTTTGGGGGTGCGGCCTACTGGCCATCTGCCTGGGGCTCGGACCGGCCCTGACGGTGGCGCCGCCGGCCGCCGCCTCGGGTGGTCCGGGGCTCCAGGGCAACGGCTCGGTCGACGAGGCGTGCCTGACCGGAGCCGCCTCCGGCGACTCGATCACCCTTCTGCAGAATGGTGCCCCGGTCGTGAACGCCGCCAATCCCGGCACCGCCGACTCCCTCGGCTCACTGATCATCCGGGACCTGACCCCGGGAGCCGGCTACTCGTGGGAGGACACCACCTCCGGCACCGGGACACCGACGTTCTCGGTGCTCGCTCCCGGGGACAACCCGCCGGCCGATTCCACCCTGTACACGGACCAGCCGATGCAAGCGGGCCTCAACTACATCACCATGCGCGACGGGATCCAGCTCGCCGCCACCGTCCGCTACCCCTACGGGGTGACGTGCAGCGCCAGTGCGCCGTGCCCCACCGTGATCGAGTACTCCGGATACGGAACAGCCGGACCGACCGACCCGATCCCGTTTCTCATCGCCGAGGCCACCGGTTCCCCGTGCACCGGGTGCGGTGACCCGAATCTCCTGCCCGACTCCGCCACCTATGTGGGCGCCGTGCTGGCTCGGGTCTCCGGGTTCGCCACGGTGAGCCTGCAGATGCGGGGCACGGGCTGTTCCGGCGGGGCGTACGACCTGTTCGGCTACCCGTCCGACTACGACGCCTATGACGCCGTCGAGATCGTCGCCCACCAGGACTGGGTGGCCAATCACAAGGTCGGCATGGTGGGCATCAGCTACTCGGGGCTCTCTCAGCTCCCGTCCGCCGGTACCGACCCCCCGGACCTGGCCGCCATCGCCCCCATGAGCCCGACCGACGACCTCTTCTCGACCGGGTACCCGGGCGGCATCTACAACGACGGTTTCGCGGCGAGCTGGATCGGGGATCGGATCGACGACGCCATGGCGGCGGCCACCCTGGTCGACGGGCAGCTGGCGCCGCTGTCGACGACGCCGGTCTCGGGCGTCGGCCAGCCGTGGACCTACTACGAGATCGACGCGGAGCTGGCGGCCAGCGGCGCCTCCTCGACGTGTCTGGCCAACCAGGCGCTCCACGGGCAGTCCGAGAGCCTCGCCAGCCTGGTCGGGCCGCAGTTGGTGGCGCCCGGAACGGGCTCGGGTCGCGATCCGGCCCCGTTCGACCGCCGTTCCATGAGCCAGTGGGCCACACACATCACCGTGCCCGTGTTCATGTCCGGCGCTCTGGAGGACGAGCAGACGGGGCCACAGTGGCCGGCTCTGCTCGACGCCCTGCCGGCCTCCACCACCCTCTACGCCAACATGGTCAACGGCGGCCACATCGACTCGACCGACCCCCAGATCATCAGTCGCTGGCTCGAGTTCCTCGATATCTACGTGGCCGACAAGGTTCCGTCCAATCCCGGCCTCCTGGCCGATGTGATCCTCGACCAATTCACCAGCAATGCCTCCGGGACCACAGCGCAGGCACCGCTACCGGCCTTCCGGTTCACGACCGCCAAGACGGTGGCCAAGGCGGAGAAGGACTTCGCCGAGGAGACGCCGCGGGTGAGGGTCTTGTTCGACAGTGGTGCCGGGTCGGTCGGCACCGGAGATCCCCAGTCGACGTACGCGGCCGGGTTCGCCCAGTGGCCGCCGACCGGCAGGATTCTCACCTACTACTTCGGTACGGGCGGGTCACTGACCACCAAGGCACCAGCGGCGTCGGGGAGCGCGTCTTTCGTCCTCGACCCCACCGCGCGTCCGGCCACCGACCTGCCGCCGGGGGGTAACGCCTGGGCCGCGGACCCTCCCTGGGACTGGACGACGGTGCCCACCGCCGACGGCGTGGCGTTCCAGACCGCCCCGTTCACCAAGGACAAGACGTTCGTGGGCCCGGCCACAGTCGACCTGTGGATGGAGTCGGCCACCCCGGTCGAGGACTATCAGGTCACCGTGACCGAGGTCCGGCCCGCAGCGTCGGAAGAGGAGTACGTCACATCCGGGTTCCTCCGCAGCTCGAATCAGGTGGACCTTGCCGGCTCGACCAGCCTCTTCACCGATCCGTCGTACCTGGCCGCCGACGCCGGCACCGTCTCGCCGAGCACGTACACGCTGGTGAAGATTCCGGTCGATCCGATCGCCCACACCTTCCGGGCCGGAACGGAGCTGCGTCTCGTGATCTCTGCGCCCGGCGGCGACCGGCCCTCGTGGGAGTTCGACACCATCGACAGCGGTCAGGCGGCGACCATCGGCACCGGCGGGATCGCCGCCTCGGCGCTGGTGGTCAACCAGGTCCACGGGGTGAAGGACACGGCCACGCTCCCGCCCTGCGGCTCACTGCGAGGCGAGCCGTGCCGGGCCTACCAGGCCGAGGGGAACCAGTGAGCGGGAAGATCGGAAGTCGCCCTTTACAAGGTTGACCCCGTACCACGGTACGGCCCCTAATCTCGGGTTCGTGGAGATGCTGACGATTGGTCAACTTGCCGGTGAGGCTGGCGTCAATATCGAAACGGTCCGCTACTACGAGCGTCGTGGCCTGCTCCGGGAGCCGCCCCGGACCAGCGCCGGATACCGTCAGTATTCGGCCACCGACATCTGGCGATTGCAATTCATCGCCCGGGCCAAAGAGCTGGGGTTCACGCTGGCCGAGATCACGACGCTTCTCGGACCGCACAGCGGTAGCTCAGCGGACGCCGTCTTGACCATGGCACGGGTCAAGATGAGCGAGCTGCCCGTACCACGGTCCGGAGTCAAGGAACCGACGGTTGAAACTAGTGTGATGCAGCCCGGAAGCGATACGTTGCGATCGGCTGGGATGAAGTGCACATGGCGATCGGGATCCCCGATTGATGTGTGGCCTCGACGCCCGGTGAGAACCCCTCACGGTGGTCCGCTCCACGGACTTGGCTGGACTGGCAGGATGAACGTCGTGTGCGGGAGGAGGCCCGACCAGGGGCTTCCTGCAGGGCACTGCACTGCGTCACTGGTTCGTAGGCGGAAACCGCGATGAGGACGCCGTTGCCGCCACCGTACCGATCAGGGCCATCACATTCCCACGACCTCGCCGGGGTTCGGTCACACGCATACAGCCCGGCGTCCCGTTTGATCGTCTCCGTTCGCTCGCCATTCGGCCACTCCAACAGGTAGGACCACTCGCCCGGACCCGGCTCGACCCATTCCTCCCCGGCAAGGTTGCCAAGCGGGCCCCGTTGGGCGACGACCACGGCGGAGGGATTGTCCGAGCCGAGCCGCTGGGCGCCCACGGTGAGGCGATAGGTGGCGACGAAGGACAGTTTCAACCCTCGACGGGCCAGCTCAGGGCGCTCGCAGCCGACCGTGGCAACCGAGCGCTTGAACTTGAAAGAGTGTCGTGCGAATAGTTGATCGACACCGTCGACCCGTCGGGGCAGTAGCTGTCGAAGCGGCGGCGGCACCGCCGGTCAGGATGACAAGCACCAGGATTATCGTCCATGAGGAAGCCCTTCCCGGAACCGCCACCAGGCACCTCCTTCAATGCTCTGGCAACGTTACTCACGCCGACAGCCGGCAGATCGTTCCCGCGTTGGAGGGGCTCTTATCTCTCACCTGTCATTGACCGACCAGGTGCGATCGAACCACCGTTGAATTCTGCTTGACCCGAATTGCGCCTTTTCGGCGGCGTTGATCTCCGAAGGTCCGTCCAGATCGCCGAAGGGAGCCTGTCCACTCAAGAAGGTGACATCCACCTTACCCACCTGGTTATGGCCGAACTCCAGGTAGCAGATGCCGCGACCGTCATAGGACGAGTCGGCCGAGGCACCTTGGTGACGGGCGATGAGTTGTGCAGCAACGATCGAAGCTTGACCCTCTGAGAAGACGCCTGCTTTGGGCGTTCCGACGCTGGTGACGTCGCCGATGGCATAGACGCCCGGAAAACGCGTCTCGAGGGTCAGGGGGTCGACCGGCACCCATCCGTTCACCGTCATACCGGAGGCCTCGACCACAGTGGGCACCTTGTGGTGAGGGACACCGAGGAAGAGGTCGAATGGCATCTCAGTGCCGTCGGAGAAATGAGCAATCTTCGGCTCGGGATGAAGGCGTTGAACCAGCCGTTCCGGGTGCCACGAGATTCCACATTCGGCAAAAGCCGAGAGAAGGGCCTCGGAAGCGGCCGGCGATGGTGGGATCGGAACTCCGAGCGGCATGACCAGCGAGATTGTCGAGTCAGCTCGAATGCCACGGTCGGTCAAGTAGTCATGCAACAGGAGGGCCGTCTCGCTCGGTGCCGGGGGACATTTGAACGGCGTGGACGTCACCCCGACGATCACGTCGCCGCCGGGGAACGCGGCCAGGACGTCGCGGAGGGCGAATGCGCCCTCTGGCGTATAGAACTCATGCCCGGCGTCGATAAGACCGGGCGTTGCCGATGGGTCGAGATCCGCACCCAGGGCTACCACGATCACATCCCCGTTAAAGGCGCCAGCGTCAGTCTCGACCCGTCTGTCCTCAGGGTGGATGGCACGAATGACGGTCTGGAGGAACCGCACCCCGGGCTTGGTGAGGTCCCGGTAGGGATGGAAGACCTCATCCGCACGCTGCTTTCCGAACATCACGTCGAGTTTGGAGAATCCGAAAATGAAGCCCTCGGACTGATCGATGAGCAGGACCTCGACCTCGTCTCCCAGATGTTCCGAAAGCGTGGCCGAGAGTTCTAGACCACCGAAGCCCGCCCCCAACACAAGGACCCGCACGCCCCGGACCTTACATATTCCACGATCTCTGTGCCCGCCCGGGACTTGGGCTCTCTCCTGACCGAGGCTCTGAGGGAGCGACCCCCGTCGGGATCACCCTGACCCGGGCGCCTGAGCCCAGTCGTGGTGACATCGGGGATCCGGCTCCGGCGTTCCCATTCGGGGTGCTCCGTGCGCAGCCATCGCCGGACTCCCAGGGAGACGACGGCCGAGCCAACGAGGACGACCCAGCCCTCCCAAGACACCGGTCGCCACCCCCACCCATGGCGTCTAGGTCCGAACCAGACCTTCTCGCCGACGAGGGGGTCAAAGCGCACCAAGCCATCGTGCCACGTCACCTCGACCGGGATCACTCCGGGGGCGGATTCAGGCAGTGGCCGCGACAAGTCTGTTGAATCGTTCCGCTGGAGTCTCCCATGCGAGGGTCTTGCGTGG
>Ga0209415_10021075_pt1 | contig 10070 bp, 6 predicted proteins | sample PeaSoiSIISIP2007_FD_187696 | JGI IMG/M metagenome (GOLD analysis project Ga0209415, IMG submission 187696) | Peat soil microbial communities from Weissenstadt, Germany - SII-SIP-2007 (SPAdes) (version 2) | ecosystem: Environmental > Terrestrial > Soil > Wetlands > Peat | place: Germany... | reverse complement strand
GCGATGCGTGGCCGCGTGAGCGCCGTCAACATGGTCTTCATCGGCGCCAGCAACGAGCTCGGCGAGTTCGAGTCGGGCCTCACGGCGCAGTGGTTCGGGACGGTCGCTTCGGTTGTGCTCGGTGGCGTCGGGACTCTCCTGGTGGTCGCACTCTGGGCCTGGCGGTTCCCGAAGCTCCGTCGTGTCGATGAGTTGCGGGACGCGGCGCCCTGAGGGAGGAGCCTGTCACCCGGTCGGCGACTGACGCGGCGCGTGAGATGCGCTAGCTTTCTACCCTGCCTCTCGAGGACGCATGAAGCGACGCGAGCACCCGGGAACGGCGCCTGCTGTGGCGTCGACGCCGTTGCCTCCCCGCATCGAGTCGGGCACGCGAGAGCGCGTCGGTCTCACCAACCTCGCCCACCCGCCCACGCGCTTCGTCGGACGCCGCCGGGAGATGTCGGAGCTGCGCACGCTCCTCGTCGAGCATCCGATGGTGACGGTGCTCGGGCCTCCCGGCGTGGGAAAGACCCGCCTCGCCACCGAGCTCGCGCGCGCCTTGCTCGAGGAGTACGGGGGCGATGGGGGAGCCTGGCGCGTCGACCTCTCGGAGGCGACCGACGCGGACGCGGTGTCCGCCGCCGTGACGCGCACGCTCGGCCTCGGCGCGACCGCCGGCGCTCGGGACGCGACCGCCACGGTCGGCGCCTCCCTCGCGTCGCGCGGAAAGACGCTCCTCATCCTGGACGCCGCCGACGCGTGCGTCGTCCCGCTCGGGCGAGCGCTGGCCACCTGGATGGGCGCAGCGCCTGAAATACGCTGGATCGTGACCTCTCGCGCCCGGATCGGCGTCGAGGGCGAAGCCGTGCTCGACCTCGGTCCGCTCGCCGTCGTCGGCGGAGACGGCACGCCGGACGCGGTGTGCCTCTTCCTCGATCGGGCGCGGGCGACCCGCGCGGACCTGGCGATGGACGAGCGCACGTCGCGCGACGTGCTCGAGCTCGTCCGCCGCCTCGAGGGGGTTCCTCTCGCCATCGAGCTGGCTGCTGCGCGCACGCGCACGCTCACGCCCGCCCAGATGCTGGAGCAGGAGTCGAGTCGCTTCGACCTGCTCGGTGCGACCGCTCCCCTTTCCAACCCCCGGCACACATCGCTGCGGTCGGCGATCGGCACCTCCTGGGAGCTGCTCGACGCCTGGCAACAGGACGCCCTGGCACAGCTCTCCGTGTTTGCCGGGGGCTTCGACATCGACGCCGGCGAGGCCGTGCTCGACCTCTCACCCCACGCGGGGGGGCATCGGGGCCTGGAGGCGATCGAGACACTGCGCGATCGCTCCTTGCTGACAGCCACTGCGTCCGCCGAACACGGCGGACGACTGCGCTTCTCGCTCTACGGCAGCGTGCGCGAATACGCCCGCGAGCGGCTCCTGCTGCTGGGAGGCCGGGAAGCGGCGGTGCTCCGCCATGCGCGGCACTACGTCCGGGCAGGCACCCGTTGGGCCGAGCTCTACGACGAGGGCCAGTCGCGGGAGGCCACGGCCTGGCTCACCCGCGAGACCGAGAACCTGCTGGCCGCGCACCGGCGCACGTTGCTGCGCGGTCGCGAAGGGGCGGAGCTCGCCCTCGAGGCGGCGCTGGCGCTCGATCCGCTGCTCGCGGCGGTGGGGCCCGCCACGCTCCGCCTCGCTCTGCTCGACGCCGCGCTCACCGCTGCGGACAGGGAGGACGTGAGGGTCGAGCTTCGCGTCCAGGCGCTGGAGGCGCGCGCGGACGCCAACCGGCTGATGGGGCGTGGTCAGGACGCCGTCGCCGATGCGCAGGCGGCGCTCACCTTCGCGACGTCGTCGGGCGCGCGCGCGGCGGTCGGGCGCGTGCTGCGCGGGCTGGCGATGCTGGCCGTCATGCAGGGGAAGCTGGCCGACGGTCGGGGACTGCTCGAGCGCGCCTGCACCATCGATCGCGAGACCCATCAGCGACGCGAGGAGGGGCGCGCGCTCGGCTTGCTGGGCAGCGTGGCCGCCCTGGAGGGGCACCTCGACGTGGCCTGGTCGACGCTCGAACGTGCCATCGCCATCCACCGGGACGTGGGCGACCTGCGCTTCGAGGCCACCAACACCGGGAACCTCGCCGTCGTCGCCCACGACGCGGGCCGGCTCGCGGAGGCCCGCGTGCACTGCGATCGAGCGCTGGCGCTGTGCCGCCAGGCCGGCAATCGTCGCCTCGAAGCGGAGGTCCTCGGGTTGCTCGCGGCCGTGGCCCACGAGGCCGACCGGCTGGACGAAGCCCGCGAGCGCTACGCCCGGGCGCTGTCGATGCACCGCGAGGTGGGCAACCGTCGGGCGGAGGGAATGCTTCTCAGCTACCACGGCGCGCTGCTCGCGGAGACGGGTGACGTCGAGGGCGGCCGCGCGGCCTACGCCCGCGCCCTCACCATCCTGCGCGAGTGTCGCGACCGTCCGAACGAGGCCCTCGTGCTCGGTGCTCTGGCCGCGATCGAGGCGCGCGAAGGCTGCCTCGAGTCGGCCCGCGCCGCCCTCGCACACGCGACGGAATGCCTCGAGGGCATCGACGAGCCACGCGCCCGCGCCGCGGTCCATCTCTGGCGAGGGCACCTCGAGCTGGCCCTCGCGCGCGAGGCGCGACTCGAGGGCGACGATACCCGCGCCCAGATGCTGATCGACGACGCCCGCCGGCGTCTCGACGAGACCGATCCGGCCGAGAGCGGCGAAGTCCGTCGGGCAGCCGACGTGCGACTCGCGCGGCGAGCGCTGCATCGGGCGGTGGAGTTCATCGGTCGAGCCGAGCCCGCGCCTCCCTCCGGCGCAGCTCCCGAGGGTCCGCCGCCCGGAGCGCCGGCCGACGCCCTCGTCATATGCGCGAGCGGCCGGTGGTTTCGCACCCCCCACGGGGAGGTGGTCAGCATCGCGCGCTGGCGTCCCCTGCAGCGCCTCCTCGAACGTCTGGCCGAGCGGCGCGAGATCGCCCCGGGCGAGCCGCTGTCCGTCGAGGCCCTGGTGGCGGCCGGGTGGCCTGGCGAACGCATGCTCCCGAAGGCCGGCGCCACGCGTGTCTACACGGCCATCGCCTCGCTGCGCCGCATCGGCCTTCGCGACATGCTGGTGCGCGACGAGCGCGGCTACTCGCTGCGGACGGACGTGGCCATCGCTCGCGTATCGGGTCGGTGAATTCAGACCTGATTCAGAGCCGCCCCGTGGCCTTCCCCCCCACCATGATGCGGGGTGCGTTTCGCCGCGAAAGGGGACCGGGGCTTGGACGACCGGCGGGATATCGGGCCGTATCGCATCGTGCGCCGTCTCGCGTCCGGCGAGCGCAGCGAGGTGCTGCTCGCGCGCGTGCATGGCCCCCATGGCTTCGAGCGCACGGTCGTTCTCAAGCGTCTCATCGACGGGCATGCCCGGGACCCTCAATGGCTGCGGCGACTCGCGGCGGAGGCGATCGCCTACGCGCGTCTCTCGCACTCGGCCATCGTGCGGCTCTACGACTTCATCGAGCTCGACCAGACACCCACCCTCGTCCTCGAGTACGTGCCCGGCATCTCGCTGGAAGCGCTCCTTTACACCAAGGCGGAGCGCGGGGAGCGCATCGGCGACGCCGAAATCCTCTACATCGGCGCGCGCGTCTTCGCCGGTCTCGCCGCCGCGCACGGCGCCCGCCACCCCGAGACGGGAGAGTTCTCCCCCGTCATCCATCGTGACGTCAGCCCCGGGAATGTCCTGGTCTCGTCGCACGGCGAGGTCAAGCTGAGCGACTTCGGCGTCGCGCGCGTCGCAGGCGTCAGCGAGAAGACGCCCTCCGGCACCCTGCTCGGGACCTACGGGTACATGGCCCCGGAGCAGATCGTCGGCGACAGCGTGACCGTTCGCGCCGACGTCTACGGCGCCGCCCTGCTTCTGTGGGAGATGCTCGCGGGGCGCCACGCCTTCGACCGCGACTCGTTGCCGGAGCTGGAGATCCTCCAGGCGATGGCCGAGCCGCGCATCCCCCCCATCGAGCGCCTCCGACCCGATCTCCCGCCGAACCTCTGCCGCGCGCTCGGCCGCGCCCTCCGGGCCGACGCCGACGAGCGGATCGGCGCCCGCGACATGCTCGACGAGCTCCGCGTGCTCGTGCAGTCCGCCGAGGCGCGCGCGGCTCTCGCCGACGATCTCGGCCGAACACGCCGGCCGGTCTCGACCATCCCCGACGCGCCCGTCGGTCGTGCGTGGACGGAATACGCCGCCGCGGTGGACCCGGACGCCACGAGCGAGCACGGCATCGCGATCCCCGACGATCTCCCCGAGCCCTCGCCGACGCTCACGGCACGCCCCCGTCCACGCCTCGACAGCGACACGCCGACCGCCATCGTGGCGCCCATCCCGCTGCCCAGCCCGCGCGCGCATTCGGTCCCACCTCCCCAGCGACGGCGAGGTCGGCGCGTCCTAGGCTACCTCGTCGCGGCGGCCGTCCTGCTGGCCCCGCTCGCCGGCGGCGCCCGGGCTGTACGCCTCTCGCCTTCGCTCTCGCCTTCGCCCCCGCCCCCGCGCACGGCCCGCTCCTTCCTCGCGCCCACCGCGGTGGAGCGAGCGGCGACCGACCCCCGCGCCGAGTCCGGGCCCGCGATCCCTCAGGATCTCGGGCTCCTGGTGACCCCCGATGGGATGGCGAATCACCGCGTATTCGTGGACGGTACGGCACGCGGCACGGGGGGCGAGGCCTTCCTGCTGCGGTGCGGCCTGCACGCCGTCCGGCTCGGCAGCGCGGGCCGCTTGCAGTGGCTCGAGATCCCGTGCGGCGCGAGCCTGCGCGTCGAACGCTGATCCCCCGAGGGAGGAAAGCGAGCCCCCCGGCCGTACCACGAAGCCGGAGGCTCTCTCATGCCGCGGTTCACCCTCTCTTTTTCTTTTCTCGCGTTGACCCTCGTCGCCTACGGAAGCGGTTGCGGCGGCTCGAAGCCCGCCCTGGGGGGCGGCGGCGGGGGAGGCGGGGGTGGTGGCGGTGACGATGGCGGCGGCGGGACCTCGACGCCCCATGCCCTCGGCGTCGTCGCGCTCGGCGAAAGCCACGCCCCCACCGGCGGGACCTCGACCCCCAGTGTCCTGGCCGCGTTCATCCCGGATGCTTCCGCGGTCGCCCAGACCTGCGCGAAGCAGATCAGCGGGTGCAGCTTCGTCTCCGCCCCGCAGTGCGGCGGTAGCGGCAGCTCGTGCGGCCAGGGCGAGACGTGTACCTGGGACAGTGCCTGCAACCCCACCTGCACCGCCGCGTGCTCGCTGCAGTGCGGCACGGGTCAGGAGTGTTACTTCGCTTCGCCCAGTCAGCCGGAGTGCCGCGACATCCAGACCTTCGACGCCGGCGCGCTGGCCTTCGCGGGCGCGGGCATGACGGCCCCCCTCACCCTGTTCCCGCCCTACCAGTTCCAGTCCAGCGACCAGGGTTCGCCCTTCCTGCCAGGCAAGCCCATCGAGGTGCAGGCCTCCGGCGCGGCGGGGGCCGGCTTCGGCCAGTTCGACGAGACGTTCACGGCGACCTCGCTGCTGACGACCAATCTCGCCAGCCTCGTCGTGTCCAGCACCGGCGCGGCCGCCTTGACGTGGGGTCCCGGGAGCGACTCGATCAACATCACGGTGTCCGGCGCGGGCGGCGTCGCCACCTGCACGGCGACCGACTCCAGCGGTTCGTTCTCGCTCCCGAGCGCCGTCGTGACGGCGGCAATCGGCCCGAACGGCGCGACCGAAGTCTCCGTCACGGTCACGCGCGAGCGCGACGACTGGCACAAGAACGAGGCGACGCACGGCACTCTTTCGACGGCCACGGTGCAGCCGGTGGGCTGGCTCGAGCTGACGACGACGTCCAGCGAGTCGAGGTCGTTCGAGGTGACTGTGCAGCCGCAGTGCCCCAACCCGGAGGTGATGTGCCCCGACGGCTGCTTCGACACCCAGACCGACCAGTTCCACTGCGGCTCGTGCACCACGGTGTGCAGCTCGACCCAGACGTGCATCGGCGGCCAGTGCACCGGCACCACCACCACCGATTGCACGACGTGCCAGAACACCGCCGACACGGGCACCTGCTCGTCCTCGTTCACCACGTGCGAGGCCGACACGGAGTGCAACTCGTACGGCTCGTGCTACGCGGCCTGCACGGCGGGCGACACGACGTGCGAGTCCAACTGCGAGACCGAGTACCCGAACGGATACACGGACTTCTCGAGCTACAAGGATTGCATCTGCTTCAGCGCGTGCCCGTCGCAGTGCGCGACCGCCTGCGCAGAATAGACGGGGTCAGGGCACCGGGGTGCTGATGCGCGTCGCCGGCATCGTCCGGCGCGAGGCCAGAACCACCCTGCCCGCCTCGACGATGACCTCGCCGTCGACGACGACGCGTGACGCGGCCTCGCACGCCGCGAAGCAGGTCGGCGCGCTCCACGTCGCGCCAGTCGACTTCGCCGCAGGATCCCCGATGCCGAGGTGCAGCCCGGGCATGTTCTGGTCGACCAGGGCGTCGCCCGCGGGCGAATCGAGCCCGGGGTTGACGCCGATGGACACCAGGCCGATCCGGTCCGAGTTCGGCGAGACGCGCAGCATCGCTTCGATGTCGTGCCGGAGCTGCGTCGACCGCGACTCGACGCCGACCACGCGCCCGCCGTCGATCAGGATGCGCACGGGGTTCGCGCGCAGGAGGCCCTCGCGAGCCCCGAAGAACTCCCCCACGGACGCGTCGGCCACGAAGACCCCGCTCGCGCTCGCCGGCGACGTGTAGAGGGCACCCGCCGGGAAGTTCCCCCAGCGCCCCGGCGCGAGGACGCCCAGCTGCGCGAACCACTTGGCGTCCGGCGCGAGGTCGACGCGCAGCGAGGTGCCCGCCGGGCTCTCCGCCAGGATCGACCTCGCCCCGGACAGCCGACCCAGCACACGCTGCCCGAGGCGTTCGACCTGCGCATAGTCGAGACGCATCCCCGCCACGAACGCATCCGGGGAAACTCCGGGCATGTGCGCGTGCCTCAGCCCGCGTTGCCGGACGACGTGAAGCAGCGCCTGGCGCATGGTGAGCTCCGCCGGCAGGGCGGAGGCCACGAAGACGCTGGCGTCGGCGTCGCGCAGCGCGAGCAGCAAGAGGTCCGGCACGACCTTGTGAGGCCGCCCCGAGCCGCCCGCGCTGCCCAGGCGATCCAGCCGCGAGCGCTTGATCCATCCGCCGCCCGCCTCGACCGCGGTCGCCACGGCGTCACCCATCGGCAGCGACGCGGCGTCCTCCACGACCACCACGCGCTCGCCGACACGCAGCTTCAGCGCGCTCTCGACGAGCACCTGCGCCGCGTGCGCGAGGCCGGGGCCCGTGCAGGTCGCACGGGCCCACTTCTCGCCTTCGAGCGAGTCGGGGTCTGTCATCGGACGGCGAAGTATAGCGGTCCCCTCCCCGCGGACATCTGAAGCCGAGCTAAACTCGCGCCCGTGACCACGCTCCCCCAGCACCCGCCGGAGCCGCCCCAGCCGGACATGTGGGTGGACGGGCACATCCTCCGCGCGGAAGAGGCCAGGATCAGCGTCCTGTCGCACGCCGTCCAGCGGGGGGCAGCCGTCTTCGACGTGGGGGCGTTGCGTCCCGGGCGGAACGGCACGCGCCTCCTCTTCCGTCCCCGCGAGCACATCGCGCGGTTTCTCCGCTCCGCCTCACTCGTGGGGCTCGACGTGGGGTGGAGCGCCGACGCGCTGCTGGAGGCGACGGTGCAGGTAGCCCGCGACTCCGGCGTCTCCACGGCGCTCGTGCGCTGGTCGGCGTTCGTGTCGACCGTCGAACCCGACCTCGTGGCGCGGCCGGGAACGCGCGCCAGCGTGACCATCGCCATCCTCCCGCAGGACGAGTCCGTGGCGCCGGAGCGGGCGCGGTCGGCCCTGCGAGTCACCATCCCGCGAGACGTGCGCAAGGCGGGACCGGAGGTCTTCCCGCCGCAAGCGAAGGTCGGAGCGTCGTACCTGGGACCGATGCTCGCGAAGCGCGAGGCGCAGGCGAGAGGGTACGACGAGGTGGTCCTGCTCGACGGCGAGGGCCACGTGGCGGAGGCCCCGACGGCCAACGTGTTCGCTGTGACGAACGGCGAGATCCTCACCCCCCCGCTCGGACGCGTCCTCGCTGGCATCACGCGCGACAGCGTCCTCGCGCTCGCCCGCGCCGAGGGGCTCGTCGCTCGCGAGGTGCCCCTCTCACGGGAGGATCTGGCCGGCGCGGACGAGGCGTTCCTCGCTGCGACGTCGCTCCCGGTCCAGGGGATCGCCTCCATCGACGAGCACTTGCTGAAGGCCGGCGCCCCCGGCCCGGTGACCCAGCGCATCCGGGACTCGCTCCTCGCATGCGAGCGCGGCGAGGATGCGCGGTTCGCGAGCTGGGTCGTGGCCGTATGAGCGCGCGGGATTCAGAGCGGCGCGAGGGGCTGCGGCAGCCGGTCTGTCTGCCCATGAAGATCCTGTTCCTGAGCCACCCGGTCGCGCCCGGCAGCCCGCGCTCGTCGTCGATGAAGGCTGCGCCCGTCTCGTCGAGCGATCCGACCAGAGGCGGGCCCGTCTCGGTCCCCGAGGAGACGCCGCACCACGCCCTGGCGCTCGACGTGTCGCCGCGGGGGTTTCAGCTCGAGGTCTCCGGCCTCGCCGGGCGACGCTTCCGCGAGGACCCCGAGATGCTCCCCCGCCTCGAGGTCCACTTCGCGCACCGGGAGCTTCACGAGCACGGCGCGTTCGTCGGGCGGGTGCGCTGGGCTCGTCACGAGGGGCGGAGCGGGTGGCGACTCGGTCTCCTGCTCGATGCCCCGCTCACGGAAGAGGCCCTCCGCGAGATCCTCTGGTTCGGTCAGCCGCGCCCGGCGAAGGGTCGTCTCGCGCGGGACGTGCTCTGCGTCGTGCTGGCAGCCGCGGCGGCGTCGGCGCTCTGGTTCTCCGCCTATCTGGCCGAATCGTCCGCGCGAAAACGGGCCGTCCTGCAGCAGCTTACCGCCGAGGACGAGGCGCTCGGCTGCAAGGCCGACCGCGCGGCCGAGCAGGCGAGGCAGGGGGAGTCTCTCATCGATCCTGGTGCGAGCCCGGACCTCCGCGCGGACCCCGGACGCCCCGCGAGCACGGCCGACGCTGCGAGCAACTCGATGGACGCTGCGCCGGCGCGTCGCGAAGACCTCCTTCGCGGGCTGGTCGAGCGCGCGTTCCGAGGAGGCGACGCCGGTCTGCCGGACGACGAGTAGCGAGCCGGAAGCGGAGAGGGGCCCCGTCTGATCCGGCCTCGCGCCCCCATCGCTGTGCCTTGGCATCCCCGCGTCGCGGTGGCTCACTCCCTGGATGCAGATCCCGCTCTGGCAAGTCGATGCCTTCACCGCCCGCCCCTTCGGCGGCAACCCCGCCGCGGTGTGCCCGCTCGAGCAGTGGCTGCCCGACGACGTGATGCAGGCCATCGCCGCCGAGAACAACGTGTCGGAGACGGCGTTCTTCGTGCGCCGGCCCGACGGCGACCTCGACTTGCGGTGGTTCACGCCGCGGACCGAGGTGGACCTCTGCGGGCATGCGACGCTCGCGTCGGCGTGGGTGCTGACGCGGGAGATCGAGCCGTCGCGCGCGCGGGTAGTGTTCCACACGAAGAGCGGGCCGCTCACCGTGACCCGTGCCGGCGACGGGCTCGCGATGGACCTCCCCGCACGCCCCCCGCGCCCTGTGGAGACACCGGCGGCGCTCACGCTGGCGCTCGGGGCGCAGCCGGTGTCGACGCTGCGCGCACGGGATCTCGTGGCGGTCTTCGCGCGGGCTGAGGAGGTCCGGGCGCTCGCCCCGGACATGGCGGGCATCGAGGCGCTGGAGGGAGTGTTCGCCGTGTGCGTCACAGCGCCAGGGACGGGGGCCGACGCCGACGTCGACTTCGTGTCGCGCTTCTTCGCGCCCGCCAAGGGGGTCGCCGAGGATCCCGCGACTGGATCGTCGCACGCGACGCTGGTTCCCTACTGGGCGGAGCGGCTGGGGAAGAAGGCGCTGCGGGCGCGGCAGGTCAGCGCGAGGGTGGGTGAGCTCGGGTGCGTGCTGGAGGGAGAGCGGGTGGTGCTGACGGGGCGAGCCGTGGTGG
>Ga0209415_10021074_pt1 | contig 10071 bp, 10 predicted proteins | sample PeaSoiSIISIP2007_FD_187696 | JGI IMG/M metagenome (GOLD analysis project Ga0209415, IMG submission 187696) | Peat soil microbial communities from Weissenstadt, Germany - SII-SIP-2007 (SPAdes) (version 2) | ecosystem: Environmental > Terrestrial > Soil > Wetlands > Peat | place: Germany... | reverse complement strand
CCGCTGAGTGATCGCCGCGGCGTGATCGCCGCTGAGTGATCGCCGCGGCGTGATCGCCGCTGAGTGATCGCCGCGGAGTGATCCGCACCCGCCGCCGGATCGGCGGCCGCGCCCGTGCCCCGAGTACGACGGGACGCGTCGGGTCCCGGGTTCAGGCGGCGGCGGGCGCGGTCCGCGTCCACAGGGCACGGAGCTGCGCGTTGAAGGCCTCGGGTCGCTCGACCGGGAAGAACAGCTTGGCCCCCGCCAGCTCCACACAGGCCACCGTGCCCGGGATCGTCGTCGCCAGCCACGTCGCCCAGGCGACGTCGAAGAATTCATCGGCGGTCCCCCAGACGATCAGCGTCGGGACATCGAGTGCGGCGAGCGCCTCGTGGATGGCCACCGTCACCGCGGGGTCCATGCCCGCCACGTAGTCCTGGACGGCGCCAGCGCGGGCCGGCGACGCGAACGGAGCGAAGAACCCGGTGATCGTCTCGTCGTCGACGTTGTCGGGGTTCTCGAACCCCGACGCCAGCGCGGCGCGCGCCAGGCGCGGGTCGCCGGCCAGCGTCCCGAGCGCGTCGGCCAGCGTGCCGGCGCGTGCCATGGCGAACACGGGGGCGAAGGCGGGCGGTGGCCAGTTGTCGTGGGTGTCGCAATTGGTGAGCGTCAGCGTCCGCACCCGGCGCGGGCAGCGCACGGCGATCAGCTGGGCGATGGCACCGCCGCTGTCGTTGCCCACCAGATCGACCGCTTCGAGGCCCAGGGCGTCGAGCAGGCCCAGCGCCATGTCGGCTTGGAGCTCCAGGGTGAGGTCCCGGCCCGGTGGCGGACAGGGGCTCCGGCCGTGCGCCAACAGGTCGACGGCCAGGCACCGGCGGATGTCGGCCAGGGCGCGCAGCTGGTGGCGCCACAGCCCGGCGTTCAGGAACACGCCGTGGAGGAACAGCGCCGCCGGCCCCTGGCCGGATTCCAGGTAGGCGATGTCCCCGAAGGCCGTCCCGGTGCTGCGGGGCTGGGGCGGGCCGGGCTCCGACGAACGGGGCTTCGACCGACTGTTAGTATCCAAGATACTCATAGTTTGTGACCATAGGATCGAGGCACATGGGTGTCAAGGGCCGGCGGGAGGAATACGCGCACGCCACCCGGGCGGCGATCGTCGACGCGGCGGTGACGCGCTTCGGGGCCGAGGGCTTCACCCGGACCAGCATCGACGCCGTCGCCGAGACGGCGCGGGTGACCAAAGGCGGCGTCTACCACCACTTCAGGGACAAGTCCGAGCTGTTCGAGGCGGCGTTCGTCGTCATGGAGGAACGCCTCCTGACCAAGGTCGTCGCCGGCGTGGCCGGGATCGACGACCCGTGGGAGCTGGTGGCCCGGGGTGTCGACCTGTTCCTCAGGGAATGCTGCGAGCCCGACTTCCGCCGGATCGCGCTCGAGGACGCCCCCGGCGCCCTGGGCTGGACCCGGTGGAAGGAGATCGAGGAGCGTTACTTCCTCGGCGTGGTGAAGGGCGCGCTCGACGGCCTGGTCCAAGCCGGGCGCATCGACCTGCCGCCGGGGGACCTCACGGCCCGGATGCTGTTGGCGGCGATGGCCGAGGCCGGCCTGGCCGTGGCCTTCTCGGCGGGCGCGGAACACGAACGCGCGGACGCGGCGCGCGCCGTCATGCGCATCGTGCGGGGGCTGGCCGACCGTCCCTGACACGGCCGGGCGCGAGACGGCGTGCGGTGGTGCGCCCCGGCGCACCGACGGGCCCGGGGGCTCAGCCAGACTGGGGAATCGAAGGAGGTGCCTCGTGCCGACCCCGGTGATCCGCACCCAAGGCCTGTCGAAGCGTTTCGGCGACGTCGACGCGCTGCGGGACCTCGATCTCGAGGTGGGCGAAGGCGACGTCGTCGGCTATCTCGGTCCGAACGGCGCGGGCAAGACCACGACGATCCGGCTGCTGCTCGGGTTGAGCCGGCCGAGCGCGGGGCGCGCCGAGATCTTCGGGCTGGACTGCCAGCGCCAGGTGGTGGAGGTCCATCGGCGCGTCGCCTACGTCCCGGGCGAGGCCAGCCTGTGGCCGTCGTTGACCGGCGCCGAGACGCTCCACCTGCTCGGCCGTGTGCACGGGGAGGTGGACCCGGCATACCGAGACGAGCTCGTGGCGCGCTTCGACTTCGATCCGTCGAAGAAGGTCCGGACCTATTCGAAGGGCAACCGGCAGAAGCTCATCCTCATCGCCGCGCTCATGACCCGGCCCCCGCTGCTCGTCCTGGACGAGCCCACGAGCGGCCTGGACCCGCTCATGGAGCAGGCGTTCCGTCGTTGCGTCCACGAGGCGCGCCAGCGCGGCCAGACGATCTTCTTGTCGTCGCACATCCTGAGCGAGGTCGAGGCGCTGTGCGACCGGGTCGGGATCCTGCGCGACGGGAGGCTGGTCGAGATGGGGACGCTGGCCGAGATGCGCCACCTCTCGGCGCTCACCGTGGAGGCCACCTTCGACGGGGCCGTCCCCGAGCTCGCCGGCGTGCCCGGTGTGAGCTCGGTCGACGTCCAGGGCTCGGTGGCGCGCTGCCAGGTGCGCGGCAGCGTGGCGCCGCTGCTCCAGGTGCTGGCGGCGGCGGGCGTGCGCGAGCTGCTCAGCCGGGAGCCGTCGCTCGAGGAGCTGTTCCTCGCCCACTACGGAGCGGCGACCGACGGGGAACCGGCCCCCGCCGCCGACGACTGAGGCGGTCCACGGCCGTTGGTGCTGGTGGCGGCGCCGGTTCGGTGGATCACAGGGCGACGATGCCCTCGCCGCCCGCGGCGTCGGGGACGACCACGCTGCCGATCGGGTCGAGCGTCGCGCCGTGGCCGATGGCGAACTCGTCGACCGTGCCCGTGGCGCCCGTCTGGACGTAGAGGAAGGCCCCGTCGCCCGACACCGCGGCGTCGACCGTGCCCGGGTCGGTCGTCGTGGTGCCGAGCAGCGTGAGCTGGCCGGCACCGTTGCTGTGGACGGCGCTGAGCGAGGCGCTCCCCGCGTTCGACGCGTAGACGGTGTCCCATGCCCGGGCGATCCAGCACGTCGCCGCCTGGCCCGTCGGCTGCGTGGCGACGGGCGTCAGGATCCCGTCCGGGGCGAGGGAGAAGCTGGCCACCGTGTCCGGGCCCGCCTCGGTGACGAGCACATGGTGGTGGGCGTCGAACGCCAGCGCGAAGGGCACCGCACCGGCCTCGAGGTTCACCACCGGGACGGCCGAGAGATGCCCGAAGGGCCCGACGCCGAACACGTCGACGGCATTGGTGTTGGCCTTGGTGGTGACGAGCAGCTGTGTGCCGTCGGGGGAGAACAGGACCTGGCCGGGCGTGGTGGTGAACTGGGGCGTGGCCGTGGGGTCCAAGCCCAGCCCCCGGTGCCAGGCACCCACCGCCGACAGGTGGCCGAAGGCGGCGACGTACCCCTGGATGGATCCCCCGTCCTCGGCGTTCAGGACGTAGACCAGGTCGCCGTGCACGGCCACGCTCACGGGGAACGTCCCGTCCGAACCGACCACCTGCTCCAGGACGAGGTCGTCGCCGTCCACGGCGAACACCGAGACGGTGTTGCTGCCGGCGTTGACGGCGTAGAGCACGCCGTGCGCGGGGTCGAAGGTGAGCGAGCCCTGCGAGGCGAGGTGGTCCACCACCGACCCGGCGAGGACCCCGCCCTTGCCGCCCGTGGCGTAGGTGCGCTCGTAGCTGAGGGTCCCGTTCCCGTTCCGGTCGTACGCCACGACCTGGTTGCCGGCCGGGTTGTCGGTCTGCACGAAGACGGGCCCGGCGAAACCGTCGTGGCAGGAATCGGCGAATGCGGAAGCGGCGAACGTGGTGGCAGCCGCCAGCGCGACGGCCGCGATCAAGCCCAAGCGGGCCAGGACTCTCATCGTGTCGTGCTCCTCGTGTCGGGGGTGGTGCTCTGTGGGTTCAGTCCCCCCCCGGGCCCCGCCGTTACAGGTTTCGCGAGATGGGTTCCCAAGACAGACGAAGTGCCGCGCGCCGCCCCCGGGTGTCGCCGACGGGCGACGGTGCGCCGGCGCAGCGGTGCCATACGCTGCGGGACCGTGCCGCGCGACGAGGACCTTCTGGCGCGCCTGCGGGAGGGGGACGACGAGGCCTTCGCCGCGTTCGTCGACAAGTACCACACGCGCCTGGTCCGGCTGGCGTGCTCGATGGTGTCGAGCCGGGCGGTGGCCGAGGAGGTCGTCCAGGACACCTGGCTCGCCGTGGTGCGTGGGATCGAGCGGTTCGAGGGGCGCTCGTCACTGCGCACGTGGCTGTTCCGCATCTGCGTGAACCGCGCCCGTTCGACCGCCGGACGCGAGAGCCGGTCATCGCCGCTCGATCCCCACGGCGCCGGCGCCGACGGGCTCGCCTTCGCCACCGACGGATCGTGGGCGTCGCCGCTCCAGCCGTGGGCCGACGTCGTCGACGACCGCCTCGAAGCTGCGGTGCTGGCCGACGTGGCCAAGCAGGCCATCGACCGGCTGCCGGAAGCGCAGCGCCAAGTTGTAACCTTGCGCGACCTCGAGGGGCTCACCAGTGCCGAGGTGTGCGACGTCTTGTCGATCACCGAGACCAATCAGCGGGTCCTGCTCCACCGTGGTCGGAACCGGATCCGGTCCGTGCTCGGCTGCCGGCTGGAAGGCGGGTGATGATGCCACTGCTGAGCAAGGACCTCGACTGCGAGCACGCCGTCGCCCTCGTCGCCGAGTACCTCGACGGTGCTCTCACCCGCCGCCGCCGCCGGCGCTTCGAGGCGCACCTGCGCGCCTGCCCCAACTGCCGCGCCTACCTGGAGCAGATCCGGATCACCATCGCGTCGACCGGGAGGATCGTGCCCGAGGCGCTCGACGCCGAGGTGCGCGACGAGCTGGTCGAGCTCTTCCGGCGCTACCACCGCAAGTAGCACGCCCGCGCCCGACGCTGCACCCCGACGCGGGCGCTCAGGCCTCGAGGATCTCGGCCACCGGGTCACCGACCCGGCAGACGGCGCCCACCACGGCGATGTGGCGCAGCGTGCCCGCCACCGGCGCGTCGATCTGCTGCTCGGCCTTGTCGGTCTCGAACTCGTAGAGGGGCTGGTCCTTCGCCACGACGGCCCCGTCGTCGACGAGCCAGCGCGCGAAGACCGCCTCGGTCATCTCCATCCCGATCTTGGGCAGGCGCAGCAGCATGTCGGCTCCGGGCGCGCCCGCTCAGCGCCCGCGTCGTGGGGCCCCGGCGGCGACGCCGACCCCAGCAGCGGTCACGATCCGTCCTCGTCGTCCACCGCGCCCGGTGGGAACAGGTCCTCGGCCAGGCGGTACTTCTGGATCTTCCCGCTGGCGGTGAGCGGGAGCCCGGGCACCACGGCCCAGCGTCGCGGCACCTTGTAGGCCGCCAGGCGGTCGCGTGCCCAGCGCGCCATCTGCGCGGCCGACGGCGCCGCCCCGGCCACCGGCTGGAGCACGGCGCCCACCGTCTCGCCCCAGCGCGCGTCGGGGAGGCCGATGACGGCGGCGAGGGCCACGTCGGGGTGGGCCACCAGTGCCGCCTCCACCTCTGCGGGGTACACGTTCTCCCCCCCGGTGACGATCACCTCCTTGCTGCGCCCGGCGAAGCACAGGTAGCCGCGCCGGTCCATCGTCACCAGGTCGCCGGTGCGCAGCCACCCGTCGGTGTCGATGGCCGCGGCACTCGCTGCCGGGTCGCGGTGGTAGCCCCGCATGACGTTCGGGCCCCGCACCTCGAGCTCGCCCACCTCGCCCACGGGCACCACCGCCCGGGTGAGCGGACCGACCACCCGGGCGTCGACGCCCGGCAGCGGCGCGCCCAGCGTGCGCGCCTTGTCGTCGGCGCCGTCGTCGAGGCGGGTCTGGGAGATGAATCCCGATGCCTCGGTCTGGCCGAAGACGATGGCGGCGCGCACCCCCAGGGCGGCCTCGATGTGGCGGACGAGCTCGGGCGGGACGACGGATCCCCCGGAGCTGACCGACCGGAGCGAGGACAGATCGCGGCGGGTGAAGTCGCCGTGCTCGATCAGCGCCAGGAGCATGGTGGGGACACCGGCGGTGAGCGTGGCGCGCTCGGTCTCGACGAGCTCGAGCACGAGGCCGGGATCGAAGGCCTCGAGCAGCACCGCCGTGGCGCGCGACTGGCAGATCTGCAGCGCCACCACCTGGCCGCCCACGTGGAACAACGGCATGGTGTCGATGTAGACGTCACCGGGCTCGATGCCGAATCGCCGGGCGCCGAAGCGCGCCGCGTTGGTCATGCCCCGATGGGTGAGCATCGCCCCCTTGGGCGTTCCCGTGGTCCCCGACGTGTAGACGATCTGGGCCACGTCGTCGGGGTCGGGGGGCGGCCGCGCAGCGTCATGGCCGGCCCCCGCCGCGCAGAACTCGTCCCAGTCGTCCAACGACGTCACGGACCGCAGGGCCGGCAGCTGGGTCGCCACGGCGGCCAGGGTCGTTCCCAGGGGCACGCCGCGGTACTCCTCGGCGTGGAACACGCCGGCCGCCTGGCAGTGGTCCAACGCGTAGCGCACCTCGTCGGGGCGGAGCGCGGGGTGCAGCGGCACGAGCACCAGGCGCGCCGCGGCCGCGGCGTACGTGAGCACCAGGGACTCCCAGCGGCTGGGCGCCCACACCGCCACCCGCTCGCCCTCGGCGAACGACGACGCCAGGGCGGCGGCCGCCTGCGCCTGTGCCGCCGCCAGCTCGGCGTAGCTCCAGCGCCGCCGGTGGGCGGGGTCGGCCACCCCCCTGACCAGGGCCACGGTGTCGGGGGACTGCGCCGCGGCGGCCTGGAGCACGCCGGCGACGGTGGTGTCGAGCACCGGCTCGGTCCCATCGGCCTCCCAGTGCGACACGGTGAGCGCCCGGGGGCCGACGGTGGCCGGTGCCGCCGGGCGCACCGGCGGACGCTCAGCCACCGGCACCGCCGCGCCCGTCGTCGTCGGCGGCGAGGTACGCGTCGAGGGTGGCGTGGAAATGGCGGATGCGGCTCTCCTGCTCGACGGCCAGGGTGACGGTGGGGGCGACGGAACCCTCGAGGCCGCGCTGGACGCGGCGCAGGGTGGCGGAGTCCTGGTCGAGGATGCGCCCCAGGTAGCCCAGCTCGGGGGCGTCCGCCCAGCGCTGGCCGTCCTCCAGGCGCCGGGTGGGGCTCGCCGCGGGCCGCGGCCCGCTGGCCGGGGCCGGCTCGAGCAGCATGACGTCCATCAGGCAGGTGCGGTGGTCGTCGTCGTTGGGGCGGAAGCGGTAGGTCAGGGGCGTGGTGTACCCGGCCCACGGCATGAGGTTCGGGAACACGAAGTACTCGATGGCGTCCAGGGCCTCGCAGTCGGTGACGGCCGACATGTCGCGGCCGGTGCGCGCCGCGAGCTGCGCCCGTGTCCGGTCGGCGAGGAGTCGGCGCGCCGTGCCCCCCACGGGGACCACGGCGTCGGGGTCGTCGCGGGTGAGGAACATGGCGTCGACGATGTCCTGCTCGCCGACCTCGCCGGCCACGTGCTCGCTGGCCACCCCGACCGGGGTGATCATGCGGCTCACGTGGCGCACACCGGGCCACACGTCGTACTGGGTCTGCGCGTCGCCGCTGCTGGTCAGCAGCTGGGGGTGGACGGCCACCGTGTGGTACGACTCGATGAAGGCCTCCAGGGCCACCTTCCAATTGCACGGCAGCACGCGCTGCACGTGCGCCGCGGTGACGCGGTCTTCGAGCGGCCACGCCTCGAAGTGCCGGGGGAGCAGCTCCAGGAACTCGGCGAGCGCGCCGCACGCCGGGTCGAGGTTGACGAACACGAAGCCGCCCCACGTGTCCACCCGTGCCTCGGGGAGGCAGAAGCGCTCGGCGTCCACGTGGGGGAAGTCCCACGGGCACGGCATGCCGGCGAAGGTCCCGTCGAGGTTCCAGGTGAAGCCGTGGAACGGGCAGCGCAGCGCCTCGATGCGCCCGGGCTGCGAGCGCAGCTGCGTGCCCCGGTGCAGGCACGAGTTGTGGAAGGCGCGCACCGCGCCGCCCGGCGCGTGCGCCGCGGTCCGCACGACGACCAGGGACGCGCCGGCGACGTCGTAGACCACCGAGTCGCCCACCTCGGGGATCTGGTCGAGCCGGCATGCCATCTGCCAGGTGCGCCGCCACACGCGCGCCCCCTCGAGCTCGTGCACGGCGCGGCTGAGATACCCGGCGCGGTCGACAGGCCCCCCGGCGTCGACCAGCGCGTGGTCGCGCAGGGCCGCGGGGACGTGGCGCGCCGGGTCCTCGGCGTCGAGCAGCTCCTGGACGCAGCGCGTCCCGCGCGGCAGGCGGGAACGGTCGGTCACGGACCCACCGGCGCGCACCGCCGGCCCGTCGCGTCGTCGTGGGCCGCCGCCTCGCCCGCCCGGGTCCCGAACACGAGCGCCGGCCCGAGGGTGGCGCCCCCGGCGGCGGTGGCCGTGCCGAAGGGGCTGGCGGCGGCGTTGCCCGCCGCGTACAGGCCGGGCACCGGACCGTGGACGCCGAGCACCCGGCCCCGGTCGTCGGTGCGCGGGCCGCCCTTGGTCCCCATGCACCCCAGGTGCACCGGCACCGCTCGGAAGGGGGGCCGGCGCAGGGGGGCCAGGGTGGGGTGCGGCGCCCGGGGGTCGCCGATCCAGCGGTCGTAGGCGAAGGTCCCCCGGCCGAAGTCCGGATCCTCGCCCCGCTCGGCGGCCGCGTTGAACCGCTCGATGGTCGCCCGCAGGGCGTGGGGGTCGACGTCGATGGCCCGGGCCAGGGCATCGACGTCGTCGGCGCACGCCAGCCACGGGGGGTCGGGGTCGCCGGGCCCGAGCGGGCCGAGCGGGTAGCGGGCGCGGTTGGCGGCGTCGACCACCAACCACGACGGGGCCGCCGGCCACGGCTCGTCCCCGGTGGCGAAGCGCCCCATGGCCCGCCCCACGTCGCCGTAGTTCTGGGCCTCGTCGGCGAAGCGTCGGCCGCCGCGGTCGACGAGCACCGCCCCGGGCTGGGCGCGCTCGCGGTGCACGGCCCGGTAGTGGGCGCTGCCCGCCACCCTCTCCCCGGGGACCTGCAGGGCGGGCATCCACCACCCCTCGGCCATGTTGCCGAGCACCGCCCCGGCGGCCAGGGCCATGCGCAGCCCGTCGCCGGCACACCCCGGCGTCCCCATGGGGGCGATCGGGGCGCCGGGGAGGAAGGTGGCGGCCAATGCCGGGTCGTGCTGGAACCCGCCGGTGGCGAGCACCACCCGGCCGTCGAGGCGATCGCCGGCCGCGCTCTGCACCCCGACCACCCGGCCCTCGGTGTCGCGCCGCAGGCTCCGGACCCGGGCGCCCGTGCGCACGTCCACCCCGGCGTCGAGCACGGCGGCCAACAGCCCGGCGACGAGCGCCCGGCCGCGGACGGCCCCGCGCAGCACCACGGCGGCGTCGCCCCCGGCGTCGTCGTGCGCTGCGCCCACCCCCCGGTCCTCGGGCGAGGGTTGGACGAGGGTCGCCACCGAGCGCCGCACCCGGAGGGGGGCGGGCCACAGCGACCGGCCGCCGCTGCGCCCCCCGGGCAGCTCGGGGCGGTAGTCGGGCCAGGCGTCGAGGGGCTCCCACGCCAGCGCGCCGCGCTGCTCGAGGGCCTCGGCCACCCGGCCGGCGTCGGCGGTGAAGGCGGCCAGCAGGTCGTGGTCGACGTCGCCCCGGGCGAGGGCCTGCAGGTAGGTCAGCGCGTCCTCGGCGTCGTGGACGGCGGTGGGGCCGGTGGCGAGGTGGTGGTTCCCCGGGGCCCACACCACGCCGCCCGACAAGGCGGTGGTGCCGCCGACGTGGGCGGCGCCCTCGAGCAGGGCGACGTCTGCCCCGGCGTCGGCGGCGGCGAGTGCCGCCGCCAGTCCCGCCGCCCCCGAGCCGACGATGACCACCGCCGCCATTTCCCCGACGCTACAGCCGCCGCCGGCCGCCCGTCTGACGCCCGTGTCAGCGTCCGACGTCCGCGCCCGGCGCGTCAGCGGCCGGGCGTCACCCGGGCCCGTTGGTCGACCAACACGGGCACGAACGCCGGGGCGGGGTGCCCGGTGGCCACCTCGGCGCGCGACGCCCGGACGAGGGCGCCGGCGACCACGGC
>Ga0209415_10021073_pt1 | contig 10071 bp, 8 predicted proteins | sample PeaSoiSIISIP2007_FD_187696 | JGI IMG/M metagenome (GOLD analysis project Ga0209415, IMG submission 187696) | Peat soil microbial communities from Weissenstadt, Germany - SII-SIP-2007 (SPAdes) (version 2) | ecosystem: Environmental > Terrestrial > Soil > Wetlands > Peat | place: Germany... | reverse complement strand
AAGGATTCGAACCTTCGTAACTCGCAAGGAGTGACAGATTTACAGTCTGTTGGCTTTAACCACTCACCCACCTGTCCATCCGCCAACGATCCCGGCGCGAAAAACTTCTCACGGAGGGAAGCCGTCCGCGGTGCACACCCCTCTTGCGGGACCCGTAGGCGTAAATTTGAGTATACCTCATGCGGCGGGAAAACGTCGCCCGGAAAAGTTGCGGCGTGGGGCCAAACCGCCATCCCGACGTTTCTCCGATCCAATCGGAAACCGCGCGCCCATTGCCCGCATCCAAGGACAAGAGTAGAATCAAGGGAAAGGTGATTCAAACCATGCGGTCAACGCCATTCCTCGTTCTTGGTTCGGCCGGCATCCTTCTTGGGCTCCAGGCGGTGAGCTTCGCCCAGACGCAGCCGGGCCAGGCGCAGACAGACAACACCGGACAGAAGCGCGAAACCGTTGCCAAGCCGATGACGGACAAGCAGCGGAAGAAGCAGGAGGAGAAGCTCCGCAAGGAACTGGAGACTCCCTACAAGCGATGGCTCAATGAAGAAGTCGGCTACATCATCACCGACGGGGAACGCAAGGCCTTCATAGCCCTGAAGACGGATGAGGAGCGCGAGCAATTCATCGAGCAATTCTGGCTGCGCCGCGACCCGACTCCCGACACCGAAGAGAACGAGTATCGGGAGGAAATTTACCGCCGCATCGCCTACGCCAACGAACGGTTTGCCTCCGGTATCCCGGGGTGGAAGTCCGATCGCGGCATGATTTATATCAAGTACGGCCCAGCCGATGAGGTTGAGGACCATCCCTCCGGGGGATCTTACGAGCGGCCTTTCGAGGAAGGCGGCGGCAGCACTTCCACCTACCCGTTTGTAGATTGGACCTACCGCTATATCGAAGGAATCGGCACGAACATCAAGATCGAATTCGTGGACAAGACTATGTCCGGCGAATTCCGCATGACCATGGACCCCGGCGAAAAGGACGCCCTGCTCAATGTCCCCGGCGCGGGCTTGACCCTGAGCGAACAGATGGGGCTGTCCGACAAGACCCAGCGCTTCCAGCGCACCGACGGAACCACCCTCGGCACAGGAAGCCAGCCACTCCCGGAGAGCATGAATGAGTTCACGCGGCTCGACCAGTTCGCCAAACTTCAGGCTCCGCCGGTGATCAAGTACAAGGACCTGGAAGCGGCTGTCAACTCCACCATCAAGTACAACCTGCTGCCGATGAAGGTTCGCGCTGACTTCTTCCCGGTAACCGGATCCTCGGTGCTCGCCAATATCACTATTCAGTTCGACCGCAAGGACCTTCAATATAAGGAAAAGTCGGGGGTCTCAAGCGCGCTCGTGAATCTCTACGCGCGCATCACCTCCATGTCTCGCCGGCCCGTGAATTACTTCGAGGAATCTATAACCGACGACGTGCCGAGCGATATGCTGCAGCAAGCGTCCAAGGGCCGGGACCTTTACCAGAAGACGGTTCCGTTGCAGCCCGGCCGCTATCGCCTGAACGTGGTGGCCAAGGACGTGGTGGGCGGCAACATGACGAACTTCGAAATGGTGCTGGATGTCCCCCACATCGAAGACGATCAATTGGCCGCCAGCTCTCTCGTGCTGGCCGATCAGATCGAGAAGGTGCCCACGAAGAACATTGGGACCGGCCAGTTCGTAATCGGCGGGTCGAAGGTACGGCCCCGGGTTGGCCAGACGTTCACCCAGGATGAGAAGCTGGGAATCTACGTACAGCTTTACAATTTCCAGCCGGATGAGAAAACCAAGAAGGCGGATGGCACCATCGATTACGAGATCGTCAAGAACGGATCGAACGAGAAGGTGTTTGCCTACAGCGAGGATGTAGCGGCCCTGGGCGGCGGGGCTTCCCAGACGGTCGTACAGAAGATTTTGCCGCTTAACGGCCTGGCGCCGGGACAGTATACTTTGAAGATGAAAGTGTTCGACAAGAAGCGGAATCAGACGTTGACTCCGTCGGCCACGTTTACGGTAATATAACCTACATAGCCCGTGATCGCGGGTCCCTCGTTCGCACAGTGGAAGGATCGGCGATCAGCAGCGGCCTGAGCGCCGAAGCATGAGTTTGTGGAAGCCTTCGATAACGGTTGGGTTGCTCTTGGGTGTATCTTGTCTGGCGCCCGGCGTCCGCGCCGCGTCGCCCGCCGGGCTCGCCGGTGGAATTATCGGACAGGTCAGAAGTACCACCGGGATCCCGCAGATGGGCGCCACCGTCCTGCTCTACAACGGCTTCGACGAGCTGGTGCGGCAGGCCCTCACCACCGATCAAGGTAAGTTCGCCTTCGAATCCCTCGCGCCCGAGGTATATTCCATCCGCGTGACCCTGGCCAGTTTTGTGCCCGCCATCCGGAGAAACATCGCGGTCGCGGCCAACTCACAGAGCACACTCGAAATCAGTTTGGCCAGCGTCCTGAGTACGGTCGAACTGGTCCCCGCCGCGGCGCCCCACGGAACTCTGATGAACGACGATTGGAAATGGGTACTGCGAACGTCCCACGCGACGCGGCCGGTGCTTCGCTTCTTGCCGGATCCAGGTTCTTCGTCCTCCTCGCCCGACGTTGCCGGGATGTTTTCGGCCACTACAGGAGTCGTGAAGCTGTCAGCCGGAGACGGAGACTCTTTCGCCGGCGGCGTTCAACAGGACCTGGGTACGGCTTTCGCTCTCGCCACGTCGGTTTACCACTCCGGCCGGGTGCAGTTGAGTGGTAATTTCGGCTACGCCGCGAATTCGGGAATGCCGGCCGCGGGGTTCCGCACCAGCTATACGCGGACCGGCGATGACGGATCGTCGCCGGAAATCGTCCTCACGGTCCGCCAGCTGTATATACCGGTCCGCGGGAACCTGTTTGCCGACGTGGATAATGCCCCGGTTCTGCGCACGGTTTCGCTGACGACGCTCGATAAGATCGACCTGTCCGACAATCTTCGCCTGGATTACGGATTCGGCTACGATGCCGTCTCGTTCCTCGATCGGTTGAACTACGTTAGCCCGTTTGCCCGGGCTACCTACGATTTAGGGAAGCGGGGCGCGGTGCGGGCGGCATTCAGCTCGGGCACCCAGCCGACGGAACTCCTGTCGCGGAACGGGAGCGGCGAACCGGGTTCGGATCTCGATCAGGGACTGACGGCGCTCGCCCTGATGCCGCGGGTTTCCTGGGCGGACGGGCACGCCCGCGTGGAGCGGACCCAGGATTTCGAAATCGGCTATGAGCGCGTTGCCGGGCGCCGCACGTATTCGGCCGGTGCGTACAGCGAGAGTGTCTCGAACGCAGCCTTCCTCACGTCGGGGCCGGTGAACTCGCTTCCGTCCCGCGACCTTCTCGCGGACTTCAGCTCCTCCAGCAGCATTTTCAACGTCGGGAGTTACCATCGCGTGGGGTATACCGCCGCGGTCTCCGAGGAGTTGACCGATCATCTGCGGGCCTCTGTCGCGGTGGGCCGCACGGGTGCGCTTGTTGCGGATGGCGGAGGCGTCTCCGCGGTCAACGACGCCGAGCCGCTGCGCGGGCTGATTCATGTAGGGCAGCGACCGTGGGTGACCGCACGCTTGTCAGGCGCCGTTCGCGGTTCGGGCACACGGATCGCTGCCACATACGGCTGGACCGACTTCCGCGCGTTGATGCCGGCCCACTTGTTTCTGACGCAGCAGACCAATCAGGATATTGGGTGGAACGTGTACTTGCACCAGCCGCTGCCCATGTTCTCCGGAATGCCCTGGCGCCTGGAAGCGACCGCCGAGCTGCGCAATCTGATGGCGCAGGGTTACTTGCCGCTGAATATGGCCGGATCCAAGACCATCCTCACGAATTCACCGCGTGCCGTTCGCGGCGGCCTGAACTTCATTTTCTGAGGTCATTTCGATGGCGCGCTCGAGCGCGAACACCACCGCCGGCACGGGCCTCCACCGCGCCGCGCCGCGATAGGTTTCAAGAGCGAGTTGCAATTGGCCGCGCGACAAGCCGGACCGCTCGATACGGCCCCGGTCCACCAGCCGCGCCACGGCCAACATCGTCGATGGCGCGCCTTCGGCCAGCACACCCAGTTGCGTCAGCCGGCCGAGACTGTCGACCAGCGCTCCATATGGCATGCGCGGCATGGCCTCCTCGGCGCTGCGCTCGTTCCGGATGTCGAAATATTGTCCTTGAGTCATGTGCGATTCATGTGTCGATCCTGCGCCGCGGGGCCGGGGGGAACCCCGCCTACACACGTACCCGTGGACCGGTCCAACCCAATTCTCTTAACTTTCCTGAAAATCCTTGATGAATGCCTACCCGGTTTTAGATGAATCCCGGAACGCCTGGGATGCGTCTGGCGCTCCTGATTCTAGAAGCGGGCGGGGCTTGTAGGCGGGCAGCTTGTATGTGCATTGTATTGAATTCGTATGGACATAATTCACTCCCTCCCTTGTAATGGTTGGACTTAAACCTATATTATCATGGACGGCCGCGAAAGGCAATTGTCCCGAAAGACCCATGGCGTTCCACGAGGATTGTCGGGTTCCTTTATTAGGGAGGTTGTCTGTCAACCTTTTCCCTAGGCCGGCTGCTGCAACGTCATGCAGTGCAGCGTCCCGAGACCGAGCACCAGATCGCGGCATGGAATGCCCACAATCTTCCGGGCCGGGAACAATCGGCTGAGCGTATTCAGCGCGGCGCGATCATGGGGATCGCCAAACGTCGGCGCCAGCACGATTCCGTTCGCGACGTAGAAATTGGCGTAGCTCGCAGGCAGCCGCTGCCCGGCGAAGTAGACCGGTTCCGGCATGGGCAGCGTCGCGACTCTTAAATCCCCACGCGCACGAAGCCGGCCCACGTTTTCCCGAAGCGGCTCGTGATTCACATCGGAGGGGTCCGGCTCCGTTGCCGCCACTACGGTATTCCGGTCCGTAAAGCGGGCGACGTCGTCGATGTGGCCGTGCGTGTCGTCGCCGGCAATACCGCGGTTCAACCAAATCACATCCGTCGCTCCGAGGAAATTCGCGAGCGCGCGTTCGAGGTCCCCCCGCGACTTGCCCGGATTGCGCGCCTGGACTTCCGATAGCAGACACTCCTCGGTGGTGAGCAGCTTCCCCGCCCCGTTCACGTCTATGCTGCCTCCTTCAAGCACCAGACCGGACTCCCACAGCGGCATCTTGAGCTTCTTCGCGAGCTTCTTCGCAATCCACGCGGGGACGGAGTTGTCGCGCGTCCAATTGGAATACTTCGCCCAACCGTTGAAACTAAACTTCGCGATTGCAATCTCGGGATTTCCGTGCTCAACTTGCCTCTTCACGAAAAGCGGGCCGTAGTCGCGGGTCCAGCTTCGATTGGTCGAACGTTGAAAGAATTCGACCGCGGCGAGTTCGGCGTGGCACTTCTTGAGAATGCGGCGGGCACCTTGTTCCGCGTCGGCATTCTCCACCAGAATGCGCACTTTTTCCACCCGGGACAGATGACGCACGATCTCGCCGTAGAGCCACGGAATCGGCGCGAATTTACCGGGCCAATCAGATTTCTCATGTGGCCACGCGAGCCATGTGGCTTCGTGCGGCTCCCATTCGGCGGGCATGCGAAAACCGAGCCGGTGGGGCGTGGCGGATGCGATGATGAGCTTGGTCAAAGATTCACCCTACCGATCGAGCCATCGGTTCAGGATCGGACCATACGCGTCGATGCGCCGGTCTCTCAGGAAAGGCCAGTTCCGGCGCACCTCTTCCATGTGCTTCGGATCGCACTCCACGATCAGGTTCTCCTCCATGCTGGTGGACGCTTCGCCGATCACTTGCCCGAACGGATCTGCTACAAACGAACATCCCCAGAATTCCAGGCCCCTATCGGCCGGCCCTTCGAACCCGACCCGATTGACGGCCGCGATGTAAATCCCATTAGCGATCGCGTGCGAGCGTTGGATGGTCCGCCAGGCATCCAGTTGCCCCCCGCCGTACCGCTCTTTTTCACTCGGATGCCAGCCGATCGCGGTCGGATAGAACAGAATATTCGCGCCGCCGAGCGCCGAAAGCCGCGCAGCCTCCGGATACCACTGGTCCCAGCACACCAGCACTCCGATCCGTCCGAAAGCCGTGTCGAAGTTCAGAAACCCCAGGTCGCCGGGCGTGAAATAGAATTTCTCGAAGTAAAGAGGGTCGTCCGGGATGTGCATCTTCCTGTAGATGCCAACGATCTCGCCGTCCGTTCCAATCACCGCGGCGGTGTTGTGATAGAGCCCCGCCGCGCGCCGCTCAAATAGAGACGCGACGATCACTACTTTCAGCTCACGGGCGAGTTTTCCCAGCGCGAACGTCGAAGGACCCGGAATCGGCTCGGCCAGCGCGAACAGCTCATGATTCTCTTCGCGGCAGAAGTATTGCGAGCGAAATAACTCCTGGAGGCAGATGATCTGCGCGCCTTTGCCGGCGGCCTCTCGAATCTTCCATTCGGTTTTGGCCAGGTTCTCATTGGGATCGACCGAGCAGCTCATCTGCACCAGGCCAACCGTGAACTTTTCCGCGGACGCCATAAGTATCCATTGTCTAACGGCCGTCAAGGGCGGCGAAATGAATTTCGATGGCACGTCCAAGCGTGAGGAGCCCGTTTTAGGTCTCTTGAGGAACTCGCGCAAAACGGAGCGCGGCCGCAGCGTTACTTGGCTTGTAATGAGGGTGCCACCGCACCCTTTGCGGACTAGCGATCGATTCGCCGGGTTACGATGAAATCGTGCAGCCGAAGACCGTCAAGCGCCTCGCGCGGGAATGCGGGTTTGAACTCGCCGGCATTGCCGCCGCCGGTGCCCCGGCGCCCGACTACGACCGCTACGAAGCCTGGGTCAACGGGGGCATGGCCGGCGAGATGGGTTATCTGACCGATTGCCGCGCCGATGTCCGCCGCGATGTGCACAACCTTCTGCCGAGCGCCCGGTCCGTGATCTGCGTCGGCAAACTATACAACCCGGGAGCGTCGATCGACACACCAGGAGTTCCCGGCGATGCCACCGGGGGCGAACCAGTCATTTCCCGCTATGCGTCCGGCCGCGATTATCACCAGGTGCTGCGTGAAGGACTTGAACGGCTGGTGGCGACGCTGCTGGCAATCGAATCGTTCGAGTGGAAGATTTGCGTCGATACGGCGCCGCTCCTGGAACGCAGTCTGGCGCGCCAGGCGGGCCTGGGCTGGATCGGCAAGAATACCTGCCTGATCAATGAGCCCCTGGGTTCGTGGTTCTTCCTGGGAGAGCTGATCACTTCCCTTGCGATCGAGCCGGATTCGCCGCCGCCCGACCGGTGCGGCACCTGCACTCGCTGCATCGAAGCATGTCCGACCCGTGCGTTCGTCCCCAACGACGAAGCCGGCGTCGCGCGCTGGTCCCTCGACGCGCGAAGTTGCATCTCCTATCTCACTATCGAACTACGCGGGCCGATCCTGGAGAAGCATCGCGCCGCCATCGGCCCACACGTCTTTGGCTGCGACATCTGCCAGGAGGTGTGCCCGTGGAACGCGCGCGCACCCGTGACCAGGCACTCGGATTTTCTTCCAGGGCGGGCGGTGCCCTCGGCGCAGCAACTCGCCTATTTCTCTGAAGAAGAATTTCGAAGCCAGTTTGAGGACAGCCCGATCGCCCGCCCAAAGCATTGCGGCTTCCTAAGGAACCTGGCCGTCGCGATGGGCAACTCGGGTCAGGAGCGTTTTCGCGAACCCCTGGAGTATCTGGCCCGCCATCCGGACGCGATGGTGGCGGAACACGCCCGGTGGGCACTGAGTAATATGGGGTGCGTGCACGGCTAGCTAGACCAGTTTCGTAGATAGTGGATGCCTTTTTGCACCCGCTAAGCGGTTGAGAACACTGTTGAATGCCGTGTGAAACTGGTCTAGGCTAAGTCAAAAAATGGTCTAGCTCGTCACCACGTCACAGACATATCCGGAACGGGCAAGACGTCGCGGCGCCAAGCCGAGCCGCGACCGTGACGGTCACGACTCGGTTTCGAACCCGTTGTGCGTTCGTCGAGGTACGGATTCCGATCAATACTTCGGAACTCTGGGATCGACCTTGTCGCTCCATGCAAGTATCCCGCCGGTCATGTTCTTGACCCTGCGGAAGCCGGCCTGGCGCAGAAGATCGCAGGCCTTCGCGCTGCGCCCGCCCATCTTGCAGTGGGCCACGATCTCAACGTCAGGATCCAGCTCATTCACACGCTTCGGCAAATCGCCGAGCGGGATCAGCACCGCCCCAGGAATGCTGCAAATCTGATATTCGTGCGGTTCACGCACATCCACCAATTGGAATTTTTCGCCGCGATCCTGCATGGACTTCACGGCCAGCGGATCGATCTCGGTCTCGGACGCGGTTGACACGGCCACTGGCTCCTTGCGCGGAATGCCGCAGAATTGATCATAGTCGATGAGCTTGGTGACCGTTGGGTGATCGCCGCATACGGGGCACTCGGGATTGCGGCGCAGCTTCAGTTCGCGAAAGCGCATGGCGAGCGCGTCGTAGAGCATCAACCGGCCCACCAGCGGCTCGCCCGTGCCCAGGATCAGCTTCACCGCCTCCGTCGCCTGCACCAGGCCGATGATGCCCGGCAGGATTCCGAGCACACCGCCTTCCGCACAACTCGGCACCAGACCCGGAGGCGGCGGCTCCGGATAAAGACAGCGGTAGCAAGGCCCGCCCGGATATGCGAACACCGTCGCCTGGCCCTCGAAACGGAAGATGGACCCGTACACGTTCGGCTTCTTCAGGATTACGCACGCGTCGTTCACCAGGTACCGCGTGGGAAAATTGTCCGTCCCGTCGACCACCATGTCGTAGCCGGCGATAATGTCGAGCGCATTCGCGCTGGTGAGCGCGGTCTCATGCTTATCGATTTTGACGTACGGATTGATGTCGAGCATCGTCTCCGCGGCGGAGTCGAGCTTCTTCTTCCCGACATCCTTGGTGCCGTGGATTACCTGCCGTTGCAGGTTGGTGAAATCGACCACATCGAAATCGACGATGCCGATCCGCCCCACGCCCGCAGCCGCCAGATACATGCCGAGCGGCGCACCCAATCCTCCGGCGCCCACCATCAGCACCTTAGCGTTCTTCAGCTTCAACTGTCCGTCCATGCCCACTTCGGGCATGATCAGGTGACGCGAATAGCGCAGGATCTCGTCGTTTGAAAGCGCGGCCGGTGGCTCGGCGACGCCGACCGCTCCGCCGGCGATGCTGGGGACGATCGAGAGCGTGTCCGTCGACGCGACGGGAGTCGCGTCCTTTTTCAGGTACCGGATATCTTCGTCATTCAGATACACATTGACGAAGCTCCGCAGTTTGCCTTCGTCGTTGAAAATCTGCTTCCGGAGGTCCGGAAACTGCGTGGTCAGAGATGTCAGGACTTCGCCGACGGTCGAACCAGTCAGGTCCACCGAGTCTTGCTTCCCCGCAAATTGACGCAGGGGCGTGGGGATCAGGATTTTGGCCATATCAACTCTTCTTTCTCCGCGACGGTCTGGTCGGCGTTCGGCAGGAAACTCGCCGCGTGATCGAACCTACCGCCTTTCACGGACAATACGACAAACGAATACCAGGGGCACGAATTCTCAAGATCGGTTTTTGAGAAATACGCGTCGCAATCGGGATGCGAATGAAAGATGCCGATCAGATCGAGACCGGCCGCGCGCGCACTCCGGTCCGCCTGAAGCAGATCCTCGGGGCGCAACTCATATCGCGCCCCCTGTTCGCCCGCATAGGCATTTTCCATGGGCACGGCGGCCGTGACGTTCTTTGAGTCATCGGCGATCCTGCCGATCATGGCGCCGCAGCATTCGTTCGGAAACTTCCCTTCCGCGTGGGCGACCATCACCTTCCACGCTTCGTCAGTAATTTTGATCATTCGTTTACTTGCGAATGCCCATCAGAAGATGGGGACACCCTGGCCCGTCCCGGAGGTTGCTGAAAAAGACTTCTGGCCGCAGATAAACGCAGATGGACGCAGATGCGCACACGGCAAAACCTTTGTTTTCAATCGGCGTTCATCCGTGTTCATCAGCGGCCAACCTTGTCCTAGACTTTTTCAGCACCCTCCTAGTCA
>Ga0209415_10021072_pt1 | contig 10072 bp, 7 predicted proteins | sample PeaSoiSIISIP2007_FD_187696 | JGI IMG/M metagenome (GOLD analysis project Ga0209415, IMG submission 187696) | Peat soil microbial communities from Weissenstadt, Germany - SII-SIP-2007 (SPAdes) (version 2) | ecosystem: Environmental > Terrestrial > Soil > Wetlands > Peat | place: Germany... | reverse complement strand
GAAGCCGGCGCTGCTCGAGCCGATCATGCACGTCGAGGTGTACGCGCCCGATCAATACTCAGGCGACTTGATGGGCCACTTGAGCGGGCGGCGCGGAAAGATCAGCGGAAGCGAATCGCGGGCCGGCGGCGTGGTCGTCAAAGCGCAGGTGCCGTTCTCGGAAATGCTGAGCTACGCCAACGAGCTGATTTCGATGACGCAGGGGCGCGGAAGCTATTCAATGGAGTTTTCGCATTACGATTTCGTGCCGGCGGAAATTGCGGAGAAAGTGATCGCGGCTCACAAGCCGCACCACGCTGGGGAGGAGGAAGCTGCGGCAGCGGCCTCGGCGTAGTCGTTTACAGGCCGAGAAGCGGAGCTACTGGCCGGGATTCGTTGGAGTCTGTGCGGCTTTCGCGTTCGCAGCCTGCGCGTTCTTGTTGTGCTTTGATTTTGCGGGCGCGATGTTTGCAGCCGTCCCGCTCGCGGGCGGAGTGCTTTTGCTCATCATGAAAGTCGGGCAACCGGCGCCATAGCAGGGGCCCAAATCTCGCCACGCGCAACCCGACAGGCACACCGTGGCCGCGCACAATACCAGGATACTTCCGAGCTTCCTCATCGTTTGCCCCTTTCGGACGCGCGGCTGGAGCGCGAAACGGCCTCGGACTGCTTGCTCATATCTTGGCACACAACCTATCGGCTGTTCCCCGAATTAGATCAGGTTCATCTACAAAGCCAATGGAGAACGGCAGGCGAAGCCGCCGCGCCCCTGATTTTAGCCGTCCAGACTCCAAACACGCCGAGACAAAGGGTTTACGAAAAGCGCGTGAGGAAAGAATTCCGCGTGGCGGCGGTGCTCGTCAAATACCGCACCAAATTGGCGCTTGCGATCCTGCGGCGAATTGCGTCAAGCTTCTTAAATCATGAAAAAATACTCGAAAGCAAAACGCTGGGGCGACGCAACGCTCGCGATTCACGCGGGCGAGGAAAAATTCCGCATCGGCGCTTCCGTGGGAACATCCATCGCGCGCACGGCGAATTTCACCTTCGCGAGCACCGAAGAGATGAAGAGGTGGGCGGAAGGGAAAAGCCCCGCATACATCTACACGCGCTACGGGAACCCCACGCTTACAATCGCCGAACAGAAGATCGCGGCACTCGAGGGAGCTGAATCCGCGGTCGTGGCGGCTTCCGGAACGGCCGCAATTTCGGCCGCACTGCTCTCCGTACTGAAGGCGGGCGACGAAGTGATCGCAACGCGCCAGCTGTATGGCGGCAGCTACCGCCTGCTGCGCGATATCTTCCCGCGTTTCGGTATCGGCGTGCGGCATGTGGAAGCCGATCTCGCCGGGATCGAAAAATTGGCCGGCGCGCGCACCAAGGCGCTCTACATCGAGACTCCCACGAATCCGACGCTGCGGCTCGTGGACCTGAAAAAAGCGGCCGCATTCGCCCAGGAATGGGGGCTGGTTTCGATCGTGGACAACACCTTCGCCAGCCCCGTGCTGCAGAAACCTCTTTCGATGGGATTCAACATCGTGGTCCACAGCGCGTCGAAGTACCTCGCGGGACATTCCGACGTGATCGCCGGCGCCGCCGCGGGCAGCAAAGTGCTGATTGATAAGGTGCGCGCGAATATCATCCAGATAGGCGGGTCCATGGACCCCGAGGCCGCGTTCCTGCTGATTCGCGGAATGAAGACGCTCGAAATTCGTATCGAGCGCCAGTGCCGGACGGCCATGGCCGTGGCGAAGTTTCTGGAAAAGCATCCGAAAGTTGCCCGCGTGCACTATCCCGGTCTGCCGTCGCACCCCGACCACAAGCTGGCCAGGCGCCAGATGCGCGGCTTCGGCGCCATGCTCGCCTTCGACCACAAAGGCGGCCTCGCCGGTGCACGGCGCTTCGGCGATCGCATTCGCGTGTTCCTGTTGGCGGCAAGTCTGGGCGGCGTGGAATCCCTGGCGATCCTGCCAATCTACACTTCGCACTATAAGATGTCGTCCGCGGAGCTGCGGGCTGCCGGTGTCGAGCCGGGCACGGTCCGCGTATCGGTCGGCCTCGAAGACCCCGAAGACCTCATTGAAGATCTCCGCCAGGCCCTCGCCTAGCCACCGCCGGCGGGATGCCCCAGCGCATCCCGGGACGCTGGCAATTCCCTCCCCTACGGTGGTATAAGCCTGGCTGAGCGATTCCAAACCACTAGTACTCCGTGTCGTGTTTTGGTCAACCTGTAACGGCCAAGTCCCATTGACCGGAGTCGTAAGTACCTCGTACTATTTTTGTTAGCATGAATCGGCAACGGCGAATGATGAGCCATCGCGCAACAATTTGGGTCGTGCTGGCAGCTAGTACCTGCTTCCTGGCCAGCTGCGACGATTCCGCGAAGAACCCGGTACAGGTGCGGCCTCCGGCGGCTACGCCCACACCCTCGCCTGATTATGCTGTCCAGCCGCTTCCTATGTCGCAGCACGGGATTGCCGCGCACGCATTCGTCCCGGAACAGCGACCCGCGATTGATGTCTTGGTGGAAAAAGTCCAGGCGGCCTACGATGCCGGGCAAAGAGAATATAAGACGGGACATCTGGACAAGGCTCAGGCGGATTTCGACCTCGCCGCGGACCTGATTTTGAAGAGCGGCTTCGCGGCGGACTTCGATCCCCAGCTTGCGAAGCTGTCCGATGAAATCGGCGAAGCCGTGCAGCCCGGCGATCTGGACGCGGCGAAGGCCAGCGACGATCAGGACGAATCCGACACACCAGCCGAGCCTGCGCCGATTGAAGAGATTGCCGATCTGACGCTGCCCGCGGGCGATCCGCGACTGGCGCTTAAAGCCGAAAAGGAACTGATCGGCGTCCGCCACGATTTGCCGCTTACGGTGAACGATTCCGTCCTGCAGTATCTGAGCTTTTTTACGACCACGCGCGGCCGGGCGATTGTGTCGCACGGGCTGGACCGTGCCGGGCGCTATGACGTGATGATCCGGCGCGTGCTCATGGAAGAAGGAGTCCCGCAGGACCTGATCTATCTGGCACAAGCCGAAAGCGCCTTCCAGCCGCAGGCGGTTTCGCGCGCGGGGGCGCGCGGCATCTGGCAGTTCATGCCATACCGCGGCGAGGAATACGACCTCGAACGCACCTACTGGGTGGACGATCGCAGCGATCCGGAAAAGGCGACGCGTGCGGCGGCCCACCACCTGCGCGATCTGTACGGCATGTTCGGCGACTGGTACCTCGTCATGGCGGCATATAACTCGGGTCCATTAAATGTCGCGCGGGCGATCCAGCGCACCGGTTACGCTGATTTCTGGGAGCTGCAGAAGCGCAAGGCGCTGCCGAAACAAACGCAAAACTACGTGCCCATCATCCTGGCGCTGGCGCTGGTGGCCAAGGACCCGGCGAGTTATGGCGTGCAGGTCAATCCGGACAAGCCGGCGCAGATGGAAGCCGTCAGACTGGAACACTCAATCAGCCTGCAGCTGGTGGCGGATGCTTCAGGCGCGGACCTCGAAGATCTACGGCTGCTCAACCCGCAGCTATTGCGCAACGTCACGCCGAACGATCCGGGATTCCAGCTGAAGCTGCCCGTCGGCGCGGCGAAAATTTTCGAAGAAAACGTCCAACAGGTCCCGCAAGACAAATGGACGAGCTGGCGGCTGCATCCCGCCGAACAGGGCGAAACACTTTCGGACATCGCGCGCCATTACCGCGTGACCGTTTCCGCGATCGAATCGGCAAACCATCTGGAACCTCGCGCGACCGTGCCCTCGGGATTCCTCCTAAATGTGCCAACGCTGCCGCCAGTCGTGCGATTGGTGAGCTACAGGGTGCAGCGCGGCGACACGCTAGCCGGAATCGCCGAACGTTATGACGTGACGGTCGAGCAGCTCAAGCACTGGAATCATATTTCGGGCGGCCACGTATCGCGGGGCGCGCGTCTGCGGATCTACGCCGGCAGCCAGACGGCTGGGCCCCCATCCGCGAAAGGCAAGTCCGCGCAAAACCAAAGTCGGGGTCTCGAGAATGTGTCTACGGGCAGGTCCGAAAGGCCCGAGCGTCTCGAACATCGGGTGAAACCTGGCGAGACGCTTTATTCGATCGCGCGCGATTATCAGACTTCAGTTTCCGCTATCTGGCAGTCGAATCCCTTCTTGGCGGACCGCCCTCTCCAGGCCGGCGACGTACTGACCATCCAGCGGTAGCAGGTCCCTCCAAATCCTAAGTACCTTTCTTTCTGTAACATACGCTAATTGCCGGCTATTCCTCCACCTGCGCAAGCACCCATAGATGGAACCGTGGGCGTCCTCTCTGTTTTTTCGATCCATTGCGCCTTGACAAACTTACGACACTCCGATTAGATGCGGGCCGAGCAGTGAGGCCGTCCGGGATACCCGGGACCCCACGGAGGATCGAATGTTTTACGCGAAAATGAACGATGAGGAAGACGACGAACTGCCCGCTTTCGATGACGAAGAAGAGGGACGGGAGCAGCCGCAGGAGATCGTAGAGGAAGTGGAAGCGATCATCGTGGACGAAGAACCGGAAGAAGAGGAAGCCCCGGTCGCGCCTACTCCCCGCAAGCCGGCGCCGGCGCGCAAGGCGAAGAAGGCAAAAAAGGCGAGCCCGAAGAAGAAAAAGGCCAAGGGCAAATCGAAGGCGAGCCCGAAAAAAGGACGTGCGAAAAAGTCGCGTCCCAAGAAACGCAAGAAGCGCTAGCGCTTTCCTCGACCTCCGCTTTTGGTACACCGGATTCGCGGGGCTGCGTGGTGGAATGATTCCATGCGGCCTCGCGCATTGTCGTTTGTGGACGCCGCCCGGCTCCGCAAGAAAATCCCCAGATGTCCCCGAGATCCCGGTTGCCCTGTTTCCCAATTTGAAATGTTTCTCTTGATGTACACCTCTTTGCGCCGCTAGCATACGCGCTCGATGCCGCTGGCGGTCCAGGAAGTCCGGAGAATGCACGGGGGAGCGCAGTCGCATCTGATGCGCTGCGAGGACGGCGGGAACTACGTGGTGAAATTCCAGAATAATCCGCAGGGCGCACGGATACTGGCGAACGAATTGCTTGGAACGAGATTGGCGGCGCGGATGGGTCTGCCGACACCGGCGGCGGCAGTGGTCGAGGTGCGTGAGAGCCTGATCGAGCATACCGACGACCTGGTGATCCAGCTCGGGCGCGGGCGGATGCCCTGTCGTGCGGGATTGCAATTCGGGTCGCGCTATCCCGGCTCGCCCGCCGATACCGTGGTGTATGACTTTCTGCCGGATGAGCAGCTCCGCGAGGTCGTGAACTTGGCGGATTTCTGCGGAATGCTCGTCTTCGACAAATGGACCTGCAACACGAACGGCCGCCAGGCGGTCTTCTTCCGCGCGCAGAGCGAATCGCGCTACCAGGCGTGGATGATCGACCAGGAATTTTGTTTCAACGCGGTCGAATGGAACTTTCCCGACGCTCCCTTGCGCGGGCTTTATGCGCGCCATCGCGTGTACGAATCCGCGCGCGGGATACAAGCCTTCGAGCCGTGGCTTGCACGCATTGAAGGGAAAATGACGGAAGCGGTTTTCGACGAGGTCTATAAGGAAATTCCGGGCGAGCGGTACGGTTTCGAAACAGACGCGCTCGAACGGATGCTCGAACAGCTCCTGCGGCGGCGCAAACTCGTCCGGGAGTTGGTCGTTTCGGCCTGGAAATCATCGGCACAACCTTTTACCAACTGGAAGTGACACATGCCTGACGAAAAGAAAAATACGCTTCGCTTTCGCGTACTGCGCTACACGCCGAATCTCGTCCGCGATGAATGGGTCAACGTCGGCGTGCTGCTGGAGGAAGTTGACGGACCGCGGCGCGCTATACGCGTGATTGAAGATGCCTCCGAAATTGCGCGCGTCCGTAGGCTGCATCCCGGCGCCGAAGAAAGCCTGCTGCGCGCGTTGCCTTCGGAATTCGACGCGCGGCTGCGTGCGCCCGAACCCGAGGTCAGGACCTACCTCGAGAAACTCGACCTAACGCTTTCGAATGTCCTGCAGCTGAGTCCCCAGCGAGGGCTTCTGGCGGAAGATTTTGACACCGAGCTTGAGCGCCTGTTCCACGATCACGTGGCGCCTCCTCCTTCGGCGCGCGGCGGAATCGTCGGAAACACGCGAGCCTGGATTCGGGCCCGTCTCAACGACGTCTTCCGCCGGCACCGGATACTGGGGAAACTCGAGCGCAGCATCCGCGTCGAGGAATTCACGCAGCCGGGCGACCCCCTGCATCTCGATTACGCCTACCGCTACAATGGAACGCGCGGCTACATTCATACCGTCGCGCTGGGCCGCGACCCTTCGCAAGCGAAAGTCCTCGCCTACACTGTCGAGTGCATCCGCGCGCGCCGCGAATTCGGAGTTCACCGCCATCACCGAAGTCGAGCCGGCGCGCGAAAACCCGCGCCACCAATTCATCGCGCGCCTGCTCGCGGAACAGCGTATCTCCATGGTTCCGCTGACTCGCGTCGAGAAATTCGCAGACGACCTGCGTCCCCGCCTTCGATAATCGGCCCGCTCCAGGCCATCTCGCGAACGCGATGGACGCGCGAGCCCCTTTTGTGTGACGATGTCGCGCCGTATCGGGAGGAACTCTTCATGGACAGACGAAAATTCCTGGCTGCGTCGCTGGCGTCCGCGGCCGTTGCCGCCGCGCCGCTTAACCTTGCGGAAGGATCTCAAGACGCTGGCCCCCAGGGCGGCCGCGAATACTACGAGCTGCGGCGGTATCATCTGCTCACGCCGCAGAGAAAGCTTGCCGACGACTATTTCCGCGGCGCCCTGGTGCCGGGCCTGAATCGCCTGGGAATTTCGCCGGTTGGCGTCTTCAATGTTTCGATCGGCGTGGAAGGCCCCTCCATGTACGTGCTGATTCCCAGCACCTCGGTCGAGACGCTGGTTACCGCGGACGCCCGCCTGAGCCAGGACGCCGAATACGTGAAAGCAGCATCGGATTTCCTAAACGCCCCCGCAAAATCACCGGCGTTTGTGCGCATGGAAAGTTCGCTAATGCAGGCGCTCGCGGGCGCGCCCAAACTCACGGTTCCCGCCGCGACCGCGCAGCACTCGCCGCGATTATTTGAGCTGCGCACGTATGAGAGTTCCACCGATCAGGACCACAAAGCAAAGGTGGCGCAGGTAAACGAGGGCGAAATCCCCATTTTCCTCAAGGCCGGATTCTGGCCCGTTTTTTTCGGCGACACTCTTGTCGGCCCGCAGATGCCGAACCTGACCTACATGATTGGATTTGCGAACCTTGCCGAACGCGACAAGGCCTGGGACGCATTCCGGTCGGCTCCGGAAACAAAAGTCCTGTTCGCCTAACCTAAATACACATTCGAAGATCTCGTTTCCAACATCAACAACTCGGTCCTGACCCCGGCGGCTTATTCTCAGATCTAGGACCGAAACAGCGGGCTGAAACAGGTGATTTTCGGTCTTAAGCGTCACGTTGACGCGCTTTTGCGATTCTGCTATGTTCCTTCTTCGTTTGGCCTTGGAGCAAAACCTTGACGCGTCGCGTGGCTCGCAGTAAAGAATCCTCGAACGGAATCCGTAAGTCATTGAGCAAAAAGGCATTAGCTTCAGCGAAGGCCCGGGTGATGCCCCCCGATCCAGACGCTCCCGCCAAGCAGCAGCAACTGAAGCTCTACGAAGAAGCGCTCCGGCATTTCCAGCAGCAGAAATTCCAACGCGCCCATGAGGTGCTTGAACGCGTGCTGGAAGGCCCCAGCAAAGAGCTGGGCGATCGCGCGAAGGTTCACCTGCGCATCTGCGAGCAAAGGATTTCCCGCCTTCCGGCGCCTACCGCCAGGTCTGCGGAGGACCACTACACCCAGGGTGTGACGCTGATGAATCTGGGCCGGTGGGACGAAGCGCGAGAGCACCTGGACCGCGCCCGCAAGGCCGCTCCCAAAGCCGACCACATCGTCTATGCCATGGCGGCTCTGGATTGCCTGACCGGCGAAGCCGATTCGGCGATGCAAAATCTCAAAGTTGCGATCCAGTTGCGCCCCGAAAACCGCTACCACGCCCGCAATGACGAGGATTTCGCTTTCCTGCAGGAAGACCCGCGCTTTACCGAGCTGCTCTACCCGGAGCGAGACAGTTCAGCCGGCTGATTCGCCGTTCTTCCCATGAAAAAAATTGTGGAACGCCGGTGGCCTTCCGTCCGGGTCGTCGCGCTTGGAGGCGGCACCGGTCTTTCCGCCGTACTGCGCGGCCTGAAGGAGCATATCGCCGAGCGCGGAAAACGCCGGCCGAAACAGTCGATCGCGGACCTCACCGCCGTCGTAACCGTCACGGATGACGGCGGAAGCTCCGGCCGCCTGCGCCGCGAATATCGCGTCCTGCCCCCCGGCGACATCCGCAATTGCATGGTCGCTCTTTCCAAGGACGAACACCTGCTCGGAGATCTCTTCCAGTACCGTTTCCCCGCGGGGCACGGGCTCGCGGGCCACAGTTTTGGCAATCTATTTCTGACCGCGCTGACGAATGTCACGGGAGATTTCCCGAGGGCCGTCCAGGTGTCCGCTCAAGTGCTGGCGATTCGCGGGCGAATATTCCCGTCCACCGCGCAGAACGTAACGCTGCAGGCCGAGCTGGAAAACGGGAAAGTGGTGGCGGGCGAGACGAATATTTCTCGTTCGCGAAAACGCATCGTGCGTGTGCGTCTGGTGCCGCGCCGCGCGCGCCCCCTGCCGGAGGTGCTCGCGGCCATTCGCGAAGCGGATCTCATCCTCGTGGGACCGGGCTCGCTCTATACGAGCATCTTGCCAAATCTCCTGGTCGAGGAAATGGCGGAGGTGATCGCCAATTCACACGCGACGCGCGTCTACATCGCCAACGTGATGACCCAGCCCGGCGAGACCCAGCACTACTCCGTCGCCGACCACGTCCGCGCCATTTACGCACACACGCGCCCCGGCCTGTTCGATTTCGTCGTGATCAATCGCACGCCCGTATCGCCGCGCATCCTGCGCCGTTATGCGGTGGAGGGCGCCGAGCCGGTGGATCCGTCGCTGCGGGAACTTGAACGGATGGGCCTTAAATACGTTTTGGGCGATATCGCGCAGCAGGATGGCGTCGTTCGGCACGACCAGAAGCATCTCACACGCCTGCTGCTCGACACGTTCGTGAAGCGCAAAGTGGTTCGCTGAAAATCTAATCCCCGGTCGGGGCGTTCGGAGCGGTGTAACCTTCGCGGGCGATCACCACTGCTTTCTTCTTCTTGCCCTTCTTGTCGGCAAGCTCCAGCGGATTTCCATCATTGTCCACCACCTGCACGATGAGCTTGTGGTATCTCCCGTCCTGCGGCGTGGACGGCGAAAACGCCAGCGTATACTGGCTGCGCAGCATCTGCGCCACGGAATTGAAGATGCCCGGCATCTCACCCTCAAACCGGGGAAACCAGGCGTAACCGCCGCTCATGCGGGCAAACGTGCTCAGCTGATTCTTGGCCTGCAGGTAGCCGATGCCCGCGCCGCCCGGCGAGTACAAATCGAGACCCTCCGCCACGCCCACGCAGAAGATCGTGACGTCGTTTTCCTTCAGACGCCGCAGCGTGTCATCAAGCGTGTGCTTGCTGAACGTGTCGAATCCAGTCGCCAGAACCAGAATGGCCTTCTTTCCTTTTACGTCGCGAAGCTGGCTCACCGTTTCGAGCAGGGCGTCAAATAGATTCGCTTCGCTGAAGCTGGGAAAATAAAGCGACGCGATGTCTTGCGCGACTTCCCGCTTATCCTGAGTGAAATCCTCCACGAGGGTCGTCTTTAAATCGAAAGTTTTCAGCGCCACCCAGTCCTGCGGTTTGAGCTGGGGCAAGAATGCCTGGGACAAATACTTCGCTTCGTATGCGAAGTGTCCGCCATAGATCTTGCTGAACTCCATTAGCATCACGATCGTGATCGGCGCGTCGGTGGGCGCGAAATTCGAGACTTGCTGCCGTTCGCCGTTATCGAGAATGCGAAAGTTTTCCTTTTTCAAGCCGGTCACGATGTTTCCATCTTGATCCGTAACCACCGCATCCACGTTGACGATATTCGACTGCACGGAAATCGCGACCTGCGGCGGAG
>Ga0209415_10021071_pt1 | contig 10072 bp, 10 predicted proteins | sample PeaSoiSIISIP2007_FD_187696 | JGI IMG/M metagenome (GOLD analysis project Ga0209415, IMG submission 187696) | Peat soil microbial communities from Weissenstadt, Germany - SII-SIP-2007 (SPAdes) (version 2) | ecosystem: Environmental > Terrestrial > Soil > Wetlands > Peat | place: Germany... | reverse complement strand
CGCGACCTGCACCCGAGGATTCTGTTTCAATGCAATTCCCACGGCTTCGCGCAGCGTCAGCTTCAAAGGCCCGCTGGGCTGCGGATCGGGTTGAGCCGCTTTGGCGATGGTGGCAACCGCCAAAAGCACGAGAGCGGGCACCAGCAAACCTCGCCGCATGCGGCGCGACTTTCCAGTAATTTCCGACACGATGGACTGGGTCATCGGGCCCGCGGTGCGGAAGAAAGCGCCTTCGAGAAATAGTTTCGTCAGGACTCGTTTGCCCTCGTCGTCGATGAAAAGGATCCCCGTCAAATCGACGATGGGTGCTCTGCCACGATCAGGCGCTGCGAGGATCCAGGAATGTTCCAGCTCCTTGGCCCAGTCGCCCACCAATCGGCCTTCCACTTGGAAGGTGAGTGCCTCGGGCCCAGCATGCATGGTGATTCGTAGCATCGTAGCTTCCGCTTCGGGAGGAGCATGCAATGGGCCACCTGTTTCCCCAAGCTTTTCAGTGTGTTACGAGGAACTGCCGAGGCACGATCGCCGAAATAGCGGCTGTGGCCGACCATTCGGCACGAGTCTCCTCGTGAACAGGCGGCGGGAACTAGCGGCAGGGTTCGGTGTCTATAGAGACGTGTTTGAACAATCGCTACTCCTCGATCAGAACCCGAATCGGCCGTGGAATTTCTTCGCGTCGCTCACGGCCGAGTTACTGGTTGTAAGTCTGGCGTTGCTAATTCCGCTAGCTTACAGCGATCACTTACCGGCGTTCCATTGGAATGACGTAGTGGTGAGGCCGGCGCCCCCACCGCTTCCGATGAAGCCAGTGCCCGCGACGAATTCGTCCGCGACGGGCACGTCACGGCAGATCCCGGTCAGCAGACCCGTATTCCATCCTGGTCCCCTAACAAGTTCTCATCAGGCGGAGCCTAGGGTCTACGCTCCCGACGCGCCGCCGAGTTTCAGCGTGGATGGAGTGAATGGCGGAATAGGCCCAGTTGGAACTCTCCCCTTTTCGACAACCGCTCTTGCGCCTCCACCGATAACCACGACGCGTCCCAGCACTTCGTCGGCGCCGATCCGAGTTGGTATAGGTGTGCAAATGGCCAAGCTGATCCGAAAGGTAATCCCGGAATACCCGATGGTGGCTAGGACGGCGCGTATCTCAGGCGTGGTGCATCTGGTGGGTACCATCGCGAAAGACGGGACCATCCGTAACCTGCAGCTGATCGGTGGCCATCCCTTGCTGGCGCGCGCCGCCATGGAGGCAGTGTCGCAGTGGGTTTATGAGCCCACATTGCTCAATGGCGAGCCGGTGGAAGTGATCGCGCCGATCGAAGTTAACTTTACTTTAGGGCGATAGGTTTTGACTTACTAACTCGATAATTGTGAACAATACGAACGCCAAAATACAGCACAACGAATAACGCGGCGGCGAGCAGAACGAGCTCCCAGATATGGTGCCGCAGATAGGGAATCGTATCGGCGCCCAGGCGCGAGCCAAGCCACGCCAGGAACATATAGCGAGGAATCCGCGCGGCCAGCAGGACAATAGAGAACGTTATCGGGCTCTCTTCCAAAGCTCCCGCGGAAATGATGAAAATCTTCAGCGGCATCGGAATGATGGGCACAAATGCAGGCACGAACACCGTCAGCAGCCCATATTCATGGAACCAGGCGCGAAGTTTGGCGCCTCGCGGGCTCGACGTGTGCCGGCGATGGTATTCTTCCCCGCCCTTGCGCGCGATTAAGAACAGGATCAGGCTTCCGATCAACGATCCGGCAATCGCGGCGATGGCGGCCACGTAACCTTGCGCGTGATTCGAGACCGCAATGAGTACGATCAGCGCATCCACGCCACCGACCATGGGAACGCCGGTGGAATCCAGCAGGCTGATAAAGAAAACCCCGGCTGGCCCCCACGACACGAGTGTCTGGATGATTTTGGACAGTGTCTTTGCGCGCCCTCTGAGATTCTACTGCAAGAGGGCCAGCAGTTCGGACTCGCCAATCACAGGGACTGACAAAGAGTTAGCCTTGTCGAGCTTCGAACCTGGATCCGCACCGGCGACAACATAGTCGGTTTTCTTGCTCACCGATCCAGTCACCTTACCGCCTGCCGCCTCGATGCGCTCCTTGGCTTCCTCGCGCGTGATGTTGGGAAGCGTCCCGGTGAGTACGAAGACTTTGCCAGTCAGAGGGCCAGCCGTCTTCTTTTTGATCTCGTGTTCGAATGTCAGACCTGCTTTACGGAGCCGCTCCACCAGCTCTCGATTGCGGCGTTCGTGAAAGAACTGACGGATGCTTTCCGAGACTGTCGGGCCGACTTCTTCGGCCTCCTGCAGCTTTTCTTCGTCCGCCTCAGCGATTGCGTCCAGGCCGCCAAAGGTGTCAGCCAGTATTTGCGCCGTGCGTTCTCCGACGAAGGGAATACCCAGGCCGTTCAGTACTCGCGGCAGCGGCTGTTGACGCGATGCCTCAATATTGCGCAAAACTTTTTCAGCCGATTTCTGGCCCATGCGGTCCAGACCGAGCAACTGATCGAGCGTCAGGCTGTACACGTCGGCCACGCTCTTTACCAAGCCCCGATTCACCAGTTGATCCACCAGCACGTCGCCCATGCCATCGATATCCATGACGCCGCGCGCGGCAAAGTGCAGGACGGATTCCTTCAAACGCGCGGGGCAGTTGGTGTTGATGCAGCGGCTGGCGGCCTCGCCTTCTTCGCGAACGATCTCGCCGCCGCAAACCGGGCAATGCTTGGGCATTTTGAACGGCCGACGGTCCTTGCCCTGCTTCACGACGCGCACCACTTTCGGGATCACGTCGCCGCTGCGCTCCACCAGCACGGTGTCGCCGATTTCGACGCCCAGCCGCGCGATTTCATCCTCGTTGTGCAGTGTGGCGCGAGTGACGGTGACGCCCGCGATCTTGACGCCCTTCAAGTGCGCCACCGGGGTCAGGGTGCCAGTCCGACCCACCTGCACCTCGATGTTTTCCACCACCGTCTGCTCTTGATGCGCCGGAAATTTGAACGCGATCGCCCAACGGGGCGCCTTGGCGGTCCAGCCGAGCTGAAGTTGCTGCCGGATGGAGTCCACCTTGATCACAACACCGTCGATCTCATAGGCTAGCGAATCGCGCTTGGACTCCCAGTTCCGGTAAAACGCGAGCACGTCTTCCAGGCCCGCGCACCTTTTGCGGTGCGAGTTGACCTTGAAACCCATGCGCGCGAGCTCTTCGAGGGATTCCCAATGGCTGTCGTAATGGAACTTGCCATCCACCAGCAGAAAGTACACCGAATACTCAAGCTGCCGCGACGCGGTTAGCGCCGGTTCCAATGCGCGCAACGATCCCGCGGCGGCGTTGCGAGGGTTCGCGAAGGGCGGCAAATCGCTCTGGAGCTGCCGGGCATTCAGCCGCTCGAACGCCTGCAGGGTCAACAGGGCTTCGCCGCGCACTTCAAACGAGGGGAGCTTGGATTTCACGCGCAGTGGCAGAGAGCGGATGGTGCGGGCGTTTTCGGTGACGTCCTCTCCCACCTGCCCGTCGCCGCGCGTGATGGCGCGGGTCATAGTTCCGTGCTCATAGTGGACCGCCATCGACAGGCCGTCCAGTTTCAGCTCCGCGACGTATTCGAAAGGTTCGCCCTTCAGAAGTTCGCGAACACGCTGGTCGAACGCGCGCATTTCATCCACGTTCAGGGCGTTGTCCAGGCTAAGCATGGGCGAGCTGTGCCGCACCTTCACGAAGCCTTCCCGCGCCTTGCCGCCGACGCGCTGGGTTGGCGAATCGGGAGTAATGAGCTCCGGGTGCGCGGATTCCAGTTCTTTCAGCCGGCGCATCATCCGGTCGTACTCGGCGTCGGTGATTTCAGGCCGGTCGAGCACGTAGTACAAATGCTCGTGATGATGCAGCTTTTCGCGCAGATCTTCTATGTCTGCTTCTACTCTCTTGTTGAGCATCTACTATAATTAGGGTACTATTCACCGGCGAACAGTTCTCATTTACAATCCTTACGCGGGCGGAATCAGACGGCGAAGCCATGCTCTCCGCCGAGCCATTGAGTTGCTGCGCGCGCGCGGGATGACTTTCGATTCCATCGCCACCACCGGCCCCGGGCACGCGGGCGAGATCGCGCGCCAGGAAGTGGATCGTGGAGCGGAACTGATTCTGGCCGCCGGCGGCGACGGCACCATCAACGAAGTAGTGAACGGGATGGCGTTCTCGGATGTTCCCCTGGGTGTTCTTCCGGCCGGAACGGCCAACGTGCTGGCTTGCGAACTGGGAATTGGCAAGTCCATGGAACGCGCGGCCGAAGAGCTGGCCGACTCGGTGTTGGAACGCGTCGCCATCGGTTCGATTACGAACGGAACACCCGACTCCCAACGCTACTTCCTTCTGATGGCGGGTGCGGGCTTGGACGCCGACATCGTCTATAACCTGAATGCGCGTGTCAAGGAAGTGTTCGGCAAAGTGGCCTATTGGATCGGCGGCTTCTCCAAGCTGGGCTCCCGTTTTCCGGAGTTCACAGTGGAGGCGAACGGGTGCGAGTTCCGCGCGAGCTTTGCCTTGTTGAGCCGCGTCCGCAACTATGGCGGCGACCTGGAGATCGCGCCGACCATTTCGCTTTTGGACGACGAGTTTGAAATGGTGTTGTTCGAGGGCCAGAGTTCGCTCGGTTTTCTCAAGTACATGCTCGGCGTGGTTGCGCATCAGCAACAAAGCATGCGCGGCATTACGATTCTGCGCACTCGGCAAGCGAGCTTTTCGGCCCCCTCCGATCGGCGGATTCATTTGCAAGTGGACGGTGAGTATATGGGTGTTGCGCCGGCGCGCATCGAGATTGTTCCCAACGCGCTCACCCTCCTGGTGCCCCCCGGTTTTCGCCGGCGGAGACCTGCCAGTGTCGAAGATCCCGCATGGACAACCTCACCCACTCGCTGACCGGCTTGATGTTGAGCCGCGCCGGCCTGAATCGCTGGTATCCGCGAGCGGACCTGGTCCTGATCGTTTCCGCCAATATCCCGGACATCGATATTCTGGCGATTGCTCGCGGCCCGCTGTACTATTTCGAACAACATCGCGGCATCACCCATTCCATTTCCGCCGCACCCGTGATGGCGCTTCTGCCGGTGCTATTGGCGTGCGCGATTGGACGGACCATGCGCGGCTGGGCGGCCGCCTGGGGGATCTCGATCATCGGTGTTGCCAGCCATCTGCTGCTGGATTGGACGAACACCTACGGCGTTCGTATGTTCCTGCCGTTTTCCGCGCAATGGGTTCACTTGGACCTGAACAATCTCTTTGACTTGCTGATTTGGGCCGTGCTGCTGCTCGGTTGTTTGGGGCCGCTAGTGGGGAAGCTGGTGAGCTCCGAGATCGGCGCGAAATCCGGCGCCGGCCGCGGCCTGGCGATTTTTGCGCTGTCGTTCTTCCTGATCTACGATTTCGGCCGTTTCCTCACGCACCAGCGCGCCGTCGAGATCTTAAACTCGCGGTTGTACAGGGACGGGCCGCCCACGCGCGTAGCGGCTTTTCCAACAGCGGGTATCAGTCCGTTGGAGTGGCAAGGATGGATAGAGCGGCCGGAGTTTGTCATGCACTTTCCAGTGAACGTGCGCCAGGAATTCGATCCCGAGGCTGGTTCCATCATCTACAAGCCCACGCCAGTCCCGGCCCTGGACGCCGCGCGCCAAGCCCCCGAGGTGCAGGTTTTTCTGAAGTTTGCGCAGTACCCGCTATGGTCGGTTCGTGTGGCCGACAACCCGGAAGGCGCGCACCAGGTGGAACTGCGCGACTGGCGATTCCCGTTTGGGGCCGCGGCGCTAGTGGACTCCTCAAACCGCGTCATTTCATCATCGTTTCACTACTAGGCGTTTCCGCTTTAGCCCAAGAAATCGAACAGCGTGGTTCGCGGCAATTGAGCCTCCGACTGGAGCGCGGCTTGTAGTTGAGTTTGCGCCTGAGTCATATTGGTGATGGCTTCGGCCTCATTGGCGTCCTGTATCCCGCTAAGCTGCGTTTGCAGTTGCACCGTATAATTCTGGCCGAAGGTGAGCGAATTGTTGACCCGGTCCTGCACGGTCCCGTAGAACGCGAGTTGCTGGTTGAGGTACGTGTCGGCGGTTTGGACGTCGCTCATAGCCGGATTGATGGCGGTGTCGTCGTTGTTGAGCAGCCCCTGGCGCAGGTTGTTGATGGATGTGAATACGTTGTCTTGCGCGTTGGGACTGTCGAAGATCTGCTGGGCGGTGAGAGCAACCGGGAATGTGGTGCCATCCGGGCTTTGGATTTGCCGGGTGGAGGCGGAGCCCTGGTACGCGCTGATGGGGCTGCTCTGCGACAGATCGATGGAATAAGGCGCCTGCTGATCGGTGTCACCCGCAAAGAGGTACCGGCCCTGTACCGTGGTATTGGCGGTGGCGACCAGTTCCTGGAGGATTGAACCCAACTCGCCCGCGAGTTCGGTGCGGGTGGCCACACTGCTGGTGTCAGTGGCGCCTTGCGCGCCGAGAGTCTGGGCCCGTTCAACCAGTGTAACGGCCGATCCCAGGGACGACTCGGCGGTATTTACCTCGGTCTGCACCTGACCCAAGTTGGTATCGACTTGCTGAACTTGGTCCAGCTCAGAGTTGGTCTGCCAGAGACTGGCGATCTGCGAGGGGTCATCCGACACATTGTTAATCTTGAGTCCGGTGGTCAGCTCGGTCTGCGCGGTTTGCAGCCTCTGTTGAATCTGGCCGAGGCCGATCAGGAAGCTTTGATGTGCAGGGTCAAGAGAACTGATCATTGCAAATTCCTCTTCTCGAATTCCTTTCGCGCATCAATTCTAGGCGGTGATCGGCGGCAGGATGTTGATCTCAGTCGTGCTGAGATTGTTCAACGTCCCCAGCATCTTGGAAATGGCGTCGTAGGATTGCTCGTATTGGATGAGATTTTCGGCCTGCTGATCCAGCGAGACGCCCGAGACCTGCTGGCGTAACGACTGCGCCTGGCTGAGCAAGGCCTGGGCGGTGGTTCCATTGCTGGTCGCTGTCGCAAGATCGCTTCCCACCTGGGCTCCCAAAGTGCCGTAGTTTTGAGCGAAGGTGTAACCGTTGGCAACCGGGGCGTTGGCGAGCGCTGCTAACGCGAGAGCATTTCCGTTGCCCCCGGGAGCGCCTGGCAACGCCGCTGCAATTTGATCCGGCGTGAGCGGGTTGATGGCAAGGGTGGTTGCGGCGCCATTGGCGGCGTTGTACGAGAACAGGTCGGTGGCGGGCGCTGCGCCGTTTTGATCGATACCGTTGTTGAGCGCGCCGTTCACCTGATCGGCCAGCGTTTGCGCCAGCGTATTGAGATTGTCCACATAGGATGGCAGGACATTGTTGTTATCGTCTATCTCCGCGCCGAGTTTACCGCCGGTGGTTTGACTGGTGATATCGGCGCCGGAGCTGCTGAGGATGGCCGTCTGGGGCGTGGAGAAATCGCCTTGAATGGAATAAGACTGATCACCAACCACCAGTGGCGTCTGGCCGCCTATATATACAGAAACGGTTCCGTCCGTTTGTTGCAGAGTGCTGAAGTTGACCAGCTGCGATAGCTGCTCGAGCGACGAGTTGAGCTGCGCGTCCACGCCCGCGTCCACTCCCCCGCTCGGGTCTATCCGGTTTTGCGAATTGATTTGGGCGATGGTTCCCGCAAGCTGGTTGATGCTGGTGATCGTGCTACTGGTCTCCTGGTGCAAGTCGTTCGACTGGTTCAGCACTCCGGTCGCCGTGTCATTGAAGTTCTGCGCCACGCTGGCGGCATCGTTGAGCACCGCCTGCCGGGATACGGTGTCGTTGGGCGTGACGCTTAGTTGTGAAAAGCTCTGAAAAAGGGCGCTGATCGCCGGGGCGATACCCGATGCGTTCGATACGCTGAAAAAGTTTTGCGTGGTGCTGAGATCCGAGATCTTCTGCTGATCGTAAGCGGAGGCGGTCTGCTGATCGCGCACGGACTGCTCGGCGAACTGGCTGCGCGAGCTTTGGGTGGGTCCCAACGCCACGCCTCCCGGCAGCCCAGTTACCAGATCGAACGGCCGTGCTTCGAGCGACACCGCTTGCTTCGCATAGCCTGGCGTATTGGCATTGGTGACGTTGTTTTCCGTCACGCCCAGCGCGCTCGCGTAGACATTCAGGGCGCCCGCCGCATTGATAAAAGATGTTGTTAGATTACCCATGAATCGCCAACTTGCTGGTTTGCGCCGGCGCCGCGTCCGTCGATCCCGCTGAATTGTAATTGGGCGGCGCCTGATCCGCCGACATCAGCCGAGCCCATCCTGCGTAGAACTTTCCGGCGTTGGTGAGGAGTGCTTCAACGCAATGCACCCCGCGCCGCAACCCGGTGACCTCGGATTCGAGAGCTTTGCGATGCGCTCCTTGCCAGACCGGTGACTTGACGTCCAACCGCCCGAGGCACTGAGCCGCCGAGTGTAGATCCGCGGCGCTGCACTCCAAAGCCTCGAAGGACGGATGGAGCAAGCGGTCTCGCATACTTTCTATAAGCCGGCGAGCTTCCCGGATATCCGCGATCTCTGTCCGTTCTCCGAACATCCTTACCACGCTCCGCTAAACAGCATGCTGTGTTGAATGATGTCTTCGCTTACCGCGCTGGCATCCACCTGGTATTCACTATTGCAGACCGCCTGGCCGAGTGAACTCACCTTCGCGGCGTGCGCGGGAGAACCGCTCATGGCCGCTGCAAGGTACGTACTCAGGCGCGAGATCTCGGTTTGATCAGCAGCTTCAGCTTGGGCTGGCGCAGCCGCCGCCTTACCCGGCCCCGCGGACGCTCCTTCTGAAGACCGACTCAATCCTGCAATCGACTTGGTGTTGGTCTGGGATACCTTCATGGACCGAATCGCCGATGATGGTCTGTTCATCGCCTCCTAAGACATTCATCGACGAGCAAATCAGCAACCGGAGAGAATAAGGCGAGAAAGAGAAGGAACTACTACCAGAGAATCCTTAGGGAGGTAGGCGGTGTGGGTGGTTACTGCTCAAACTATCGAGGCGCTTGCGCCGCGGTTCGCAACCAGCGATCCAGCAGCTTTCGGCTGCCGTTCTCCCGTTGCGGCCCCTTTGCCAGCACGGCCGGGGGATTGACCTTTTGACTGTAGTAGGCGACCAACGCCTCTTCGTCGTATCCGATGGCGGCTGCGTATTGCCGCAGGTAGCTGGTGCTGAAGATTCCGCCCGGCAGTTGATCGAACTGCTCGTCCTCAATGGCCCGCAAAAATCGCGAGCTGATCTTGGTGCGCTGCACGATGTCGTCGAGCGAGACACCCGCCCTCTTTCGAAAACGGGGAAGATCCAACTCAAGTACACACTTACCGTGCGACGACGCGGATGTGTCAGTGGCGTGAGAGTCCATGACGCTAGCCCCTAAGTACCTTATGGGTTATAAGGGTCCATGATAACCGATTTGTCATCGCTTGTGTTTACCTTTCTGGCTTTTTGAGAACCGAATACCAGTCGATGGCGTATTATACGAAGTAGGCAGGTTTGGAGGAGGTAGTTCATGCGGTTATACCTTTTGTGCGTTTTCGGCTCCTTAAGTCTCGCGCAAGCTGGAAGCGTGTCATCCCCGGTCACCTTCTATAAGGATGTGTTGCCGGTCTTACAGAAGAATTGCCAGACTTGCCATCGGCCGGGAGAGATGGCTCCAGCGTCCTTCCTGACTTACGAGAGCACCAGGCCGTGGGCCAAGGCCATCAAGACTGCTGTCTTGAGCAAGAAAATGCCGCCCTGGTTTGCAGATCCACACTACGGCAAGTTCGCCAACGACCGGTCGATGGCCGAATCCGACATCCACGCGCTGGTCTCCTGGGTGGACGCGGGTGCGCCGGAGGGTGATGCCAAGGAAGCTCCGAAGCCGGTCCAGTGGGTCGAGGGATGGCGCATCGGACAGCCGGATGCCGTGGTCACGATGCCGATCGAGTTTCACGTCCCGGCCAAGGGAACCATTGATTATCAGTACATCGTGATCCCGACTGGTTTCACCGAGGACAAGTACGTGCAGATGGTGGAAGCTCGTCCCGGCAATACCAAACTGGTCCATCACA
>Ga0209415_10021070_pt1 | contig 10072 bp, 8 predicted proteins | sample PeaSoiSIISIP2007_FD_187696 | JGI IMG/M metagenome (GOLD analysis project Ga0209415, IMG submission 187696) | Peat soil microbial communities from Weissenstadt, Germany - SII-SIP-2007 (SPAdes) (version 2) | ecosystem: Environmental > Terrestrial > Soil > Wetlands > Peat | place: Germany... | reverse complement strand
CTTTCGTCTTCACTGGTCTACTTACACTTCTTATGCTGGCCGTCATGGCCTCGCAACCAGCTACCGGTCAAACTGCGTGCCCATCCGCCGGTTCAGGTCCTGCCGCTCCACTGGATCTTCGTGTCGACATTGCGAACGGCGCAACCGGAGAACTTTTTGTCACCTGGAATCCACCGAGTGGCGCCGGTCCTTACTCTTATAACCTGTGTCGAGCGGCAACCCAAGGTCCGCCGCCTGCTTCCTTGAGTAGCTATAGCCTCGTCGCGTACTGCAGCAGCGCGACGTCTTCCCCTAAGGAATACAGCACGCTGACAAGTGGCGCCAGACTGATTTGCCGGGACGACAATTACTTCCTGGGAGGAAGCGGCTCTACACTTCCGCTGAATACTACCTACTATTACGCAGTCCAGGCCTGTGATACCCCGAAAGGCGGCACGCAGGTGTGCGGTCCGTACAATGTTTGGCAAAACCAGACGAGTAGTTATTACTTCAATACACCAATTGACTGCAGCACTTGCACGCTCGCCAACATACCGAACCTGCAGGGGTTTTACAATGCCAGCGTAAATCGCAAGTACTTTGCGGCGGAAACGCCCGGCGACAACACTGTGCCGACTACGACAGTCATTCCCTGGGGGACAACCGCATCCACCCAACTCGACCAGTATCCATATCCGTGCTTTATCGGCAAGACTTGTGCCGGCTCGGCTTCCGATGTTGTCCAACGTTACGCTTACTGGAACTACAACTGGCCGGGTCTGCAGAAGCAAGACAAAGTGGTTGTCGCGCTTCCCGGTTCTGGCAGCTTATGCGGCCGCGGGGACCACTTAATCACGGCACAGAATCTGGGTTATGACGTGTTCTGTGTAAACTACGATAACGACGATGAACAGAACGATATTTGCGCCCCGCAAGGCACTGGCAGCAGCGCAGGTACGCAGGTGCAATATTGCTACTGGAACATCTCCCAGGCCAAACTGAATTATATGGCCGGCCCGCCAAACTCGCCCGATCCCGGCAACTGCACCAACTCTCCATCGGGGAACTGCGGTAAGGACAAATCGGGGGCCGCACACACCGGGAAGACGGGAACGTCCTACTACCTTTACAGCCAGTACGACGCCATTATTCCGCGGATCACCATGATGCTGTACTACCTGTCCTGCAATGCAGACACGGCAACCACGCAGTGGGAAGACTACCTCGTGGTCACGGGCACAGCCCAGCCGTGCGGAAATGGCCAGACAACGGCTATCTTGCCTAACTACGCACCCGACTGGAGCAAAATTATCTTGATTGGATGGTCGCAAGGCGGAGTCATGTCCACGTTTGCTTCTTATCAGTATCCCGTGTATCGCGTGATCAACCTCGATGCGCCGGAAAGTGCGGAAGCGGTAAACATGGGGAACGGCGTTTACGACCTGTATCCGGCGGCGTACTACAACCCCAATGGTCCGATCAATGGGAACGGCAGCATTTATGGGTTGGTGAGCGCGAATGATCCCCGTTATTGCATTAAGCAGGAGCTTGTTAGTGGCACCGATGAGAGCGTCTACGCGGACGTGTGGAATGCGATGGGATTTACCCAGGCAAGTGGCAATCCTGAGCAGGATTACGACTACTACAGCGGATACCCCAGCAGCTACCCCAGCAGCTACAGCAGTTATGTTTTTTGCAATAGTTCCGATTTGGCGGGGCCGTACATGCCGAACCCGGCGAACGAAGCCACGTCGTTTAGCTTCCCCACAGGGTCGCACAACATCGTAAGCTGGGCCCCGGTCAATCCCGGAGGGACTGGGCATAATGACCCGCTCTACATCTGGAACGAGAACTTCTGGGAATACATGCTGTATGTGCCACCGCAGTAGAGTGAGCGGAAATTAGCGACGGGGCGGACGATTGGATGTCCGCCTTTTTTTATCACCCGTAAGGTCAGATTGGCGTGCAACAGGGTTTACTTCTCGATCCGCTGCAGGCGAAACAGCAGCGTGCCCCATCCCAGTTTGACGCGCATTTGCACGGGCGTGTGACTTGCGTCCTCGGAAAACCACACCCACACTTTGCCTTTGGATTGCAGTGGGCCGGAAGTGGCTTCGGCGGTGACTTGGAGCGTGGCGAAGGTTCCGGCGGGGACTCGGATCTGCTCGCGTTTGTCGACCGTGGCGCGGACGATTGTCGTTTTGCCGTCGCTGATCGGGAACTCGTAGCGCTCGCCGAGTTGCAGCGGCAGCGACTGGAGGTAGTAGAAGCCGGTGATGACATCGGTGGCGCAGCCGGCTAGATCGTTTTCAATGTGCTTGGTCTCGCCGGTCTTCAGATTCTTTTCGTCGAGCGTGCTTTTTTTGCGGGCGTAATCGAAGTGGATCGACGTTTCGCGCTTGTGCGAGCCTTCCTCGCTGTGCTTGACGATCGAAAGCGAGCAGAAGGTTCGGGGATCGAAGTGGGATTCGAAGCGGTCGTGCACGGGGAAGATGACGTTGACGGCGCCGGCAGATTCGGCGGTCGCGGTGACTTTGCGCTCGTTGCCGGAGACATCCATTCTTACGACAGCGGTTCCGGCGGTGATCAGGTGCCACTCCGCGGAAAAGACGTAACTCTTTCCGTCGGGGAAGGGATAGTTGGGACGGGGCGGCGCGATCTCGACGGGAGCGGGGCCGATGGTCGCTGTAGGCGGGCCTTGTTGCGCCGACAATATAGTCGTGACCAGGAAAAGCTGGCAGCAAATCATCCCAACCAATGCCAGCGTCCCCTGAAGTAAACGGCTCATGCTCACGGCAGACTACCACACCAGCTTGGCGAACAGCTTAATGACGAGGACGGCCAGCATGGCCACGCAACCGATGCTGGCTTGATATTCGCGGTGCTGCCAGTAGAGCGTGGAAGAATACGCGCTGTGCTGACTTCCGTAGGGCGTAAGCCGCGGCAACATGCGCGGGACGTGACGGGCGTAGTCTTCGTAGCCGGGGAACTTCTGACGCAAGGTACGTTCTTCACCGGCGATGACGGGAATGTAAATGGCGGCGAACATGAGGAGCATGACGGCAACGATCCACCAACTGCGCGCCGCGATGGCGAAGCCCGCGGCCAGCATCAGGGAGCCGAGGTACAGCGGGTTGCGCGTGTAGGCGTAGGGGCCGCTGGTGGTGAGTTGCTTTTCTTTTTGTACGTGGCCGGAAGCTAATCCGCGCAAGAGCAGGCCGGGAACGAGCACCAGTGTGCCGATGATGAGCGATGTTTTCGTGGGCTGCGCCAGCCAGAAGTAGACGACTGCAAAAATAAATCCCAAGGGCACGCGGATGCGGCGGGCTACGCGGGACCAAGTAGAGACGCTGGTGGTCGACGGCTGCGATGCGGATTGTGGGGCTTCGGTCACTGGTTTTCGGCGATACGAGTCTCTCTGGCAGGATTCTGCAACAGCTTCCGGGTTGCGGCGACGACTTCGGCGGCGGTGATTTCGAGCAAACCCTGGTCCGGTTCGCGGCGACGGGTGTGGTCGGTTTTACTGCTTGCGCTGCGCAGCACGATTGATTGTGTTCCGAACGGGCCGTTGCGCGCGGGGTTGGTCGGACCAAAAATTGCGACCACTGGGATTTTCAAAGCTGCTGCCAGGTGCATCGGGCCGGTATCGCCGCCGATGAAGAGGCGAGCGCGGCGCGTGAGCGCGATCAACTCAGAAACCGAGCAGGAGATTTTTCGTGCTGTCCCTGCGCTTGCGGCTTCGACAGCCTCCGCCAACTGTTCTTCTCCCGGACCGTGGTTTACGAGCGAAGATAATCCATCTTTTGCGAGTTCCTTCGCCACCTGCGCGTAACGCTCGGCCGGCCACATCTTCGCGCCCCAGCCTGCTCCGGGGTTCAGAATCGCGAAATTTGTGGCACCTGACGTTAGGCCAGAAATTTTGCTCTCGGCATCGGGATCCACGGGAAAATCTACTCTGGATTCCAACGCCGGTCTTGGAATACTTGCGGGTGAAATGACCGCTCTCGCCAGTGTCAGCGCCTGTCGGACTACATGCGTGCCGTTCGCCAGCACTTGTCGTGTGTAGAACATGCTGGCGGCATTTTCGCGCGGTTGTGCGTCGCCGTAGCGTACGGGCGCTCCCGACCAGCGCGCCAAGAGCGCCGAACGGACCGCACCTTGAAAATCGATGACCGCGTCGTATTCAATTCCGCGCAGCTGACTCAAGCCCACGGCCATCTGCTGCCAGGTGTTGAACGAGAAAAGGGCGCGGCGCCATTCCGCGGTGTTGACGGTATGAACGCGGTCGACGAGCGGACGCTGCGGAGAGCGCGGTCCGGAGCGCGGATAGCGCAGCGTGCAGAGCAGTTCGGCCCAGCGCTCTTCGATAAGCCATCCTAATGTGGCGTGAGGAAAAGCCTGGCGCAGCGCGGCGGCGGCGGGCAGAGTGTGAATGACGTCTCCCATGGCGCTGAGGCGCACGACGAGCAGGCTTTCGAATCGGCGCGGGCTCACGATTTTTCCAGCCGCGAGCGCGATTGCGAACGGATGATTTCGGTGGCCGAGTGATTCTTGGGATCCCCTACGATTACGACGCGGCCTCCGCAGGCTTCGACTTCGTCGCGCTCGGGGACGCTCTCCACCGTGTAGTCCGTACCTTTGGCGTGAAAGTCGGGACGGATCTCGCGAATGATGGCGCGGACGTCCGCTTCTGGGAAAATTACGACGGCATCCACGTCGGCGAGCGACGCCAGAATTTCAGCGCGTTCCCCGGCCGGCATTACGGGACGACCTTCGCCCTTTAACGCGCGCACCGAGGCATCGGCGTTGACGGCGACAACGAGTTTGCCGCCGAGTTCGCGCGCGGCATGCAAGTAACGAACATGGCCAACGTGCAGCACGTCGAAACATCCGTTGGCCAGGGTGACGCGATCGCCGGAGCGCCGCCAATCCGCCACACGGTGCCGCAGTTCAGCGCGCGATACGATTTTCTGATGGAGTGATGTGGTCAATGAATGTCGACCTATGCTCTCTGCTTGTCATCTTGAGCGAAGCGAAAGACCTATGCATTTCGGCGCTGCGGAGCAGCAGGTCCTTCGCTTCGCTCAGGATGACAATGTGGTTATGTCACACACACGCAGAATGCCCCGCTAATGTTCGCGAGCTAACGGCGGCGTCTTGTCGAGTGCCTCCAGCAACTCCTGCTGGCTGACGGTGGCCGTGCCGCGCTTCATGACTACTATGCCGCCGGCGTAGTTTGCTAGTTGGGCGGCCTCTTCGGCGGTTGCGCCCGCAGCCAGGCCAGCGGTAAACGTCGCGATCACGGTATCGCCGGCGCCGGTTACGTCGGCAACTTCATCGCTGCCGTAGATTGGGATATCCACCGGCTTGTGTCGGCGCGGGAAAACCACCATGCCATCTTTGCCGCGGGTGATCACGAGCGATTCCAGATTCATGGCGCCGGCGATCTGGTCTCCGGCGGCCAGCAGGCGCTCCCAGTCGTTGGCGCGGTCGCGGCCCTCGCCGATGCGGATGCCGAGAACTTCTTCCACCTCCGATTCATTTGGCGTTGCCGCCGTGATGCCGGTAAACTCGAGCATGCGATGGCGCGAATCGAGGGTCACGGGAACCTTGTCGAGGCCACGCTTTTCACGAATTACATTCAGCAGAGTGGGCGTGGCCGCGCCGTATCCATAGTCGGAAACCAGCAGCGCGTCGGAGGCGCGGGCGTATTCGCGAGCGGCCAGCACGAGTTCGCGGCGCAAATGCGCGTTGGGTCCTTCGGTGGGCTCGCGGTCCAGACGCACGACCTGCTGTCCGGCGGTGTGGGCGAAGCCGGCCAGGATGCGCGTTTTGGTCACGGTGGTATAGCTCTTGTCCTTGAAAACGCCGCTAACCGGGATGCGCTTGTGGCGGAAAGCGCGCAGCAGCAGCCGTCCCGGCTCGTCGTCGCCCACTACGCCAACGGGCAAAACGTTTACTCCGAGGTCGGCGAGATTGTAGACGGCATTAGCACCGCCTCCCGGAACCACCTTGCGATCGCGGTGCTGCAAAATCAGCACGGGCGCTTCGCGCGAGACGCGAGAGATTTCGCCGAAAACGAACTCATCGGCCACCAGATCGGCGAGGACGGTTACGGTAAGCTTGGGAAAAGATTCGACGATCTTTTGCAGGCGGCCGTTGTCTTTAATATGCTTTGTCATCAAAATGCTGGCTTATCAAATTTCGCGATGTTGGGCACAGTAGGGATTTTCTCACGAGCGGAGCTTCCGTTTCTCGATTCTCGCCAAAATGGCATCTGCTAGGTCAGCGGGACGGTCGAGGGTGAGATTCAGCGTGGCGACCGTGAAGGGCTCGAGTTCTGCCCGCAATGACGCTAAGTTGACTACATCTTTTTCCGTGGTCAGGAAACCGCCAGGGCCGCGTTTGGCGCGCATGGCAAGAAGGCGCTCGATGTCACTTTTTTTATAGGCATGGTGGTCGCGAAACTCGACTTCTGCCACGGGTGCGACTCCGGCGGCGCGCACCTGCGCGAAAAACTGTTCGGGGCGCGCGATGCCGCAGAAGACAACGGGCGCGGCGGGCATGTTCGGGAGAACGAGCTTGCGTTCTACCCGCCAGATTGGCTTTTGCTGGAACGCGTCGCGGGAGACGCGGCAAGCCGCGTCGCTACGGGAAGGCGGTTGATCGAACGCCACGCTTGCGGGGAGCGCGATGGCATCGGCACGTTGCAGCGATGAGAGCGGCTCGCGCAGCCGACCGGACGGCAGCAGACGGTCGCCGAAGTCGGCTTTCGTCATCAGCACGATGTCGAAATCGCGCGCCAGAGAACGGTGCTGAAAACCGTCGTCGAGGAGGTGCAATTGCGGCTGGAATTTTTGCTCGGCGAGGCGGCCCGCTTCATAACGGCTTTCACCGACGATGACCGGAACGCCCAGCCGTCGGGCGATCAGCAGGGGCTCATCGCCGAAATCAGCGACGTTGCCATCGGGCTCAACTACCAGGACGCCGCGAGTTTTGCGGCGATATCCGCGGGAGAGCACGCCGAAGCGGATGCCGCGCGCCTGCAAGAGTTCACCGAGCGCGATGACGAACGGAGTTTTCCCCGAGCCCCCTGCCGACAGGTTGCCGACGCTGACCACAGGCTGCTCCAGACGCCGTGACGACAGCAGGCCGCGATCGAACAACGTGTTTCGGAGAGTGGTGACGGCACCGTAAAGGCCGGTGAGCGGATTCATGAGGCAACACCCATTAGCTGGAGCAGCGCCTTGACCGTTCTGTCTGTGGTGCCGCGCTGGGATTCGAGAGCGGCGAGCGCGTTTCGGCCGAGAGACGCTCGTTCGTCGTCGTTTTCGATCAGCTCGATGAAGACTAGCGGGAGTTCCGCCAGTCCAACGATGCGGACGGCATTGCGGCTGGCAAAGAAATTGACTACGTCGCGAAAATTTTCGTAGTGGTTGCCGGTGACGATCGGAACGCCGTACAGTGCGGGCTCCAGAATGTTGTGTCCGCCGCGCGGGACGAGGCTTCCACCGACGAACGCAACCGTTGCCAGGGAATAAAGCGCGGCCAACTCTCCGATGCTGTCGACCAGAAACACGCTGGCCGCGAGCGGTTCGCCGCTCCACAAGGATCGCCGGAGCATACGGAAGCCGAGTTTCTCGACCAGTTCGGCAACCTCGGCGAAGCGCTCCGGATGGCGCGGCGCCAGGACCAGCACGGCCTTCGGATGATTGGCCAGGATGTTGCTAAACGCCGAAAGCAACGAGCCTTCTTCGTCTTCGAGTGTGCTGCCGCACACCAGGACCGGCCCGGCTCCCGACTGGCTGAGACCGTCGCGAAGACTCGCAACGATCTTCGGCTCGGGCGGCGGCTCCACATCGAATTTCAGATTGCCAGCCACGGTGACCTTCGATGCGGCCGCGCCAATTTCGATGAGGCGCTGGCGGTCTTCTTCGGTCTGGGCCAGGAAGATATCGACGTTCGCGAGCGTCTTTTCCAGCAATCGCGGCAGCCAGAAACGAAAGCGTTTATAGCCGGGTAACGAGCGGTCGGAAATTCGGCAGTTGATTACGGCGATGCGGGCCCCACTGCGCTTGGCCAGCCGCAGAAAATTCGGCCAGAATTCGGTTTCGGCGACGACCACGAGTTCCGGACGTAAAGCATCGAGATAGGGGCGGATGGCGAAGGCGAAGTCCAGGGGGAAATAGAACACGTTCTCGGCGCCAAAGCGGCGGGAGGCGAGGGTCTGACCCGTGCTGGTGGTCGTCGAGACCAGTACGCGATGGGAGGGAAATTTCTGCCGTAACGCCTCGACTACTGCGCTTGAAGCTACCACTTCGCCCACCGAAACCGCATGAACCCAGATTGTAGGCTTGTCGCGGGGAGCAGCCAGGGCAGCCGGAACTGCGCCGAATCGCTGCCGCAACCCTGCCCGGTACTTGCCATGCCGGAGCATCTGCAGCAGCCAGTAGGGCAGCGTCAGCAACAGGAAGAAGGCGAGCAGCGCACTGTAGAGCGCGAACATGGAGAGAAGTCCATTCTAAATGGCGGGGAAGCGCTGGGAGCTACGAGCATCGGGCTACGAGCTAAACCTGAATCGCTCGGTCGCAGTTCGTGGCTCCCAGCTCGAAGCTGGTAGCGCAGCCGTCCCCTAACGATTTGGCATCCTATAATTCAAGTATGCGTAATGCAGGTAGGCAGGAATCAAACCGCACTTGGATGCGGCGAGCCCCTCGTCTTGCGGCAGTTTGCGCCTTTGTGCTCGCGTGCTGCTTTGGCGCGCTGGCGGCGAAAGAATTTGTCATGCCCACGGCGCAACCCGCGCGCACTTATCCGGCGCACGACGATCATCCCATGGAAAAGGTTGTGATCGCAGTCGATCCCTACGACGTGGAATACAAGGCTTCGATCTTCACCGTCAACTACCGCAACTACGGATACATGCCGGTCTTCTTTGTCATTACGAATGACGGCGATCAGCCCATCTCGCTGGTCGGCATGAAGGCGCAGTTGAATACCAAAGACCGCAGCAAGCTTTTCCCCGCGGGCATGGACGATCTGCTGCGCCGGCTCTCGCATCCTTCGCGGAATGACAGGCAGCCTACGTTGCCCATTCCGCTGCCCAAAAAAGAGGTCAAAGGCGGGGTGAGCAAAAAGACCTGGGATGAAATCGAGCAGGCTCAGTTCGGCGCCAAGGCGGTGGAACCGCATTCCACGGTGCGTGGGTTTCTGTTCTTCGACGTTCTGGATATCTCGAATCCGCTGGCGGGTGCGAGCTTCTACCTGATGGGAGTGCAAAATGCGAAAGGTACTGAGTTGATGTATTTTGAAATTTCGATGGAGAAATATTTGAGCGCGCCGATGACGACGAATCCAAAGTAGCAGCCGAGCTGCGCTCGGTTTGGGCGGACGAATGCGTCCGCCCCTACGCAGGCTTCTCATCCAATTTATAATTTGCCGATATGGCTTCCACTGCCGCCGTTTCCGAGGATCTGCTGGCGAAATACGAGCCGGTTATCGGACTTGAAGTCCACGTGCAACTGCTGACTGCTTCGAAAATCTTTTGCTCTTGCTCGACTCGTTTTGGCGATCCGCCCAATACAAATGTGTGTCCTGTGTGTCTGGGACTTCCGGGGGCTTTGCCGGTGCTCAATCGCAAGGCGGTCGAGTTTGCGGTGCTGGCGGCTATGGCTTTGCAATGCCGCATCAACGAAGTGTCGATCTTTGCGCGGAAAAATTATTTTTATCCCGACCTGCCCAAGGGGTACCAGATTTCGCAATATGACAAGCCGCTGGCGGAGTTTGGATTTATCGACATCGATGTGAACGGGGGCAAAAAGAAAATTGGGATTACCCGCCTGCACCTGGAAGAAGACGCGGGTAAGAGCCTGCACGAAGGCTTTGCCGATTCTGCCCACAAGACCGCGATCGATCTGAATCGCACTGGGGTGCCACTGGCTGAGATTGTCAGCGAGCCGGACATGCGATCGCCGGACGAAGCTTACGAGTACCTCACGCGGCTCAAGGAAATCATCCTCTATACCGGCGTCAGCGACTGCAACATGGAAGAAGGTTCGCTGCGCTGCGATGCCAACATCAGCGTGCGGCCTCG
>Ga0209415_10021068_pt1 | contig 10074 bp, 8 predicted proteins | sample PeaSoiSIISIP2007_FD_187696 | JGI IMG/M metagenome (GOLD analysis project Ga0209415, IMG submission 187696) | Peat soil microbial communities from Weissenstadt, Germany - SII-SIP-2007 (SPAdes) (version 2) | ecosystem: Environmental > Terrestrial > Soil > Wetlands > Peat | place: Germany... | reverse complement strand
TTTTGGCTCCCGGTCATTAGGAACTCTACCACAGGTCGCCAACTATTGATCCTCCAAAGTGGACCGTGGGTCGCTTTTTCTGCGCAAGCCCGTCTTTTGGCTCCGCCAGACGCTCGATTCTTGCCCGAGCCGCCCGGCGTCGTTGACATCCTTATAGCCGCAATGCGGCTGTAGACGGACTGGTGGAAAAGATCGGCGAGCGGGCCGTTCATCCGACTCACGAACCAGAATGAGGCCACCGCCGGAGGTGACCCGTGATCCCTGGAAATCGACGTTCAGAGAAGCGTTGAAAGAAAGCTGAATGCGTTGAAACCCGCATGAATAAAGGAGTCGGAAGACATCAAAAGGTCAGCAATAACCGATCAAAAAACGGAAATGCGATTCTAAGCCAATGCAACGCGGCCCGCCACAGCCTTATCGATCGTCTCGTACAACTCCGCCGGCCGGACCGGTTTGGCCAGATACCCGTCCATCCCCGCGGCCAGGCAGCGCTCCGCGTCGCCCTTCATGGCGTGCGCCGTCATGGCCACAATCGGCACGTGCCGCGCCGCGCCGTTCTCGCGGCGGCGGATCGCCATCGTGGCTTCGAGGCCATCCATCTCGGGCATCTGGACATCCATCAGGACCAGGTCGAAGTGCGTCCGCGCAAACGCTTCCACCGCCTCGCGGCCATTCGCGGCCACCTCGACGCAGTGTCGGTGCCGCTCGAGCAACCGCACCGCGAGAAGCCGGTTCACCGCGTTATCTTCCGCCAGCAAAATCCGCAGGCCGCGCGTGGGCGGCAGGCCGCCCTTCATCGCCGCTTCCGCGAGGTGGACCTCATCCTCCGCCGGTGCGTGCGCCCGCCGCAAGCGCACTGTGAAATGAAATACGCTGCCCTCGCCCACCGCGCTCTCTACCCATATGGCCCCGCCCATCAACCCGACCAGCCGGCTGGATATCGTCAGCCCCAGCCCCGTCCCGCCGTACCGGCGCGTGGTGGAAGCGTCCGCCTGTGAGAACGATTCGAAGATCAGCTTGTGTTTCTCCCTTGGTATCCCGATCCCCGTGTCCCGCACCCGGAAATGCAGCGTCGTGTAGCCTTCGTCCTGCTCCTCCGCCGCAGCCGTCACGCCGATCGCGCCCCGCTCCGTAAACTTCAGCGCGTTGCTCACCAGGTTATTGAGCACCTGCCGCAGCCGCACCGGATCGCCCGAGAGGAATTGTGGCGCCTCCGCCGCTACTTCCCAGGCCAGCTCGATCTGCTTCCGCCGCGCCGCGGGCAGGAACGGCCGCAGGGTCTCGTCGAGCCATCGCCGAACCTCGATCGCGGCGTCGTCCAGTTCCAGCTTATCGGCTTCGATCTTCGAGAAGTCCAGGATGTCGTTGATGATCGTCAACAGCGATTCCGCCGATGAGGTGACGTTAGCCACGAACTCCCTCTGCACCGGGGCAAGCTCCGTTTCAGCCAGCAGCGCCGCCATCCCCAAAATGCCGTTCATGGGAGTGCGCACTTCGTGACTCATGTTGGCCAGAAATTCGCTCTTGGCCCGATTGGCGGCCTCCGCTTCCTCCTTCGCCAGCTTCAGCCGCCGTTCCACACCCTGCCGTTGCACAGCCGACGCCAGCACATTAGCGATGGCCTGCAGGAAATGGACGTCGTCCTCATTGAAATGCCGGGGCGCCCGTGTGCAAGCGACCAGAACTCCGAACGGGTGGTCTTCGCCGGCGATGATCACGGCCGCTCCGCTGGCCAACCCGAATCTCTCCGCCAACGGCTTGCCATTGAACCGCGGATCGGTGCGGTAATCCTCCACTACTACCGGCACGCCCACCATCAGCGTATAAGCGGAAAGGGAACCGGCCATCGGAATCTGCTGTAGCGGCACTCCCGCCCGGGGGCCGCTCAACGACTGAAAGTTGAGCCATTCGCCTGGGGCAGAAGTCTCGATAACCGCGCAATCGTCCACTCCCAACGTCTCCATCACCAGCGCCGACGCCCGCTTCAGCACCGCTTCCAGGCGCAGCTCTTCCAGCGCAAACCGGCCCAGATCCGCCACCGCCGCCTGCTGCTCGGTGCGTGCCCGCAGCGCGGTTTCCGCCTGCTTGCGATTGGTAATATCGCGATAGCACCACACCCGTCCGGTCGTCTTTCCTTTCACCCGCTGCGGTTCCGAGTGCCTCTCGAAAATTCTGCCATCCAGAAACTCGATCAGGTCGTCGCTTTGCGCATCCGGCATGGCGTCTATCTCACATACGCGTTCGAGGAAAGCTCGCGAATCTTGCGACTGGCTGGCTGCGTATTCGAGCAGCCGGTCGCCTGAGCGCCACTCCGCCATCTCTCCCGCACCGCCGTACATGCTGCGGAACTTCTGGTTCCAGGCGACAGGCCGCCGGTGTTCCACCACCAGCACCGCATCGGCCGTGGCTTCCAGTGCCGCACGGATGGTTCCGGTCTGGCTGCGCACCCGGCGATGCAGGATCGTGACCCACGCCAGCGTGCCCAAAACGGCCGATCCCAAGGCCGCCAGCACCAGCAGGGCCCTGCCCATCGTCCACCAGGGCGCCCGCCCGATCACCTCCACATCCGCGCCCGATGAGAAGCGGATGCGAAACGCCGCCGGATCTCCGATCTCATCCGTGCGCACCAGGCAGATGCCCGTCACCCGGACGTAGCTCCCCTCGCGCACACCGGCGAAATCGGCTTTGCGCGGTTTGCCTTTGGAAAAGGCCGTGAACACGCTGTTGCCGTGCCGTAGCACCAGGAAGGCTTCTTCCGGCAACAGCGACAGAACTTCAGCCGGCCCTCAATCGTTACCAGCACCGAATCGTAGCGCCCATCCAGCGCCTGGTCCGTGGCAATCCGAGCGGGCGCCGGCGCGGCCCCCCGGCGCAGTACCCGAACGGTGGATTCCACCAGCGACGGCCGCTCGTCCGCCACGCTGGGAAAGCCCAGGACGTCTACCGTGTCGCCGGCCCGCAATTCCGCCGTACCGCTCGTCTCCACGTGCAGGCTGCCCGCCCCGTCCGTTACGAAAAACCCTGCGTTTTGCTCCACTGCCGTAATCGTCCCGCTAATATGCAACCGGTGCTCCGCCGCGCCTGCGTGACCGAACCGCAACAGGTCTCCAATCGGCACGGCCGCCCCATCAAACGGCCGAGCGGGAGGCGCCTTCAGAAGCGTGACCATTCCTAACGACGGCATATGAATGATCGGCCCCAGAAACTGGCTCTTCTGGTTGAAAATGGCGCCGCAGTTGCCCCTGATTCGGATGCGCGCGTCCACCAGGTCGAGCGGAACCCGATCGTACACCGGAGTCTGCGCCATCACCCGGTTCCCGTTCACGGAAAGCACCATCCGCAGGAGTCCCGCCTTCGACTCGACATACGCCCCGCGCACGATTCCTTCGGTTTCCACCCACTGGCCGTCCTTTGTAGTGGAGGCCATCTGCTCGTAACTGACCTTTTCCGGATCGGGAAGAGCGCCCTTTCCCAGCACCTTCCACCGCGGGTGTCCGACATCCGGACCGAAACCGGTCTGGCGCGTAATCCCGTCGATTTCGATTCTCTGCCCGGGCTCCGGCTTCGGCATGCCGGCCTCCCACTGCACCCACTGCCCACCCGTGGCATCCTTGATAAACCAGTTCGGGCCAAACTCGTCGAAGTAGGTCACCGTTGCTCGCAGGTGAACGGGATACCCCATTCTGGCCTGCTCGCGCGTGAGCACCCGGATCTGGCGAACCTCACGCAGCACCGGCAGGGCCGATACCTGCGCCGGGGCAGTCACTTGCCCTGCTAACCCCATCAGCCATGTCAGGTGACCCAGGATTACTCGGAGTTGGGAACGGGAACGCCGCATGTACGGACGCACTGGCGTCCGGGTATCTCATCGGCCAAAGTGCCCCGGAACATGAGACCGGCTCTGCTGGCGCCCCAACCCACTCCGCATTCCGGAACGGCTCTCATCAAAGCCACTCCTCGAAAAGGGAGCGGATCAGGTTTTCGTCAAAATAGAAGCTGGTCTCACGCAGCATGGCGATAGTGGAACGAACATCGATCAGGCCTCCGATCTGCGCCGCCGCCCGCAGAATACCCAACGTACCCGTGACACGGAGATCCACCCGGCGAGCTTGCTCTCTGCCTGCGGAATCGTCGATCAACAGGATGTCAGCGCCCACAGCCCGTGCCAGAGCAATCGCTTCACGCTCTCCCATATCCAGTTCCTTTGAAACCGCTTCTAGCTGCTCGGCCGCAACATCTTCGACCCGCAGCCAGTCCCAGCCGCCGCGAAGGGACTCCGATACTTTTGATGGCGCACCGGCCGCAGACAGCTCGCATTGAACGGCTCTGGGGATGAGCACGGTGCCATAGAAACGCGGCAGAAGCCCGGTTTGGTCCAGCAGGATGAGATAATGCAGCGGGCTGTTGTCGGAAACAGCGATCATCGTCGCGGCACAATCCCCAGCTCACGATGCGCGGCGAGGTCTTCCTGGGCGTCCGCTTCGGAGTATCGGTAAGGTACTGCGTGCTCCTTCAGCAGCGCATGCACCTCGAGCCGGGACTCAAATCCGAGGAGCCTCTTAATCTGGCTCTCCGTCAGCGCGCCAGTACGGTAGCCGTCGGCAGCCAGCGCCTCCAAGGCACGCCGCGACACATTTCCCCAATGACTGCGAAGAGATTCGGAAATGTCCTCAGGCAAATCGAAGGTGACGTTCATACAATCCCTGCTTTCAATTCTAGCGCGCACATGTGATATGGTGTTCCGCATGAAACAGGCGCTCGCCTCGCCTCCCAGCGCGCCAGCTACATCACGACCGCCGTGGATGGCGGCATCGTGAGAGGATATTAGGCGTGGCCCGTCACCGCGTGCGATACGATAGAACGAGGGGGCAATACCCATGAGCGTCGATCTCGATCGGGAAACTCAACGCCTCGTCGAAGAGGAATTGCGGTCCGGCCACTTCCATGATGCGGCCGCTTTAGTGGGCGCAGCCGTGCGGCATTTTCTCGTCACGCGCGAGGACCTTGGAAGCACGCGGGAGGAAATCGACGCCATGATCGCGAAGGCAATTAACTCCCTGGAGCGTGGTGGAGGCGTCGATGGTGAAGAGTTCTTCGAAGAACTTGAAAAGGAAGAGCGCCAACTCCAGCGCCAACGAGCGTGAACCGTTTCCGCCTCTCTCCCGAGGCTCGTCAGGACATCAAAGACATCTGGTCGTACATTTCCCGCGACAGCATCGAGGCGGCGCCGCTGGTCCGCGAAGTACTTCGAGACAACTGCCGGCGCCTCGCGAAACATCCTGACATCGGCCACAGGCGTGGGGATCTCACCGCTCGCGAAGATGTTCGCTTCTGGCCGGTATACTCTTACCTCATAATCTACCGGCCCCATACCAGGCCGCTTGAAATCCTCCGCGTCCTTCACGGCAAGCGTGACGTGAAGAGTATTTTGGGCTGAGATCTCCCCCGGCCCCCGGCCCCATGTGATATGGTGTTCCGCATGAAACAGGCGCTCGCCCTCCTCTGCACCCTCGCCGGACTCCTCTCGGCCGAAAACATCCGGACTCCCGGACTGCAAAAGCAAGTCGAGATCCTCCGCGACCGCTGGGGAGTACCCCACATCTACGCCTCCACGGTCCACGATCTCTTCTTCGCCCAAGGCTACATCACCGCCAAGGACCGCCTGTTCCAGATCGATCTGTGGCGGCGCATCGGCACCGGCAAACTCGCTGAAGTCCTCGGCCCCTCCGCCATCGAGCGCGACAAGCTGGCCCGCTCCGTCGCCTTTCACGGCGATTGGAACGCCGAGTGGTCCGCCTACGGCCCCGACGCCCGCCTCATCGTCACCGCCTTCACCGACGGCATCAACGCGTACATTCGCGCGCTCTCGGGCAAGCTTCCCGCCGAGTTCGCAATCGCCGGCTACGCCCCCGGCCTCTGGGCCCCCGAGGATTGCCTCAGCCGCGTCGCCGGCCTCACCATGACCGGCAACCTCTCGCGCGAAGTCGCCCACGCCCAGGACATCCAGCGACTCGGCCTGGAGCGCGCCCTCAAGTTCATCCGCCTGGAGCCCGCAGTCCCGCTCGAGGTTCCCCCAGGCCTCGACCTTTCCGCGATCACCACCGACATCCTCGCCACCTACCGCCAGACCGTGGGACCCGTGCGCCTGTCGACCGAGCAGGGCAGCAACAACTGGGTGGTGGACGGAACCATGACCGCCACCGGACATCCCATCCTCGCCAACGATCCGCACCGCCCCGTGCAATTGCCGTCCCTGCGCAAGACCGTGCACCTGGTCGGGCCCGGGTGGAACGCCATCGGATCGGGCGAGCCCGGACTGCCCGGCATCGCTCTCGGCCACAACGAGAGCGTCGCTTTCGGATTCACCATCGTGGGCATCGATCAGCAGGACCTCTACGTCGAAACCGTCAATCCCGATCGCTCCGACGAATACCGCTACCGCGGCGCGTGGAAGAAGTTCGAGACCGACCAGCAGAAACTGGCCGTGAAGGGCCGCGGCGTCGAGACCGTCACGCTGCGCTACACCGTCCACGGACCCGTGATCCACGAAGACACCGCGCACCATCGGGCCTTCGTGCTGCGTTGGGTGGGCAGCGAGCCGGGCACCGCCGGGTACCTCGCGGGCATCCACCTGGCGCGCGCCAAGGACTGGAAAGACTTCCGCGCCGCCATGTCCTACTACCGCGTCCCCAGCGAAAACCTGGTCTACGCCGATACCGCCGGCAACATCGGTTGGCAGGTGGGCGGCCTCACCCCCATCCGCGAGGGCTGGTCCGGCCTGCTGCCGGTGCCCGGCGAAGATGGCCGCTACGAATGGAAGGGCTATCGCAAATCCGATGAGCTGCCGTTCGAATTCAACCCGCCGCGCCACTACGTCGCGACCTCCAATAACAACATCCTGCCACCGGGATACACCATCCCGCTGGGATACGACGGCTGGGCCCTGCCGTTCCGCGTGGGCCGCGTCCGGCAAATGCTGGATGCCGGCAAGAAGCTCGGCATCGACGACATGGAGCGCATGCAGCAGGACGTCACCTCGCTCCCCGCGCGCCGCTTCCAGCAGGTCTTGAAGAACTGGCATCCCGCGCCCGGCAGCCAAGCCGCGCAAATCGTGGAGGAGATCCTGAACTGGGACGCGGCCCTGCGCACAGACTCGCGCCCTGCCCTCATCTACGAAGTCTGGATGTCGAAACTCCCCGCCGCGGTGTTTGCCGAGTCCGCATCCCGGTCCGATCTCGAGTCGCTGCTGCATACTCTCGAGACGGAGCCGCACGAAGCGGCGCTCCAGAAATCGCTGGACGCAGCGCTGCAGGACATCGAGCGGCAGTTCGGCGCCGACCGCTCCGCCTGGCAATGGGGCAAGCTGCACCAAATTACCTTCGCCCACCCATTAGGCAAGCGGGAGTACCAACTCGGACCGGTTCCCCGCCCCGGCGACGGCAACACGGTCAATGCCACCAGCGGCGCGAATTTCCGCCAGACCAGCGGCGCCTCGTGGCGCGAGATTCTGGATGTCGGCGATTGGGACCGCTCGGTGATGACCAACGTCCCCGGCGAATCCGGGGACCCCGCCAGCAAGCACTACAGCGACCTCCTGCAAGATTGGGCAGCCGGCCGCTATCACCCCCTGCCCTTCACCCGCAAAGCCGTCGAGGCCGCCATGGAAGAGCGCACCGTCCTGCTGCCGTAGGTCTGTCTCCAACCTGACCACACCCTTCGACCGGCGGTCTGGTGGGGCGGACCCCCTGGTCCGCGCGGGACGCCCTCGTCCCGCTGCCGCGAGCACCTACGGATGCAACGTCAACTTCTGCACCCGCCAGTTCGTGGTCTCCCCCACATAAAGCTGATTCGCATTGCGGCAGTCGATCTCATTCACCGTCCCGAACTCCTTCATGAGCTTCCCCGCCATCCCGAACTTCCCCAGAATCTTCCCATCCAATTCCATCTTGTAGATCTCGCCGTTATCCAGCGTAGTGGTGTCGTTGGAGTTCGAGCTGTACAAATACTGGTGCGCGCCCGGCGAAATGCAAATAGCCCACGGAGCCCCCACGTTCGCGATCTGCGTCTTGAACGTGCCGTCGTTGTCGAACACCTGAATGCGCTTGTTCCCCCGATCCGCCACGTAAATGTTGCCTCCAGCGTCGGCCGCGATCGAAAGCGGCATGTCGAACTGCCCCGGCTCGCTCCCGCGCGATCCCCACGACTTGATGAACTTCCCTTCGCCGTCGAACTTCGCGATTCGTGCGTTCCCATAGCCGTCCGACACGAAGATGTTTCCCGCCGCATCCCACGTCACATCCGTCGGACGATTGAAATTGTCCCCGGGAATACCCGCCCCCGGCGCTCCCCGGCCCCCGCCACCGCCGCCACGCCCGGCGCCCGCCGCCGCGCCGCGCCCGCCGCCCGCAGGAGGTCCGCCGCCGCGCCCTGCATCCGCCACCGATTCCGGCTTGCGCCCCAGCGGCATCAAGACCCGCCCCTCCGGATCGAACTTGAGGACCATGCTCGATCCCCGATCCACCACCCAGATGTTGTCCTTGGGATCCACCTTCACCGACTGGGCGAACTCGAACCCGTACACCCCCTGCCCGATCTCGCGCAGAAACTTGCCGGTCCGATCGAACTCGAAAAGCCGCGAGCCTCCGAACGTGAACGTCCGCGACCCGCCCACCGACTCGTGCGTTCCGCCGGTGCGCGTGTACACGAAAACATTTCCCTTGGAATCCGTAGCCACCCCGGCCGCCTCGCCCATGTGAATGTGCTCGGGCATCTTCAGCGCGTTGGGGGCGGAGTCGTACGCGATCTCGGGAGCCTGCGAAAAAACCGGGCTGGCCAAAACGAGCGCCGTCAAAAAACGTTGGGAAATCGTCATAAAGCCTCCGCCCTACTTCGCGTTCGATCTCTGCGGTTCCGGGTGCAGCATCAGTTTCTGGAATCGCCACCGCGTAATTTCCGCGACCAGAATCTCGTTTTCGTTGCGGCAGTCGATTTCGTGCACCGTGCCGAACTCCCCGAGTTGCTTGCCCGGTTTTCCGAACTTGCCCACTATGGTGCCATCCAGCTCCATCTTGTAGATCTCGCCGGTCACGGCCATGATCTGGGAATTGTTGGTGTCGGGGTTCGAGTTGGAGCTGTACAGGTACTGATGCGGTCCCGGAGTAATGCAGACCGCCCAGGGCGCGCCCACCTGGTCGTAGATCGCCTTGAAGTTCAGGTCGTTGTCGAACACTTCGATGCGGCTGTTGCTGCGGTCTCCGACATACACGTTGCCCTTGGCGTCGGCCGCGATGGTGTGCGGCAGGTTGAGCTGGCCGGGCTGGTTGCCCCGCGTTCCCACGGTCTTCAGGAACCTGCCGTTCTTGTCGTACTTCGCCACCCGCGAATTGCCATACCCGTCGGAAATGAAGATATCGCCGGCCGCGTCCCATGCCACATCGGTCGGCCGATTGAAGAGGTACGGTTCCGGCGCCGCGGGGTTGGGAGTGAACGGCACTCCCTCCACGGCCTCCGGCCTCCGCCCCAGCAGCATCACCACCCGCCCTTCGGGGTTGAACTTGATGATCATGTTCGACCCCTCGTCCACCGCCCAGATATTGTCCTGCGGATCCACCCTCACGGCGTGCGCGAACACGAACCCGTAGAGCCCCTCGCCGATCTCCCGGATGTAGTTGCCCTTCTGATCGAACTCAAACAGCCGCGTGGCCTGGCTGCGCGTGTACGCAAAAATGTGCCCTTTGGAATTGGAGGCGATGCCGATGCCTTCCCCGAGGTACACGTTAGGCGGAAGCTTGAGAAAATTGGGCGCCGACTCATAGGAAATCTGAGGCACATTCTGCGCCTTGGCGCGAGCGTTGATCTGCGCCGGCGTGAGGCCCTCCGTCTGTGCGAAAAACACCGGCGCACCAATCGCCAGCGCCACAACCAAAGAAACGCCTCGACATCTCATCATAGGGACCCTCCGGAAAAATTCAGAGCCAAGTATACACCAACCCGTCCGCAAAATAACTCCGCTTCCTCCGCCCCCTCCGTTCTCTCAGTCTTTGACTTTCTCTTTTTCCTCCGCGTCCGCTCTCC
>Ga0209415_10021067_pt1 | contig 10075 bp, 7 predicted proteins | sample PeaSoiSIISIP2007_FD_187696 | JGI IMG/M metagenome (GOLD analysis project Ga0209415, IMG submission 187696) | Peat soil microbial communities from Weissenstadt, Germany - SII-SIP-2007 (SPAdes) (version 2) | ecosystem: Environmental > Terrestrial > Soil > Wetlands > Peat | place: Germany... | reverse complement strand
TGCGCGAGGTGCGCTATGGCTATGAGGGCGCCAATCACCTGAGCGCTCCCAAAGATACGAGCAACCCTTACTTTACGTTCGACGCGAGCAAATGCATCGTCTGCTCGCGTTGCGTGCGCGCCTGCGATGAGCAGCAAGGCACCTTGGCGCTGACGATTCAGGGCCGCGGCTTCGACTCCAAAGTCGCCGCGAGCCAAAACGTGTCGTTCATGGATTCAGAGTGCGTCTCGTGCGGCGCCTGCGTGCAGGCCTGTCCGACCGCGACGCTCTCGGAGAACAGCTTGATCGCGAAGGGCCAGGCCGAACACAGCATCACGACGACCTGCGCATACTGCGGCGTGGGCTGCTCGTTTCGCGCCGAGATGCAGGGCGAGGAAGTCGTGCGCATGGTGCCGAACGCGGACGGACATGCGAATCACGGCCACTCCTGCGTCAAGGGACGCTTTGCGATCGGTTATGCGACGCACGCCGATAGGATCCTCAAGCCGATGATCCGCGCAAAGATCTCCGACCCGTGGCGCGAAGTCTCGTGGGAGGAAGCGATCGGCCATGCGGCCAGTGAACTGAAGCGCATTCAAGCCAAATATGGCCGCAATTCGATCGGCGGCATCACCTCCTCGCGCTGTAGCAACGAGGAGACCTACTTGGTGCAGAAGCTCGTGCGTGCGGGCTTCGGCAACAACAACGTCGACACCTGCGCCAGGGTGTGTCATTCCCCTACCGGCTATGGCCTCAAAAATACCCTGGGCGAGTCGGCCGGCACGCAGAATTTTGATTCCGTCATGAAATCCGACGTGATCCTCGTGATCGGCGCAAACCCCACCGACGGCCACCCCGTATTTGCATCGCAGATGAAGCGCCGGCTGCGCCAGGGTGCACGTCTGATCGTCGCCGATCCGCGCACGATCGATCTGGTCCGCACGCCGCATATCCAAGCGGACCATCACTTGAAGCTCAGGCCCGGCACCAACGTCGCGTTGATCAACTCCCTCGCGCACGTGATCGTCACCGAGGGGCTCGTCAAGGAAGAGTTCGTGCGCGCGCGCTGCGAGGTCGATTCCTTCGAGAAGTGGCGCAGCTTCATTGCGCTCGCGAAGAATTCTCCCGAAGCGATGGAAGAGGTCACGGGCGTGCCGGCGGGTGAAGTGCGCGCGGCGGCGCGGCTCTACGCCACGGCGGGAAATGGCGCCATTTACTACGGCCTCGGGGTCACCGAGCACAGCCAAGGCTCGACCATGGTCATGGGCATCGCGAACCTTGCGATGGCCACGGGCAATATCGGACGCGAGGGCGTGGGCGTCAATCCTTTGCGCGGCCAGAACAATGTGCAAGGCTCCTGCGACATGGGCTCCTTCCCGCACGAGTTCCCCGGCTACCGCCATGTCTCGGACGATACGGTACGCCATTTGTTCGAGGGCGCATGGGGCGTCAGTTTGCAGAACGAGCCGGGCTTGCGCATTCCCAACATGTTCGAGGCGGCGCTCGATGGAGAGTTCAAAGGCCTCTATATCGAGGGCGAGGACATTGCGCAATCGGATCCCAACACCCAGCACGTCACGGCTGCGTTGACGTCGATGGAATGCATCATCGTGCAGGACTTGTTCTTGAACGAAACGGCGAAGTTCGCACACGTGTTTCTGCCGGGTTCCTCGTTCTTGGAGAAGGACGGAACCTTCACGAACGCCGAGCGGCGCATCTCACGCGTGCGCAAGGTCATGCATCCCAAAGGCGGCTATGCCGATTGGGAAATCACGCAGTTGCTCGCCAATGCGGTCGGCTACCCGATGCACTATGCTCACCCGTCCGAGATCATGGATGAGATCGCACGGCTGACACCCACCTTCACGGGCGTCAGCTTTGCACGTATCGATGAATTGGAGAGCATCCAATGGCCCTGCAATGCGGCGCATCCCAATGGCACTCCGACCATGCACGTCGATGAATTCGTGCGCGGCAAGGGCAAGTTCTTGGTCACCGAGTACGTGCCGACCACCGAGAAAGTCAATGCGAAGTACCCGCTGATCCTGACGACGGGACGCATCCTGAGCCAGTACAACGTGGGCGCCCAAACGCGGCGCACCGAGAACAACCGCTGGCACGACGAGGATCGCTTGGAGATCCATCCGCACGATGCCGACGAGCGCGGCATCTCCGAGGGCGACTGGGTCGGCATCGCGAGCCGCGCCGGAGATTCGGTGCTGCGCGCGACGGTCACCGAGCGGGTGCAGCCCGGGGTGGTTTACACGACCTTTCACTTCCCCGAATCCGGCGCCAATGTCATCACGACCGAGAACTCGGACTGGGCCACCAACTGCCCCGAATACAAGGTCACCGCCGTGCAGGCGACGCGCGTCACTCAGCCCTCCGAGTGGCAGAGGCGCTTCCGCGAATTCAGCGAGACTCAAGAGGGACTCTTGAAGAGCGCCGGCGCCGATGTATTCGTCGGCAAGTAGCCCCGTCTCATGAGCGATTCGCGGCACCTGGTCCAGATGGCGAACGACATCGGCAATTTCTTTCGCTCGGAACCGAAGCGCGAGGACGCCGTCGCCGGCATCGCCAATCACATCGCCAAGTTCTGGACGCCGCGCATGCGTGAAAAGCTGCTTGCGCATATCGATGCGCACGGCGCCGACGGCCTTGATGAGCTGCCGCGCGCCGCGATCAGCGATCTCGCAGCGCACATGGCCGCCAAAGCGCGCCCCGAACCGCCGGGCGGCGACGGGTAGTGAATTCGATGCCGAGTTGATGTGCTAAAGGTCGGCCAGCGTTCGGACGTGCGCAACCGCGCTGCGGCCCAGCGCCGACAGGTTATAGCCGCCTTCAAGCATAGACACGATGCGCCCTTGGGAGTGACGTGCCGCCAACGCCATCAATTCGCGCGTGAGCCAGGCATAGTCTTCCTCGATCAGCGCCATGCCGCCCAGCAGATCCTCGCGATGCGCATCGAAACCCGCTGAAATCACGATCATCTGCGGCTTGAATTGCTCGAGCGCAGGCATCCAATAATGCTCCAATGCACCCCGCGCCGCCGCGCCGCCGCTGCCGGCGGGCAGTGGTACGTTGATCATGTTGGGCGCGGGGTTGACTGTGCCGGTATTCGGATAAAACGGATGTTGAAAAAAGCTCGCCATCAGCACACGCTCGCGCCATTGATTCGCACTGAACATATCCTCGGTGCCATTGCCGTGGTGGACGTCGAAGTCGACGATTGCGACCCGCTCGAGACCCTTGGTCTCGAGCGCATAGGCGGCGGCCACGGCAACGTTGTTGAAGATACAAAAACCCATCGAGCGCGTCTGCGTCGCATGGTGGCCGCAGGGCCGCACCGCGCAGAACGCGTTTTGCACGCGGCCGGCGATCAACTCATCGACCGCGAGCAGACCCGCGCCGGCCGCGCGCCGCGCCGCGGCAAGGCTGTATGGATTCATCGCGGTGTCGGGATCGAGCTGCACCCTCCCGTGCGACGGCGCATTCTCGAAAATCAAATCCACGTAGGTGGAGTCATGCACTCGCTTGAGGTCCTCGGCATTCGCGAGCGGTGCCTCCAAGCAGAGCAGCCCCTCCAGCAGGCCGGATGTGCCCATATGCTCGTTCACGGCTCTGAGACGATCGGGGCCCTCGGGGTGACCCGCACCCATTTCATGGCGTAAGCAATCCGCGTGGGTTATGTAGGCCGTGGTCATGGGTGGTCCGATAATCCGCTAAATGCTTGAAGTTCGCGAGCGCGGCACTTCGGGAAGGCCGTATAGCCCGGCGGTCCGCCCACGCTCTTGGACCAGCGCCAAAACGGTATCGATCGTCGGGGTGGGTACCTGGGTCAGGCACGCGAGCTCCTGGACGGCGGTCACGAGCGCATCGATTTCGAGGATGCGCCCGCGCTCGAGATCCTGCAGCATCGACATCTTATGGGCGCCGATCGAGGCCACTGACGCGAGCCGGCGGTCCACCATGGCCGCGGGGATCTCGATACCCAGCGCCTCATTGACCGCCTTGGTCTCGAGCAACATCGCTCTACAGACGCCGAGCAGCGCCGGCTCGCCGGTGATGCGCGCGAGCGTGGCGCCGGTCAGCGCACTGATGGGATTGAAGCAGACGTTGCCCCATAATTTGACCCAAATGTTCCAGCGAATGTTATCGCGCACCGGCGCGTCGAAGCCCGCCTCGGCCAGCGCCTTGCTGAGCGCCAACACCCGGTCCGATTGAACACCATCGGGTTCCCCGATCGTAAATCGATTGAACGCGTAGTGCCGGATGACGCCCGGCGCAACGACCTCGCAGGCGGGCTCAACCACACAGCCGATGACGCGTTGCGGCCCTATGAGGTCCCACTGCCGACCGTCGAAATCCACCGACCTAACGCGATGACCCTCGAAACGCCCGCCAGCCTTGTAAAAATACCACCAGGGAACTCCATTCATGGCGGTCAACACCGCGGTCGCCGTCCCCAGCAGCGGTGCGAAGGACCGCGCGCTCTCATAGGCTTGGTGCGCCTTGAGCGCACAGAGTACGAAGTCTTGTGGGCCGAACGTCCCGGCGTCATCGCTTGCGGCGACCCTCGCCACTTTTTCGCGGCCGCCAACCAATAGCTTGAGTCCGCGCGCCTGTATGGCGCGCAAATGCTCGCCGCGAGCGATGACGCTGACCTCATGGCCCGCCGATGCCAATTCGACCGCCAGCAGGCCGCCGATAGCACCCGCGCCATAGACACAGAATTTCATGGATTAGACAACATAGTAATCGATTCCCGCGCGACCCCGCTGCGTTCGCCGGACGAACCGGCGATTCATGTAGGATGCGCACCGTCGTGACAGCGCGCAGAGGAAAGTATCCATGTCGAATGTACCCGTTGACATGACCGTGGTCGAGATCGCAGCGCCGGGCGGCCCGGAGCAGCTGAGAACGGCGGTGCGGCCCGTACCGCAACCCGCCGCCGGGGAAGTGCTGGTACGCGTCGCCGCGGCCGGGGTCAACCGTCCGGACGTTATGCAGCGACAAGGCCGCTACCCGCCGCCGCCCGGGGCCTCGGACATTCCGGGCCTGGAAATCGCCGGCGAAATCGCCGCGCTGGGAGCGAACGTCGCAGGCTTGAGTCTGGGCGAGAAGATCACCGCGCTGCTGCCGGGCGGGGGCTATGCCGCCTACGCGGTCGCGGCGGCACCGCTGTGCCTGCCGGTACCGGCGGGCATCAGCATGATCGAGGCCGCCGCCATTCCGGAGACCTTTTTCACGGTGTGGACCAACTTGTTCGAGCGCGGAAAATGCGCGGCCGGCGATACCGTTCTGATTCACGGCGGCACCAGCGGCATCGGCACGACCGCAATACAGCTCGCCAAGGCCTGGGGCGCGCGCGTGTTCGCGACGGCCGGCAGCGCCGATAAGGCGCGCGCCTGCGAGCGCCTCGGCGCCGTCCGAGGCATCGATTACCGCAGCGAAGACTTCGTCGAAGTGCTGCGCCAGGAGACCGCCGGAAAGGGCGCGGACCTGATCCTCGACATGATCGGCGGCAGCTATCTCGCGCGCAATATGGAGGCGGCAGCGGTCGAGGGGCGGCTCGTGGTCATTTCCTTGATCGGCGGCGCGCGCACGGAAATCAACCTCAGCACGGTCATGGGCAAACGGCTCACGCTGACCGGTTCGACGCTGCGAGCCCGAACCGTGGCCCAGAAGGCGGCGGTTGCCGAAGGAGTGCTTCGAAATGTCTGGCCTCTGCTGGCCGCGGGGCGCGTTCGGCCCGTCATTCATGCGACCTTTCCGCTCGCCGAGGCCAGCGAAGCCCACCGCCTGATGGAGACATCGCAACACATTGGCAAGATCGTTTTGACGGTTTGAGCCGACGCCCCGTATTCGCGCAACGACCGCATCGGCAAACGACATTGCCGTGATATATTACGCGCCGCAATCAAACAAGGGCATCGCCCCACCCCCCTCCGCAAAACAACGCGGCCTCGACAAACCATCGCAAGAATTGGAGAAAACGTGCGTTCCGACATCGAGATTGCCCAAAGTGCAACCCTGAAGCCGATCGCCGAGATCGCTGCCGGTCTCGGCATCCCGGCCTCCAGCGTCGAGAACTACGGGCACTACAAGGCCAAGATAGCGCTCGATTACATCGATAGCCTCAAGGATAAGCCCGACGGCAAGCTGATTTTAGTGACGGCCTTGAGCCCGACACCCGCCGGCGAGGGCAAGACCACGACGACGGTCGGACTTGGCGATGCGCTCAATAAGATCGGCAAGAGGACCGTGATCTGCCTCCGCGAACCAAGCTTGGGACCGGTGTTCGGCATGAAGGGCGGCGCCGCCGGCGGCGGCATGGCTCAGGTCGTGCCGATGGAGGACATCAACCTGCACTTCACCGGGGACTTCAGCGCCATCGGGCTCGCGCACAATCTGCTGTCGGCGCTGATCGACAACCATATCTACCACGGCAACGAATTGGGATTCGACCTGCGGCGCATCGCCTGGAAGCGCGTCGTCGATATGAACGATCGCGCGCTGCGCGACATCGTCGTCGGACTCGGCGGAACCGCCAACGGCTATCCGCGCGAGGACGGATTCGATATCGTCGTGGCATCCGAAGTGATGGCCATCTTCTGCCTGTCACGCAGCCTCGCCGACCTCAAACAGCGGCTCGGCAACATCGTGGTCGGCTACCGGCGCAACTTGACGGCGATCCGCGCTCGCGAGCTCAATGCGCAGGGTGCGATGACGGTGCTGCTCAAGGAGGCACTCAAACCGAACCTCGTACAAACGCTCGAGAACAATCCGGCCTTCATTCATGGCGGCCCGTTCGCCAACATCGCCCATGGTTGCAATTCGGTGCTCGCGACCTCGACCGCGCTGAAGCTGGCCGACTACGTCGTGACCGAGTCGGGGTTTGGCGCCGATCTAGGCGCCGAGAAATTCATCGATATCAAGTGCCGCAAGTCGGGACTTCGACCCTCGGCAGTCGTGATCGTCGCGACGGTGCGCGCGCTGAAGTATCACGGCGGCTGCGATCTCAAGCAGATCAACACCGAGAATCTCGCGGCCCTCGAGAAGGGCATCGCCAATCTGGAGCGTCACGTCAACAACGTCCGCAACCACTACGGACTGCCGTGCGTGGTCTCGGTCAACCATTTCACCGCCGATTCGGCCGCGGAGCACGCGCTGCTCGCAAAGATGATGGCGGCACTCAATGTGCCGCTGGTGCTCGCTCGACACTGGGCCGAGGGTGGCGCCGGCGCGGTCGATGTCGCCCGCAAGGTCGTGGAACTCGTCGAACATGGTCAATCGGACTTCCGCTTCGTGTATGACGAAAATCAGACGCTATGGGACAAGGTAAAGACCATCGCCACCAAGATCTACGGCGCCGCCGACATCTCGGCCGATGCCAAGATCCGCGCGCAGTTCGACAAGCTGCAGGCGGATGGTTTCGGGCACTACCCCGTTTGCATCGCCAAGACGCAGTACTCGTTCTCGACCGATGCAGCGGCGCGCGGCGCGCCGAGCGGTCATACCGTCAATATCAGGGAAGTGCGGCTTGCCGCGGGCGCGGAGTTCATCGTCGCGGTCTGCGGCGATGTCATGACGATGCCCGGACTGCCGAAGGTGCCGTCCGCGGATAGGATCGATATCGACGCGCAGGGCCGCGTGGTGGGCCTCTTTTAGCGCGCGGTCCCGATCGGCAGCGCGCTGGCTCCAGATCACGCGCCGAGCAGGGTCCCCACGGCTAGATGCGTCTCGGCGCAGAACTCCGCGGCCTTGAGCTTCTTGCCGTCCCCGAGTCGCAGTGCGAACACTTCGATCTGACCGCCCTGCGCGCTCACAAACACGCTTTGATCGGCGATTGCGGTGACGGCGCCGATTCGGCCTTTGACCTCGGAGAAAGTCCGCGCCGGGTGCTTGCGCGCATCGAACAGCTGCAATTTCTTGCCGTTCCATTGCGTCCAGGCGGCGGGCGCCGGGTTGCAGCCGCGAATGAGGTTGTAGACCATGTCCACGTGGTTATGCCAGTTGATTTGTGCTTCGGCGTCGCGGCACCAGCCCTCGTAACTCGCCTGCGTTTCATCCTGGACCGTGCTCGTCGCGCGTCCGCTCACCACGAGGTCGGCGGCCTCCAGCAGCGCCGCGATCCCCATCGGAAACAACCGCTCGAAATACACGCTGCCGAGCGTGTCGTCGGGGCCAATCGGCGTTTCCTTCTGTAGAAGGACCGGCCCCTCATCGAGGCCGTCGCTGGGCCGAAAGATCGTCAGCCCGGTTCGCGTGTCGCCGCGAATGATCGGCCAGTTGATGGAACTCGGACCTCGATAGCGCGGCAGCAGCGAAGGATGGAACTGAATCGTGCCGTGGCGCGGAATCGCGGTGAGTTCCTGCGGCACGAATTGCAGCACATAGGCCATGACGCCAAGGTCGACGTCGAGGCCGCGCAAGGCTTGCAGGGCCTCGGCGCCCTTGAGCGACGGCAGTTGAAATAAGCGCAAGCCCCGCTGCTCTGCCGCAACCCGCAGCGGATCGGCCGCACTGCCCGGCTTCTCCGGGGTGCAGAACACGCCGGCGACCGTATCGCCTCGCTCGATGAAGGCATCGAGCACCGCCTTGCCGAACTTCTGCTGTCCGATGATTGCAATTCGCATTGATTATTCCCTCTTACGGCGCGCCGGCAAATGGCCCAAGAATAGCTGCTGCCTATGATATCTCATATATCATAAGCCACGCTCTCCGGGTACAATCCGCTGAAGCCCTCGGCGCGGTCACCCCCGGATGCGCTGGTCCAACAGAGGGCCGCAGTCCCACTTTTTAGGGAGTTCATGATGGCTGGTCGCAATTTTCTGTTCGTCCCCGGTCCCACCAACGTACCCGATCGCGTCACACGCGCAATGATGGTCGCCATGGAAGATCATCGCTCCTCGAGCTTTCCGGAGCTTACCCGCGCCTGTCTAAACGCGTTAATGCCCGTGTTCAAGACCATGACCGCGAGCCCGATCCTATTTCCGTCCTCCGGCACCGGGTGCTGGGAGGCTGCGTTGACGAACTGTCTGAACGCCGGCGACAAGGTCCTGGCCTCGCGCTTTGGCCAATTCAGCCATTTATGGGTCGATATGTGCACGCGGCTGGGGTACGAAGTCGAGTTGTTGGAAACCCCCTGGGGAGAAGGTGCCCCGGTTGAGCGGTACCTCGCCTCGCTGAGCGCCGATAAACAGCACCGGATCAAGGCTGTGCTGGTGTGCCAGAACGAGACCGCCACCGGCGTCACGAGCGACGTCGCGGCGGTGCGCCGGGCGATGGACAGCGTCAAACATCCTGCGCTGCTGTTCGTGGATGCGGTCAGCGCGCTGGCCAGCATCGACTTTCGCATGGATGAGTGGGGCGTCGATGTGTGCATCAGCGGCTCGCAGAAAGGCTTGATGTTGCCCGCCGGACTCGCCGTATCCTGCGTCAGTCAGAAAGCACTCGAGGCGGCCAAGAGCGCAAGCTCGAGACGCTGCTACTTCGATTACGCCGACATGGTGCAAGCCAACGCCGCGGGCTATTTTCCGTACACACCTTCGGTGCCTATGTTGTACGGCCTGCGTGAGTCGCTGGCCATGCTCGCCGAGGAAGGATTGGAAAATGTCTTTCGTCGACACACCTACCTCGCCGCCGGCGTGCGTGCCGCCGTCGTCGAGGGCTGGAAATTGAAACTGTGCGCGACCGCTCCGAAGTGGTACTCGGACACCGTCTCCGCGATCATGGTGCCGGAAGGGATCAATGGCGCCGAGGTCATTGCGCGCGCCTTCAAGCGTTACAATCTCGCGCTAGGTGCGGGGCTGTCCAAGGTCGCCGGCAAGTTGTTCCGCATCGGCCATTTGGGCGATCTCAACGAGCTCATGCTGCTCGGCGCGATCGCGGGCTCCGAAATGGCGATGCTCGACCTCGGCGTGAGGATCGAGCCCGGCAGTGGCGTCGCTGCCGCGCAAAACTATTGGCGCAGCAACGCGTCCGTTGCGGACCCTAAGACCGTCGCGGGCGCCAAAGAGGGTATGGCGGCGTGACCCGGCGCGTCGTGTTCTTGGACCGAGCCTCGCTCAAGGCGAAGGTGCGCAAGCCGTAT
>Ga0209415_10021066_pt1 | contig 10075 bp, 6 predicted proteins | sample PeaSoiSIISIP2007_FD_187696 | JGI IMG/M metagenome (GOLD analysis project Ga0209415, IMG submission 187696) | Peat soil microbial communities from Weissenstadt, Germany - SII-SIP-2007 (SPAdes) (version 2) | ecosystem: Environmental > Terrestrial > Soil > Wetlands > Peat | place: Germany... | reverse complement strand
CAGCGTTCGCGGGGGCCTGATGGCGGAGCTGCAGGTACGCGATCTGACGATGGAGTTCGACTCTGGCGGCTACAAGGTACGCCCGCTAGATCACCTTTGCCTGGACGCCGAGGATGGCGAATTGGTCGTCGTTCTCGGACCAAGCGGGTGCGGAAAAACGACGTTGCTGTCGTGTCTGGCCGGTCTCTTGTCGCCCACATCGGGATCCATCTCGTTCAGGGGGACCGAGGTCACCGATCTCGCCGGTCCGGCCCTCGGGGAGTACCGGCGGTCGACGGTGGGAGTTGTATTCCAGGCCTTCAACCTCATTGCCAGCCTCACAGCAAAGGGAAACGTCATGGCACCGATGCGCCTGGCCAAGGTCCCGCGCCATGTTGCTGCCGCACGGGCCGACGCACTTCTGGCGGAGGTCGGCCTGACCGAGCGCGCCGGCCACCGACCCGGCAAGATGTCTGGGGGTCAGCAACAACGCGTGGCCATCGCCCGTGCCCTCGTGCACGACCCGCCCCTCGTGGTGGCCGACGAGCCCACGGCTCATCTCGACCACATCCAGGTGGAGGGTATTCTCGTGCTGATCAGGAAACTCGCCGCTCCCGGACGCCTGGTCCTCGTCTCCACCCACGACGACCGGATCACTCATATCGCCGACCGGGTGATCGAGCTCGTCCCCCACTTCACAGGGGCCGATCGCGATCCCGAAGAGGTGCTCTTGGAGCGAGGACAAGTCCTCTTCACCCAAGGCGATCGGGGCGACCTTGTGTACGTCGTCGAGGACGGCGAGGTCGAGATCTTCCGGACGAGAGCTGATGGAACCGAGGAGTTCGTGTCCATGATCGCCGTCGGCAACTACTTTGGAGAGCTCGGACCCATGCTCAACCTACCTCGCAGCGCGTCGGCCCGAGCCCACACCGCATCTCGTCTGACGTCTTATCCGCTACGGGCCTTCCGGCAACAGTTCCCGGTGGCCAAGACGGGGGCGGTCCCCTTCGACGTGGCGAAGAGCTGAGGGCGCTCCCACGCCGGACATAACCAGTGTGGCCGATACCGGTACGCTCACAACAGGCCCGGCGAGGGCGCCTCACAGGTCCCAGGCGCGGTCGCGCCCACTGGTTTCGAAGGCCAGGCGCAGGGCCGCTTCATCCTCGGAGGTGAAGGACCGGTACACATCATCCTCACGTCCGCGTATGTAGACCGCGTCCCCCGCGACGCGGTCCGACCGAAACTTCTCGTGGACCAGCGTGCGCGTGACGACCTTGTTGGTCGGAGTGGTGGGGAGCGCTTGGCATCGGCGCACGAAGCGCGGTCGCCACCTGGGGCTGAGATCAGTTTGTCCCTCCAACCAGGTGGCGAAAGACGTTCCGTCGAATGCCACCCCTTCGCGCAGCACCAAGGCGACCATGACCTGATCACCTGCATCGGCGTCGGGAACGCCGTAGACCGACGCCATCATCACGTCGGGGTGGCGTGCGATGATGGCCTCGATCGGCGCGGCAGGGAAGTTCTCTCCCTCCACGCGCAACCAGTCGGACGTGCGCCCGGCGAAATAGACCCAACCGTCCTCGTCCACATACCCCAGATCGCCGCTCCAGTACCAACCATTGCGCGTGGTCCGGAGCATTGCCTCGTCATTGTGATAGTACCCCTCGAACGGTCCAACACCTCGAGTATTGACTATCTCACCCACGCATTCTTCTGCGTTGATCAGCCGGCCTTCTCCATCGACAAGCGCGCGCGGGACCTCCTGACCGCCTAAGTCGACGACGGCGATGCCCTCGCGCAGACGTCCGACCGAACCACGGGGCGGACCGCCTGAGCGGTCAAGTGCGATGGCACCCTCAGTGGAACCGAAAACGTCGATGATCTTGATGCCGAACCGCCTCGCAGCTGCCTCCACGATATGAGGCGACCCCTCGTTACCGAATGCGACTCTCAAGCTGTTATCCGCATCGTCAGCGCGCTCGGGGGTGGTCAACAGATAGGCCAACAGCTTGCCCGTGTAGTTGAACCAGGTGGCTCCGTAGTGCCGCACATCCGGCAATAAGCCTGACGCGCTGAAGCGACGGGCCAGTGAAAGCGAAGCGCCGGCCACGAGTGCGGGTGCCAGCCCAGCCATCAATGAATTGGCGTGAAACAAGGGCATGGCGGCGTATCCGACGTCGTCAGGACCGACCTCCAACATCATCGCCATCCGCTTACCGGTCGTGAGCAGCCGACGCTGTGTGCAGCGCACAGCCTTCGGTGCGGCTGACGTGCCCGATGTGAACAGCAGTGCCCACAAGACGTCAGGCTCACACTCGACGGCACGATCCTCTCCGGCGCTGGGTCCGTGCGGGCCCTGTTCCGAAGCGGCGCCGAGCGCACTGTCCAGCGACTCCCCCATCGACGTGCGTGGATCGTCAGCGTGAGCGAAGCGCGTGGAGACGAGAATGCCGCCCGGCAGATCCAGTCCATTGCTGATCGATTGGAGAAGTGGCTGGTGACGAGGCTCTGTGATCAGGAGCTGTGTATCCGTGTGCGAAATGTCGCGGGCGAGGTGCTCTTCTCGCCGCGTGTGGTTCAGCCCGACCAGTGCTGCTCCGGCGATCCCCGCACCGCACAAGGCGAACACGTAGTCCGGGGTGTTGTCGAGGAGCACGGCGACATGGGGAGGCCGAGCCGGATCGAGCCGGGCGCGGTACAGGGCGGCAAAGCGCTCCGCTTCGAGCAGGAGTTCTCCGTGCGACCACACCTGATCGCCGAATCTCAGTGCGGGACGGCTGGCGATCTCTTCGTCGACACCGTTGCGGCGCAGCAGCGCGGCGACATTTCGAGCGGGAAGGGGCACCTCGTCCAGGGGTGGGGCGAATGCGACGTGCTTGGTCATGTCAGGCGATCCATGGAGGCGCGCCGCCACGACACGCCCACCTCCGGAAACTGCCGGACGTGGACAGAACGTGCATCGCAATCACGCCCCTGCCGGCCCGCTCAGATCCGCTCCAGGATCGACCCGGTGGCGAGACCACCACCACAACACATTGTGACCAACGCCAGGTTGCCGTCGCGGCGCTCGAGCTCATGCAAGGCGGTGGTGATGAGCCGGCTGCCGGTCGCACCGACAGGATGACCGAGCGCTATGGCACCGCCGTTGACGTTCACTTTGTCCCAGTCGACACCGTGGACCTTCTGCCACGAACACACTACCGAGGCGAACGCCTCGTTGATCTCGAAGATGTCGATGTCACCAACGGTCAGGCCCGCTTTGTCGAGTACCTTGGCGGTGGCAGCAATCGGCCCATCGAGCTGATAGTAGGGGTCAGACCCGACCAGGACCTGCGCGAGCAGCCTGGCTCGCGGTCGCAGGCCGGCCGCTTCAGCCCGCTCGGCCGACATCCAGAGAACGGCGGCGGCGCCGTCCGAGATCTGTGAGGATGTGCCCGCGGTGTGGATCCCGTCGGGAAGAACGGGTTTGAGAGAGGCGAGGCCCATCTCTGTCGTTTCGCGAAGGCCCTGGTCTCTGTCCACAACCTGGAATTCCCCGGTCGGTCCGTCGGGTCCCATGATGGGCGCCTCGATGGAGAACACCTCACGTTCGAAGCGACCTTCGGCCCACGCCTGTCCAGCCTTGTGCTGCGAAGCCAGCCCAAGAGCATCGGCGTCGGAGCGGCTGACCGAATACTTCTCGGCTATACGCTCGGCTGCACCGAACTGGTCCGGTGTGTCCCAAGGGAACCCGCTCGGAAACGGCCGGCCAGGACCGTTGACGACATTGGCACCGAGGCCAACCCGGCTCATTGCCTCAACACCACACGCAATGGCGACGTCCACGGCGCCGCCGGATATGAGCCCTGCCACCAGGTGATTCGCCTGTTGAGAGGAACCGCATTGGCAGTCGATGGTTGTCGCTGCCACCTCGTAGGGAAGCCCCTGGTTGAGCCACGCGGTCCGGGTGATATTGAACGACTGTTCGCCGACTTGGCTAACGCATCCCCCGAAGATCTGGTCGACCCCTGAAGGATCGAACCCGGTCCGCTTGATCAACTCGACCTGGGCGGCACCGAGCAACTCAGCTGCATGCAGTCCTGACAGTATCCCGTTGCGTTTGCCGTTGGCGGTCCGCACTGCCTCGACGATCACGGCCTGTGTCATGTCCATTCCCTTCGGCATGGCCCTCGCCGCGCCTCGTTGAGTATACGTTTTGGATTCGCTCACGCCCGGCCGCGGTGCCCCGAGCCGGCCTGGACCGACTGGGCCGAGGCCCGGGGACCGCCGTCGACTCCCCGCCCTGCGCCTCGCCAGGCAAAGGCGGCGTTCGAGCCTTCAGACGCTCTGCGCCTTTCCGCCTCGATCACCACGTCGACCCTATGGCCGACTGCGGCATAACATGGCGGGACGACGTTCCCGAGTGATGGGTGAAAGCATTCCTCGGGATTGAAAGGGGGACAGGGAACATCTCTACGCAGTACCGATCCCTCCGCCATCAATGACGGATATTGACCTCGAGAGTCTCCTCGTCGGCGACGACGATGTCGTTCCGCGTGCCCGCTACACGAGCGCTGCGTTCGGGGCCCTCGAGTTCGAGCGGCTTTGGGCAAGCGTGTGGCAGGTGGCCTGCCGAGAAGAAGAGATTGCCGAGGTCGGTGATTTCCACGAGTACCTCATCGGCGACCAATCGATCCTCGTTGTGAGATCCGCTCCCGACGTGGTCTCTGCGTACCACAACACCTGCCTGCACCGTGGAACGCGCCTCGCAGAGGGCGTCGGCCACTTCCCCGACGAGTGCATCCGTTGTCGATACCACGCGTGGCGCTACGACCTCGACGGTCTGCTGATCGACGTTGTCGACGCCGAAGAGTTCGCGCCCACGCCTCACGGTGCCCGGCTGGGTCAGGTCCGCGTCGACCGATGGGGTGGCTTCGTGTGGATCTGCCTCGATCCTGCGGCCCCGCCGCTCCTCGAGTACCTGGATCCCCTACCGACGCTGTTGGCGCCGTACCATCTCGACCGGATGCGGATCCGGGCCCATCTTGCCACCGTCCTGCCTGCCAACTGGAAAGTCGTCGTCGACGCATTCAACGAGGGCTACCACGTCCAGGGCACGCATCCCCAGATCCTGCCCTGGACGGACGACGTGAGCCTCGAGTACGAATCCCTGGGGATCCACTCACATTACGGTCGACTACCCAACGCAAGACGGACGTTGCGACCGAGCCCGCGTCTCGGGCTTTCCGAGGCGGAATACGATGAGGGTGAGATCCTTGCTTCGTTCGTCGAAGGACTGGGCGGTCTCTTCTACGAGGATGAGCGCGCTCTCATCGAGTCGGTCCGCTCGGCCCCCTCAGATGGCGGGACCCTCTTGAGCCGCTACCAGAAGGGTCGCCGTGAGCTGTTGGCGACGCGGGGGGTCGCCGTCGGGGATTTCGATGATGGCCAGCTCACAAGTGCGGACGACGTGTACTTCTTTCCCAACATGGTCGGACCGATCTATCCCGGCAGCGCCATCATCTTCCGAGTTCTCCCGCACGCGCTCGATCCCGACAGCGCCATCAAGGACACATGGTTTCTCGAATGGCCGCGTGAGGGCGCCATCCGGAAACGCGCCAAGCGACGCTTCTACCCCGATTGGACCGAGCGAGACTGGGGCCTCATAACCAACCAGGACTACGCCAACATGGAGCACGTGCAGATCGGCCTGAAGTCGCACGGAGGCCGGGGCCTCCGCCTCAACCGCCGCCAGGAGAGCAACATTCTGCACATGCACCGAATGATCGACCGCTTTCTGACCAGGTCATGACCGACGCGGGCTGAGATCGGAAAGGTCAATGGCCAGCCAACAGTCGTCCGTCGAGAGAAGCGAGCGGCGCGAGGAGGATCGTGGAAGGGCCGGGCCCCTCGCAGGACTCCGCGTAATCGAGCTCGCCGGGCTCGGCCCTGTGCCGTTCTGCGCAATGGTGCTGGCCGACCTGGGCGCGGAGGTCTTCCGCCTGGAGAGAACGGGGATGCCACCCGCCACTGAGGGTTCTGTGGACCGCCGACTCGTGCTCACAAGGGGACGTCGGGCACTGGGAGTCGACCTCAAGCATCCGAACGGGGTCGACCTGGTGCTCCGGATGGTCGAGCATGCCGACGTTCTGTTGGAAGGGTTCCGTCCCGGTGTCATCGAGCGGTTAGGGCTCGGCCCGACCGTTTGCCTCGAACGCAATCCCCGACTCATCTTCGGTCGGATCACGGGCTATGGACGCGAGGGGCCACTCGCGGCTGAGGCTGGCCACGACATCAACTACATCTCCATTGCCGGCGCCCTTGCCCCCATCGGAAGGCGAGGCGAGGCTCCCGTGCCTCCGCTGAATCTGATCGCTGATTTCGGGGGTGGGGGAATGCTTCTGGCGATGGGGATCCTCGCCGCTATCTACGAACGGACTCACTCGGGCCATGGGCAGGTGGTTGATGCCGCGATGGTCGACGGTGCGGCCCTTCTCACCACGATGGTCCACGAGATCCGGGGTATGTCTCTCTGGAACGATGAGCGCGGGACAAATTCTTTCGACACGGGATCCCACTACTACAACGTCTACGAGACGTCCGACGGTGAGTTCGTGGCAGTAGGGGCCATGGAGCCCCGCTTCTACCGGTCGTTCATGAAGGGACTGGGCTTCTCCGATGAAGCCATACCCCAGCAGGATGACCCATCTCAATGGGAGACCCTCACGAAACGCGTAGCAGAAATCTTCCGGAGCAGGACACGAACCGAATGGCTCCAGATATTTCATGGCACCGACGCGTGCGTGACTCCGGTCCTGGCGCTCGGCGAAGCTCCGACCCACCCTCACAACCTCGAGCGCGCCACATTCGTCGACATCGGAGGGGTCCTCGAGCCCGCCCCCGCGCCGCGTTTCAGCCGCACACCCGCTGCGGCTCCGTCTCCCGCGCCGGGGCCCGGCGTGCATGACATAGAGACACTGGTGCGGTGGGGTCTGACACAGGCGGAGATCGATCTCCTCGTCAAGGACAACGTTGTCGACTAATGCAGACGACGGCCAGGGCGCGCTGGGACTTATGGCCACTGCAGGCGCCGCCCGCCTCCCCTCGGGATCAGAAGCTGTCGGTCCACGAGCGCCCGGGCGGCTACCCAGAGGTGGGGCGGGTGGCACCCGGTGCCAGCCGATCCGGCCAGGGCGGCTCGGACAGCGCAGCGAGCGGTCGCGTCAGCGTCACGATGTCGGTCACCAGCTGCGCCGCCTCCGGCTCCGTCTCGGCGAGTCTCACCAAGTCCAGGAACATTCCGAGGGTCTCCAACTCCTCGCTCGGGAAGTCCCCTGTGGTCCGAGGATCCTGAAAGTCCGCCGCAGCGGCGAGGGCCCAGGGTGTCCGCGTCACCTCGAACGCCTCGGGAAAGAACTCGAGGGCCAGACCGGTGAGGTCGCCTGATGCTCGACTGCGTCGCTGGAGCACGTCGCCGAGCGCTCGAGCCTGGCAGGCGGCCGCCGACATCCCTTGGCCGTACACGGGATTGAAATGACAGATCGCGTCACCCAGCGGCACCAATCCGTCCGGGAAGCGCTCGAGTCGCTCGAAGTGGCGTCGTACCGATCGGGGGAACCTGAACGGGGCGGGGGTCGTGATCAGTTCGGCCGTACTCACCAGTTCGTCCCAGATGGGCCATGCCAGAGACCGCCCGAAGTCCCTCCAACCGGCGACGTCGCTGGGCGGGTGGTCTTCGTAGCGTCCGCCCAGGCCTGCCAACCAGGTATCCCCCTCGACCCGCACCAGGTACCCGCCCCGCACGATGCTGGACTCAAGCCTCGGAAAGACGAAGAATCCGGCACCACCGATCGCATCCGGGTCCGAGGGTCGGAGCATGGCGCTGGCGTAGGCGAAGTCGCAATTCACCACAGACTCCGCGGGAGCATCGAAGCCGAGAGCGGGGAGCCAGTTGACCGACCGTGCGTTTCGGCCGGTGGCGTCAACGACGATATCGGCTGACAGCCGCTCTCCCCCGTCGACCATGACGCCCGTGACGCGCCCGCCCTCGCTGAGGGGCTCGCGCACGAGCGCACGGTAGCGGGTGCGTACGTTCGGGAGGGCCTCGACCCGGCGGCGAATGCAGTGCTCGAGCAGTCCGCGTGACATGAAGTAGATGATGCCGTTCGGTCTGGGTTCGGGCTGGTACGTCCCGAGGTCATAGGACTTGCCCTCTGGTCGGAAGACGAAGAAGTCCTGACCTGCGACACACCGCACAGCGCCGGCAGCTTCGAGATCGTCCGCCAAGCCGGGAAACAGATCGCAACCGATGTTCAGCCCTCCCGGGAGCAGCGCGTGGAAGTGCTTCCCTTGAGGAACTCCACTACGTGCGTCCGGCCGCTCCGGAATGTCATCGCGATCCATCAGGAGGACGTGATCGAAGGTGTCGGCCAGGACCCGAGCCGAGAACAATCCGGCCATGCCGCTCCCCACCACGACGGCATGCTCGGCCATCGTGCTCAGACCCACGACGAGATTCCTCCAGTCGTTGGAACGACTCGGCCCCGGCTCGGGGCGAATTCCCTGACCGACGTCCTCGTCCTCCACCTAGAGTTCTCGCTCATGAATCAATTCTCCCACCGTTCGATCAGGACCAACGGCATCACGATGCACGTCGCCGACAAGGGGGACGGGCCCACCATCGTGCTCTGCCACGGCTTCCCCGAGCTCTGGTACTCGTGGCGCCACCAGCTGGCGGCCCTGGCCGAAGCGGGGTTTCACGCCGTCGCGCCCGATCAGCGGGGGTATGGCGGCACCGATCGGCCGCAAGCAGTCGAGGACTACGACATCATCCATCTCACCGACGACCTTCTCGGACTCCTCGACGCCCTCGGCGAGGACCAGGCGGTCTTCGTCGGCCACGACTGGGGTGCTCCGGTGGTCTGGAACCTAGCGCTCCGTGCCCCCGAGCGCGTCCGGGCCGTCGTGGGGTTGAGCGTGCCCTTCCTACCCCGAGGCGATACGGACCCCATCTCCCTGTTCGAGGCCATATTCGCCGACAACTTCTTCTACATGCTCTATTTCCAGGAGCCCGGAGTGGCCGATGCGGATCTCGGCCGCGATCCTCGAGACACCCTCCGCCGATTCATGTCGGCCATCTCCGCCGACGGCGCCGCCGATGCCTTCCGACCCCTGCCCCGACACGGTACGCGGCTCGCTGACTGGTTACCCGATCCCGGCGTGCTCCCGGAGTGGCTGACGGAGAGCGATCTCGACTACTACACCAGGGAGTTCACACGGACGGGCTTCACCGGAGGGCTGAACTGGTATCGCAACATGCGACGCAATTGGGAGTTGACCGAGCACCTGTCCCGGACCAAGGTCGTCGCCCCGGCACTGTTCATCGCCGGCGAATTGGACCCCGTGGTCACGATGGCATCGCCGTCGGGGATGGAGGAATGGGTGCCGGACCTCCGAGGCAAGGTGATGCTTCCGGGCACCGGCCACTGGACGCAGCAGGAACGGCCGGCCGAGGTGAACGAGGCATTGGTCGACTTCTTGTCGGGCTTGGACTGACCGGAGGGACGGCGACCGAGCAGGAGGCAGGGGCATGGCTCATCGCAGCCAGGCGCTTACGTCATGGGTGGCGGCCCAAAAGTGGTCCCGACTCGTTGGTACATGATGCAGCCGTCGCCTCCATCGCGTTTGGCCTCGTACATCGCCGCGTCGGCCATGGCCACCAGGCCCTCCGCATCGAGTGCGGGATCCGACGACCACGCCACGCCGATACTGGCCCGACATGACACAGCGCCGGACTTGAGACGGACTGGATGACCGAAGGTTCCGGCCAGTCGATTCGCCGTCTTCATCGCCTGCTGTGCATCAGTGATACCGGGCCGGATGACGAGAAACTCGTCGCCCCCGATCCTGCCCACGATGTCTTCGGCGCGCACCGCCCGCAACAGCCGTCGGGCTACGACACCGAGTAACTCGTCGCCGGCAGCGTGGCCGAATGTGTCGTTCACTTCCTTGAACCTGTCGAGGTCGACGAAGATCACCGCCGGCCTGCCCGAGGTTTCTGTCTCGGACAACATTGTCTCGAGAGCAGCCAGTGTGGAGGCTCGATTGTGACACCGGG
>Ga0209415_10021065_pt1 | contig 10076 bp, 8 predicted proteins | sample PeaSoiSIISIP2007_FD_187696 | JGI IMG/M metagenome (GOLD analysis project Ga0209415, IMG submission 187696) | Peat soil microbial communities from Weissenstadt, Germany - SII-SIP-2007 (SPAdes) (version 2) | ecosystem: Environmental > Terrestrial > Soil > Wetlands > Peat | place: Germany... | reverse complement strand
CCGAGCGCCTTCGCGGGGCCGCGGCAGGCGGCGGGGAGCCTGCGGACGAGGTCGGACGCCGCGCCATCGTACACGTGGTAGCAGGCGTCGGGCTTGCCGGCGTTGTAGAGGGGCGCGCCTGCCTCGATGGCCGCGCCGAGCATCTTCACGCTGAGCTTCTGCGCCTCCTGGGAGCAGCCGTCGAGGAACGGCAGCGGGTGGTGCGGCACGCTGCGCCTCGGTCTGGGCGCGCTCGCCTCGCGAAGGTTCGCTATGAGCGTCGCGAACTCGGAGAAGGCCATCGGCGCGGGCTTCTCCATCATCGGCACGAGGTAGCGAACCGGCATCCCGAAGGCCAGGTTCTGCCCGCCCTCGACGACGGCGGTGGCGACGCCGATCACCTCGCCGTGATCGTTGAACAGTGGACCACCCGACGAGCCCGGCGCGATGGGCGCGGACACCTGGAGCACCTCGAGGCCCTTCTCCACCTTGCGGCGCGCGCTGACGAGGCCGTTGGACACCGTGTCCTCCAGCCCCATGGGGTTGCCGATGGCCACCACAGGATCGCCTGCCCGCATGGCGTCGCTGTCGCCGAGCACCAGCACCGGCAGCCCGTGGGCCTCGACGCGCACGAGGGCCAGATCGTGATCGGGGCTCGCCGCGAGGACCTCGATGACCGGGAGCTCACGGCCGTCGCGCAGCGTGACGACGACGCGCGGCCCGCCGACGACGACGTGCAGATTGGTGGCGATCCAGCCGTCGGACCGGACGATGAAGCCGGTCCCCAGCGTGCGCGCCGTCCGCATCGTGACCACCGACGGGAGGGACCGCGCCGCGATGTCGGCCGGCGTGAGCGAGCGCGCGGCGGGCAGGGCGTGCTCGGGAGGGGCAGCCACGGGCGTCGCGCGGGAGGCGCACCCGAGGAGCACCGACGCCACCATCGCGACCATCGCCCGCATCGAGCGGTCAGTGTGACACATCGCGGCGACTCGTGAGCGGAGCGGAAGGAAGGGTACGCTCGGGCTCGACGTACCCTACGCTCGTACCCGGAGCCCCTCGATGACCCGTTCCGCCTCTGCCATCTTCCCCCTCTCCGCCGTCGCCGCCATCCTGACCGCCTGCGCGGGGGGAAGTGGGCCCGTCCCCGGCACGAAGTCCGCGGCCGACGTCCAAGCCTCGGGGCTCTCCCAGACCGCCGTCGGCAAGAACAAGTGCGACCCCAAGTCGGCGAACCGGCCGTTCGTCATCGAGTGGGACGCGACCGACATGTCGAGCTTCGAGTCGCGCGCGTCGAACGACGTCGTCTTCGTCAAGTACGAGGGGTGCGATCTGCAGATCGTCGACGGCTGCACGCAGGACTCCGTACGCGGGTCGTTCGGGTCGTACAAACCGGTCGAGTGGACGAGCGGCTCGGTCGAGTCGCTCGACATCAACAACGACGGCGACCTCTACGCCAAGCTCCCCCTCGGCGCCGCGACGCTCGGCGGACGCGTGGAGGGCGGCGAGAAGTTTCACATGGAGTACTTCGTCAGCGGCACCCGCTCCGCCACGCGCGAGTCGGTCAACCGCGGCGACATCGCCCGTGTCGCGGCCTGCAAGACGGCCACGCACTTCGTCTACTCGTACAACCTCGGGGCGTTCGCGCTCGGATCGCAGTCGTCGATCAAGGGGTCGATCGATGGAACGGTGTGGGGCTTCGGCGGGGGCGCCAGTCGCTCGTCGTCGTCGAAGGCCGAGAAGGCCGGCGGTGTGCTCGCCAGCTGTCGCGGCGACTCGGCGAAGGACACCGCCACGTGCCGCGTCCCCATCCGCCTCACCCTCCGCGAGATCGCCGAAGGCGACAGCGCGGAGACCGCCGAGGCCCAGGCTCCGGAGACGCCCGAGGCGAAGAACCTCGCCGGCAAGCTCCTCGCGCGCACGGACCGCGAGCACAAGGCCGCAGAGCACGCCGACTCTGCGCGGCTGAAGGCCAACTCGCGCGACGGGAAGGGTTGCCTCGCGGAGCTCGACGAGCACGACAAGCTCGACCCGCGCCCCGAAGGCATGTCGACGACCGCGGGCACTGCCTACTCGATGACGCGCGCCCAGTGCCTCATGCTCGCGGGGCAGTGCGCGCCGGGGAAGGTCATGTACCGGAAGGCGCTCGAGAAGACCGGGGGCGCGAACCTCGGGCCCGAGCAGATCGACCGGGCGGCCGACGGGTTCGCGAGCATGAACTGCCAGGGCGGCTCGATGGCGCCGCGCGACCAGCTGCTGAAGGCGCTCTTCGACCTCAACCAGGGCGCGTATATGCAGAAGAAGACGACGGCCGCGTGCGACGCCGCCTACCAGACGGCGAAGCGGCTCGTCCCCACGGTGAAGCCAAACGACGACGACGACACGCAGGTGAAGCAAGCCGGGGCCGCGCTCCGTACGTCGGGCCCCGCGTGCTTCGCGAAGGCCGGCGACTGCGACTCCGCGTGGAACGCGTGGAAGGAAGCGTGGAAGCTCGACCCTCAGCTGTCGCCACAATCGAGGAGCTTGAACGACGACGCGCTGCGCCGGGGGTTCGAGGCGGTCGTGCGGAAGTGCAAGGGGCCGTAGCTCGGGCGGGTAGGCTGTGGGGGTGCGTTCCTCGGGGGACATGGTCACGCGCTTCGGGTGGGTTGCGTGGAGTCTCGCGGCCTGCCAGCCGGGCTCGCCGTCCGCGACGGCCCCGGCCCCCTCGGCGGTCGCTTCGCCCGCCCCCGCCGACTCCTCGCCCTGTGTCGCCACCATCGCCGACCACCAGCGCAGCGTCTCGGCTCACCTGGAGGCCGTGCGCGCGAAGACGAGCGCGCGAGACGGCGCCGGTTGCCTCGTGGAGCTCGACGCCTACGACCGCGAGGCCTGGGACTCGAGCCCTTCGACGAACCCTTCCTCGGCGATGGCGATGAGCCGCGCCATGTGCATGATGCTCGCGGGCGACTGCGCGCACGGCAAGGAGCTGTACCGCGCCGCGATGGCGGCGAACTCGGGGGCGACGCTCGGACCGGAGATGCTCGACCGGAGCGTCGACTCGATGGGGAGCCTGTACTGCCAGGGCGCCGCGCTCGAGCCCCGCGACGCGCTGCTGAAGGCCGTCATGGATCTGAACCAGGGGGCGTACATGAGCACGAGCACGAGCGCGGCGTGCCAGGCGGAGATCGATACGGTGAAGCGCCTGGTCCCGGTCGTGAAGCCGCGCAGCCCAGACGACACGCAGGTCGCCCAGGCGCCGGCCATCCTGCGCGCCGCGGGGCCGGAGTGCCTGGCGCGCGCGGGGGACTGCGAGGCCGCGTGGCGGGTGTTCCACGACGCGTGGTTCGCGGAGAAGTCGTTCGACGAGCCGACGCTGAGGACGATGTTCGGGAACGTGGTCCGGCGGTGCGGGGATCCGTAGAGCCTGGGGTCGGGTCGAGGTCGCTACTGCGCGGCGTCCTCCTTCGTCCACACCGACAGTGCGCGGATCACCCACGCGCCGTCCTTCTCGACGAAGTGGAGGTCGACGGTGCGCCTGTCCTGACTCGCGCTGCCGTCGCGATCGATGGCCTTCAAGCGCGCCGTGGCGCCGACGAACGCGGTCGTGTGTGCGCCGTCCATCTTGATGGCGACGTCCGTGAGGTCCACGTCGAACGTGCGCACGTAGCGCGGCGCGCCCGCCACCAGCTCGGCCAGATCGCGCCTGCCCGCATGCCCCGACCCGAGCTCGCTGAGCTCGGGGATGGTCACCCGCGCGTCCGGCTCGAAGAGCCCGTCGAGCTCCCCGCTCACGTGCGCGAGCCGCGCGATCGGGCTCGCCTCCTGGTCCGCGTCGGTGATGCGGACCGCCGAGGCGAGGTGCGTGAGCTGGGCGCGGATGCGCGACTCGTCGGTGGGACGCAGCGCGAAGTAGCCGCCGGCGGCGAGCGCGACGAGGACGACGAGCGGCCACGCAGGCGATCGGATCAGGGCCCGCACACCAGCACCAGGTAGTTCCCCGTCGGGAACCCATCGTCCGCCTGCGGCGTGCAGCGCCACCCGGACACGCACGAGGCGTCCGTGAAGCAGACGTTGGTGCACAGGTTCTCCTGGCACCAGCCACCGAGGCACTGCATGTCGCTGCTGCACGAGGTGTCCTCCGCGTCGGTCCCCGGCCAGGGGAAGCACGCGAAGTACATGTCGCTGTCCTGGAAGTCGAGCTGGCACCCGCTCCCCGTCGCGCACTCGGTCGACGAGCCGCACGGCTCGACGCAGTAGTCTTGGGGCGAGCTGGGGTAGCAGAGGCCCCCCGCGCACTGGTTGCTGTCGTTGCACGGCGCGCCTCCCGTGCTGGCCCCGCCCGGGGGTCCGCAGAGCGCGGTGAAGTGGGTGTCCAGGCTCACGGCCCCCGGGAAGCCTCCGAAGGCGCACTGGGATCCCTGCGCGCACTCCGCGTTGGTGCTCTGGAACGAGCAGCACGTGTCGGCGCACCTCTCCGAGGCGCAGAGCCCCGCGCGGCACTGGGCGTTCGATGTGCACGTCGAGCCGGCCATCCCGGTGCCCAGCGTGGAGGCTCGTCCCAGCCACGCCGGGTCGACGCAGTAGTTGCCGCCGACGCCGCTCGCGAAGCACACCGTGCCCGCGTCGCAGTCGACGGAGTTGCAGCACGGCCTCGTGCAGAAGCTCGTGTTGCCGGCGGCCTGGTAGAGCGCGGGGCCCACGGTCTCCGAGAGCGCGCAGACACCCGACGCGCAGTCGGAAGCGTGGTTGCATGCGCAGAGAACCCCCGTGCACGCGGCGTCGACCTTCACGCCCGTGTCCCCGGGGTGTCCGCTGTCCATCCCGGGCCGGCTCGTGTCGTCGCCGCTCGCCTCGTCGGTCGACGCCTCCGAGGTGTCGCCACCGTCGTCGGCGGACCGGGAATCGAGGTCGGGGATGTCGTACGTGCACGCGAAGCACGCGACGAGCACGGCCGCGACCAGGACGGGCGCCGTCCGCATGCAGACACTGTAGCTCTCTCCCCGCAGACGCAATCAAAAGGGCATCCGGAACGTCACTCCCTGGCCGCCGACGGCCACCGAGGGGCCGCCGGCCGTCGAGGTCGTCGGAGCCGGCGAGGCCAGGAAGAAGATGACGCCCGTGGCGGCGAGCCCGCCGGCCGCGATCCAGGCGATCCAGGTCCCGGTGCGGAGCGTGGACGCCTGATCGCGCAGCGAGGCATCGGTCGAGCCGCCTGCGACGAACTGGTTGCGCGCGCTGAGGCCTACCTCGTAGAGCGCGATCGCCACGCCCGACGCGACGGCCGCTCCTCCGAGAGCGATCCAAACGGGCGTGCGATCGGGGGACGCGGGTGGTGTGCCCTCTCGATGCGGAGGTGCAGGGTTGTCGTGAGCGCGGACGCTGGAGTCGGACGGCGCGAGCGCGGGAGGTGGGGAGTCTTCGGGCGGTTCCCCGAGCTTCACGAGCTGCTCCACGCCGGCGCGCACGACGACGGTCCGGGATTCGCCGCTTCCCGTCGGGTACTCGACGCGCAGGGCATGCTTGCCGGGCTCGACGTGGGTGCTCACCGAGGAGCCGGGCAGGTCGACGTCGTCCAGCGTCAGGCGCGTGCCGCCCGGGGAGGTGAAGGACAGCCTCCCCAGCGTCTGCTCGAGCGCCCGCAGGCGACCCGTCGCGTCCGCGCGCTCCGCCGCTCCGAGGTCGCTCGCTTCGAGGGCTCGCGCGTATTCGTCCGCGGCGCGGATGCGCTCTCCTGCGCCTTCCCACGCCAGCCCCGCGTTGTACGCCGCCGCGCCACGCGGAGCGATCCGGTAGGCCTCGTCGAACGCACGCGCGGCGCCGCGGAAGTCCTTCCGCTGGTAGGCCTCGGAGCCCGCCTCGAAGCTCCGGGCGGCCGGGGACTTCGCGTCGCCCGCCTGCGCCTCGCGGGTCGCGAGCATTCCCGTCAGCGTCGCGGCCAGGGCCAGCGAGGCAAGGGGGGATCGCGCGAGGCGATGCATCCCCCTAGTTATACGGGCTCGGCGCGAGCGGCGCGGCCGGCGCTGTCGGGTGAGGACCGGCCGCGCGACCCGGCGGGCCCTGGGGGAGCAGGCGGGACGGGAACTCGAGGCTCACCTCGGCGGCGCCCGCAGGCACGGCCACCTCGACACGCCGCCCGTCGCTCGCGAGGGCGTCGATGGAGAGCGATAGCCCCTGGTCGAAGCCGGCGAGGTCCACGTCGACGACCATCGACGGCCTCGCCACGGGCACGAAGCGCCCGTTCACGCGCAGCGATGCGATGGTCGCGTTCGCACTGAGCCGCAGCTTGCCCGCTGCAGGAGTCGCCGGCACGGCGCTCGATCCGGAGGATCTCGCCGTGCTCGTGGGGACGGCCGAGGCCATGCCCGCGGGCTCGTCGACCGGGCGAGCGTCGCGGTGGTCCGTCGAGAAGCGCCAGGCCGCGATGGAGGCGACCAGCGCTGCAGCGACGACGGCGCCACCGACCATCACGCGGGGGCCGAAGGCCGGGGTCCTCCTGCGCTGCGCGACCACCGAGACCCCGTCGGTGACCTGCGGTGGCTCCTGCTCCGCTGCCACTGTCGGGAGGAGCAACGTCGGCGCATGCGGAGGGTAGACGGCGGCCGTCATCTTCTCGGTCAAGCCGGGCAGGACGCGCTCGACGCGCGTGCGCTCCTTCTCGTCGCGAACCGCCCGCGCGCGCGCCACTTGCTCGCGCCGGGCCGTGAGGCTGGGCCCGACGTGCTCCGCCATCCACGCCGACACCTCATCCACTTCCGCGATGCCGATGGTGGCGCGGCACGCCGTAGCGAGCTCCTTCGAGAATGCCTGGGCCGTGGCGCAGCGGTCCTCGAGGCGCATCTCGAGCGCGCCCGCCACCGCGGCCTCGATCTCGGCGGGCACGTCGGGCGCCACGGTTCGCAGGAGCGGTGGTCGGACCGTCGCCACCCGGAGCATGGTGGCCATCCCGTCCTCGCCCGTGGCCGCGTGCAGCCGCTGGCCGGCGAAGAGCTCCCAGGCCACCACGCCGGCGGCCCACACGTCACAGCGTCGATCGAGCGGCGTCCCGTGCGCCTGCTCGGGCGACATGTACGCGATCTTGCCCTTGACCACGCCCGAGCGCGTGTGGCTGATCCGCGTCGCCGCCTTCGCGATCCCGAAGTCGGCCAGGCGTGCCACGCCGTCGGCGCCGACGAGGATGTTCTGCGGCGTGAAGTCCCGGTGCACCACGCCCACCAGCGTGCCGTCGTCCGCGCGGAGCTCGTGCGCCGCGTGGAGTCCGGCCAGCGCGTCGAGGAGGATGCGCGCGGCCATCGGGGTCGGGATCGCGCCGGCGCCCCGGGTCAGTCCGGCAAGCGTGTCGCCGTCGATGTACTCCATGACCAGGTAGAGGCCGTTGGGATCGTCGCCGACGTCGATGACGGAGACGACGTTGCGGTGGCGGATGCGCGCGGCGAGCTTGCCCTCCTCGACGAGGTCGTTCGCGAACTCGGTGCTGGAGCGCAGGTGCGCGTGCGTCAGCTTGAGGGCCACCTCGGTAGCGAACCCGCTCGAGCCCACGGCGCGCGCCAGGTACACGGTCGCCATGCCGCCGCTGGCGATGGGCAGGAGGATCTCGTAGCGCCCGACGCGGTCGGGGACGTTCGCCGAGGAAGGTTCGGATGATGCGCCCACGACGAGCCTGCCGAGGGAACTTACCTGAGATATCCTTCGCGGGGAGGCATGGCTCGTCGAAACCAAGGGATTGCCGCGGGGGTGGTGCTCGGGATCGGTTTCGGGATCGGGCTCGGCGTGGTCGCCTGTGGCTCGTCCAGCTCCAGCGGTGCCACGCCACGAGACGGTGGAGCGTCGGGGGGCGACTCCACGGCGCCGCCCGGCGACGGCGGCACCGCGGCCGACACCGGGGGGCACCCGGGTGACGCGGGCGGCTCCGGCGATGGCGGCAACCCCGGAGGCGACGCGGGCACGTCGACCGGGCTGCACGTCGTCATGGGGTCCGGAGGATCGCCGGGTCACATCGTCGACGGGTCGGGAAAGACCGTCCAGCTCCACGGCGCCGACCGCTCGGGCACCGAGTACTCCTGCCTCTCGGGCGCCTTCTTCGACGGCCCCGCGGACCAGACCGCCGTCGACGCCATGAAGGCGTGGAACATCGACTCGGTCCGGGTGCCCCTCAACGAAGACTGCTGGCTGGGCATCAACGGTGTCGCGAGCGCCTACGGCGGAACGAACTACCAGAACGCGATCGGCGGCTGGGTGAGCCTGCTCACGCAGAACGGGATGGTGGTCATCCTCGATCTCCACTGGACCGCGCCGGGCACCACGAAGTCCACGGCCCAGGAGCCGATGGCCGACGCCGACCACGCCCCCACCTTCTGGTCCCAGGTCGCCACGATGTTCAAGGGCAACGGGTCGGTCATCTTCGATCTGTTCAACGAACCGTTCATCACCGACTGGACCTGCTGGGTCAGCGGCGGCTCCTGCGCTCAGCTGAACGGCACCAGCTACCCGGTGGCCGGCATGGCGTCTCTGCTGAAGGCCGTGCGAAGCACCGGAGCCCAGAACGTCGTCATCCTCGGCGGCCTCGCCTACTCCAGCGACATGTCGCAGTGGGTCGCGTCCGTGAACGGCATCCCGAAGCTGCCCGCGCCGCTCGACGGCATCAGCATCCAGAACGTGGCGGCCTCGTGGCACGCGTACGACTTCAACTCCGAGCAGTCGGGCTGCCCGAGCCAGTACAACGGGTACTCGATGTCGCTCACGTGCAACTCGGCGCAGACGACGGCGATGAACACGTCGGCGACGAGCGTCCTCGCAGCCGGCTTTCCCCTGGTCATCGGGGAGTCGGGCATCTCGGCGTACAGCGCTTCGACCGCCGCCATGTTCACGGCCACGCAGCTCACCGATCTGGAGACCTGGTATGGGGCCTTGCTGACCTGGGCCGAGATGCAAGGGCAGGGATACCTGGCGTGGTCGTGGAACACGGACACGCCGCCGATCCTGCTCACGGACTACACGGGGACGGCCACGCCGTACTTCGGGCAGACGTACCAGGCGCACCTGAAGCAGTTCTGAACTGGGTGACGAGACGCTCCGGGGGCACCGGGGGGGTCGACCCGGCGCTATCAGGGACCCATGTCCTTGCGTCGGCTCCTTCCGGCGTCGGCCGTCGTCCTCCTACTCGCCGTGGCGTGCGCCAGCGGCGGCGACCCCGGTACCGGCGGGGGCGACGACGGCGGCGCGGCGGGCGAGAGCGGCGCGGCGACCGACGCGACCAGCGGGGGGCAGGACTCGAGCTCCCCGGGGAACGACGCGGCGATGTTCGCCGACACGAGCGGCGGCGTCGACTCGAGCCCGGGCGGCGACACGGGCGTCGTCGAGAGCGGGACGGAGGGCGGCGCGGACACGGGCGGCGTCGAGACGGGCGCGGACGGCGCCACAGACAGCGCCACGGAGACCGGCACCGAGAGCGGGGCACCGGACGCCTCCACCGACGCCGGCAATGACGCGCCCGTCGGCAACCCCAACTGCCCGACGACCTGCGCCGGTTGCTGCGACACCAACAACGTCTGCTACACGACCCACACGGACACCGAGTGCCCCGAGAACAACTCGCCCGGTATGCTGGGCCAGCCGTGCGTGGACTGCACCGCGATGGTGCCGCCCTTCCACTGCATCCTGGACATCATCGAGTACGTCTGTTTTCCGTGACGGGCCCGGCTCGGGGCTTTCAAAACTGCCCGTACACGAACGGCTCCGGCTTCGCGCTCGCGGCGAGGTGGATCGCCATCGCCGCCGCCGCGAGCACGAGGCCCTGCACCACCGCGGGCGTGCGAACGAACACCTCCCGCGCCCGCGCTTCCCAGTCCCTCGGCAGGAAGTGTAGCGCCATGGCCACCGCGATGACGGGCACCACCTTCGGCGCGATGTGGCCCATCGTCCACGGGCCGTGGGCCATCTGCTCGAGCGCCAGCGTGGCGTGCGCGAACGTCGGCGCGCGGAAGAAGATCCACGCGAGGCACACGAAATGGAACGTCGCCAGCGTCGCCACGACCCGCCGGACCGCGCTCCCCTTCCCGGCCGGCCCGGTCTCCCCGCCGCGCGACCGCTGCCACATGCGCGCGACCGCGAGCGCACCACCG
>Ga0209415_10021064_pt1 | contig 10077 bp, 7 predicted proteins | sample PeaSoiSIISIP2007_FD_187696 | JGI IMG/M metagenome (GOLD analysis project Ga0209415, IMG submission 187696) | Peat soil microbial communities from Weissenstadt, Germany - SII-SIP-2007 (SPAdes) (version 2) | ecosystem: Environmental > Terrestrial > Soil > Wetlands > Peat | place: Germany... | reverse complement strand
GCGGCCGGGTCCTGCGCAACGGGCGCCCGTGAACCGAGTCAGGGCCGGAAGGCAGCAGCTCTCAGCGGCGCCGTCCGTGTGCCGCAGCCAACCTGGCCGTCGCACCGAACACCGAGCCGTGTCCCGGGCCGGGCCCGCTTTCGGGCCCACCCCCCACCGGTAGGCTGCGGCGGTGGCCCCCGAAGGCGACAGCGCATCGACGCCCTACCAGTCGCTTTACCGGCGCTTCCGCCCGCAACGCTTCGCGGAGGTGCTCGGCCAGGAGCACATCAGCTTGGCTCTCAGAAACGCCGTCCGGGACGACCGGGTGGGCCATGCCTACCTGTTCAGCGGCCCCCGGGGCACGGGCAAGACGTCGACGGCCCGGATCCTGGCCAAGGCCCTCAACTGCGCGGCCCCCGACGGCGGAGAGCCGTGCGGCGTCTGCGATTCCTGTGTCGAGATCGCCCGAGGGACGTCACTCGATGTCCACGAGCTGGACGCGGCCTCGAACAACGGCGTGGACGCCATGCGCGAGATCGTCTCGCACGCGGCACTCGGAACGCCCGGACGCTGGAAGGTCTACATCGTCGACGAAGTCCACATGCTCTCGACGGCCGCCTCCAACGCCCTCTTGAAGACCCTCGAGGAACCTCCCGGCCACGTCGTCTTCGTCCTGGCCACCACCGAAGCCCAGAAAGTGCTGCCCACCATCCGCAGCCGGACCCAGCACTTCGAATTCCGGCTCCTCGGACCCGACGTCCTCGTCGCCCTGCTCCGGCAGATCCGCGACGAGGCCGGACTCGATCTCGGGGACGACGCCGTCGACGCCGCCGTGCGCCGGGGCCGGGGATCGGCTCGTGACGCCCTGTCGGCTCTGGACCAGGTGGCGGCGGGAGGGGCGGTCGACGACGAGCTCGACATGCTCGGGGCTCTGGCCGACGCGCTGGCCGAACGCGATCCCGGGGCCGCCCTCGTCTGTGTGGCCCAGGCCTCCGAGGCGGGCCACGACATGGCCCGGTTGGCCGGGGCCCTGGCCGACCATCTCCGTCAGGCCTATCTCGTCTCCGTGGCCCCCGACCTCGTGGCTCTGCCCGAGACCGAGCGTCCGCTGGTGCAGGACCTGGCCAAGAAGATGGGCCTCGCCTCCGTCGTCCGCCACATGGAGGTGCTCGGAAAGGCCCAGGTCGACATGCGCGAGGCGCCCGATCCCCGCGTCCATCTCGAAGTCGTCCTCATCCGGCTGACCCATCCCGAGGCCGACGACTCGCCTGCCGCTCTCCTCGAACGGATCGAACGCCTCGAACGGTCCCAAGGCGACGGCGGCCCCGTCGACCCGCGGCCGGACCCGCCGCGCCGACCCGAGAAGGCGTCCTCGGAACCCGCTCGGCCCACCCCCCCGGCGGTGCCACCGGTGTCGGCGTCGGCGCCCCCACCTCCGGCGGATCCTCCCGTCGTGGCCGAGACCCCCTCCCCCGAGGCCGAGGTGAGCGGTCCGGAGTTGGCCCGCCGTACCCTGGGGGCGTTGCCCCCGTCGTCACCGGCCGGTCGGGCCAGGAGCAGATCAGTGCCGCCGCCTCCTCCGCCGGCGCCGATCGCCGCCCCTTCGTCACCGGCTACCACCGCGCCACCGGCCACCACGACGGCCGAGCCTTCGGCCGGAATCGTCACTTCGCCGGCCGCCGCAACCGTCACCCAGGAGGTGTCGCGCGACGCCTTGGTGGAGTTGTGGGGTGACAGCCTCCTGGCGTCGTTGCCCAACCGGGCCCGGGCCCGATTCCGCGTCGGCCGGTTCGTCGCCGTCGAGGGCGGCACCGCCGTCTTCGCCCTCCCCAACGAAACCCACCGCTCTTACTGCGAAGAGGTCCGCCTCGACGTGGAGACGGCGCTCGGCGGCCACTTCGGCATCCCGGTCCCTCTGCGGTTGGTGGTCGACGAGGAGACGGACACCGACGCGCCGCCGCGCCCCGCGGTGAGGTCCACGGGGGCGAATGTGTCCGCGCCCGACGCCGCCGTCGAGCACGACGAGGTCCAGCCCGACCTTCTCGACCCCCACGTCCTGGCGGCGGAGACGCGGTTGGCCGGGGCCGGCCCCACGCCCGAGGAGAGATTGAAGCTGGCCTTCCCGGGCGCCGAGGAGGTCTGACGCGGTGTACACCGCGTCGCTCCAGTCCCTTGTCGACGAGCTCGGTCGCCTGCCCGGCATCGGACCCAAGACGGCTCAGCGCCTGGCCTTCCACATCTTGAAGATCGCCCCCGAGGACGCCGTCCGGTTGTCCGATGCCATCATCGCCGTCAAGGAGCACACGACACTGTGTCCGCGTTGTTTCAACGTGGCCGAAGGCGACCTCTGCGCCATCTGCAGCGATCCCCGTCGCGACGGAGCCGTCGTCTGCGTGGTCGAGGATCCCCGTGACATCGTCGCCGTCGAGAGGACGCAGGAATTCCGCGGCCGCTACCACGTCCTGCACGGATCGCTCAACCCCATCGAAGGGGTCGGACCCGATCAGCTGCGCGTGAAAGAGCTCCTGGCCCGGCTCGACGACGAAGGTCTGACGGAGATCATCCTCTGCACCAATCCCAATCTCGAGGGCGAGGCCACGGCCATGTACCTGGCCCGTCTGCTCAAGCCGATGAACCTGTCGGTGACCCGCATCGCCAGCGGCCTGCCCGTGGGTGGTGATCTCGAGTACGCCGACGAGCTGACCCTCGGTCGTGCCATCGAGGGTCGCCGCCAGGTGGAGGCCTGATCGGTCACACCCAGAGTTCGGGTTGGTCGGGCCCGGCGTCGAGAGCGAAGTAGCCGGGTATCTCGTCGGTGGGGGTGTCGAGATAGATCTTCGCCTCCGGTGGCTGGGCGAAGCGGCCGTGGCTCCATCGCACCTCCACGTGACCCTCGACGGTCAACACCCTGGCCGTCGACCGTTCCCGGTAGGTCACGGTCCAGTCGACCTGCGGCTGCCCGGCCTGGGCGGCCCGGATGTCGAGACGCTGGAAGGCGAACGCCTGGCGCCAGTCCCAGGGACTGGCCACCCGCAGCCGCAGCGACCGCTTGGCATCGGCCCCCAGGAGGAAGTAGCTGGCGTTGCCGATGCGCAGCAGCCGCCACGCCTGGCGCTCCTGCGATCGTTGACGGACCACGTTCTGCTGCCACCGCTCGGCCGATACCTCGCTCACCCGGCGGCACAACGCACCGTAGAGGCTCTGCGCCTCGGCCGGATAGGACCGTCCCGGCAGGGCCCGTCGCAGCCGTCGCCGGTCGACCGCCGACAGCCCCGTCGGGTCTTCGGGGAGATCGTCGAGGCCGGTGGCCTTGCGGCACGCGCCGTACAGCTGCCGGTACTCGTCGGGTGCCGTCCGCTCGTACCAGTCCGTCTGTTCCCAGTCTCCCGCCGTCGCCAGCAGGCCCTCGAACAGCCGGGCCGGTGACGGGTTGGCGATGTTCCGCGACAGGTACTTGCAGCTGACCAGATAGACGTGGTCGATCCGCAGGTCCACGGGCGCGATCTCGTCGCCCGGCGGGCGACGTCCTCCCGTCCACTCGACCAGGCGCGGCCGGCGACCGTCGAGGGCGTCGGGTGCCGCCGCGAACGCCAGGCCGTTGGCGAAGGCGGTGGCGAATTCGTCATTGAAACGCCCGGCACCGTGCAGCTCGCCCAGCCGGCCCCACGTCGCGTCGGAGATGGTCAGAGCTCCGGGCCGCCCCGCCAGTGCCGCCCGCACGTCGGTATAGCCGAACATGCCCAGGGCGGTGGCCAGTTCGGTGACCGTTGTCCGGTCATCGGGCATAGGACCTCATCGGTGACGCGACCTCATCGGTGACGCGGCTTCATCGCGCCGCGCGGGGCCCCTTTGCCGCGTAGGAGCGCAGACGGCCGTGACAGTCGGCCGACTCCAACTCGATCACGTCGAAGACGGCGCTCGGCCCGCGCCTCCGGTCCCTGCCGGTGACCGCCTTCAACGCGTGGTCGCCCGAGCTCCCCGCCGCCGGGGCATCGGTGGTCACGAGAACAAAAGGCGTCTCGGGATGAGACGCATGCACCACGGCCGCCTTTCCCAGTGCCTTCCACAATGTGTCGGCCCGGCGCAGGCCCGCCCGCGTGCTCGTGAACGCCCCCGAGACGTCGAAGTACCACGTCTGCCCGGTGCGGTCCACACCGGAGAAGCTGACCTCGATGCCGTTGCCCACGCGCACGTCGGGGGCCACGTCGCTGAAGCCACAGTGCTCGAGCAGGTGCGCGGCCAGCTCCCGCGCCTTGTGCCCTTCGTCTTTCGCCCGGGCGAGCAGCTCCGTGCCATCGGCCACCGTCGACCGGGCGGCGGCCGCCGTGCGACGCCGACCCTTGCGGGGCCGGCCCTCGGCGGCGACGGCAGCGTGCATCCTCAGATCCTGTTCGGACCGGATCCGTTGCTCGGCGATCTCGACGTAGGCCGTCTCGGTGTCGTAGCCCACGAACCGCCGTCCCGTCCGGACGGCGGCCACCCCGGTCGTGCCCGATCCCATGAAGGGGTCGAGCACCAGATCGTCGCGGTAGGTGTAGAGCTCGATCAGCCGCTGGGGGAGCTCGACCGGGAACGGGGCCGGGTGCCCCACCCGGGTGGCCCGCTCGGCCCCGATCTCCCACACGTCGGTCGTCGCCTCGATGAACTCGTCCTTCGACACCGAGATCTCCGACGGCAGTCCGGCCGCCGCCCGGCGCTGGCGCGTCAGGGCCCGGTCGAACCGGCCCTTGCTGGCGATCACCACCCGCTCGGTCACGTCGCGTAGCACCGGGTTGGCCGGGCTCTGGAACGAGCCCCAGGCGCACGACCCGCTCGCCCCGCGGGCCTTTAGCCAGATCACCTCGCCGCGCAGCAGCAGCCCCAGACGATCCTGCAGGATCCCGATCACGTCGGCCGACAACGACCGGTAGGGCTTGCGCCCCAGATTGGCCACGTTCACGGCGATCCGTCCGCCGGGCTCGAGCGTCCGCACCGCCTCGGCGAAGACCGCCTCGAGCATGGCCAGGTACTCGAAGTAGCTGGCCGGCACGTGCCCTTCGCCCAGTGCCTCCTCGTACTCCTTGCCGGCGAAGTACGGCGGCGAGGTCACCACCAGGGCCACGGAGCCGTCCTCCACCTCGTCCATCTTCCGGGCGTCGCCCAGGATGGGCTTCTCCCCGATGGGGGAGCGGACAACGGTGTCGTCACCGCTCAGCACGGGGGCGGTGAACCGGTCGTAGAAGCCGCTCGCGTCGTGGCTCTCGCGCCGGCCCACGCCGAAGGCGGAGGTGGACGTGGGCTTCCGGCGGCCGGTCATCGTTCGATCATGGGTCGAAGTCATAGTACCGAGGTGTATCGACACGGCCCGGGACCGACCGGCCGTCCAGTGCCCGTCCGATCGCGGCGGCCTCAGGACCCGCTCAGGAGAGCGATCGGACGACCAGGGCGTCGCCCTGCCCGCCCCCACCGCACAGGCTGGCCGCTCCCACCCCGCCGCCGCGCCGCTTGAGCTCGTGCAGCAGCGTCAGCGCCAGCCGGGTGCCCGACATCCCGACGGGGTGACCGAGGGCAACGGCGCCCCCGTTCACGTTGGTGATCTCTTCGGTGATCCCCAGGTCGGCCATCGAGGCCAGGCCCACCACGGCGAAGGCCTCGTTGATCTCGAACAGCGCCACGTCGCCGACCGTCAGGCCCGCCTGGGTCAGCGCCTTCTTCGTGGCGTTGGCAGGTTGCACGAGCAAGGAGGCGTCGGGCCCCGCCACCTGCCCGTAGCCGAGCACCTCGCCCAGAGGGGCGACACCGAGGGAGTCGGCCGTCGCCCGCGAGGTCACGATCACCGCGGCGCCGCCGTCGGAGATCTGGCTGGCGTTCCCGGCCGTGATGGTGCCCTCCTTGTCGAAGGCGGGCTTGAGCGCCCCGAGCGACTCGGCCGTCGTCCCCGGCCGCACCCCCTCGTCGGTGTCGACCACGATGGGGTCGCCCTTGCGCTGGGCCACCGACACGGGGACGATCTCGTCGGCGAAGCGGCCGTCCTTGATGGCGGCCGCGGCCCGCTCGTGCGACAGGGCGGAGAAGGCGTCCTGCGCCTGCCGGCTGATCTTGGCGGCGGCGTTGTAGCGCTCGGTGGAGAGCCCCATGGCGCAGTGGTCGAACTGGCAGTAGAGGCCGTCGTACATCATCGAGTCCACCAGCTCGCCGTCGCCCAGCCGGTAGCCGGCCCGGGCCCCGGGCAGCAGGTAGGGGGCCTTCGTCATCGACTCCATCCCCCCGGCCACCACGATGTCGGCCGCCCCCGCCTGGATCATCAGGTCGGCCAGGAAGATGCTGTTCAGTCCGGAGAGGCACACCTTGTTGATGGTGGTGGCCGGGACCGACATGGAGATCCCGCCCTTCACAGCCGCCTGCCGAGCCGTGATCTGCCCCTGCCCGGCCTGCAGCACCTGGCCCATGAAGACGTAGTCGACCCGGTCGGGCGAGACGCCGGAACGCTCGAGGGCGGCGGCGATGGCCAGTCCGCCCAGGTCCATGGCGCTGAACCCGGCCAGGGCGCCGGACAGCTTGCCGATGGGGGTGCGGGCGCCCCCGAGGATGACGGATCCGGGCATGAGAACCTCCGACCAAGGTCGACGGCCACGTTCCGGGCCGCCTGGTGGCGCTCATTCTAGGGGCCGTCCCGGCCCGCCCGTCGAGCCGGAGTGACCCACGGGTAACCAATCGGCGCCGGGGGTATCGTGCTCACCCATGCACGCCATCCGTGACGCCATCCTGGCCGGGGCCGGTGGGGACGACCTGTCGGCGATCCCGCTCCCGGAGACCTACCGGGCGGCGTACGTCCTACGTGACGAGGTGGACATGTTCGCCGGCGTCGCCTCCGAGGACAAGGACCCCCGCAAGTCGCTCCACGTCTCGGAGGTCGCCGTCCCCGAGCTCGCCCCCGACGAGGCCTACATCGCCGTCATGGCCTCGTCCATCAACTTCAACACCGTCTGGACCTCGATCTTCGAGCCCCTTCCCACCTTCGGCTTCCTCGACCGGCTGGGCCGCGAATCAGTCTGGGGGGCCCGCCACGCCCTGCCCTACCACGTGGTCGGATCCGACGCTTCTGGGGTCGTGCTCAGGGTGGGCTCCCTGGTCCGCAACTTCTCCCCCGGCGACAAGGTCACCGTCCACTGCAACTATGTCGACGACCAGGACCCCTCGGCCCACGACGACTCCATGCTGGCGGCCAACGAGCGCATCTGGGGCTTCGAGACGAACTTCGGCGGCCTGGCCGACCTGGCCGTCGTGAAGGCCAACCAGCTCATGCCCAAGGCGACCCACCTGAGCTGGGAGGAGGCCGCCGTCAACGCGCTGTGCAACTCGACGGCCTACCGCATGCTCGTCTCCCGCAACGGCGCCGAGATGAGCCAGGGCGACGTCGTCCTCGTCTGGGGAGCCTCGGGCGGCCTCGGCAGTTACGCCGTCCAGCACGTCCTGAACGGTGGCGGCACCCCCGTGGGCGTGGTCTCCTCCCCCGACAAGGTGGCCCTTCTCCACGACCTGGGCGTGGAAGCCGTCCTCGACCGCAAGGCGGCCGGCTACCGCTTCTGGAGCGACGAGCACACCCAGGACGAGTCCGAGTGGCGCCGGTTCGGCAAGGACATCCGCTCCCTCGTCGGTGACGACCCCGACATCGTCTTCGAGCACCCGGGACGTCAGACCATGGGGGCATCGGTGTTCGCCTGCAAGAGGGCCGGCACCATCGTCACCTGCGCGGCCACCTCGGGCTACATGATCGAGTACGACAACCGCCACCTCTGGATGAAGCTGAAGACGATCAAGGGCTCGCACTTCGCCAACTACCGCGAGGCCTGGGACGCCAACCAGCTGATCTGCCAGGGCAAGGTCGTCCCGCTGCTTTCGGCCGTCTATCCCCTCGAGAGCGTGGGCGAGGCCGCCTTCCAGGTCCACCGCAATCTTCACGAGGGCAAGATCGGCGTTCTCTGCCTGGCGCCGGGCGAAGGTCTCGGAATCGACGACCCCGACCTCCGGGCCCGGGTGGGCGAGGACCGCATCACCGTCTTCCGGAGACACGGCGCGTGAGCGCAGCTCCCGGTGGCGACGGGCCGACGCCGGCCGACCTGCTCACCGCCATCGACCACGTGGCCATCGCCGTCCACGACCTCGACGCCGGCATCGAGCACTACCGCGTCACCTACGGCGTCGGCGTGGCCCACCGTGAACGGGTCGAGTCCGACGGGGTGGAGGAGGCGCTCTTGGCCGTGGGCGGCTCCTACGTCCAATTGGTCAGCCCCACCCGCCCCGACTCGCCCGTGGCCAAGTTCCTGGAGAAGCGGGGCGAGGGCCTCCACCACGTCGGCTACCGGGTGACCGACTGCGCGGCGGCGCTCCAGCGGGTGAAGGACAGCGGGGGGAAGGTCATCGACGAGGTCCCCCGGCCCGGCTCGCGGGGCACGACCGTGGCCTTCGTCCATCCGAAGGGCGGTCTCGGCACCCTCATCGAGCTGGTCCAGGAGTAGCCGGCGCGGAACGAGAAGCGCTCTCCGAGTAGGTAGCCTCGGCGTCTATGGAACACCCGATGTCCCAACGCCTGGCCGACCTCAAGTCCCGCAAGGAAGAAGCCCTGCACGCCGGCTCGCCCCGGGCGGTCGAGCGTCAGCACTCCAAGGGCAAGATGACGGCGCGCGAGCGGATCGAGTACCTGCTCGACGACGGCTCCTTCCAGGAGCTCGACATGCTGGCCCGGCACCGGGCCCACGGCATGGGCCTGGAGGAGAGCCGACCCTACACCGACGGGGTCATCACCGGCTTCGGCGCCATCGACGGCCGTCGCGTCTGCGTCTTCTCCCAGGACTTCACCGTCTACGGCGGCGCCCTGGGCGAGGTCTTCGCCGAGAAGATCCACAAGATCATGGACCTGGCCGAGTCCATCGGTGTCCCCATGATCGGCCTCAACGACGGCGCCGGGGCGAGGATCCAAGAAGGAGTGGTGTCGCTGCACTCCTACGGCCAGATCTTCCACCGCAACGTGGCCGCCTCGGGTGTCATCCCCCAGATCTCCGTGATCATGGGACCCTGCGCCGGGGGAGCCGTCTACTCGCCGGCCATGACCGACTTCATCTTCATGGTGAACGGCACCAGTCACATGTTCATCACCGGTCCCGACGTGGTGAAGACGGTCACGGGCGAGGACGTCACCCTGGAAGAGCTCGGCGGTGCCATGAGCCACGCCACCAAGTCGGGGGTGGCCACCTTCGTCGCCCCCGACGAGCGGACCTGCCTCGACGAGGTCCGCTACCTCCTGTCCTTCCTGCCCTCCAACAATCTGGAGGAGACCCCCGTCGTCGACGTCGGCGACGACCCCGACCGGGGGACCCCCGAGCTCGTCGATCTCATGCCGCCCTCGGCCACCCAGCCCTACGACATGAAGAAGGTCATCACCTCGGTCGTCGACGACGAGGACTACTTCGAGGTCCATCCCCACTGGGCCATGAACATCACCTGCGGCTTCGCCCGTATCGACGGCCGCGCCGTGGGGATCGTCGGCAACCAACCGGCCGTCCTCGCCGGCGTGCTCGACATCGACTCCTCGGAGAAGGCGGCCCGCTTCGTCCGGACCTGCGACGCCTTCAACATCCCGCTCGTCACCTTCGTCGACGTCCCCGGTTTCATGCCCGGCACCGACCAGGAGTACGGCGGCATCATCCGCCACGGGGCCAAGCTCCTCTACGCCTACTGCGAGGCCACCGTTCCCCGCATCCAGGTCATCACCCGCAAGGCCTACGGCGGCGCCTACGTCGTCATGAACTCGAAGTCCATCGGGGCCGACCTCGCCTTCGCCTGGCCGAGCGCCGAACTGGCGGTCATGGGTCCCCAGGGGGCGGTCGAGATCGTCTACCGCCGGGAGCTGGCCGAAGCGGCCGACCCGGTGGCCCGACGGGCCGAGCTCGTCGAGGAGTACACCGAGCGCTACGCCAATCCCTACATCGCGGCGGAACGCGGCTACGTCGACGACGTCATCGACCCCTCCGAGACCCGCCGTGTCCTCGTCCGCAGCCTCCGCCTTCTCGCCTCCAAGCGCGAGGAGCTGCCCAAGCGCAAGCACGGCAACGTCCC
>Ga0209415_10021062_pt1 | contig 10077 bp, 12 predicted proteins | sample PeaSoiSIISIP2007_FD_187696 | JGI IMG/M metagenome (GOLD analysis project Ga0209415, IMG submission 187696) | Peat soil microbial communities from Weissenstadt, Germany - SII-SIP-2007 (SPAdes) (version 2) | ecosystem: Environmental > Terrestrial > Soil > Wetlands > Peat | place: Germany... | reverse complement strand
AGACACACGTCCCCCCGCTCATCGCGTAGTCACAGGTGCCAGCGACCACGTTGCCGCACGAGCGCGAGCAGCAGTCCGCTGCGCTCTGGCAGGGAGCCAGGTGCGACCGGCACGCCGGAGTGCACGAGCCCTTGTTACAGCTGTCCCATCCGCACATCGTGCCGCAGGCGCCGCAGTTCGAGGGATCCCAGGAGAGCTCGACGCACTCGGAGCCGTTGTCCAGGCTGCAAACGACGTCGGCCGCCGGGCACGGGCCTGGGGTCGCTGCGGGATTCGCGCTGCAAGCCGCAACCAGCAACGCCGCGCAGTTCATGGGGCAGTTGGACAGTCGCGGAACCATCGAGGTAGGCAAGATCGCCGACCTGGTGCTTCTCGACAAGAACCCTTTGGCTGACATCCACAACACTCGCTCCATTCGAGCCATCGTGCTCAATGGCAGAATCATGCCCCGAGCTACACTCGATGCCATGCTGGCGGAGGCGGAAGCGTTGGCGAACAAATGAGTCTGTGTGCGAACGAAGCCTCAGACACGACGTCGGTATGTTCTGGAGGTGACCCACGCTGCGATCCGCTGGCGGTCAACTCCCGAATTACGCGCGATACTTCCATTGAGAATCCGTCCCGGCCGAGATTCTCACTTTCCGTATCGGGGACGTTCCGGGAACGATGGAGCCGGATAGCAATATCTCGTATTCTCAAATATGTCCATCGCCGAGGGTCATTATCATTGGCTTCTTTGGGCTCCTCTGGGAGCAGCAGTCGCTCATATCTTTGAAGAATTCGTTTGGCCAGGCGGATTTATGAACTGGTATCGACGGTATCGAGGACGATCCGTAACCAGCATCACGCCTCGCCTTCTCACCATCGTCAACATGGTTCTTCTCGCTGTGTGCGTAAATGCAGCCTTTGCGAATGATACGCCTCTCGGTATCGCATATTGGATCGGCGTCTCGGCTGTCTTAGCGTCCAACGGTCTGTGGCATGTTTGGGCGGCAATCAAGAGGCACGTCTACTCTCCAGGCATGCTCACCGGCATGCTGCTATCTGTGCCATTGGCGGTTTATGGGTGCATTCACTTTTTGAAGTCTGGGTCTGTTTCCGTCTGGAGCGCAGTCACCGCATTGTTGATCGGTGGTTCCTATCCATTGTGGTCTGCGGTTTATCACGCTCAGAGTAGGAGTGCCTCCTAGGGGCTTCCAAGGCCGAACTTCCTATGGCTCAGGCGTTGTTCGCATTGCCGCTTGGAAGCTGACCACCCCCGTGACCGTCGGCAGCCTCGTATATGATTGGGGGGGCGCTCAAAGCTTACACGGAAGCGCCGCGAAAAAGTGAATGGATCATGCCAGAAGCGTCGCCGGCACAAAACACTCTCAAGCGGCTGATCGAGGCCGAAGAGCAGGCGCGGGAAATCCTGAAGGCAGCCGAAGAACGCGCCCAGCAGACGATTGCGCAAGCTCGTGAGCAAGCCAAGCAATCTGTCGAAACCATTCGTGAGGAGGCGGCGAGTCTCTTGCGGTCCAAGTTGGAAGAAGCCCGGGCCGCAGCTGCGACGGAGATGAACCAACGACTGGAGCAAGCCGATGCCGAAGCTCGCGAAATCGAACGTCGGGCGAAGGAACACATCTCCGAGGGGGTAGAAATGGTCGTAGATTGGGTAACCAACAGGCACGATTGAGTGAGCCTCTTTTCTTACGCAGCAGCCCAAGGGTACATCCGAGCGCGGCTTTCCCGGCTTCTAGATCGTGCCACATGGGCTCGCCTTCTGGAGGCCCATACACCGGCGGAACTGAATCAGCTTTCTGCCCAGACCGGAGTAATTCTGCGCGGCGAGGTGGCCGACGCCGGACGCACGCTGGTCCGCTTTCTTCCGCGCGGCGCCGGCGAGCTTGTGGCCTGGTATAACCAGCGCTTCGAAATTGAAAACCTCAAAACCGTTCTCCGCGCTGTGCACTACGGATTAGATCCATCCCGCGTCCGCGCTTCCCTGATTCCCCTGCGTACCACACGCTGGCGCTGCGAGGTGCTGGTGGAAGCTGGATCGATTCCTGCTGTCATCGATCAAATCCGTGAATCTCCTTATGCCAGGCCGCTAGAAAACGCGATGGAGCGCTATCAACAGGAGCAGCGGTTGTTCTACCTGGAAATCGCCGTCGATTTGTTCTATTTCCAAAAACTGGTCCGGCTCATCGAATCGCAAAGCGGAAAGGACGCGGCTGACGCGCGGCGATTCCTGGGCCGCTCAATTGCGGTCCAAAACTTGCTCTGGGCTTATCGTTATCGAATCTATGGCCGGATGACGCCGGAGGAAATCATCAATTACACCTTGCATCGCGCCTTTGCGGCGGGGCTGGACACGGTTCGGCGCGTGGCGCTTGGATCGCCGCTTGCAGTAGAAGCGGAGCGGTTGGGCTTCAAAATCTCGCCGGGGCTTTCTGAAGTCGAGGGCCTGACTGAGATCGAAATTCTGGCGGAACGTGAGCGCTTCCGATACGCAACGGCTGCTCTCAGGCGACCGTTGTTTCAGCTCCGTGGCGCTCTGGCCTACCTTTGGCTGCTCGAAGCCGAAGTCCGCGATCTTACGGTGATTGTGGAAGGGAAACTTGCGGGATTGCCGGGTACGGAAATTGGCCGGCGGTTGGTGCGAGCCGCATGAGCATGCTCGCGCCCGAGCCAATGCTGGAGACCAATTTGTTCGTGCTCGCGCCTGATCTCGAGGCGGTAACGAACGCTCTGGCGCGAATGGAAGCCTTGCATTTGGAAGATGCCGTGGTGGAAGGCTGGATGCCTTCCCCCGAATGGATCGATTTGGCCAACCGCTACAGTGGCCTTACACTACGTCTCAGCGAAATGCTCAACGCGCTCGGATGCAAGCCGGTCCCCGGATCGGAGCCCGAAAGCGATCTGCATCCATCGCGAGATTGGCGCGACATTGAAGCCCGGCTCATCGCTTTGGAAACTTCGGTTCAGTCCTGGCAGCTGCGACTCAAAGAGACCGAGCAGGAGACGGAGACGCTGAAGCTGGGAGAGTCTCAGGTCGAGCTCTTGCTTCCTCTGGATGTTCCCGTCGAAGACCTGCGCGGATTGCAGTATCAAACTGTGACGATCGGAATCATGCCAGCCGGAAACGTTCCACGCGTGGCCGAAGCACTGTTCCAGATCCCATTCGTCCTTATTCCGCTGCAAACTCGAAAAGATCGTGCGCTGGTGCTCGCCGCCAGTTCCACCGACAACGCCGCAATTCTTGACCGAGCTCTGAAGAGCGCATTCTTCGAGCCGATCGCATTGCCGCCGGAAGCTCTGGGCCGGCCCGAGCAGGCACTCGGAGCGCTGAAGCGCAAAGCCCGCCAGATCGAGGAGCGTCTGAAGGATTGCGATCGTGAACGCCAGAAACTGTCTTCCGAGCTTTCACCCGAGCTCAGTAGCTTGTGGGGACGGGCGGCGGCCTGCGGAAAACTCGCGGAAGCCATCCGCCATTTCCCAAAACACGGAGAGGTCTTCCTGATTTCGGGCTGGGTGCCGGCCAGCGACTTGGATCGAGTAAGAAAGGCTGTCGACAGTGCCGCCGGCCATCCTATCGCGATGGAGGTGCTCAAGGCCGACGCAAATCGCCAGAGCGTTCCTACTCTGGTTCGAACCCCGCGCTGGCTGCAGCCGTTCGAAGAACTGGTCACCACTTTTGGGCTCTCTTCTTACAACGAACTGGATCCGACACTAATCGTCACGGTGAGCTTCCTCATCATGTACGGAATGATGTTCGGCGATCTGGGACACGGTCTGCTGCTGCTACTCACAGGCTTGTGGATGCGTAGTCGGAAATTGGATTTTGGAATTCTGGTAGCGGCTTCGGGAGCAAGCGGAATGTTGTTCGGCCTGCTTTACGGCGCGGCATTCGGCCACCAGATCATGCGCGCCGGCTGGCTGCAACCCCTGGAAGGAATCTGGACGGTTCTGCTCACGGCCGTTGCAGGCGGCGTAGTGTTGCTCAACATCGGTTTTGCAATGAATCTGGTGAACGCCTGGCGATCGAGGGACTGGCCGCGCCTGTTCCTGAAAAAAAACGGCCTGGTCGGCGTTGCTTTGTACTGGACGCTGCTAGGCGGTGGGCTGGGCGTCGGCTTCGGGAGGCTGCCAACCCGCGTGTTGCTCCTGATTCCCGTGCTCTGCGCGCTGCTGTGGATTCACGAGCCGCTCGCCAACTGGATCTGGCGCCGTCCCTCCGCGCCAATGGGCGAAGCGTTGGTCACTGGTTTCTTCGAATTGTTCGAAACCGTAACCGGCTATGCCAGCAACAGCCTGTCATTTATAAGGCTGGGAGCCTTCGCGGTAGCGCATGAGGGCCTTTCCGGATTGGTGGTGAGCTATTCTAGGGGACGCTGGGGATGGCTTGTGCTGCTCCTCGGCACGATTCTGGTGGTCGGATTCGAGGGCGTGATCGTAGGCATTCAGGCGCTGCGGCTGGAATACTACGAGTTCTTTGGAAGATTTTTTGAGGGCCGAGGGCGCCCATTTGTGCCGCTCTCAATTCACACGGGAGGACGACATGCGACCTTGGGTGTTCGGGCTTGAAGGATTTAACATACTTTTGCTGGTGCTTGTGCTGTTTGTACTGGCGCAATCCGCTCATGCCCAGGAAACTTCGGCTGCCATTGCCACTACGAGCTCCCAGAATCGTTATCTTGGCGCCGCGATAGCCACCGGGCTGGCGGCCATAGGATCGGGGATTGCGGTCGGCATTGCCGGCGCCGCGGCAATCGGCGCGATCGCGGAGAAGCCTGAGTTGCTCGGGCGGACACTGATCTTCGTGGGTCTGGCCGAAGGCATCGTCATCTATGGATTGATTGTTTCCTTCATTATTTTGAGAGGCTGATGCCGGGTCAAAAGATTGTCGTGGTCGGGGACCAAGATGCAGTCTTCGGCTTGGGCCTGATCGGCCTGGAAGGACACGCAGTGACAAAGATTGAGCACGCCCGCGAGGTCATTCGGAAGGCCATGGCCGACCCAGACACCGCGCTGATCCTGCTCACGGAAAACTGGTCCGAAGCGCGGCCTGACTCGATGGACGAATCCGGAGCTCTCGTGGTCGAGATCCCAAGCACAGGGCCGACGATGCCATCCATGGCGCTCGAGGCGCGGATCGAGCAGGCCCTGGGAGTTCGTTTGGAGCGCTAAATGGCAGCAATCCTTGGAGATCCGGAAGCTCTCGCAGCGGAAGTCAGCAGGCGCGCGCATCATCGGGCTGTAGAGATCGCCGAAGAAGCAGGCCGGCGGGCAACTGCTATTTTGGAAGGCGCCAAACAGGAGCGCGAATCCATCCGGCGGCAATCCAGCGAGGCCGCAGAACGCCAACTGACCTCACTAGCCCGAAGAAATTCCGCCCGCGCCGAACTGGAAGCCCAACGCCGTTTTGTCGCCCTTCGGGAGGCGCCAATCGACCGCGTCTGGGAGGCTGCGGAGGAGAGGTTGCACGGTCTCGTGCAACTGCCAAGTTACCTGGACGTCCTCAAGCGTTGCGCATTTGCCGCCGCTCGTGAGCTTGAAGTAAGTGAGTTAGTCCTCGCGGCCGACCCAGTTGGTCATGAGTTACTCTCGCCAGAGATTTTGGGGCGATGGTCTAAGGAGGCCGGAGTCCAATTTCACCGCGCGCAATTGCCTGCCGCCACGTGGGGAGGGTTGCTTGCTACCAGCGGGCGCAGCCGGTTTGATGCGACCTTTCCCACACAATTTGCCTTGGCGCATGAGGCGCTGCGAGAACGCGTCTTCCAAACCTTGTCTCAGGAGACTCCATGACCCGCAGCGGATCGCTGACCTGGATCAGCGGCCCCGTTGTCAGGGCGCGCGTCGAGGGCCCGCTCAGCGTGCTGGAACAGGTTCAAGTGGGCGAAGCCCGTCTGGCTGGCGAGGTAATCGCGCTCGCCCATGACATCGCGACCATTCAAGTTTATGAAGAAACGAACGGCTTGCGGCCGGGTGAGCCGCTGTATGGAACAGGGGCACCGCTCTCGGTATCTCTCGGTCCGGGATTGCTTGCGAACACCTACGATGGCCTCCAACGGCCTCTCGCGGTGGTGCGCGATCAGCAGGGAATCTATCTGCGGCGTGGCTCGCAAGCCGACGCTCTTCCTTCAAGAAACTGGAAGTTTACGCCCCGGGTACAACCCGGCGACGTGGTCCATCCAGGCACTTTGCTGGGTACAGTTCCGGAGACTCCGCTGATCGAGCATCGCGTCTTAGCGCCGCTTGGCGTCCAGGGAAAGCTGATCGATCTCGCGCAGGAAGGTGATTACTCGCCAAACCACATAATAGCGACCGTCGAGGACCCTGGCGGCAGCCGGCATCCGATCACGATGATGGAGCGATGGCCGATCCGCTCCGCGCGCCCGGTCCAGGGACGGCTGGAACCATGGACTCCCTTGATAACTGGACAGCGCGTGCTGGACACCTTCGCGCCCCTGGCCAAAGGCGGAACAGCGGCAATGCCTGGACCGTTTGGCGCCGGCAAGACGATTCTGCAACACGCACTCGCCAAATGGTGTGATGCCGACGTGATTATCTATGTGGGCTGCGGTGAGCGCGGCAACGAAATGGCCGAAGTGCTGGATGAATTTCCGCGGCTCATGGATCCGTCGAGCGGACGGCCGCTCATGGAACGGACGGTCCTGATCGCCAACACCTCCAACATGCCGGTAGCTGCGCGCGAGGCCAGCATTTACTTGGCAACCACCATTGCCGAGTATTACCGCGATCAAGGTTACGACGTCGCGCTAATGGCCGACTCGACCAGCCGCTGGGCCGAGGCTTTGCGTGAGATCGCCGGGCGACTAGAAGAGATGCCTGCCGAGGAAGGCTACCCTGCGTACCTACCGAGCCGAATCGCCGCTTTTTATGAACGGGCCGGCCGCGTCCAAACGCTGGGCGGGACGGAAGGATCGGTCACCATGGTGGGCGCTATCAGCCCACAGGGCGGCGATTTCACCGAGCCGGTCACACAACATACCCAGCGATACACACGGGCATTTTGGGCGCTGGACCGCACTCTCGCCAATGCCCGCCACTATCCCGCGATCAACTGGCAGACCAGCTATAGTCTCTACTCGGACGCGATCGCCCCTTGGTGGGCAAAGGAAACCGCGCCGGATTGGCAGACGCTTCGGGACGCGGCGGCGCAAATTCTGGAGCAAGCCTCGCGGCTGGAACAGCTCGTACGATTAGTGGGCGCGCAGGCCCTGCCGGATCGCCAGCGCTGGATCCTGGACGCGGCGCGGTTACTGAAGGAAGGTTTTCTGCAACAGAGCGCGCTGCACCCCGTGGATGCGTATTGCGCCCCTGCGAAACAGGTGGCCCTATTGCGACTCTTCGTTGAACTTTACCAATCGGGCCAGCAGGTGATCGAGTCCGGGGCAACGCTCACGCGAGTGCGCCAGCTTATAGACGTTCGACGCCTGGTGCAAATGAAGGAAACGGTGCCGAACACCCAGGTGGATCAGATCACGCACATGCTGGATGACCTGAAGGCGGGTCTGAACGCGCTTGTTCCAGCGGAGTTGAAAATCTGATGCGCGAGTACGTCGGTGCCGATCGTATCGAAGGCCCGCTCGTGGTGGCCGAAGGCTATGGAAAAGCAGCGTACGGAGAACTGGTGGAAGTTCACGCCGCCGATGGCGTACGGCTGGGACAGGTCCTGACAACCGGCGAAGATCTCGTCGTGGCTGAGCTGTGGAGCGAAACTGCCGGCCTGCAGCCTCACGAGCTCCTGTTGCGCTTTCGCGGAGAGACATTCCATACCGGTGTGTCTCGGGAAATGCTGGGCCGTGTCTTCGATGGGCTGGGCAGGCCAAGAGACGGATTACCGCCGCCGATGGCCGAAGCCCGAGTCGATATGCACGGTGCTCCCCTGAATCCCACAGCGCGTGCGTATCCGCAGGACTTCATCGAGACCGGCATTTCCGCGATTGACGGCATGAACACGGTGGTGCGGGGGCAAAAACTCCCGATTTTCTCGGGCGCGGGGCTCCCTCACAATGAGCTGGCTGCTCAGATCGCTTTGCAGGCGCGTATCGCCGAGGAGTCCGAAACGCTTGCGGTCGTATTTGTAGCGCTCGGTGTTTCGCACGACACTGCCGCATATTTTCAGCAGCGGTTTGAAGAATCGGGGCTGCTCGCGCGAACCGCCGTATTCCTGAATCTGGCCGACGAATCTCCGCTGGAACGGATGGTGACGCCGCGCGTCGCGCTGAGCCTGGCCGAGTTTCTCGCTTTCGAGCATGGGTACCAGGTTCTGGTTCTGATGACCGATATGACGAACTACGCGGAAGCTTTGCGAGAGATCTCGTCGCGGCGTAATGAGGTGCCGGGGCGAAAGGCTTATCCGGGCTATCTCTATTCCGATCTGGCGGAGATTTTTGAGCGCTGTGGGCGGGTGCATGGCCGCCCGGGTTCAGTGACGCAGATCCCGATCCTGACGATGCCCGGTGACGACATAACCCATCCGGTGCCGGATTTGACCGGTTATATCACCGAAGGCCAAATTGTTCTCAGCCGGGCGCTGCACCGGGAGGGAATTTACCCGCCGATCGACATTCTGCCGTCGCTCTCGCGTCTCATGAAGAATGGAATCGGCGAGGGTCGCACTCGCGCGGATCATCCGAGCTGGTCGGCGCAACTCTACGCCTCCTATGCTCGAGTGCAAGAGATCCGGGCCATCTCGGTCATCATCGGCGAGACGGCCCTCACTCCGGTCGATCGGGCCTATTTGGAGTTTGGCCGGCAATTCGAGCGGCGCTTCCTAGCCCAGTCCGCCAACCAGGGCCGCTCCATTGTGGAAACGCTGGATACGGGTTGGGAGGCTCTCTCTCTGCTGCCGTCGAGCGAGCTGACGCGCATCAACGAAGCAGACCTCCGTCTCCACTATTCCGGCAAACTCGAAGGAGCGGTTTCGCAATGATTGATCTGGACCAATTGCCGCCCACACGAGCCGTGCTCCTTGACCTGCGGCGCGAACTCGATCAAGCCGTCCAGGGTCACGCCATCCTGGAGCGCAAGCGGGAAACGCTGTTGCGCGAGCTGTGGGACCTGTTCGGCGAGGTGAAGCACACCGAGCGGGCCGTTCGCGAACGCTTCGCGCTGGCATACAAGGTGCAACGAGAAGCGCGTCTGGCGATGGGAATGGACGCTATGCGCTTTGCGGGCCTCTCGCCTGCAGCAAAAACGGAATACTCAGTCGAGGTCCGTAGCGTCATGGGCGTCTCCTTGCCGCTCGTTACGATGCGAGTGGAACCGCTGCCGTTTCCCTATAGCCCGGCCGGCATCAGCGCGGTTTTCGACGAGCTTCGGACCAGGTGGATCGAAGTGGGCCAGATCCTGGGCTCGTGGACCGAGATCAGCGGTTCCGTCTGGAGAGTCGCGGCCGAACTTGAACAAACCCAGCGCCGCGTCAATGCGCTTGAGAATTTGCTGATTCCGAAATATCAAGCAGCCATCCGACGCATCCAGGTGGTTTTGGACGAACAGGAGCGCGAGAGTTTCATGCGGACAAAGCGCGTGAAAGAACGGCGGGAGCGCTAGAGTGGAACCTTTATTCCGGCACATTCTCGTCCCCATCGATGGATCGGAGCCCTCGCTTCAAGCCGTAAGGATGGCGCTACGTGTCATTGCGCTTTGTCCGGCCTGCAAGATGACAGTGCTCTATGTGATCGACAAATTGGTCCTCAATGAGCTTGTCCGCTTTAGTAAGCGCAGTGAAGTGGAAGTGGAGGCGGAGCTGGAAGAGCAGGGCCGGCGCTATTTGGAGCTTGCCCGCAAAGACGCGGAGCGCCAGGGCCTGGCGGCACAGTGCCAGTCGCGCAGGGGTGATCCGTTCGAAGAGGTGATCGCTGCTGCTAGCGACTTGCATGCCGATTTGATCATCATGGGGCATACGGGGAGGCGCGGAACCAGCCGTGTGCTGATCGGTTCCGTGACCCAGCGCGTTCTCGACTACGCTCCTTGCCCGGTGCTGGTGATGAAGTAAAGCTAGTCGCGCAGTAGGGCTCTTGGTGCTCCAATGAAGCGGCGGTTGGCAGCGCTTGCAGGCCCAACCAT
>Ga0209415_10021061_pt1 | contig 10077 bp, 11 predicted proteins | sample PeaSoiSIISIP2007_FD_187696 | JGI IMG/M metagenome (GOLD analysis project Ga0209415, IMG submission 187696) | Peat soil microbial communities from Weissenstadt, Germany - SII-SIP-2007 (SPAdes) (version 2) | ecosystem: Environmental > Terrestrial > Soil > Wetlands > Peat | place: Germany... | reverse complement strand
CGAAACCGCCAACTCGGCTGAAGATACCGGCCGCAGTGTCCGCTAAGCGCCAGAAGCGGACATAAGCCGCGTGCCCGAACGCAGACGTGCCGGGCGGCAGCCTGTGGGGGAAAGCCGGTGTCCGGAATGCGGTTTGGCGGACGCTGATGCGACGTCGGCTGTTGCCGACCAACCTACGACTTCAGAGCGGCGACTATCACTTGGTCCGCGTCCCTGAGCAAAACGTCGATGAGCGCGAAACCCGCGCCTTGGACTAGACGGGTCCAGCCGGCAACGGTCAGGCCTTCATCGATGGCATTGGCGTCGCGAGGACCCCACAGCGCAGTATGGTCATATCCGAGAAGCGCATTTGCCCTTGACCAGAACCGTTCCCAAGCCTCGCGCGAGTATCGTGCCGGCTGACTGGCCTTCCATTCCTCGAAGCCTGCCGCAAACTGGACCTCGGGAGTGGCAGGTTCAGCGAACAGGAAGACACCGCCGCTGCGCAGGAGGGCGTGAATTTCGCGGACCAGTTGTTCTGCGCGCGCGACGTCGAACCAATGCAGAGCGTTGACGGTCGCGATGGCGTCGTAGTCTCCGGACAGACCTGCCTGCCAGCCGTCGTCCCGCAGGTCGGCGATCACGATTTCGCCAGGAACGTGATCCCGTCGATTCACGCCCGCGCAGATCGACGAGAGGAACACATCCCTGTCGATGAAGTCGATCTGCGCATTCGTGAATTCGCGTCGCACGGCTCGTCCCACGTCGCCTGGGCCGCAGCAGAGGTCGAGAACGCGCACGGCCCGATCACGCGGAAAGGGAAGCGCCGAGGCGATCAGCTGAAGATCGCGGGGTTTTGAGACGCCTTGCTCAGCCCACCATAGCGCCAGCAGCTCGGCCAGATGGCCGCTGATCCTCGTTTCGATCCCGGCCTGGCTGATGGGAGGGGGTTGCATGGGGTGGTGCTCCGGGTTTCGGATCACCGGTAGCGCCAGGTGCGCTTGGCGGTATTGTAATTATTTGACCGCCTGGGAGCGGGGCGTCAGGCGACGTCAGACACCCGGCGCATGAACTCCGTCGGCGTCGCGCCGGCGAATTGGCTGAATTCTTTGATGAAGTGGGACTGGTCAGAGTAGCCGCAGTCGGCGGCTATGTCGGCCCAGCTGACCGCAAAGCTCGACCGATTATCGGGTGTCAGGGCTTCGATGTATGGTTTGCTGCCGGATTCGCCGCACCTGTTCCGGCTAAGTCTGTTGAGCGCTCGCAGCACGCGATTGAAGCGCAAGAGCCGTCCAGCCGCCTTAGGCGAGACTCCAATGCATGTCCGAAACTGGGTGATTAGGGCGCGATGACTACACCCGATCTCCGACGCAAGGGCTCCCAGCGGGAGGCGGCCGTCGGCGGCCTCGAGCTTGCCCCAAGCCGCGGCGATACCGCTTGGGGCGGTTGCTTGCGCCACGCGCTCGGTGATCAGAGCTTCCATTGTGGCGAAGCGCTCGTCCCAACTCCGAGCAGCGCCTACTCGGCTCATGACGAGGCCAGCCAACTTCGGATCGAGCGCGCTCAGTTCGACCGACCGGCCCCGAATCAAGTGCATCGGCGCCTGGAGAAAGTGATGGGCGCCAAGGGGAGTGAGCCGCACGACCATGAAATCGCGCGCACCGACAGCTTCGCTCAGCCGGTAGCGGTCATGGAGGCCGACGATCCAGGCGCCGTCACGACGGGTGCACTCTTGCGGCTCTGCGGTGTCGATCTCCCGATGCGGGGCGCCAAAGTTCAAGATCAAGGGGATCTCGGTCGATGGGAGGTGTCGTTCTCGAATAGGTTTCGGGAGGAGACTCGAACTCGTCAAGTATCCTCGGACAAACGCCCGAAGATGCGGATGTGCACCGCTTTGCGCTGTCCGCCATCGTCCCAGCCCGAAGGTTTGCTCGTCTATCTGCATGCCTTGATCCAGCCCAGAGCGACTGTTTCCACCGGAATGCACTTTGTTTGAAGCCGCAGAGAGTCGTTTTGGTGGGCCGTCGGCGTCCGGATGGACGAGCCGCCAGTGTTCGTTTCCGAGCCGGCCTGGGCAAGGTTCCATCCGGAGCGGATCTCGCGCCGCTTCAACGATCGTCCAACTCATGCTTGCGGCTCATACTGTTGTAGGAGGTTGAGATGCCAATTCAGGACCGCATCACCGGCTTCTACAGTGCTATCGCCGAGGGTTACGAGGCCCACGCCGGCAACGTCCCCGGCTTCGGAAGCGCTGAGCACCATGCGTGGGAGCGCCTAATTGGTGACTTGCTACCGTCCCCGCCGGCCGACGTGCTCGACGTCGCCACCGGCACGGGCTTCCTGGCGCTGATAGCGGCCGCCCAGGGCCACCGTGTCACCGGCGCGGACCTCGCTGAGCCCATGCTGTCCCTCGCCCGCCGCACGGCCGAGGCGCGGGCCCTTGTCGTCACCTTCACCCTGGCGGACGCGGTCGCTCCCGGCTTGCCGGCGAGGTCGTTCGACGCAGTGACCAGTCGCCACCTCTTCTGGACTCTGCGTGATCCGCAGGCCGCGCTCACCGCTTGGCATGAGCTGCTGCGACCGGGCGGCCGGATGGTGATTATCGACGGCTTCTGGTTCGATCCCGATACAGAGCCGGAAGAGGGCTTTTTCGAATCCTTTTACGACCGCGATACGCGCCACAGCCTCCCGGGCTGGACGCACCGCGATGTGGACTCGATCCTCGCAATGGTTGGTGCTGCCGGCTTCACCGACGCGCGCGCCATCCTGCTGGAAGAGATTCACCGCCTCGCCGAACATCCGCCATCGGAGCGACCGTCCTACGCGGTTACGGCACGCAAGCCCGCTTAGTCTGTGCCTAGCTACGTCTGCCCATGCGAACCGTCCTGCCATCCGGTTGCGCGCCGTCTTCGAGTCGGGCCTGAGCTGGAAGCAGAGGGTGGGGCCGGGCCTATCCACCATCACGGACGGGTTCAGGGGTTAGGCCGAGTTTTCCCAGACGTGCAATTTCGCCGGCGTCGTATACGCGGACAGAATTGCCGTCCAGCGCCTCTGCCCAGAACCGGGCAAGAAGGGCGGGACGTATTGAGTCGACGACGATCTCCTTGAGCTTCGCCATAGCCAGCTCAGCGCAAGGCGCGCGACCGCTGGTGTGGCGGCTTTGCGCCACGCACGGACGTTGGCTCACGTCGCGACGGTCGTGGTTGGCTCAGCCTGGGATGCTGGCGTACGGGTGCGCGTGTAGTCGGAGACTCAACCATGCAGTACAAAGTCGGGCGCCTTATCGATCACATCCACCTGCGCGCGCGCGACCTGAAAGCCTCTAAGCGCTTCTACGAGGCGGCCCTTGGCGCGCTCGGCCGACGCCTTCAGGACGGCGGCGAGTATGCATATTGCGACGAACTCTATATCGACGCCGGGGACCAGCCGAGCCGCATTCATCTGGCTTTCCAGGCGCCCGACAGAGAGGTTGTGAACACGTTCTACACGGCCGCCTTGGCTTCCGGCGGTCGCGACAACGGGGCGCCAGGCGATCGCGAATATCACACCGGCTACTACGCCGCGTTCGTGCTCGATCCGGACGGAAACAACATCGAAGCGGTGTATCAAGGCCCAACGACGCGCTCCGCCGAGGCCATCACGATCGACCGCCCCTGAGGGAAAGTGATGCTGCGGCCCGACGCATGGGACAGACAGCACTTTCCGCACGTGTTCGACCCGGAGCCTCCAGAGGACGGCTAACGCATGATCGCGTGGTAGACCGGGCGCGGGTAGCCGGCCTCCCGCACGCTCGCCGCGACGAAAACGGCCGCTCGGGCTTCCGAGCACCTCGGAAGTGCGGTATTTTCCGCCTTAACTCGGGGTCATCCGGGGAATGTCGGTTCAGGGAGATTCGGAATGAGCAGATTCTGGGCTTCCCTGGGCTCGCTTGTCTTTTTCGTAGTCGCGCCTGGAACGGTCGCCTTCTATCTGCCCTGGGTGATTTCGCGCGGCGAGATGCAACCGGCTTTCCTTGGACTCGACGGAATCCGCCTTGCAGGCACGGTGCTGGTGCTCCTCGGACTTGTGCCCTTGCTCAATTCCTTCGTTCGTTTTGCCTTCGAGGGGCTTGGCACGCCGGCGCCGATCGCACCACCGCAGCGCCTCGTCGTCACCGGCTTTTATCGCCGGGTGCGCAACCCGATGTATGTTGGCGTGGTCGCGATCATACTTGGCGAGGCGCTGTTGCTCGGCGATGTGCGGCTGCTCTAGTACGCGGTCGCCGTTTGGCTCAGCTTCCATCTGTTTGTGCTTGGCTACGAAGAACCAGCACTGCGGCAAAGTTTCGGTGACGACTACAACAGGTATCGTGAGAATGTCCCACGCTGGCTGCCGCGCCTGACGGCGTGGAAGGTTTGACCCGAGCCTATTTCACCGAGCCAAGCGAGAATTGCCCTGCCGGTCGCCGTCGAGCGCCGGTGCCGCTGGTCGCGTCGTCGTCATAGCCAGACAACTTGATCGCCAAAGTCTCCCGTTGAAGACGTCGAGGTTGGTGTGTTCGAGTTGAAGAGACTGGCAAGATTGGGCAACCGGCAGCGTTCCCGACCAGCGCCATTGCCAATCTGGGTCGTCGCGACCGGCCGCGAGATCGGCGCTCTGGCCGGGCCGTCGAGCGCTGCAGTCGCGTACTCCCCGGAAGGACGGCTTGTTAGCCACTTTCAGCTGTTGGTTATGTCTGCTTTGAGTCACAAGCAGTCATAGCTCGCGGCCCGTTACGGCACTTTGAGCCGGGTATCGCCAATGTCCGGTTTCCCCCCATATCCGACATTCGGAGAGTCTGCTCTCGGGTATATCGGTTCACGCGATCGTGCCGCCGCTGGCCGCCCCGCTGAACCCGGCCTCAACCATTCTGAGGTGGGGTGCGGGCGGAGGGCGACCGCCAACGAACGAGGCATCAAATGCCGCCGCGCGACCTCTTCCGACCCTCAAGAACACCCTGGAACTTGGGACGGCTCATCGGCCCAAAACCTCCGCTGAAGGCGAAGCACATCTGGGCCATCCGCGAGCAGCTAAGGAACGCTGGTCACCTGCGTGACCTCGCTCTGTTCAACTGTGCGATCGACTCCAAATTGCGTGGCTGCGATCTCGTAAAGCTGCGGGTGAGCGATGTCGCGCCCCGGCGGCGAGGTGCGCGAACGCGCGACCGTCATCCAGCAGAAGACCGGCCAACCGGTGCCATTCGAGATCACCGCGCCGGCGCGTGAAGCGTTGGCTGCGTGGCTAGTTGTCCGTGGTGTCCGAGCCGACGATTGGCTATTCCCCAGCCGCAACCGGGCGGGCGACCACATGAGCACGAGGCAATACGCGCGCCTGGTGGACCGCTGGACGACGATGATCGATCTCGAGGCGCGCGCCTACGGCACGCACAGCCTGCGGCGGACCAAGGTCGCGCTTGTCGACAAGCGCACCGGCAACCTTCGGGCCTGCCAGCTGCTGCTCGGGCATCGCAAACTCGAGAGCACAGTGCGATACCTCGGCATCGAGGTCGACGACGCCCTTGCGATGTCCGAACAGACCGAGATTTAGACTGCCCGAAAGCAGACTCCGGGATGGTCCGCTAAGGGGGGAAAGCGGACATCGGCGGCGTAGCCCGCGCCAAGCTGCGCGGTGGCGACCAGGATCTGGCCGTGCCATGCGGACGTTGAGCGGCATCGGTGTTGGCCGGCAAGCGTGCAGCCTCAGCGAAGCCTGGCCGCTAGTCATGCAGCCGCGCCCGCCACCCGCCGTCGGGATCGGCGTCGATGCGCCAGACTTGACGCAGCTTGTCGTGGAACTGTGGCAGCCAAAGGTTGCCGTCGGCGAGCGCCGCAAGGTCGCGGCCGGCGCGATCCGACAGCCAGGCGATGAGGCGGGCGCGATGCGGCCTGGCGTTAGCCAGTGCCGCGGCGCGAATTTCCAGCGGGTCGGGGACGCTGGTTCGGTAGGTCTCAACCGCCGCCTCCACCGCGCTCGCCGCTGGTTCGACGATGGTGACATGGCCGGGGTCGTACATCACGTCGCGACCTCCTTCGGACCGAGTGGTGACCAGAGGGATTCCACACAAGGCGTACTCCACCGTCGCGTTGGTGGCCCCCTCGATCGCCGACAGCAACAGACCGCACCGCGACTGGCTGAGCAGACGTCGTACGGCATGGGCATCAAGGAACCGGTGCCCGCCTTCGGACGAATAGTTGACGTAGCGCAGCCCCCGGTAGCGCGCGGCCAGGTCCGCGATGGAGTCGGTGCTGCCAAACACCGCAAACGTGATCAGGGCCAAATTGTTCACGCCGTGCGCCAGCTCGTGCCGTTTGAACGCGTCCGTACGCGCATTGTGAACGGCGTCGTACAGTTTCGGCTGCTCAAGCTCGGGATAGTACAGCCGTTCGTCGACGAACGCCGAGTTGCAAGCCCAGATCGCACCCACGCCTCGCGACCTGACCAGCGCGGCGTCTTCCTCGGTCGCGGCCAGCGACCACAGCCTGGCGTTGGGATGGTCTCGTCTCAGCGCAGTGTTCAGCTCGGCGAGCTCGCCGAGCAGATCCGCTATCCTCCAGGCCGGCCGCGTCACGATGTGGCACTCGCGCCCCTGGGCGAACTGGAGGGCCATTCGGGCACCCCACACCGCGCCCCACCCGGCCGAGATCACGCACACCAGCGGATCGCGCCAGAGCACCAGGAAGGTCGTCGTCGCGATCTGCTTACTCTCGCTCAACGGCGCTCCCCCGCCGGCCAACCTCGTCTACGGGGTGGCATATCCAGAGCGCGTTGTAACCGGACACGCCGCGGAAGTGATGGTCCGCTTCGGGTCGAGAGCGGACGTTGGGTTCCTGCCCGAGAGCGGACATTCTGGGCCCAGCCAGCTAGGAACGTGGCGGCGCACAATAGAACAGTCAACATGTCGCGCTCACCGGGATCGAACAGCATGAAGTTAAGCTGCGCGTTTGCACTGGCGGTAATCGCCTCGATCTGTTCCGCAGTCGCCCACGCGGAGCCCACCGGTTGGCAGCCTGCTCCGGGTCATATCCAGGTCCCGATTTGGCCGGGCCCAGCCCCGGATCCGCAACCGGTCCCTGGCCCCGAGACCTGGACGAAGGGCGCGGTGACGAACGTCACCCGCCCGACGATGACGGTCTATTCGCCAGCGGTATCGAACACCCACGCAGCGGTCGTCGTCATTCCAGGCGGAGGTTTTCAGTTGCTGGCCATCGATCTCGAAGGAACCGAGATTTGCGATTGGCTGACGTCCCGAGGCATCACCTGCATCTTGCTGAAGTGGCGAGTGCCAAGTCCCCCGTATGATTGGCGATGCGATTGCCGTCCCCACAATCTGGCGATCTCGGTTCCCTCGTTGGAGGACGTCCAACGGACCTTGAGGTTGGTGCGCACTCGCTCGGTGGAGCTGCGGATCGATCCGCGCAAGATTGGCGTGATCGGGTTTTCGGCAGGCGGATTTCTGGTGGTCGAGGCGAGCACGCACTTTGACGATCGCCTCTATCCGCCGACGGACGCCGTCGACCAAGAGAGCGCCCGTCCGGACTTCGCGATCGCGATTTATCCTGGGCACCTCGGCATGGAGAAGGACAGCATCGCGCTGAATCCCGATATCGCGAGCGCAATCACGTCGAAGGTGCCTCCAACCTTTCTTCTCCAAAACGAGGACGACCACGTCGACATGGTCGAAGATGCACTGAGCTACTACATGGGGCTCAAGAAGGCGGGAGTCCCAGTTGAGTTGCACTCGTACGCTCAGGGCGGCCACGGCTTCGGGCTCCATGCGAAAAAGCTTCCGGTGTCGGGGTGGCCTCAACTGGTTGAGAAGTGGCTCGGAACAATCGGCGTACTTCACGAGTGAACCGAGCACCACGATGGCGGCGGCTAGGGGGGCGATCGCGAGGATCGCTCCTTGCTGACCCGGCGGTGGGTCTGCTTTGGGTCGGAAGCGACGTCTGGCCCCTGCCCGAGAGCGGACGTTCGGCCACCTTTGTGCGGGCCGTCCTGGAGCGCGTCAGGGCGGGATGAGCGGGCAAACTCAAGCCGCGCGAACCAGCTTCGCGGCGCAACGCGCGAAGGTCCGCTTTGGGGCGTTAGCAGACACTGGGACATGGCCGGACAGCGGACATTCGCGCTGGCCGCCAACGAGCCCGCCTGAAGGTCCGACAGCAATGCCGGCTAGTCGCGCTGAAAGATCAACACGCCGCGGTCTTTGATCGCCGGCCAGACCCGCAGATCGGTCTTCGGCTGAGCAAGTCGCAGATCGACCTTCACGGGGATTACCGTGCCGAGGCGTTCCGTCCACCAAGCTTTGTTGAACATCGCATATGCGATGGCTTCACCTAGCTCCTCGCCCGGCAATGGCTCGACTAGAAAGCCAAGGTCGAGGTCGGGCACAAGATCCGGGGCTTCTTTCGGCGTGCGTAGCCCCGTCGCCCTCGAACCGAAGACCCAGACGCGCGTAATGCGGGCTTCGCTTGCCGCCCACGCCTGCACCGCCTCAATCCAATCTTGGGGAGTCTCGAAAAAGAGATCGGCCACGCAGCTGAAGACAGCACCGATTCCCGGCTCGCGCCACCTTGCCCTCAGCCGTCGCGCTTCATCGGGATGACCTTGCCGCCTTCCTTCAGGCCGTCGAGGTAGTCGCTCCACCACTGCGCCATCTTCACCCGTTTTTGCCAGTGAGCGCCGCGGTGGTAGGCGGCGCGCACCGTGTCGGTGTCGCCGTGGGCCAAGGCGCGCTCGATGGCGTCCACGCTCCACTTGCCGGACTCGTTCAGGAGCGTGCTGGCGGTGGACCGGAAGCCATGGGAGGTCATCTCGTCGGCGGAGTAACCCAGGCGCCGCAGAGCAGCGTTCAACGTGTTCTCTGACATCGGTCGAAGCGGAGTGCGGACAGAGGGGAACACGAACCGGCCATCTCCGGTGAGTTGCCTCGCCTCTTCGAGAATCGCCACAGCCTGATGCGACAGCGGCACGACGTGCTCTCGGTTCATCTTCATCCGGCTGCCCGGGATGCGCCACAGGGCTTTGTCCAGGTCTATTTCCGACCACTCGGCTCGCCTAAGCTCGCCTGGGCGCACGAAGACGTGGGGCGCCAGTCGTAACGCCCATTTGGTGGTGGGATGACCCTCGAACCCCTCGATGGCTCGAAGGAGCGCCCCAACGCCCTTGGGATCGATGATCGCCGCGTGATGTTTCACCTTCGGGGACACCAGAGCGCCCTGCAGATCAGCCGCAGCGTTGTGCTTGGCGCGCGTTGTCGCCACCGCATACCGAAAGACGCGGCCCGAGAACGCCAGGAGCCGCTTCGCCGTCTCATAGCGGCCGGACAGTTCGACCCGCTTCAGCACGGCCAGGAGTTCGTACGGCTCGATCTCCGCGATCGGGCGCTGCCCAAGGGCCGGCTCGAGCAGGTCCAGGAGCCAGCGGGCCTTGGTGGTCGTGATGTCCTTCAGGCCCTCGCGTTCTCGCTTGGCGATGAACTCTTCCGCCACTGCCTTGAAGGTGTTGGCCGCGCTCACCGACGCTGCTGCTGCCGCGCGCTTCTTCTCGAAAGCCGGATTCGCGCCATCCGCGATGAGCTTGCGCGCTTCATCGCGGCGCTTACGTGCTTCTTTCAGGCCGACGTCTGGGAAGACGCCGATCGAAAGCTGCTGTTCCTTGCCCACGTGACGGTACTTGAGCCGCCACAGCTTCCCGCCCGACGGCCTAACGATCAGGAGCAAGCCACCCTCGTCATGCAGCTTGAACTGCGCTGCGCGCGGCTTAGCAGCCCGGATTGAAGCGTCAGAAAGAGCCATGCTGGGGGTCACTCCGATCGAACGGTTCTCGTGTGACCCCCAGAGTGACCCCCGATCCGCGCCGATCAGTAGCGCACGTCGGCGGCCATCGATGAAGCTCCACCGCGCTCATATATCTGATTTTTAGGAGTTTTCCTACCCGTCGACGGACATCGGCGAACAAAGAAGTGGTGCCCCAGGTCGGACTCGAACCAACACGCCCTTGCGGGCAACAGATTTTGAGTCTGCCGCGTCTACCATTTCGCCACTGGGGCTTCGCCACCGGCGAGCGCTTCAGGCTATAGAG